>WNGI01002116.1_pt1 | contig 16958 bp, 13 predicted proteins | sample 5400621 | NCBI WGS metagenome assembly WNGI01 (sample SAMN13153374, study PRJNA577476) | soil metagenome | isolation source: 20 cm soil or saprolite under Garry oak tree replicate 1 | place: USA:California | collected 2016-06-15 | reverse complement strand
GCGTATTCGTCGAGCCGGACTTGAGCACCGTGATCACTCGGATCAAAACCTCGATCCAGACGCGACTGAACAAAAGCATAGATCTGAGAGCCAATCTGGGCGTCGAGAAACAGCGTCAGTCGCGGATTGAAAAGATTATCAATCTTACTATTAATGAGTCCGGGCGCCGGTTGTTCGAAATGATATCCCTCAAGATCGATCGTGCCGCTCAAGCGTAGTCGCACGTTATCTTTGAACGCCGTCACACTGAGCGCGGTCTCCACGCGATCGAGAAATTCATCAGTGTCCAGAGCGCGCGCGGTGCAGGCCAGGAAGCAGAGACTGAGTGCTGCAACCGACTTCATGCTACTTCGGCGGCGACAGCGGGTGCCAGATGTAGCGCGCGAAAGCGCACTTCAAACTCTGTCCAATCGTCGCCCGACCGTACTAATCGCAAACCGCCGCCGTGCAATCGGGCCAACTCCCGGGCCAAATTCAAACCCAGCCCATGTCCCGAAACACTCAAGCGAGTTCCACCGCGGTGAAATCGCTCGAAAATATATTTTTGCGCATCCGGCGCGATTGGCCGGCCGGTGTTGCCGATGCGAAGCACAACGTCGCCCGCCTCGCTCTCCGCCTTAACTTGCATTCGGCCGCCAGGGCGATTGTATTTGCGCGCATTCTCCAGGACGTTTTGCACAATCAGCGAGGTGTAACGCTTTTCACCGGCAACGTACAATTCCGGTGGAAAATCCTTTTCGATTTTCACATCGGGCGAATCGGGAAGCGCTCCAAGGTCATCCAGCCATTCCTCAATGAGCTCGCTCAGATTCACCGGTTTGGAGTCAATTTCAACATGGCCCGCGTCCATCCGGGACAGCAGAAGCAGATCGTCGATAACTCCAGTCAGCCGGTAAGTCTGATGAAGAAGTCCGGAAAGCTCGTGGTAGACTTCCGATTTGAAATCCTCACGGTTCAGGAGACCCTCAAGTCCGGCGCGCAGCACCGTGACCGGACTTTTCAATTGATGCGAGGCATCGGCCGAGTAACGCGCTGATCGCTCTAATTCCTCACTGGTCGAGGCCAGCGCGGCCTCGGCCTTTCTGCGCTGTGCTCGATTCTGCTCGGAGTCGACCGCGAGCTTCTCCACCGGAACGGAGAGCCGAGCGGCGATGAAATGGCTGGCGACGAAGCCAAGAAGCAACAATAACCCGCCCGCTGCGCCGATTTGCCAGCTTAATCGACGCTGTTGCGCGATTGAATGAGCGAGCGGATAAACGCAGATCTCATACGCCGGCGGAAAGAGCGATCCCGGATTGAGAGGTTTGTAAAACAAAAGCTGTGGCTCGCCATTAACTGTGACCTTGAAGCTATTTTGCGCGCCATCTGCCTTGCTGACCGCCTGGGCAATGTCGTCCGCGATTTTTAGCTGCGAAGATTTTGGAAGCGAAGGCAGGTGTAATCGGCCATTCACCCAAATGCCGCTTTTTAATCCGGTGCCTTCGCCTTTGTCGACAACCTCAAATGGCTTAAAGCCCACTACCAGGGCAGAAATAACTTCCCCCGTCTCGGTCGACAAAATCGGCAGCGCCATGACCTCATTCATAGTTCCCTCAATGGTGTCGGCTCGCTCGAGAACGTAGCCGATTTGTTGTGAGTCTGGCAATCTCTTCAGAGCCAATTGCGCTTCCGCTTCCCTGCTTAACTGTCCTACTTCAGTGGGGTTGGGTGGTGGAATGATAGCGCCCGAGTTATTAAGAAAGCGGTAGAACCTTGCTTGAAGTGAGTTCGCTCCTTCGCGTTGTCGCGCCGCGTCCTCCATCAAATCCCGCAATTCGTCCTTTGCGGTGGGGTATAACAACTCGAGAGCGTTGTCCTCCAGCGCGGCGTGAAGCCGCGGTTTCAATACCAACTCGCGGCAACGTTCGGTAAGCGCAGCATGTCGCAACGCCTGAACTTTGTGGAGCGACGAAATCTCGGCTTGAAAATTTTCCCGCAAATCTCTCTCCGCCGTTGCTGCAACATTGCGTTGAGCGAAATAAAGTGCGAGCGAGGTCAACACCAAAACGACCAGCATCATTGCCGCAAACAACCTGGTTCGGAAAGGCGTTACGCTGCGTTGGTTCGGCTCGGTGGAAGAGCTCACGGGAAATCAATGCGCAGGGTCGCGCCACTCTTTAGCTCCACCGGTTGCTCGCGAGTAGTTTTGCTGTCGATCCATGCTTTGAGCGTGTAACGGCCCGATGGAAGTTCGCTCAATCGAAATCGTCCGGCTTCATCGGTAATGACAAAGTAGGGCGTGTTTAAGACCAGGATAAGTCCACGCATGTGTTCGTGAATATCGCATCGAAGCGTGACCAGCCCTGGGACATCAAAAAGCACTGAAGGAATTGGCCGTTCTTCCGGACGATAGCGGCCGAGATCGAATCGTTTGGTGGGGGAGTAAGAAAAAATGTTGTGGTAGGTGTCGTCCAGGTTCGGAAATTCGACCGCTGTGCCAACTTGCACCGGAAGAAGCGGCGGAAGAAACGCCAGATCTTTTTGTGCGACCTGTTTGGTCGGATGGGAAGTCGGCGCTGGAAAAGAACCATCAAGGTAAACCACCGCCAGGGGAGGCCTGGTCGCGAGAACGCCACCGTTGGTTACGATCTCGTAACGCTTAGCCATGACCGGCGGCGGCGCATGCGATTTGGGCAGATTAACCCGCCCTTCCACGATTGCATCCGCGAGAACGGCAATCGGGGAAAGGATCCAGATCGCGCTAACCGAAACGAGTAGGAGGAAACGCATTCGCCAATTTAGCAATCGTTACAGCGGACGGAAAGTGCGGGTCGTCCCTTCGCGCCACATCGTCTTCCCAAGCGCCAGTCGAGGGATTCCGCTGCAAAAGCTTTAAGGTAACTTCATCGGGATCCCTCGACTACGCTCGGGCTGACCGGGGAGAATCCGATACGTCAAAAAACATTCGTCGCCGACGACCCTCATTTCTTTCAACAAACATCGAATGCTGCGCGGCAGAAAATCGAGGCTCACGCCAGTGAGAGTCGGTGCATTTTTTCCACCAAAGAGAAATGGCGCGATTGTTAAATTAAGTTGATCGACTAATCCTTGCTCGAGCAATGAGCGAAACAGTGCCGGCCCGCCTTCGCAGGCAACGTATTTCACTTTGAAATCGTAACGCAATTCCTGCAGCATCCAGCGCAGATCAACACCACGGGCCTGACTCAGATAAAGGGTCGCCTTCTCTTGCAACTGTGCCCGCGTTTTGAGCGGCATTCGAGTGGTGGAGAAAATAATGACGGGCGCAAAATCAGTGTCGAAAATCTTCAGTTTTGGATTGATCCGGCCTCTATTCGAAACAATGACCCGGATCGGATACGGCGATTGTCCGCGCGCGATTCGCTCATTGCGTAAATCTTCCCGCGGAATCCCCAGCCGCACGTTGTCATTTTCGATGGTGCCATGACCGACGAGAACGGCATCACCGAGCGCGCGTTGTCTAATGAGATGCGCCTTGTCTTTACGCGAGGTGAAATCGACGGAGGCGTAGTTTTTTGTTGTCACTTTGCCATCAACCGTCATGGCAAAGGTAACAGCGACGAATGGAAGTTGAATGTGGGAGCGACCTCGGCGCCACGACAGGTGAGAGCGGGGCAATGAGGACCCTCCAACGTTTTTATTCCGAACGACCGATTTCATGCTCAAGCGTCGCTACTTCTGTTTCCATTTCACGCATGCGCACATGACGGGTCTCGCCGCTCGGTTTATAGAAGAAGTAAACGATGCCGCCGGGCACGCAGCAGAGAAAAATGATGAGAAAACCCATCGTGCCGATGAGTTTTGAAACGGCGACGGAGGCATGACAAACATTGTGCAGCATTACCTGCAAAATTTGTTCGCGCAGACCCAAGCCGGCGAAGCTAATCGGCAGCGCCGTAATCGTTCGTTCGATTGGCAGCACGGCGAAGAAGTCGATCACTTTCACGCCTTCCGGAAATGCCGAGGGCACATTGAAGGCGTAGGCCACGCAAAGAAAAGTGGTGAAGGTCGCCAAATGGGCGCCAAGCGATGCACCGAAGGCAAGGAAGGTCGCGACCCAGTGCCTCGCGTAAAGATGATAAGCCGCCGAAACCTCAATTAATTTTTCACGCCCGGGAAACTTGTGGGGCAACCAGTGAAAAAGATTGAACCCGCTAATGATGAAGCTGGTGAGGAGAGCCATGATTGAGCTGCCCAGCAGAAACAACAAAATCCAGAGCAACCGTCGCGTCTCCGGACTTTGGGAGAGGATATCGAAACGCAGACTGACCAGAGTGACAGTGATAGCGACCAGCGCCACCAAACCGATAAGCCGGTCGAAGACCACTGCGAGCAAAGCACCCGCTTTTTTATCGGTTGTCTCTTTGAGCAGGAGATAGCTTTTAATGATATCGCCGCCGGTTCCTCCGGGAAGAAACTGATTATAAAACATGCCGATAAGAAACAATCCGGCGACCCGCGAAAAACTGAGTCGGATTTTTTGCACGCGGAGCAAAATTTGCCAGCGAAAGGCCGCAAAAACCTCGACCAAGACGTAGGCCAGGATCCCGACGCCAACCCATCGATAATCGGCGGTCCGCAGCGCTTCTGCCATTTTAGCGCGCTGATTCGGGTCGTGAAATACCCAAATGAGCATGCCCACGGTCACGGCGATTTGAAAAAGGGTGAGGAGGATCTTTTTCATTCGCCGAAGCGTTCTTTCCAAATTGCGCGGGATTGCATGATTTCTTCGGCGGATAGACGTGGACTAAGCTCCCACACAATCTGACAAGTTTGCGGCAACATGCGCGTAAGGGGCTCCAGTCGCATGTCGCCCAGAAAAGGTGGCTGATGGTCCTGTCCCGGCCACTTCACGTCCTGCATGTGACAGCCAATCGTCCGCGGAGCGATCGTTCTAAGCCATTCGACATGATTGAGAAAGCCAAGATTTTCCTTAATTTGGATATGACCCATATCGTGCCAGTAACCGACGTGCGGCGCGGCGATTTCATCTAATAACTGCGGGATTTCGCGCTCCGACGGGATTTCTTCATAACCACGACGCCCCTCAATCCCAAGCCGAACATTTTTCTCAGCTGCACGTTCGATGATTGGCTTGAGGCACTCTTTAACGCGCGCCAGATGTGCAGGGGCGACGCGTTCTCGCGATCGCACCGCGTTGATTTTTTTTCGGACGTATTTGCGCGAAAGGAGGCTGCCGTTCTGCGCCAACCCAATCAATTCATCGGTGATTGGATTCATCGAGATGGAGCCGCAATGCAGCACGACAAATGGTGCATTCAAGCGCTCCGCAAAATCCAGTGTTTGCAGAGTCTGTTTAACGGCGCGATCACGTTCGCTTTTCCCAGCAGCGGAAAATTCATAACAATCGGGTGACGCACTCATCACTTCCACCGGGAGCGGACAGAAATTGTGCAGGCTGCTGAAACGCACCTCGCCGGCATCGAACATTTTTTGAATTCCGGGCATGAGCGAAATGCGAATGCCATGACCGAGCTCGATGAGATTGAATCCGAGCTCCTGGATCTCGCGCAACATCTCGTCGCCGGAAGTATGACGGCCGGAATTCCAGCAGGTGGAAAATGCAATCATCGCGTGATCGTCACGCGACAGCGGCGGGTTGCGCTTCGGTTTCGGAAACGGCGGCGCCGGTTTTCTCGCATCCGGTTCGACCGGCGAGGTTCAATATCAATACCGCGAATATGCCGAAAAGAATGGCGGAAATTCCGAGCGCGGTGCGCATTCCGATTAAATCGGAAAGACCGGTGGTAAGCAGGCCGGCGATCGGCATTAAGCCAAAAAAACTGAGACCGAAGACGGCAGAAACTCGGCCGCGCAACGGTGCCGGGGCCCGTTCCTGGACGATAGTATTGGCTAATCCGAAATTCGCCGACAGTCCAACCGCGAGAACTCCCATCGAAATAGCGGCGAGAAGAAAACTGTTTGACTGTGACATGCACAACAGCGCGAGGGCAACGAGGACAACCGCGCCCGTCATGAAGCGAAACCGATGATTCCGGGCAACGCTAAGCAATCCCAGTGCACCGAAGAGCGCACCGGTGCCGGAGACCGCCATTAACAATCCCAGTCGCTCGGGCCCGAGCTTGAGAATGTTGCGGACGTAGAGCGGGAGCATCACCGACAGAAACGGGAAAACGAAAATGGTCGTCAGTGCGATCAAGGCGATCATGCAAAGAATGGTGCGATCATTTCGAACATAGCGCAGTCCCTCTTTGAATCCGCTGCGGCGTTGCTCTTCCTCTTCTGCCGTTCCCGGAGTACGGGGAGGCAAAGAAATCAACGCAATCACCAAAGCGAAAAACGATCCGGCATTTGCGAAAAAGGCGGAGGCGGCGCCCCACCACGCCACAAATAACCCCGCGAGCGAAGGACCAATCAAACGCGATCCGTGAAAAACGGAACGGTCCAGCGCGATAGCAGTTGCGATCTCGTCGCGTTTAACCAGCTCGGGAACGAGGGCGTTAATCGCTGGCATTTCGAACGCGATGCAGATTCCTAAAAATGCAGCGACCACCACCACGTGCCAGACGTGAATCCGGCCGGTGTAAACGAGTATTCCGACAATGAGCGCGAGCGCGGTTTGGGCAAATTGCGTCCAGATTAAAATTTTTCGCTTGTCGTACCTGTCAGCGACGGAGCCCCCGAGCATGGTGAGCGCGAGGGTGGGAATTCCGGCGGCAAAATTGACCATGCCGAGCAGGATCGCTTTGTTGGTAAGCATGCTCATCACCCAGCCTTGCGCCATTACTTGCATCCAGGTACCGGTGTCGGAGATGGCCGACCCGATGATGTAGCGGCGGAACGAACCGGGGCGCAACAGCGCCAGCATTTTTCCTCGAGAAGCAGGCGCGTCGGAATTCATGGGCAAAGATAGATACCTGCGGCGCGATGCAGTGGCAATCGGTTAGCCGCTTCGCTTCCCCGCGTAGAATGTTACGGATGCGGCCGGAGATGATTTGCCCAGAACAACAGAATCACCAGCACCCCCAGGGATGCGATGATAATTGCCAGAGCCTTTTGCGTTTCTTTCGTCATGTGCAGCGATCGCCACTTTGAAATGGAACTGGCCGCTCGTCTATCATTTTCGGCCGCGCGTTTTAACGCTTCGAGGAGCGCGGGCTGAATGAGCAGCCCTTCCAAGGCGCGGGAGGCTACGCGCAGCCGTATTCTTTATGGGAGGCTGAGATTCCGTTTGGCTAATTTTTGAAAACGCCTCTCCTCGATTACCATCGCCTATGCGCATCGATCGATACACCCAGAAAATGCAGGAAGCGCTGCAAGGCGCACAGGATTTCGCCGCCAAAGGGCAGAGCCCGGAAATTGGGAATGAACATTTTCTGCTCGCCCTGCTCGATCAAGGCGAGGGCGTGACGCGTCCGTTGTTAGAGAAAATTGGGGTATCACTCGACGCTCTGCGCACGCGACTTGAGGGTGAGCTGGCGCGCCGGCCGAAAGTAAGTGGTGCGGTTTCAGACTTGCGCATTTCAAATGATCTGCGGCGCACCCTCGACTCCGCCGAGAACGAGATGTCGAAGTTGAAGGACGAATACGTGAGCGCCGAGCATTATCTGCTTGCCCTCACCGGCGAAAACAATTCCGCAGCAAAAGCGCTGAAGGAGTTGGGCGCGAGCCGCGACAAGATCATGCAAGGTTTGCAGCAGGTGCGTGGTTCGCAGCGCGTGACCGATCAAAATCCCGAAGGGAAATATCAAACGCTGGAGAAATACGGGCGCGATCTCACGCAATTGGCGCGGCGCGGGAAAATCGATCCCGTCATCGGTCGCGACAACGAAATTCGCCGCGTCATGCAGGTGCTTTCGCGCCGGACGAAAAACAATCCGGTGCTGATCGGCGAGCCTGGTGTTGGCAAAACTGCGATCGTGGAAGGACTGGCGCGGCGCATCATCTCCGGCGATGTCCCGGAGTCGTTAAAAAACAAGCGCATCATCGCGATGGACATTGGCGCGATGGTGGCGGGAGCGAAATTTCGCGGCGAATTCGAAGACCGACTGAAAGCGTTCCTGAAAGAAGTAACTGATTCGCAAGGCGAAATCATTCTCTTCATTGATGAGTTGCACACCATTGTCGGCGCCGGCGCGGCGGAAGGATCGGTCGACGCTTCCAACATGCTCAAGCCGATGCTGGCGCGGGGCGAACTGCGCACCATCGGCGCGACCACGCTCGATGAATATCGCAAATACATCGAGAAAGACGCCGCTTTGGAGCGCCGTTTCCAGCCGGTGATGGTGAATGAACCGAGCGTGGAAGACACGATCGCGATTTTGCGCGGACTAAAAGAACGCTACGAGGTGCATCACGGGGTGCGCATCACCGATGCCGCGCTCGTGGCTGCCGCAGTCCTCTCGCATCGCTACATCAGCGACCGGTTCTTGCCCGATAAAGCCGTGGATTTGGTGGACGAAGCGGCTTCGCGCCTAAAGATCGAACTCGATTCCATGCCCACGGAAATCGACGTGATCGAACGCGAAATCATGCAGCACGAAATGGAACGACAGGCGCTCAAGAAAGAAAAAGATGCGGCAAGCAAAGAGCGGTTGAAAAAGCTCGAAAAGGAATTGGCCGAGCTGAAAGAAAAATCGAGCGCACTGAAAGCGGAGTGGCAAAAAGAAAAAGCGCAAATTACCGAGCAAGCGAAATTGAAAGAACAGCTCGATCAATTGCGCACAGAATTGGAGCGCGCCCAGCGTCGCGGCGAACTGGCGAAGGCAAGCGAAATTCAATACGGAAGAATTCCCGATCTGGAAAAAAAATTAGCGGCGATGGAAGAGAGCGCCAAGAAGAACGCCGGCGCCTCCCGAAGAAGACTTTTGCGCCAGGAAGTGACCGAGGAAGATATCGCGCAGGTAGTTTCGAGCTGGACCGGAATTCCAGTGTCGCGATTGCAGGAAAGCGAGCGCGCAAAATTACTGCGGCTCGAAGAACATTTGCATCAGCGCGTTGTCGGGCAAGACGCCGCGATCAAAGCAGTCGCGAACGCTGTGCGTCGCGCCCGTGCGGGATTGCAGGATCCGAATCGCCCGATTGGCTCCTTTATTTTTCTCGGGCCCACCGGCGTCGGGAAAACTGAACTGTCGCGTGCGCTCGCGGAATTTCTATTCGATGACGAGAACGCGATGATTCGCATCGACATGAGCGAATACATGGAGAAACACACGGTTGCGCGCTTGATCGGCGCGCCGCCGGGATACGTCGGCTACGAGGAAGGCGGACAACTTTCCGAAGCGGTCCGGCGCAAGCCTTATTCCGTGGTGTTATTCGACGAAATCGAAAAAGCGCACCACGATGTCTTTAACGTTTTGCTCCAAGTGCTGGACGATGGACGCATCACGGACGGGCAGGGGAGAACGGTGGATTTTAAGAACACCGTCATCATCATGACTTCGAACATCGGCTCGCAATTCATTACCGAGGAAGAATCGAGCGAAGGTCGCAGTCGCCTGGTCATGGATGCCTTGCGCGCGCATTTCCGTCCGGAATTTCTGAATCGAGTGGACGAGATCATCATTTTCGATCGATTGACCGACGAGGATCTGAAGAAGATCGTCGAGATTCAGCTGAGCCGCTTAACGAAACGTCTGGCTCAGCAAAATATTACATTGAAGTTAAGTGATTCGGCGAAAACGCTCATTGCGCGCGAAGGTTATGATCCGGTTTACGGTGCGCGACCATTAAAACGCGCGATTCAGCGCTACCTGCTCGATCCGTTGAGCATCAACATTCTCGAGGGAAAATTTGGTGAAGGGCAAACCATCCGGGCAGAAGCGAAAAACGGCGCGATTGAGTTTAAAACAGCGTAGTCGTTATCCCGAGCGACAGTCGAGGGATCCCGTGGAAGTTACCTTCAAGCTTACGCACGGGAGCCCTCGACCGTCGCTCGAGTTGACCCTGGCGCCCATTGAACATTCCGTAATTCATGCTGTCTTAGGTGCATGATCAAAACGACTTTAGCTTTATTGGCAGCGGGAGTATTGGCGGCAAGCTCCTCCTTTGCCGGCGGGAAATCGTGTTGCGGCGCCAAGGGCGTGCAAGCGTCAAATGAGAACGCCAGTTGCATGAATTTGGCGAGTCTTAATCTAACCGCCGATCAGAATTCGAAATTGGTGGCTTGGCAGAATGAGTGCATGAAAGCGGGTTGTAGCAAAGAGAGTCGCGCAGCTTTCATGAAGAAAGCCAAGACAATCCTTTCTGAAGACCAATACGCCCAGCTGAAATCTGAGTGCGACAAAACGATGACGAAGAAGACCTGATTCTTTTTCGTAGCAGGATTCAAGAGCCGCGCCGGCTAATGACCGGCGCGTTTTTTTGCCGATCAGTCGTTAGAATGACGCGGCTTTGTTGCTTCGATTGTTGCCGACACCAGATATTCTTCGACCTGCTTGCCGGGCAACCATTCCCGAATAAATGATCGCGACGCGTCTTTGGGAGCGATTTTGATTCGATCGAAGCCGGCATTGTGCAGCATTTTTTCGAGGTCATCGATCTCTGACGCGCCAGCCATGCATCCAGTATAGGCGGCCCAATCTCCTTTTACTTCCTCAGGTAATGGTGCCGTTGCGACAATATCGGCCACGGCCAGCCGGCCGCCGGTTCTCAAAACACGGAAAGCTTCTCGAAACACCTGTTCCTTCTGTGGCGAAAGATTGATCACACAATTGGAGATGATTACGTCCACGCTCTCGTTTGCCACCGGAAGAGCTTCAATCTCGCCCAGGCGAAATTCGACATTGTCGAATCCATTCCTCTTCGCGTTCTCGCGTGCCTTCGTTAGCATTTCAGGAGTCATGTCGACGCCGATTACTTTTCCTCTTGGCCCGACTGCGCGAGCGGCCAGGAAACAATCGAATCCTGCGCCGGACCCTAGATCGAGGACTGTTTGTCCTCTTTCCAGAGAGGCGAGGGCGAGCGGATTACCGCAGCCCAAGCCGAGGTTCGCGGCTTCGGGCGCAAACGCGGAATCTTCGGCGGAGTAACCAAGGGTATCGCTGCTGGTGGAAGTGCAGCAATCGTCCGCACAAGAAGATTCCCCGCGCGCAGTGGCGCCGTAACGCTGCCGCACTTCTTCGCGGATCGTGTCCGATGACGACTGAGCCAGTTTTGTTCTCATGAAGGAAATGAAGATCGTATGGGATCGCGACGCAACCTGAGCGCTGACGCGTTTCTTGTAGGGCAAGCGTTCCCGCTTGCCGGAATGACTACAAAATTTTCTGGAGTAGCTCGGCCAGACGCCAACCAGCCTTGTGCAACTCGTTGCCAACGACGGCGGTTGACCAATTGAGGTAGCCGGCCCCGATTTCGTGTGCTTCTCCTTTCGCAAAAGCGCGACCATCTTTCTCCTCGCGATGGACGTGCTCAAATCGCATCCGCGTGTGCGCCTCTCGCGCGATCGGGAGAATTTCATTTGCCCATTGTTCGGCCCACGTTTTTGGATCGCCGGGCGTGCGCCATTTTTTTGGCTCGTTCGCGACAAAGTCGGCGATCAGTTTCTCTTTTGCGGGAGCGTAAACACTTTCACGCTCTTCCTTTGGGGCCTCGTCCGGCGTTCCGATTGTTAAATTGCGCACCGTATCCAAATCCCAATAGGCGTGAAACGAATGATAATAATGTCGCGTGCGCTCCCCCGTCGCATTTTGCACCAGGCTTAAGGAGTTTCCACCTTCGTCGCCCAGGCCGGTGGCACCACGGTCGGGATCGATTGGTTCTCCGGCCTCGCTGAAATATTCAGCGCCCACATGCAGCGGCTGATGAATGTCGCCAACGCAATGTGCCAGCAAAATCACTGCGATCGTCCTGGTGATCTTGCGCGGATTATCCTCCGCAATTTCGCCGCGCAAAATACCGATGCAGTAAGGGATCGTATGCACAACATCCCAGTTGCCGCGGCCGTTTTTGCCATCCCCATATTTCTCGGCATCAAGCACTGGCACATCGGTGTAATGCATCCAATGATGGGACGGCGTGGTATCGCTGGCGTCCGGGCTCGGTGGATTCGCCTTCCAAAAATCGTGCAGTTGTTGTTCGATCTCCGGATGCGCGAGAAAATGAATTCCACGCCGGTCATCGGGCCCATTCTTGTCCCAACTCTTAATGTCGTCCGCAATTAAGGAAGCTCGTTCCAGCGGAATGCCATCGAGAAGTGTTTTGATTTTTTCCGCCGTCGGCGTCCGGGCTAGTTTGCGATCAGCGATCGCGCCGACAATTTCGTGACCCAGCGGGCCATAGGCGAATGAGCTGCTGGCGAACGCAAAGAAAATCAGAATCGCAAGTTGTAGAGGCGCTTGTGCCAAGCGCCGAATAACGCACAACGGGCGCCTGGCACAAGCGCCTCTACAATTGCACCCGCACTTACATTTTCACATTCACTTACACTCTCACTCTGAGCGCGCGGTCGCGATTAAGTAAAAGTGAATGTGTAGGAGCAAGCGTCCCTTAGCGCTTCGCCGTGACTTCTACCTCAAATGCGTATTCCATCCAGGTGCCGCGTGGTCGAGCACGTTGCCGCCCGACCGCGCCGCGCGGTTCATCTTCGCCCCAATACAAATCGATTTGCAGCGGGTGCACGCCCGCTCCGGTATCGCAAACGAACCATTCATCACTGCGGGTTTCCTCATTCACGGTTTGCGATTTGATTTTGAGTTGGGCGTGCTGACGCAGAAATTTGTTACGTGACGAAATCGCGCAGGACCGGCGTGGTACCAAAACTTCGCCGCGACGTCCAACCGGCGCATCAGCGAACGCGTATCGGCGATCGCCCATCCAGCGGATATAGTTTCGGCCGTCAACTGCTTCGTTGATTCGGCCGAAACCTTCTTTCTTTACCGCCAAAAGAAAATCGCGCGGGTACTTCCGGCCGTGCAACCCCGGCGCAGTGATCGGTGTCGCGTCGAATCCGCGCTCGGCGGTGAAGCCCGATTCCTTTGGAGTGTAATAAACGGTACAGAAAAAAATGCGTCGATAAATCGCGCCATCCGCTACTTGTTCGGAGCGAACTTCGTGTGCGCGATGTTTTAACTCGGCCACCTTCTGCTCCCGAAATGCGCGCAGTTCGTCATCGGACATTTTGTCCATCGCCATCTCCGGATTTTCGGCGAAGGCCGACAAGGCAAAGCACGTCAGCGCCCAAAAGATCAATCGGAGAAAAAATCGCCAATCCGTCCGCCGAGCAACACCTCGATCGGCAATTTCTTGAATTCGTATTCGTAGGGTGGCTGCTTCCACTGAAAATGATTCGTGTACATCCGCCGAATGCAGCGTATGACTTCGAGACCGGTTTCGAATGAGCGAAAGGAATTGCGATCAGTGACGTGCAGTTGTGCGCCGCCGCAGAGTTCACCCGCAAATTTCTGAAAGGTGGGTTGGAAAAACAGCTCGCGAAAATATGCCCCCGGAAGTTTCAACACGTTTAATTCACGACAAAATTGTTCGGGATCGACCCAGGGCGTGCCGAAAATTTCAAATGGTCGGGTGGTCCCGCGACCTTCGGAGACGTTGGTCCCTTCGAGCAAGCACATCCCCGGATAAACCGTCGCGGTATCCAGTGTCGGCATGTTGGGTGACGGCATCGCCCAGGGGAGGTCAGTTTGATCGAACCACATGTGCCGCTTCCAATTTTTCATTGGTAAAATAGTGAGCGCACATTTGGGGAAGCACTCGTCGCGAAATTGGGTCGCGAGTTCGCCGATGCTTTTGCCGTGACGAACCGGAATCGGATGCATTCCCACGAACGAGCTGTAGTCCGGGTTCAGTCGTGGACCTTCAACCGTCACTGCATTGATTGGGTTTGGCCGATCGAGTACAACAACGTGAATGTCCTGGCGTTCGCAGGCGCGCATCGCGAGATACATCGTCCAAACAAAAGTGTAGTAGCGCGCGCCGATGTCTTGCAGATCAATCAGCAGAAGATCGAGATCCTGCAACATCTCGCGCGTCGGCTCGCGATGTTCGCCGTACAAACTGTAAACCGGTATCCCAAGTCGCGGATGTTTGTAACCTCGCCATTCAATCATGTTGTCCTGGGTCTCGCCGCGATAGCCGTGCTGCGGACCGAAGAACGCCCGCAAATGAAACAGCTTCCCATCTTCGCGCTCGAGCATTTGGGAAGTGTGCTCCAGGTTCGAATTGACCGACGCTGGATGCAGGAGCGCACCGATGCGTCTGCCGCGCAGTTCGTGTGGCCAAAGCTCAACCAGGTGATCGATGGGAAGCTCGACTGCCATTCTTTGCTGTAGTCGCGGTCGTTGGCCGCGGCAATTTGACATGGATTTGAAAGCACGCGGGCGATTGAGTTCCTGAGGTCAGTCGCCCCCGCGTTGCAAACGACCGCGAAACAGACCCAGCAGTTTTGCGAGCAAAATCACGAATGCAAAACCGGTGCATAATTTTGCGAAGAGCTCGCCGTGCCGCGCGTAAAACGTCAACCTTGGCTCAGCCGCGATGTTGACCTCGCCAATAAGCGTCCCTTCTTCGAAAATGCTGCCTTGGTCATCGCGCAAGATTTGAGTGACGCGACCGAATTCACTAACGAAACATGTGACACCGGTGTTGGCAGCACGCACCATCGGACGACGATTTTCTACGCATCGAAAAACGGCGTTGGCCAGGTGCTGACGCGAGCCGGCTGAGCGCAGAAACCAGCCGTCGTTGGTGACGTTGGCAAGAAAATCTGCGCCGCGCAAAACAAATTGCCTGGTCAGTTCGCCGATGGTGTCCTCGAAACAAATCAGCGGCGCGACCTTGCCGCGATTATTGGAGAGCTGAAAAACGGTGAAATCTGTGCCGGCGTCGAAATCTTCCGGAACCTGGTCGCCCACGATTTTCGCGAAGAGCGGGAAGGAATGGCGGAACGGTACGAATTCGCCAAACGGCACCAGATGAACCTTACGGTAAAGTTGTGGTTCGTTTTCCGGCGGAATCAGGAGAGCAGCGTTGTAGACCTGATGCGTTCCTTCCTCGATGGCGCCGAGCAATACGTCAACGCTGTTCGAATTGGCAATTTCGCTGACAAAATCAAATGTTTCCTGATCTTCGAGAACAGGTGCCGGCATCGCGCTCTCCGGCCAGACCAGCAAATCGGTATTGGCTGTGGACGTGAGAGCTATTTTACTCAAACGAGCGAACTTATCGAAGATTGTCTGCTTATAACGGATATCGAATTTTTCTGCACGCGGGACTGCTGCTTGCACTAAGGCCACATGCAATGGCTGCGAGGCCGGTCGCGTTTGCGCCGCACCGATGCCCAAAAGGAATACCGCCACCAGTCCAACCAGCGTGAGGGTTAAATCAAAATGTGGCCGCATTGCGCGGCTGCGCGTTTCCTCCCAAATCCGACGCGCCGTTGTGGTCAGGATGACGTTGCAAAATACGACCAGGAAAGTTACACCAGCGACGCCGGTAAATTCCGCGATCTGAATCAGGGGCCACGTTCCATGCAGCGCGATGCCGAGCCCGTTCCAACCGAACCCGGACATCAACCAGCCGCGCGTCCATTCCAACGCCACCCATGCTGCCGTCAGACAAAGTGCGAGAAATAAGTTGTGGCCGGAGCTCAGCCACGGTGAACTCGCCGGCAACGCATCCGGTTTTGCGCGCGCGAGCATTTCGCTCCATTTATCGCGCGCAATAATTTTGCGAGGTCGCGGCCGCATCAGTCCGCAGAACCAACCCCACGCCGCGAAATAGAGGGCCAGATAAAATTGCAGGATGAACCAGCCCAGGGCGGTCACGGTTGTCATCCAAAAAAAGCAGCTCCAAAAGAATGTCAGTCCAGCGACGTATCCGAGGAGGAGATCACGCAGCCAGCAGCGCCTGATATTTTCCCCGGAAAATAAAATCGTCGAGCACAAAGGCACGAGGGCGATCCAGATGAGCCACGTTTGCTCGAACGGTGGTAAAGCTGCCGCGCCAAGCAAGCCACTGGTGATCGCCGCCAGCCACGGCCAGAGCCGCAGCAATTGCTTGCTCACCTCAACCGCGACGGCGCCGCCGGTGTTTTTCCGCTTCGCGCCGCCGGCTTGGATCGAGCGCATCTTTCAGATCATGCGCGTAAGATGGATTCACCCGAAAAGAAGTGCGCTCCACATCCTCCAACGTCTTAATATTCACCTTGGTGGCGAGGAGGTAGCCCATCGCCAGCAATCCGTCGAGCGTATCGATAAATTCGCCAGCCTCGACTTCTTCTATTCGCTCGAGCAAGAATTTTCCTCCCATGGCCGAACCGCTCAGACCGATTGCTTTCAGGATCGTAATTTCACCGCCGTTTAACTGAATTTCGCGTCGCACGTCGCAATTCTTACCGCGAATCGCGCGGTGTCGAGTGAGTTATTTGACGAGACGCTGATTCGCGTCTTTTTCCAGCCAACTCCATAGCGAATCCAGCCCGTTGCCGATTTCGGTTTTCGCTCGCGCCAATTCCTCGCGCGATAACTTTCCATTCTTCGGCAATCGTGCGCCAAAAAGGTAATACTTGATTTTGGGTTCGGTTCCCGAGCCTCGAACCGCAACTCGAGTCTTGTCCGCCAACTCGAAAATCAACATTTTCTCCTTCGGAATCTCATCGCCGTCGATGTCGCGAATGGTTTCCTTCTCGAAATTCTGGACAAGCGCGACCGCACTGTCCAGCATCTGGCGCGGTGGATTTTCGTCGTAGGAAATGAGTAGCCGGCGAATCTTCTCTGCGCCATCCGCGCCTTCGAAATACAGCGAGTGGTTCTTTTCCTCGAAGTAACCGAACTCGCAGAAAACTTCGTCGAGCAGTTCGTCCAGCCTCAGTCCGCGCGATTTGGCGTAGGCCGCCACTTCGCAAAACATAATCACGGCGGCGTTAGCATCCTTGTCTCGAACGAAATCGGCGCCGCTGTAACCATAGCTTTCTTCGCCCCCAAAAATGTAGAACGACGATTTCT
>WNGI01006665.1_pt1 | contig 16963 bp, 15 predicted proteins | sample 5400621 | NCBI WGS metagenome assembly WNGI01 (sample SAMN13153374, study PRJNA577476) | soil metagenome | isolation source: 20 cm soil or saprolite under Garry oak tree replicate 1 | place: USA:California | collected 2016-06-15 | reverse complement strand
GCCTCGGCATCCCCGAGGATTTTGCGGCCTATCGCCTGACAAAATTGCTGGCGAGTTTTTCCCGCTCGCGCCCCGGGCTGCGGCTCGACGTCCGCGTCGATCAGAGCACCTATCTGCGGCGCGATCTGGAACGCGGTGAACTTGACCTCGCATTGTTCAAGCGCAGTGCGGGCGAAAAAGGCGGCATCGCGGTGTGGCCGGAGCGCGTGCACTGGGTCACCAGCAAGACGCATCCGATCGATGCCGAAATCCGGTCCGTACCGCTGATCGGTTTTCCCACCGGCTGCCTGTACCGGAGCCGCGCGATCCATGCCATCGAGAGCGCCGGGCGCGCGTGGCACATGGCCTATACCAGTTCAAGCCTCACCGGCATTCAAGCCGCGGTCGCCGCCGGATTGGGCTTGAGCATCCTCTCCGAGATAGCGATCCAGGCCGACCATCGCGTGCTGACCGCAAAGGACGGCTTCGCGCCGATCGACAAGACCGAGGTGGCGCTGGTGGCTTCACCCGACGCCAGCCCTGCGACGCTGCGGCTCGCGGATCGCCTTGCGGAATTCTGCAACACCGTGCAGGCGAAGGCGGCTTAAGCCACGATCAATAGCAGCGCGACGCGGCGATGCTGTACAGCCGGACATCGCCGAGCACATGCGCCATGAAGCCCGGCGTCTGGAATATTTTCGCGAACGCCGCATCGCGGATGCTGAGGCCGCCGGTGTAAGCGCCGAATGCCGGCATCACGGCGCGCTCGCCGTCGCAGGCAAAACATCGCCGCTCCATCGAGCGTCCGCGTGTCGACACCCGCGCTTTGGGATGCAGATGTCCGGCGATTTCGCCTGCTGCACCGGTCGGCTCGTGACGAAACGCGATCGGGCCGATAGCGACTTCAGTGGCGACCACACCGCCGAGATCGGACGGCAGCGCGGGGTCGTGGTTGCCCGAAATCCAGATCCAGTCGCGCCGCGCTTGCAACGCCGAGAGCGCATCGCGGTCGGATTCGGACAGCCGCTCATGGGCGGTGCGGTCATGAAAACTGTCGCCGAGTGCAATCACCATGCTCGGGTCGTGCCGCGCGATGACAGCGGCAAGGCGACCGAGTGTCGCCACCGTATCGTAAGGCGGCAGCAGCACGCCGCGCGCCGCGAAGCTGGAGCCTTTTTCCAGGTGCAGATCCGAGACCACGAGCAGGCGCTGCTCTTCCCAGAACAAGGCGCCAGAGAGATCGGCAACCAAGCTCACGTCCGCGACGTCCAGCGAAGATCGAGTAACGATATCGATTGCAGTTCTCGTCATGGCCATTTTATTCTACGACATCGCCTCTTTGACGAGTTCGTCGGCGGCTTCCGCCAGCAACTCGTCGGATGCTTCGCCATAAACTGATTCACGGCCGATTTCCAGCATCACCGGCACCGCCAGCGGCGAAACCTTGTCGAGTTCCTTGTGGACAATGCGTCCCTTGATTCGCAGCAGCATATCACCGAGCCGGCGAAGATCGAGCAGGCCGGTCGCAGCATCGGCGCGCGCGGCGCGCAACAGCACATGATCCGGCTGATGCTTGCGCAGCACGTCGTAGATCAAATCTGTCGAGAACAGCACCTGCCGTCGGGATTTTTCCTCGCCGGTGAACCGCCGTGCGATCAATCCGGAAATCACCGCGCAGGTTCGGAACGTCCGCTTCATCAGCGCGGATTCCGCGAGCCAGGCTTCGAGATCGTCGCCCAGCATGTCCGGATCGAACAGCGCATTGAGATCGAACCGGCCCTGCCGGATCATGAACGACATGTCGCCGAGCCCCCATACCGCCAGCGCATATTCATTGGCGACAAACCCGAGCGGCCGCACCCGTGCCCGTTCCATCCGCCGCGTCAGCAGCATGCCGAGCGTCTGATGTGCGAGCCGCCCTTCGAACGGATAGCAGACGAGGTAATGCTTGTCGGCGCGCGGAAAGGTCTCCACCAGCAGCTCTCGCACGCCGGGCACCTTTGAAATATCCCGTTGCAACGACAGCCAGTCGCGCACCTGCTCCGGCAGAGCATTCCAGGCGCGCCTGTCGTCGAGCAATTTGCGGACGCGCTCGGCGAGATAGGTCGAGAGCGGAAACTTGCCGCCCATGTAGGACGGCACTTTGGCATCGGCGTCATTGGCGCGAGAAACGTACACCTGATCTTCCGAAAGCTGCTCGTAGCGCACCACCTCGCCGCCGAACACAAAGGTGTCGCCGACCACGAGGCCCTCGATGAAATATTCCTCGATCTCGCCGAGCATCCGGCCGCCGCGACCGAGCACGCCGGTAGATCCCGAACCGCCGCCGCGCGAGCGCACCAGCCGCACTTTCAGCATCGACTCCTCGACGATGGTGCCGACGTTGAGGCGATAGCTTTGCCGCACCCGCGGATTGGTGACGCGCCAGCGGCCCGTCTTGTCCTGTTTGATGCGCGCGAAGCGCTCGTAGCTTTTCAGCGCATAGCCGCCGGTGGCGACGAAATCGACCACGTCGTCGAAATCGACCCGCGTCAGACTGGAATAGGGCGCGGCCGTCAGCACTTCGCCATAGAGCTGATCGGAGAGGAACGGCTCGCCGCAGGCGCAGCCGAGCACGTGCTGCGCCAGCACATCCAGCGCGCCGATGCGCAGCGGCGGGGTGTCCTGCGCATTTTCAGCGATCGCATCGATCGCAACGGCGCATTCCAGCACCTCGAATCGATTGGCCGGCACCAGCACCGCGCGCGAGGCCTCATCGATGCGGTGATTGGCGCGGCCGATCCGCTGCATCAGCCTTGAGGCGCCTTTCGGCGCGCCGATATTGATGACGAGATCGACGTCGCCCCAGTCGACGCCGAGATCGAGTGACGAGGTGCAGACCACGCCGCGCAGTTTTCCCGCCGCCATCGCGTCCTCGACCTTGCGGCGCTGGGCGACATCGAGCGAGCCGTGATGCAGCGCGATGGCGAGGCCATCGTCGTTCATGCGCCACAGCTCCTGGAACAGCATCTCGGCCTGGCTGCGGGTGTTGACGAAGACCAGCGTGGTGTTGTTGCGCTTGATCAGGTCGTAGACCTCGTTGAGCGCATGGCGCGCGGAATGGCCGGCCCACGGCAGCCGCTCCTTGGTGTCGAGCATCTCGACAACAGGCGCCGCAGCACCCCCGGCGACCACGATGTCGGCGGCCTCGCTTGCACCGTCGCGCTGCGGCACCAGAAACCGCGCCAACGATTCCGGCTCCGCGACGGTGGCCGACAGCCCGATCGCGCGCAGCTGCGGCGCCAGCCGCCACAGCCGCGCCAGGCCGAGCGACAACAGATCGCCGCGCTTGGAAGTGACCAGCGCATGCAGCTCATCGAGCACGATGCGCCGGAGCTGCGAGAACAGAAACGGCGCGTCGTCGGACGCCAGCAGCAGCGCCAGTTGTTCGGGCGTGGTGAGCAGAATGTCCGGTGGATAGCGCCGCTGGCGCTGCCGCCGCGACACCGGGGTGTCGCCGGTGCGGGTCTCGACCTTGACCGGTAAATTCATTTCGGCGATCGGCGCTTCAAGGTTGCGCGCGATATCGACCGCGAGCGCCTTCAGCGGCGAGATGTAAAGGGTGTGGAGGCCGCGGCTGCGCTGCAGCCCTTTACCGGTCGAGATAGGGCCGGCCGGGGACGGAGACGACAGCTCCACCAGCGTCGGCAGGAATCCGGCCAGCGTCTTGCCGGCCCCGGTGGGGGCGATCAGCAGCGCCGAACGATCGTCGCGGGCTTTTGCGAGCAGCGCCAATTGGTGTTCGCGCGGCGACCATCCGCGCGCCGCAAACCATTGGCGGAAGCGGTCCGGCAGCAGCGCGGCCGGCTCAGTCGGAAAGGCGGGCAAGATGCTAGGCGGCACGCTTCAAGACGTAAGCCGTCGCGACCGCTTCGTCGAGGGGCGGCTAATGACATCAAGCTCAATCGGCGCGCTGGAATTCGGGTCACCTCACCCCGCAAGCGCCGCCGGCGGGGAGAGGGACAAGGTCGCCTATTCCGGCCTTCGCTGCGACCACCACCAGACCGGGCACCGGCGCATTGTCCTCATGGCGGGCCGACAGATCCTCACACCGCGACAGCGCAAGGCCGCAGGCTTCGATCGCCGCGCGCACGTAACCGGTGCTGTGGACGTAGCGCAGGCCCTCGCCAAGGATGACGCCCTCTCCGCTGTGCGTTTCGACCGTGAACGCCAGCAGACCGCCAGCGACCAGCACGCGCTTCGCCTCAGCCAGCAGCGGCGCAAGATCGGACAGGTAGATCATCGCATCGGCGGCGAGAATGAGATCGGCGCTGGCGTCAGGCTTGCCGCGCATGCTTTCCACCATCTCGGCCACTTCGACCTGCGCATAAAGCCCGGTAGCGCGTGCCCGCTCGATCATGCGTGGCGACAGATCGATGCCGATGAAATGATCGACCTGGGCCGCGAATGCGCGGGCAGCAAGCCCGGTGCCGCAGCCGAGATCGATCGCCCGGTTAAAGAGCGCGGCTTTGCGAACCGCGGCGCGCACCGACAGCACGGCCTTGAACAACAGCGCGGGACCGCGATAGCCGAGATCATCCACCAATGCGGCTTCGAACTTCGGTGCATATTGGTCGAACAGCGCGCGGACATAGGCCGGCGGCATCGCCGACAGTTGCTCGGCGCCGAGCAACATCAAGCGGAGGCGCGCGCCGTGGCGATCGTCCGGATCCGCGTCGCGCGCTTTTCGAAACGCCGCGATCGCTTGTTCGCGCTCGCCGAGCCGTTGGCGAATTTCACCGAGCGTGAACCAGGCGGAGGCGAAGCCGGGCGCAAGCTCGGCCGCCTGCAGCAACAGATCGGCGGCGGCGGCGAGATCGCCCTTGAGCTGCAGATCGCGCGCAAAATCGAACCGGCGGTCGGCCATCAGATCGCCGGAGGACAGGAACAAACGTGCGGGCATCGTTGGAATCGACTACGGATCAAAAGGCAGGTTGGCGGCAGAGTAGGCGGGAAGAGACTCGAATGAACCTCACGCAACCCTATATACCCAAGATGCGTCCGCAAGACATCCTGATGCCCGTTGCCGCCGGGCTAGCTTGCAAGCCCGGGGGCTTCCATATCGATCCGGTGCGCCCCGTCGAGCGCGCCGTGATCACCCACGGCCATTCCGACCACGCGCGACCGGGCCATGGCGCGGTGCTGGCAACCCGGGAGACGCTCGATATGATGCGGCTGCGCTACGGGGATAATTTCGCCCGCAGCACCCAGGCCATCGCCTATGGCGAGGAAATTCGCCTCGGCGACGTCACCGTCAGATTTCACCCCGCCGGCCATGTGCTGGGCTCGGCGCAGATCGCGGTATCCCGCAAGGACACCTGCATCGTCGCATCGGGCGATTACAAGGACGCCCCCGATCCCACCTGCGCGCCGTTCGAAGTCGTGCCATGCGATGTGTTCATCACCGAGGCCACCTTCGGCCTGCCGGTGTTTCGTCACGGCAATGCGGCGGACGAAATCAAAAAGCTGCTGGCCTCGGTCGCGCTGTTCCCGGAGCGCGCGCATCTGGTCGGCGCCTACTCGCTCGGCAAGGCGCAACGCGTGATCGCGCTGCTTCGCTTGGCCGGCTACGACGCGCCGATCTATCTGCACGGCGCGATGGAAAAGATCACGCGCTATTATGAGAGCCGTGGCGTGGCGCTGGGCGACCTGCGCATGGTCAAGGGCATGAAGAAGGCCGATCTGGCCGGCACCATCACGCTGGCGCCGCCCTCGGCCACATCGGATGTCTGGACGCGACGATTTCCGGATCCGGTCACGGCGTTTGCATCGGGCTGGATGCGGGTGCGGGCCCGGGCGCGGCAGCGCGGCGTCGAACTGCCGCTGGTGATTTCGGACCACGCCGACTGGGACGGACTGACCGCGACCATCAACGCCACTGGTGCGGGTGAAATCTGGGTCACCCATGGCCAGGAAGACGCACTGGTGCATTGGTGCACGGCAAGAGGCCTGACCGCGCGGCCGCTCGATCTGGTCGGTTACGGCGAAGAGGACGACAGCGATGCGGTGCCGGCAGACGAGGACACCGAGGCATGAACCGCTTCGCCGAGCTGCTCGATCGCCTCCGATCGCGGCTACGCGCTGGCGGCGCTGACTGGCGCGCTGTCGTTCAAGCACGCCAAACCCGGGCTGATCCGCGACCTGATCGCAGCGCGCACCGATCCGGTGCTGTTCGCGTTGTCGTATGACTACGTCGGCGATCTCTCCGAGACCGTTGCGCTGATGTGGCCGAAGTCTTCCCCCTCTCCCGCTTGCGGGGGAGGGCCGGGGTGGGGGCAAGCAGCATCGGCAGTGCCCGAGCGCGAGCCCCCACCCGGATCGCCCGACAGCGCTAAAGCGCTGCCGAGCGTTCCGACCTCCCCCGCAAGCGGGAGAGGTAAGAAAGATACGCGCCACGTATCAAACCTCCACAATAACCCGCCACCCCCTACCCTCACCGAAGTCGTCACCACGCTGCGCACGCTCGGCAAGACCGAACTCCCGAAGCAGCTCACCCGCTGGCTCGACGAACTGGACGAGACCGGCCGCTGGGCGCTCTTGAAACTGGTCACCGGCGCGATGCGGATCGGGATCTCGGCGCGGCTGGCGAAGACCGCCGCCGCGGCGCTCGGCGACAAGGACCCGCACGATGTGGAGCTGATGTGGCCCGGGCTGACGCCGCCCTATCTTGATCTGTTCGCCTGGCTGGAAGGCCGCGCCGACAAACCGGTCAATCGCGACCCGGTTCCGTTCCGCCCCGTGATGCTGGCGCATGCGATCGAGAACACGGATTTTTCAAATCTCGACGCCGCCGATTTCATCGCCGAATGGAAATGGGACGGCATCCGGGTGCAGGCGGTCAGCGGCCGTGACGAACGCGGCCATATCGTCGCGCGGCTTTACTCACGCAGCGGCGAGGACATCACCAAAAGCTTTCCCGACCTGCTGCCGTCGCTGCATTTGCCCGGCGCCATTGACGGCGAGCTATTGGTGCTGCGTGACGGCCGCGTGCAAACCTTTAATGTGCTGCAGCAACGCCTCAACCGCAAGGTGGTCTCGCCAAAGCTGATCAAGGAATATCCGATCCACCTGCGCGCCTATGATCTGCTCGGCGAAGGCGATACCGATCTGCGCACGCTGCCGTTTGCCGAACGCCGGAAGCGGCTCGAGGCTTTTGTCACAAGGCTCGACGATGTCAGGATCGACCTGTCGCCGACGATTCCCTTCGACAACTGGGACGCGCTGACATCAGCACGCGCCGATCCCGCCGGCGCCGTCGCGGGCGCAGATGCCGAGGCCGTTGAGGGCGTGATGCTCAAGCGCCGCGAGGCCGCCTATTTGCCGGGGCGCCCGAAGGGACAATGGTGGAAGTGGAAGCGCGACCCGCACATCATCGATGCCGTCCTGATGTATGCGCAGCGCGGCCACGGCAAGCGTTCGTCCTATTATTCGGATTATACGTTCGGGGTCTGGACCTCAGGTGAGGAGGGCGAGCAACTGGTGCCGGTCGGCAAGGCCTATTTCGGCTTCACCGACGAGGAGCTGTTGCAGATCGATCGCTTCGTGCGCCGCAACACCACCGAGAAATTCGGGCCGGTCCGGCATGTGGTGCATGAGCCGGATCAGGGGCTGGTGCTGGAGGTCGCCTTCGAAGGCCTGGCACGCTCGCCGCGGCATAAATCCGGCGTCGCGATGCGGTTCCCGCGCATCAACCGGTTGCGCTGGGACAAGCCGCCACGCGAGGCCGACAGGCTGGAAACCCTGGAACGGATGCTGAAAGCGGATGCGATTCTGCAGGCATAGCTTTCCAGCGAAGCATGCCCTCGGACTTGATCCGGGGTGGACACCGGTTCGCGTGAAGAAAACGCGTCAAAACAGGAAGCCGCGGCTGGCGGCCATTGACGCCGAGATGCGGGTTCCCCATCTCCCCAACACTGACTATAGTGCGCGAGCGAATTGGTGCGGGAGATCATCGAAATGCCAAACGATACTCGGGAATTGCCGGCGGCCAACGATGGCCTGTACCGCTTTCTCGGAGGTTCACCGCTGACGGTGGCATTTCGGCTGATCCTGCTGTCTATCCTGGTTGGGGTGGTGCTTGCCGCTGTTGGCTTCGACCCCTGGAATATCGTCAACAGCATCCGGCTTTTGTTTCAGCGGATCTGGGATCTCGGCTTTGACGCCATCAACGGGTTGTGGCGCTACTTCCTGCTCGGCGCCGTGATCGTGATACCGATCTGGCTGCTGTCGCGAATGTTCAGCGCCCCGCGCGGACGATAGTTCGCGCGCAGGCCAGTTTCGTTGAATTCCGTATCCAAGGTTTCGACCGCGCAGGTGTTCGCCATCGCAGGTCCTGCGATGGTTGCCAACCTGACCACGCCGCTGATCGGCATCGTCTCGACGATCGCGATCGGCAGGCTGGGCGACGCTACGCTGCTCGGCGGCGTGGCGATGGCGTCGGTGATTTTCGACTGCCTGTTCTGGCTGTTCGGCTTCCTGCGCATGAGCACGCTTGCCTTCACGGCTCAGTCGCTCGGCGCCGGCGAGACCGAGGAACTACGCCCGATCCTGGTGCGCGGACTGATCGTGGCGGCCCTGATCGGCGCGGGGCTGATCATCCTGCAAATCCCGCTCGCCGCTATTCTATTCACAGTAATGGGCGGCAGCGAAGGCGTCACCCGCGCAGCGAAAATCTACTTCACCATCCGGATCTGGTCGGCCCCGCTGGCACTAGCCAACTACGTCGTGCTCGGCTGGCTGATCGGACAGGCGCGCGCAAGACTTGCGCTCGGCGTGCAGATAGCGATCAACGTCATCAACATGGCGGCGACGGCCTTGCTGGTGCTGGTGCTCGAGGCTGGCATCGCCGGCGCTGCTATTGCCGCCGTCACCGCGGAAGCGGCCGGGCTCGTGCTCGGCGTCCTGATCGCAGCACGCCTTTCGCGTGGACAACCCGCCGTTCCGCGCACGGCGCTGCTCGACCGGCCCAAGCTGATCCGCATGCTGGCGGTCAACCGCGATATCATGATCCGCACCGCGTCCCTGATCGCGGTGTTCCTGTTCTTCACCTCGCAAGGTGCGCGCTCAGGCGACCTGACGCTTGCCGCCAATGCGGTTTTGAACAACTTCCTGCTGATGAGTTCCTTCTTCCTGGATGGCCTTGCCAATGCCGCCGAACAATTATGCGGCCGCGCCTATGGCGCGCGCGCAAAAAACGAGTTCTCCGACGCGGTGAGGCTCGTCGTGCTCTGGGGGTTTGGCTTCGCGCTCGCGGTGACTGCGGCTTTCGCGCTGTTCGGCTCTTCGCTGATCGACATCATGACCGCAAGCGAGGATGTCCGCCGCAGCGCGCGCGACTATCTATGGTTTGTGGTTCTTTCTCCGATGCTTGCCGTCTTCGCCTTTGCCTTCGACGGCGTCTATATCGGCGCGACCTGGGCGCGTGACATGCGCAATCTGATGGTGCTTTCGCTGCTGATGTTTCTCGGTGCGTGGCTGGCGCTGCGGTCGTTCGGCAATACCGGGCTGTGGGGAGCGCTGCTGGTCCACTATGCCGCGCGCGGCGGCTTGCAGGCCCTGCGTTATCCGGCAATGGTGCGCGCCTCATTCCCGCAGAAGCCGCTGTCCGGCTGAAACCCAAGGGAGAGGCCAATGCAAGTGCGATTTGTCGGCTGCGGCGACGCGCTCGGTTCGGGCGGCCGGTTCAACACCTGCTTTCATATTGCTGGCGCGCGCGTCAATTTCCTGATCGATTGCGGCGCATCGTCGCTGCCGGCGCTGAAGCGGCTGGGCATCGCACGCGATGATATCGACCTCATCCTGATCACGCATTTCCACGGCGATCATTTCGGCGGATTGCCGTTCCTGCTGCTCGACGCGCAGTTCACGCGGCGGACCCGCCCGCTGGTTATCGCCGGACCGGAAGGAATCGAAATGCGTCTGACGCAGGTGATGGAAGCGCTGTTCGAGAATTCATCCAAAACAAAGCAACGCTTCGACCTGTCGGTTATTGCTCTCAAGCCGGGGGAAACGCGCGCATTCGGCGCGGTGAATGTCACGCCGTTCCCGGTGGTGCACGGCGAATCCGGCGGTCCGTTTCTCGCCTACCGGGTCGAGGCCGACGGCCGCGTCATCGCCTACAGCGCGGATACCGAATGGACGGAGACGCTGGTCCCGCTCGCACGCGACGCCGACCTGTTCATCGCCGAGGCTTATTATTACGACAAGGTCGTGAAGAATCACCTCAGCCTGAAAACGCTCGAGGCCCATCTGCCCGAAATCAAACCGAAGCGGCTCATTCTGACCCATATGAGCGACGACATGCTCGCGCGGCTCGATACGCTCGACCATGCGGCTGCGAACGACGGCATGATCGTCGAGCTGTAACTTAAGCCGGCCAATCCTCGGCCGTGATCGTTGCCGCGTCCGCGCCAACGATTTCGGACAGCGAGTCGCGCCCGGTGCGCAGCAGGGTCGACGCAAGATCGTTCTTGATGTCGTCCACGAGGCCAAGACCCTTGTAGATCAACGAGGAATAAAGCTGGATCAGGCTGGCGCCGGCGCGGATCTTGGTCAGCGCGGCGCCGCCGCTATCGATGCCGCCGACGCCTACCAGCGGAAACGCCCGCTCCGCACGCACATAGGTCTCCGCCACCATCCGCGTCGACAGCCGGAACAGCGGCCTGCCCGACAGGCCCCCCTGCTCGCTGGCGCGGGCCTGTTCGCGCAATGTCGAAGGCCGCGCCAGTGTGGTGTTGCCGACGATCATGCCATCGATCCGGCGCGAGCGCGCAATGTGAACCACGTCGTCAAGTTCGGCCAGGCTCAGATCCGGCGCGATCTTGAGCAACACCGGCGTGTCGCCGGCGTTCTGGCGCACGCGTTCGCGCGCCTCGATCACCTTGGCCAGGAGATCGTCGAGCGCCGCCGCCTGTTGCAGGTTGCGCAGGCCCGGCGTGTTCGGCGACGACACGTTGACGGTGAAATAGCTCGCCACCGGCGCGAAGGTCTCGATCAGTTTCACATAATCGGCAACTCGATCGGCGCTATCCTTGTTGGCCCCGACATTGACACCGACAATGCCGCCGAGATGCGCGCGCCCGGCCAGCCGCCGCAGCACCGCGTCCGCGCCGTCATTGTTGAAGCCCATGCGATTGATTACGGCTGCGTCGCGCTCGAGCCGGAACAGCCGCGGCCGCGGATTGCCGGCTTGCGGCTTCGGCGTCACCGAGCCGATCTCGACAAAGCCGAAACCCAGCCGCAACAGCGCATCGGGAGCTTCGGCGCTCTTGTCGAAGCCGGCGGCCATTCCGATCGGATTGGGAAAGTTCAGGCCGAAGGCCCGTACCGCCAATTTTGGGTCATCCGGCCGCGGCCGGATCGGCGGCAGCAGCCGCAAGCCCTGGATCGCCAGACGGTGCGCGTCTTCCGGATCGAACCAGCGCAGCAGCGGCAGCGAGACGGCATCGAATGCGCGGATCACGGCGTCAGCTCCGGGATGTCGTGATATCCATCGGACCGCGCATGCATGTCCCGGACGCCGGTGACCGCGCCGAGATCGAGTTCACCGTAGAGATGCGGAAACAGCTCGTCGTTGCGCGAGGGCTCCCACCGCAGCGCGTCGCCCAGCATGTCGGCGTCGACCGCGATCAGGAACAGTCCGGTCTGCCCGAAGAAATGCTTTCTTGCCGTCTCCGCCACCTGCGACGCCGTGGAAAAATGAATGAAGCCATCGCGGATATCGTCGGCGCTGCCCCGGTACACGCCTTGCCGCTCGGCCTCGCGCCAGGCCGAAGCGGGACAGATTTTGTAGATCATGCGCACGTGTCCGGAGCCCTGCCTGGTCGTTGAGTCTCTTGGGATTTCCGCTGGTGTGGCCGACCGTATCGACGGCACCGCCGCACTTCAAGGGTGGCATTCGGGCTCTTGCCAGACCCTTGCCAGAGCCTTGCCAGACCCTTGCGCCGGATTGCGAAAACGGGTTGATTGAGGTAATAATTCCTAGCTTTTGACACAGTTGACCGATGGCCAAAACCCCAAAAGCACCGCGCATGCTGACCCACGACCAGATCTGGACCGCGCTGGATCGGCTTGCCGAGCGCGCCGGACTATCGCCATCGGGGCTCGCCAAGCGCTCCGGCCTCGACCCGACCACCTTCAACAAATCCAAACGCGTTACCGCCGATGGACGCGAACGGTGGCCTTCGACCGAATCGGTATCCAAAGCGCTCGCCGCCACCAACAGTTCCATCGATACCTTCGTGCAGTTGATCGGCGATACCGCGCGGACGGTGCAGTCGGTGCCGCTGCTCGGCTTTGCCCAGGCCGGAGCCGGCGGCTATTTTGACGATGGCGGGTTCCCCGCCGGCAAGGGCTGGGATGAGGTCGGGCTGCCCTCGGTCAACGACGAGCACGCTTATGCCCTGGAAATTTCCGGCGACCAGATGAAGCCCACCTACCGCGACGGCGACGTCATCGTGGTATCGCCGGGCACGCCGATCCGGCGCGGCGACCGCGTGGTGGTGAAAACCACCGGCGGCGAGGTGATGGTCAAGGAACTGAAACGCCGGACCGCCAAGACGCTCGAATTGCAGTCGCTCAATCCGAACCATGTCGACCGCACTTTGGCGGCGGCCGATGTCGCATGGATCGCGCGGATCGTTTGGGCGAGCCAGTAAGATACCTCAGGATGAGGCCGCAGCCTACGACGCGTAGTCAGGCTCCTTGCGGTCGAGGATGCGCTTGAGCGCATCGAAGTGCCGCTGCGCCGAACTTGGACCGTCGAACATGCTGCTCCCGCCGATATCCCGCATGGTCTTCTCGACCACGGCGTCAGGGAGCTGTTTCAGCGGCTGCCCGGTCCACATCGCGTAGATCTGCACCTGTGCGGCGCGCTCGGTGTAGTAAAGCCGGTCATAGGCGTCGGCGACGGTGGCGCCGACCGTGCTGATGCCGTGATTGGCCATGAACAACACAGACTTGTCGCCGATGACTCTCGCGAGGCGCGCGCCTTCGGCCGGATCGAGCGCCGGGCCGGTGTATTCGTCGTCATAGGCAATCTCATTCATCAACCCGACCTCGGTCTGGCCGATCTCCTTGATGCGTGGATCTTCCAGACGCGTCAGCGCACTCGCATAGGGCATGTGGGTATGAAACACCGCCTTGGCCTGCGGCAGCGCCTTGTGGATCGGCGCATGGATGCAATAGCAGGAGCGTTCGACGTCGCCGGCGCCGCGCTTGACCTCGCCATCGTCGATGCCGACTTCCATGAAGGAAGAAGCCGTCACCTCGCACCAGTGCATCCCGAACGGGATCTGGTAGTAGCGGTCGCTCTGGCCTGGCACCACGAGGGTCAAATGGTTGAAGATGCCCTCGCTGAAGCCGTGCATGTAGGCCAGCCGGTGCGCCGCCGCCAGATCGACCCGCGCCTGCCATTCCTCCGCGCTGCAATCCGCAAGCGTTTTCGGTGAAACCCTGTACTGCATGAATATCCTCCCTGTTGAGCCTGGGAATGTCGTCCACGTCACCACCTCAACGGAGGGCATGGACGGTTGCTGTTGCCGAAATATTGTAACTTACTTTGAAACCGTATTGGTTGAAATTGCCGCGGGCCTACCATTCCCATTTGCGGTCCATCATGGCAGGTTGCGTGATGATGCACTGCGAAGAGAGGCCAGGGCAACCACATCGGGTGATCGCAAGCGGAGTTGCTGGCATGGCGCGCCGAGATACCGGAAGCCACACGAAATATTGGCAGAGCAAGAGCATTCCAGGCATGAGCCTCTTGCGGGCGGATTTGACTGCCCACCAATTTGGCCCGCACACCCACGACGCTTTCGTCATCGCCGTCACCGAGGCCGGAGGCGCGGAAATCAGCAGCCGAGGTATCACCGAGAAAGTTGGCCCCTCCACGTTGTTTGTCTCCAATCCCGAGGAGTGCCAATCGGCACGGATGGATGAGGGTGAGAGGTGGCTCTACCGCGCGTTCTATCTTACGCGCCCCGCCATCGATGCCGTCGGCCGTGGCCTGGGAACCGAGGCTGCGCCCTATTTCATGCAGAACATGCTGAACGACATAGACCTGATCGACCGGTTCAGCCGCCTGCATCGTGCCCTCGAAGCAGAACGTGATGATTTGCGTGCGGACGAGCTCACGGTCGGCGCCTTCAGCATGCTGTTCGGGCGATACGGCAGCGGCGGCGGCCGGCCGGAGCGGGCACCGCAAAGCCGAGCCATCGTCCGCCGAGTCATCGAACTGATGCAGACGCGCTATTCGGAAAATCTCTGCCTTGACGACCTCGCCCGCGTTGCCGGGCTCACGCGGTTTCATCTTATCAGGCTGTTCAAGGGCACCGTGGGGCTCACGCCGCATGCGTATCTGGTCCAGATCCGCTTGAATGCCGCCTGCCGTCACCTCAAGCGCGGATACCCGCTTGCCGAGAGCGCGCTCGCAGCGGGATTTTGCGACCAGAGCGCGCTGACGAAGCACTTCAAACGAAGCTATGGCATAACACCGCTGCAATTCGCGGATGCCGCGAGAACGGGCTGACCTTCCGTCATCCAACGTGATCCTGCCCGGATAGCAATTTCAGCCAATACCGTAGGCGATACAGGCTCTACAGCAAACCTTCGAAGGTCCAGAGCTTCATGTCATCGAGCGATCGCGTTGAGAATCCCGGGCGTGTAACCGTCGGCATCATCGGTCTCGGGAGCATCGGCGGCGTGGTGGCCGGTTTGCTGCGCGCGGTCGACCGGCACGATGTCGTCGCCTGTGTCCGGCGCCCGATCGAGCGGCTCGTTGTCGAGCGGGCGGAGGGCGCGACTGACGTTTCCATGCGCGCCTTGACCGATCCCGCCCACGCAAAGCCGCGCGACTGGGTTCTGTTGTGCACCAAGGCGTACGACACGGCGTCCAGCGCGCCTTGGCTCGCCAGGCTCTGCGGCCCAAATACCCGAGTGGCCGTGCTGCAAAACGGCATCGGACACGCGGACCGCCTGGCGCCGCTGATCGGGGCTGCGACCGTCGTCCCGACGATCGTCTACTACAACGGCGAGCGGCTGGCACCCGATCGCGTCCGCTTCCGGCGTGCCGGCGAATACGATTTTGCCGTTAGCGACGATTCAGATGGGCGGGCCTTCGCGGAGCTGCTCGATGGCACGTCGATGCTGGTCCTTCGCAGCCCCGATTTCAACACGCTCGCCTGGCGAAAACTCCTCATCAATGCCGTTGCCAACCCGATCACGGCGCTTACGCTGCAGCGGCAAGCGGTGTTCCGACGTGAAGATGTCAAAGCGCTCTGCCTTGCCATCCTCGAAGAGGCCGCAACAATCGGCCGCGCCGACGGCGCGCGGCTTGCCGCAGGGGAGGCCGAGCAGGTGCTGGCGACGCTGCTGACCTATCCTGCCGACGCCGGCACCTCGATGTATTTCGATCGCCTCGCGAAGCGGCCGTTCGAGGTCGAAGCGCTGACCGGCGCCATCGTGGCGGCCGGCGAGCGACATCACATGGCGGCACCGCTCAATCGCATGCTGCTAACGCTTCTGCGCGCGACCAGCGATGCAATGAGTGAAGATCATCGATAAATCAAGATTGTTCGAGCGATTTGAATAGGTCATGAGAAGGAGCCCGGGATGACCGAGGAATCAAGGCTGAAGCTTCCGGCATTTGATCCGAGCGTTGTGAGCGAGACCAATTTTACGAGTTATCCAGAGCCGCACCGGGCCGCCAACCAGACGCGGTACAATCGGCGGCTCGGCGATCACGCCGGCCTGCGGAATTTTGGCGTCAACCTGACCCGAATCATTCCAGGAGGGCAGTCCTCCTACCGGCATGCTCACTCTCGACAGGACGAGTTCATCTTGGTTCTGGAAGGCGAGGTGGTGCTGCAGACCAACGATGGAGAGCAAACATTGAAGCCCGGGATGTGCGCCGGATTTCCTGCCGGTTCTGGTGACGCTCACCGATTCGTCAATCGCTCGGCGACCGACGCCAAGCTGCTCGTCATTGGTGACCGGAGTTCAGGTGACGAGATCACCTATCCCGATGTGGACATGCATGCGGCGCTCGGGCCGGATGGCGCTTATCGGTTCAGCACCAAATCCGGCAAGCCTTTTTGAGCCGACAAGTCTGCCCGCAGCGCCATCATAGGCGATTCACTGAGGCCTATCCCGACCGCGCCAGCGCGCCGTCGATCATCGTCACCGCGTTCGCCAGCCCATAGACCGCGACGAACGATCCAAAGCGCGGGCCTTTTTCCTGGCCGAGCAGCACCTGATAGAGCATGTTGAACCAGTCGAGCGAGACGCCCGGCCGGCCATCCTTGCCTTTCTTCACCGCATCGAGGAACGGCTCGCGCCGGCCGATCTCGTAGACCACGTTCTGGATGTCCTCGGCCGATGACTGCGGGCTCGCGGAATTTCTTGGTCGGCGCCACGAAGTCGCGATAGTAGTTGATGGCGTAGCCGACCATCGCATCCAGCTTCGGATGGGTCTGCGGCGTGACGCCGGGACGGTAGCGCCCGATAAAACCCCACAAGGTCGCGGCATTCTCTGCGTTCGACGACGACACCAAAGTCAGCAACAGCTGGAACGTCACGGGCATGTCCGCTACCGGCGGATGTCCGGCGTGGATGTGCCAGACCGGATTGGCCAACTGCGGCTTCGGATCCTGCCGCGAAAACCCTTCGAGAAATTGCTGGTAGTCGTCGACGTTGCGCGGGATCACGTCGAAGTACAAACGCTTCGCCGACTTCGGCTCGCGGTACATGAACAGCGACAGCGATTCCGGCGACGCATAACGCAGCCATTCATCGATGGTGAGCCCGTTGCCCTTCGATTTTGATATTTTCTGGCCCTTGTCATCGAGGAAGAGTTCGTAGTTGAAACCCTCCGGCGGCATGCCGCCGAGCGCCGTGCAGATCTTGCCCGACAGTTTTACCGAATCGATCAGGTCCTTGCCGGCCATCT
>WNGI01004123.1_pt1 | contig 16968 bp, 14 predicted proteins | sample 5400621 | NCBI WGS metagenome assembly WNGI01 (sample SAMN13153374, study PRJNA577476) | soil metagenome | isolation source: 20 cm soil or saprolite under Garry oak tree replicate 1 | place: USA:California | collected 2016-06-15 | reverse complement strand
GACGGAACTGCCGCTGTTCGCCGCGGTCACCGGCGCGCCCGCGCGCAGCGCGGCGGAGGATGAAATCCGCGCGGCGCTCGCAGACCTTGACCCGGATGAGCTCTCGCCGAGAGCTGCGCTGGAGGTGCTCTATCGCCTGCGGCGGTTGCTCGATGGGGCGCGGCGAGGCTAAGGGCAGCGGCTGAGCCCGGGCACGGGTTCACTAGCGACGGGTAAAACGCCCGTGGCTGAGGAACGCCCCCGTCTCGCGCGCCACGCGCGTGGACAGCAGCATCCCCAGGTGACTGACCGGCAGCACGATGTGATCGCTCATCCCGGGCATGCGCGTCTCGCTCACCGCGACGGTGCCGTCGTTCTCCTCGGTGAAATCCGCGAGCAGCTGCCCCACGCCGAGTGGCTGATTGCCGGCAATGATGCCGAGCGGCCGCGCCTGTGCCCAGCGCCGCTCGCGCGGCTGCAGCAGCTCCTCGGCGACCGAGGGCCCCATGAGGTGCGCCACCGGGGCGAAGCGGCTGGCGCGCTGTGCCGCGCGGCTGGCCACACACGGTGTGCCGAGGAACACCACACGGCCGGGAGGCTGATCGGGAAAGCGCTCGAGGAAGCGATGGATGACCAGCCCCCCCAGGCTGTGACCGACGAAATCCACCGCCGGGACCTGCAGCTCGCGCACGAAGCTCGCGAGCCGCGCGGTGATGTCGCTCATGGTGGCCGAGGCGGCCGAGTAGCGGAACGTCTGCAGCGTGAGGCCGAACTCGCGCGAAAGCCGGTGGCGCAGGATGAGCGACTCCTCACCCGGCAGCCACAGGCCATGCACGTAGACCACGTGCCCCATGGTGCCTCAACCGGCTCGTGTCGCGCGACGGGCGGCGGGCAGATTCAAGGCTGCGGCACGCGCACCCGCACGTGCAGCTCGCGCAGCTGCGCCTCGCTCACTTCCGTCGGCGCATCGGTGAGCGGATCGGCGGCCGTCTGGGTCTTCGGGAAGGCGATCACCTCGCGGATGCTGTCGGCGCCGGCCATCAGCATGGCGAGGCGATCGAGGCCGAAGGCAATGCCACCGTGGGGCGGTGCGCCGAACTTGAGCGCATCGAGCAGGAAGCCGAATTTCTTCTGCGCCTCGTCCGCGGCGATCCCGAGCAGCTCGAACACCGTGGATTGCATCTCCTGGCGGTGGATACGCACCGAGCCGCCGCCGATCTCCGAGCCGTTCAACACCAGGTCGTAGGCGCGGGCGAGCGCCGCGCCCGGAGCCGCGCGCAGCGCCGCCGGGTCATCGTTGCGCGGCGCGGTGAACGGGTGGTGCATGGCGACCCAGCGCTTCTCGTCCGCGTCCCACTCGAACATGGGGAAATCGACCACCCACAGCGGCCGCCAGCCCGGCTGCACGAGCTTAAGGTCCTGGCCGATCTTCAGGCGCAGCGCGCCGAGGGAGTCGTTGACGACCTTGGCGGTGTCGGCACCGAAGAAAATCAGGTCGTTGTCGGCGGCGCCGGTGCGCTCGAGGATGCCCTCGAGCGCCGCATCGCTGAGGAACTTGATGATCGGGGACTGCAGCCCGTCGCGCCCGCGGGCGCGCTGGTTCACCTTGAGGTACGCGAGCCCCTTCGCGCCGTAGCGGGCAACGAACGCGGTGCAGTCATCGATCTGCGAGCGCGGCAGCGCCCCGCCCCCCGGCACGCGCAGCGCCGCGACCCTTCCGGCGGCGTCCTTCGCCGGGCCGGCGAACACCTTGAAGTCGCACTCCTTCACCAGGTCGGCGACGTCCACCAGCTCGAGTGCGATGCGCAGGTCGGGCTTGTCGGAGGCGTAGCGGCGCAGGGCCTCTGCGTAGCTCATGCGCGGGAAGGGATCAGGCAGCGCCGCCCCCAGCACCTCCTGGAAGAAATGGCGTACCAGGGCTTCCATCTGCCCCATGATCTGGTCCTGGGTGAGGAACGAGGTCTCGATGTCGAGTTGGGTGAATTCCGGCTGGCGGTCGGCGCGCAGATCCTCGTCGCGGAAGCAGCGCACGATCTGGTAGTAGCGATCGAAGCCGGCGATCATCAGCAGCTGCTTGAAGATCTGCGGCGATTGCGGCAGCGCGAAGAACTTGCCCGGATGGGTGCGGCTCGGCACCAGGTAATCGCGCGCGCCCTCGGGCGTCGCCTTGGTGAGCATCGGGGTCTCGAGGTCGATGAAGCCGTGCGCGTCGAGCCAGGCGCGCATCGAGCGCGTGAGCGAAAAGCGCAATCGCAGGCGCTGGCTCATGACCTCGCGACGCAGGTCGAGATAGCGATAGCGCAGCCGCACTTCCTCGCCGACCTGCTCGTCCAGCTGGAATGGCAGCGGCTCGGAGCGGTTCAGCAGCTCGAGCTCCCGCGCCACGAGCTCCACGCGTCCGGTAGCCAGGTTCGCGTTCACCGTGCCCGCGGGCCGCTCGCGCACCTTGCCCGTCACCCGGATGACGAACTCGTTGCGCAGCCGCTCGGCTTCGCCAAAGACGGAGGCGGCGCCGGGATCGAACACGATCTGCAGCAGCCCCTCGCGATCGCGCAGGTCCACGAAAATGACCCCGCCGTGATCGCGCCGGCGGTGCACCCAGCCGGCCACGGTGACCTCCTGGCCGAGGAGCTGCTCGTTGACCTGTCCGCAGTAGTGTGTGCGCATGAGGCGCGCGATGTTACCAAAAGCCGCCCCGGCCCCCGAACTGAAGATCAATTCCCCGGCATCTCCAGCACCGCCGCCCCCTGCAGCGCCCCGCTACGCAGCCGCTCGAGGGCGAGATTCGCATCGCTGAGCGCAAAGCGCTGCACGGTGGCCCTGAGGCCCAGGCGCGCGGCGAGAGCGAGGAATTCCTGTCCGTCGGCGCGGGTGAGATTCGCGACCGAACACACCGAGCGCTCGCCCCACAGCAGCCGGTACGGAAACGCGGGCACCTCGCTCATGTGAATGCCGGCGCACACCACGCGCCCGCCGGGACGTACGCATTTCAAGGCGGCCGGCACCAGCGCGCCCACCGGGGCAAACACGATGGCGGCATCGAGCGGCTCGTCCGGGGGCTCGTCGGAGCCGCCGGCCCACACCGCGCCGAGTTCGCGCGCGAAACGCTGGCCGGCCGCATCCCCCGGGCGCGTGAACGCGAACACTCGCCCGCCCTGCGCGCGCGCCACCTGGGCGAGCAGATGCGCCGCGGCGCCGAAGCCATACAGGCCGAGGTTGCGCGGCTCGCCGGCGATGCGGTAGGCGCGATAGCCGATGAGCCCCGCGCACAGCAGCGGCGCGAGTTCGGCGGCGGCCCCCTCACGTGGCAGCGCCAGGCAGTAGCGCGCATCGGCGAGCACCTCCTGCGCGTAACCCCCGTCGCGGCTGTACCCGGTAAAGAGCGCCCGCTCACACAGATTCTCGCGTCCGGCGCGGCAATACTGGCACTCACCGCAGGTGAGCCCAAGCCACGGCACACCGACGCGATCGCCGATGTGGAACCGTGTGACCTCCGCTCCCAGGGCGGGGCGGCGGCAGGGTCACTTCGGTGAGCGTGAGCGCCACGCCCGGCGCCAGCAGGCGCATCGCCTTCACGGCGGCCGCTCCGGCGCCCCGGCCCGGGGCCGCGGCTCCTCAGGCGGCGGGTTTCGCCAGCGGGGCTTTGGCTGCGTCCGCAGGGGAAGCATGGGGAACCACCACGCCACAGGTGATGATCATTTTCATCGCCTCATCCACCGACATGTCGAGCTCGACCACCTGCCGGCGCGGCACCACCACCAGGTAGCCGGCGGTGGCATTGAGCGCCGCGGAGATATACACCGCCACGTGCGGCTCGCCCATCCGCTCGCTGATTTCCGCAACATCCTCCGCGGTGAGGAAGCCGATGCTCCAGGCCCCGGCACGCGGGTACTCCACCATCACGACCTTGCGGAAGGCGTTGGATTGCGAAAAGACGCTTTCGGCGAAGCTCTTGACGCCGCCGTACACCGTGCGCACCACCGGTATGCGATTGAGCAGCTCCTCGCCCCAGACGACCAGGCGCCGGCCGATGAGGTTCGTGACCAGCAGCCCCGTCAGCAGCAGCACGAGCAGCGCGAACAGCGCCCCGAGCCCCGGGAGCGAGAAGCCCACCAGCGCCTCGGGCCGGTAGCTGGGGGGCAACAGCAGCAGCGTACGGTCCATGACGTGCAGCATGAAGCTCACCACCCAGATGGTGGCGAGAATCGGCACCCACACCAGCACCCCGGCGACCAGGTAGCGTCGCAGGGTGCGTTTTTTTTTGGCGGCGCCGTTCATGGCTGGCGCCGCCGCCGCCGCGCGCCCTTGGCTCTGGAGGCCCGCGTCGCTTTGCGGTTGCGCCCCGGGGTGGCCGCACTGCCCGCCGCGGCCGTCCTGGGCGCCGCCGCCTTCGTCTCCGCGGGTTTGGAGTCCGCCGGCTTCGCGTCCCCGGCCTCAGGCGCCGCAGGCTTGCCCTCCGCCGCCGGCGCCTTGACGTCGGCCTTCGACTCCTCCTTCTCGGCGCCGACCAGGTTGCGCTTGTTCTCCTTGTCGGACTTGAAGTCGGTCTCGTACCAGCCGCCCCCCTTGAGGCGGAACACCGGCGCCGACACCAGTTTCTTCAGGGTGCGCTTGCCGCACGACGGACACCGGGTGAGCGGCGCATCCGTGATCTTCTGCATGACCTCCATGTAGAACTTGCAGGCCTGGCACTCGTATTCGTAGACGGGCATTGATGTTGTCTTGTCGGTGCTTGCGAGGATTATAACGGAGAGCCGCACGCGCGCCCGGCAACGCGCCGGCGGCGTGCTTATGGTCAACCGCGGCCGGCCTTGCGCACATCCATCTTCGCGAAGGTGAGCTGGCCCTCGTGCGCCGCAATGCGGATGCGGTCCCCGGGCACGAACTCTCCCTGCAGGATCTTACTAGCCAGGGGATTCTCGATCTGCTGCTGGATGGCGCGCTTGAGCGGCCGTGCGCCATACACCGGATCGAAGCCGGCCTCCCCGAGCAGGTCGCGGGCGCCGTCCTCGAGCGTGAGATCCATGTTGCGCTCAGCCAGGCGCTTGCGCAGGTACAGGAGCTGGATGTCGACGATCGCGCGGATCTGGCGTGTGCCGAGCGGATGGAACACCACGATATCGTCGATGCGGTTGATGAACTCCGGCCGGAAGCTCTGCTGCACCACCTGCATCACCGCGCTCTTCATCTTGGTGTAATTCTTCTCGCCCGCGTACTCCTGGATGATCTGCGAGCCGAGGTTCGAGGTCATGATGATGACGGTGTTGCGGAAGTCGACCGTGCGCCCCTGGCCGTCGGTGAGACGCCCGTCGTCCAGCACCTGCAGCAGCACGTTGAACACGTCCGGGTGCGCCTTCTCGACTTCATCGAGCAGGATGACCGAGTAAGGCCGGCGGCGTACCGCCTCGGTGAGATGGCCGCCCTCCTCATACCCGACGTAGCCGGGGGGTGCGCCGATGAGGCGCGCCACGGAGTGCTTCTCCATGAACTCCGACATGTCGACGCGGATCATCGCCTCCTCGGTGTCGAACAGGAATTCGGCCAGCGCCTTGCACAGCTCGGTCTTGCCGACGCCGGTGGGACCCAGGAACAGGAACGAGCCGTTCGGCCGGCGCGCATCGGCGAGCCCGGCGCGCGAGCGGCGAATGGCGTTGGCCACGATGCGCAGCGCCTCCTCCTGGCCCACCACGCGCTTTGCGAGCGCCTCCTCCATGCGCAGCAGCTTCTCCTTCTCGCCCTCGAGCATCTTGGACACGGGGATCCCGGTCCACTTGGACACAACTTCCGCAATCTCCTCCTCGGTCACCTTGTTGCGCACCAGGGTCGGCGCCTGATCCTCGGCGGCCGCCGCGGAGCTCAGGCGCTTCTCGAGCTCGGGGATCTTGCCGTACTGCAGCTCCGCCATGCGCCCGAGATTGCCGGCACGGCGCGCGGCCTCGAGCTCCAGGCGCGCGCGATCGAGCTCCTCGCGAACCTGCGCCGTGCCCTGCAATGCCGCCTTCTCGGACTTCCAGACCTCCTCGAGATCGGCATATTCCTTCTCCAGGGTCGCGAGCGTCCCCTCGAGTGTCGCCAGGCGCTTGCGCGAGGCCTCGTCCTTCTCCTTTTTCAGCGCCTCCTGCTCGATCTTCAGCTGGATGATGCGCCGCTCGAGCTTGTCGAGCGCTTCGGGCTTGGAGTCGATCTCCATGCGGATGCGCGCCGCCGCCTCGTCGATGAGGTCGATCGCCTTGTCGGGGAGCTGGCGGTCGCTGATGTACCGATGCGAGAGCGTCGCCGCGGCGACGATCGCAGGATCGGTGATCTCGACCTTGTGGTGCACCTCGTAGCGCTCCTGCAGCCCGCGCAGGATCGCGATCGTGTCCTCCACCGAGGGCTCATCCACCAGCACCTTCTGGAAGCGCCGCTCGAGAGCGGCGTCCTTTTCAATGTACCTGCGGTACTCATCGAGGGTCGTGGCGCCGACGCAATGCAGCTCGCCGCGGGCGAGCGCCGGCTTGAGCATGTTGCCCGCATCCATGGCGCCTTCGGCCTTGCCGGCGCCCACCACGGTGTGCAGCTCGTCGACGAACAGGATCACCTGTCCTTCCTGCTTGGCCAGATCGTGCAGCACGCCCTTGAGGCGCTCCTCGAACTCGCCGCGGAACTTCGCTCCGGCGATCAACGCGCCCATGTCGAGCGCCAGGATGCGCTTAGCTTTAAGACCCTCCGGCACCTCGCCGTTGACGATGCGTTGCGCCAGGCCCTCGACGATCGCGGTCTTGCCGACGCCCGGGTCGCCGATCAGCACCGGGTTGTTCTTGGTGCGCCGCTGCAGCACCTGGATGGTGCGCCGGATCTCATCGTCGCGGCCGATCACCGGGTCGAGCTTGCCGGAAGCCGCGCGCGCGGTGAGATCGATGGTGTACTTCTCGAGCGCCTGGCGGCCCTCCTCGGCGTTGGCGTCGGCTACCTTCTCGCCGCCGCGCACCTCCTCGATGGCCTTCTCGAGGGCGCCGCGCACCACGCCCGCCTCCTTGAACAGGCGCGCGAGCGCACGGTCCTCGAACGCCGCCAGCACGAACAGCTCACTCGACATGAACTGGTCACCGCGCTGTTGCGCCAGCTTGTCGGTGACGTTGAGCACGCGGTTCAGGTCGTTGGAGACGTGGATGTCCCCGGGCGTGCCTTCGACCTTCGGCAGGCTCTCGAGCAGCCCCAGCAGTCCCGCGCGCAGCTTGTTGACGTCCGCGCCGGCCTTCAGCAGCAGCGGACGCACCGAGCCGCCGGCGCCGTCCAGCATCGCCAGCATCACGTGCGCGGGCTCGAGGAACTGGTGATCGCGGCCGAGCGCGAGCGACTGGGCGTCGGCGAGCGACTGCTGCAAGCGGCTGGTGAGTTTATCCATGCGCATGGCAACACCTTGGACGTGGATGCCCTGGTTGTGGGGACAAACCGCAGTCGCTTCAAGAGCCTGCGGCCTGTGCTCGCCCCCGGCGCTAGCCTCACCCCCGACTAGCGGTGAGTCAACCGCTCGGCGAGCGCGATCACCGCGATGCCGAGGCTGATGAGCAGCACCTGGGCCGCGCTGGTGCGCGGATCGGAGCGGCGATGGAGCCCCGGGATGAGCCCGGCGACCGCGATGTAGAGGAACCCGGCGGCGGCGAAGGCCAGCGCGAAAGGCAGGAGCCTGTTCGCCTGGCGCAGGCCGAAGTACGCCGCAATCGCCCCGATCACCGAGGCGACACCGGTGGCGAGATTCAACAGCAAGGCACGCGGGCGCGACAGCCCGGCGTGCACCAGGATGGCGAAATCCCCGACACGGTGCGGGATCTCGTGCGCCGCCACGGCAAGGGTCGTCACCAGTCCGAGCGACAGGTCGCCGAGGAAAGCCGCCGCAATCAGCACGCCATCGAGCGCGTTGTGGATGCTGTCACCGACCAGCACCAGGACGCCCGACGCCCGGTCGCGGCCGTGATCGTGATGGGCGTGGGCGTGCCGCGGCGCACCCTCCTCCTCATCCTGCGAGTGTGCGTGCCACCACAGCACCAGTTTCTCGATGACGAAGAACACTCCCAGCCCGACCACCATCACCAGCCCGATGTCGTGTGCGCCGGAAGGACCGGCGCCCGCCATCGCCTCCGGCAGCAGCCCCAGGAGCGCGGCGCCCAGCAGCGCTCCGGTGGCGAAGCTGACGAAATGCGGCAGGATGCGCGCGCTGCGCTCCTCCGGCACCCACAGGAATGCGACCGCAAACGCGGCGCTGGCGATGCCGCCGAACGCGGCGAACAGGACGATCCACAGCAGCAGCACGGCTTGAAGGTTTCTTTATGATCGGCGGGTCAAACATCGTAACACGCACGCTCGGGACGGATAGGCGAGCACTCACGCCAGCCAGATCAGCGCCGCCATGCGCCCGCACTGTCCGGCGCGACGGTAGGAAAAGAAGCGCAGCGGATCCGAGTACGTGCACCAGCCGCCGCCGAACACCGCGCTCACCCCGGCAACGCTGAGCCGGCGCCGGGCGAGCGCGCCGAGATCGCATTGCCAGCGGCCGCGGGTGTTGGCGCTGAATGCGGCGGCCGCGCCGGCGTCGTGCGCCAGGAAGGCGGCGCGCACTTCGCCCCCCACCTCGAAGTGGGCCGGACCGATCGCGGGGCCCAGCCAGGCGATGAGCCCGGCGGGGGCGACGGCGAGCCTCGCCACCGTCGCTTCCAACACCCCCGCGGCCAGCCCGCGCCAGCCGGCGTGCGCCGCCGCCACCGCGCCACCGTCGCGCGCGGCAAACAGCACCGGCATGCAGTCCGCCACCTGCATGACGCACACGTTGCCGGCGCGCCGCGCGATAGCGGCATCCGCGGTCAGGGACGCGACGGCCCGCCCGCAGGCCGCATCGAGATCGGCAACCTCGATGCCGTGCACCTGCTCGAGCCACAGCGGCTCGGCCGGCAGGCGCAGCTGCGTGCGCACGCGCCGCCGGTTCTCCGTGACCGCAGCGCCCGCGTCCCCCACGTGCGCGCCGACGTTCAGCGAGTCGAACGGTGCGGCGCTCACGCCTCCCGTGCGCAGCGTGAACGCGGCACGCACGGCCGGCGGCGCCGGCCAGTCAGGCGTGATCACCTCGAGGGGCGCGCCGCCGTGCGCAGCGCTCACGGGCCCTGCGCCTCGAGCGCCGCGAGCAGGCGCTGCATGTCCTCGGGCAACGGCGCGTCCCATGCGAGCTCGCGCCCGCTCACCGGATGGGTCAGCCTCAGGCGCGCGGCGTGCAGGGCCTGGCGCGGGAATGCCTGCAGCTCGGCGGTGAGCGCCGGCGTGCAGCCGGCCGGAATGCGGCGCCGCCCGCCATACAGCGGATCGCCCACGAGCGGGAAGCCGATGTGAGCCAGGTGCACCCGGATCTGGTGCGTGCGGCCGGTTTCGAGCTCGACGCGCACCAGCGTGTGCGCGCGGAAGCGCCGGGCGAGGCGATAACGAGTGACCGCCGCGCGGCCGTCGGCGCGCACCGCCATGCGGGTGCGCTGGGTGCGGTGCCGGCCGATCGGCTCCTGCACCGTGCCCCCCGCGGTCATCACACCGGTACACAGCGCGAGATACTCGCGCCCGATCCTGCGCGCCGCCATCGCGGCGATGAGGGCGGCGTGCGCCTCGGGCGTGCGCGCCACGAGCAGCAGCCCGCTCGTGTCCTTGTCGAGCCGGTGCACCAGGCCCGCGCGCGGCAGCAAGGCGAGTTGCGGATCGAGGGCCAGGAGCGCGTTCTGCAGCGTATGGCGGGGGTTGCCCGCCCCGGGATGCACCACCAGTCCCGGCGGCTTGTTGATGATGAGCAGCGCGCGATCCTGGAAGGTGACACTGAGCGCAATCGCCTCGGCGGCGGCCTCGGTCTGCGCCGTAAGCTGCGCCTCGATGCGCACCTGCTCGCCGCCCAGTACCCGGTCCTTGGCGCGCAGTGGCCGGCCGTCGACCTGCACCGCCCCGGATTCGATCCAGGCCTTCAGAAGGGCGCGCGAGTACTGCGGCAGCGCGCGGGCGAGCGCCTGGTCGAAGCGCAGTCCGGCGGCTTGCGCGGGCAGCGTGAGCGCGTGCGAGCGGAACTCCGCCGGCGCCTGCGCGGTCGCAAGTGCGGGATTCGCTATACTCGGCGCACTCAAGCGGCGCGAAGCCAAAGAAAGGCCCTTTCCTATGTTCCTGCCCGGTCCGGTACGCGGCAGCGTCATCGCCTTGTGTATCGTCGCGCTCGCAGTCGCCGGCTGCCGCACGCACCGCGAGCGCGATGAGAAGAAGCAGACCCCCGACGCGCTTTACAAGCGCGCCCGCCACGATCTCAATTCGAACGACTTCAACGCCGCCATCAAGATCTATGAGCAGCTGACGGCGCGCTTCCCGTTTGCCGACGAAGCGCGCCAGTCGCGGCTCGACCTCATCTACGCATATTACCGCGCCGGGGAAGGCGAGTCCGCGACCGATGCCGCCGAGACCTTCATCCGCGAGAATCCCGCGCATCCGCGCGTCGACTACGCCTGGTACGTCAAGGGACTGGTGGAGTTCGAGCGCACGCCGAACCTGATCGAGCATCTGTTTCGCGCCGACCTCACGCAGCGCCCGCCCAGCACGGCACGCAAGGCGTTCGCCGCTTTCAGGACCGTGGTCGAGCAATACCCCAAGAGCGAGTACGCGCACGACTCGCTCCAGCGCATGATCTATCTGCGCAACCGCCTCGCCAGCTACGAGGTACACGTGGCGCGCTACTACTTCAAGCGCGGCGCATACGTCGCCGCCGCCCAGCGGGCCAAGGGGACGATCGAGCAGTACGACGGCGCGCCCGCGGTGCGTGAAGCGCTCGAGATCATGATCGAATCCTACGATCGGCTGAACCTGCAGCCGCTCGCCGCGCAGACCCGCCAGGTGTACCAGGCCAACTACGCGGGCGACGTGCCTCAGTCGCAGGCCGAGATCAGGAAGGCGTGGTGGAAGATCTGGTAGCGGCGCGCGGCCGCACCCGCTTCTAGCGCCGGTAGCCGCTGGTGATCGGATAGCGCCAGTCGCGCCCGAAGGCGCGGCGGCTGACGCGCACGCCCGGCGGCGCCTGGCGGCGCTTGTATTCGTTGCGTTTCACCAGATCGAGCACCCTGGCCGTGGTGGCGCGCTCGAAGCCGCGCGCCTCGATCTCATCCACCGACAGGTCCTCCTCGATGAACGCCTCGAGAATCGGGTCGAGCACCTCGTACGGGGGGAGCGAGTCGGAGTCCTTCTGCCCGGGCCGCAGCTCCGCGGAGGGCGCACGCTCGATCACCCGCTGCGGAATCACGCGCCCCCGTGAGTTGCGGTAGTCCGCCAGGCGGTACACCAGCAGCTTGCTGCAGTCCTTGATCGGCGCGAAGCCGCCGGCCATATCGCCGTACAGGGTCGCATAGCCCACCGCCATCTCGCTCTTGTTGCCGGTGGTCAGCAGCATGCGCCCGGTCTTGTTCGAGAGCCCCATGAGCAGCTGCATGCGACAGCGCGACTGGATGTTCTCCTCGGTGGCATCCGGGGCGCGACCGGCAAACTCGCCCTTGAGTGTCGCGAGCGTGGCCTCGAACATGCCCTCGATGGACAACACGCTGTAGTTCACACCCAGGATCCCGGCCTGCTCCCGGGCATCCGCGAGGCTCATGTCCGAGGTATAGCGCGAGGGCATCATCACCGCCTGCACGCACTCCCGCCCCAGGGCATCCACTGCGATCGCCAGCGTCAGGGCGGAATCGATGCCCCCCGAGAGACCCACGACCACTCCCGGGAAGCCGTGCTTTCTCACATAGTCACGCACCCCGAGCACCAGTGCGCCGTAGACGCTGGCTTCGTCGCAGAGCTCGGGCGCGATCTCGCCCGCCTGCGGCACCACCTCGCCCTGAGCGTCGCGCACGAAGGGCGTGACGTAGGTGCCCTCTTCGAACGGCGGCGCGCGCATCAGCACCTGACCGTGCGCATCCATGACGAAGGAGTTGCCATCGAACACCAGCTCGTCCTGTCCGCCCACCAGATTCACGTAAGCCAGCGGCAAGCCGACGTCGCGGGCGCGCTGGCGCGCCATGTCCTCGCGCTCACGCTGCTTGTGGATCTCGTAAGGGGAGGCGTTGATGACCAGCAGCAGCTGCGCGCCGTCGGCGCGCGCCAGCTGCGCAGCTTCGGGCTGCCAGATGTCCTCGCACACCAGCAGTCCTACTCTGAAGCCCTTAAGGTCCGCGACCGTGGGTTGCGCGCCCGCCTGGAAGTAGCGCTTTTCGTCGAAGACCTTGTAGTTGGGCAGCTCCGCCTTGCGGTGGATGGCGGCGATCTCCCCTTGCGCGATGAGGGCGGCGGAGTTGTAGATGCCGCCGCCCGTGTATTCCGGGAATCCCACCATCACCGCGGCATCGGTGAGCTCACGGCGCAAGCGCGCCAGCCCCTCCTCGATCTGCCGGCGAAACCCGCGGTGAAACAGCAGATCCTCGGGCGGGTAACCGGAGAGCGTGAGCTCGGGAAACAGCACCAGGTCCGCGCCGAGGGTGGAGCGCGCGTGCTGCGTAGCCGCGATGACCCGCGCGGCGTTGCCCTGCACATCCCCGACCAGGAGATTGAGTTGCGCCAGCGCGATCCGCAGGGAGTCAGTCATGTACCACCGGTCTGCTGCGAAGGGACTAGAGCCCTCGCAGCTCGCCGGCTATTGTTTCACGACTCAGCGCCGTGTGCCCTGGGGCGCGCGCGCGGTCCTGCGAACCCTCAGGCGGCGCGCCGCTGCGGCGCGCGCTTCCGGCCCCGCCACGACCCGCTTGGCGGGGCGCGCGGCGCGCGCGGGCCTTTTCGCGGCGGCTCTCGCCGGCCGCGCTGCCGGCGCACGGGCGGGGGCGGCGCGCCTGGCGCGCTCGTGCCGCGGGCGCAGCAGCTCATTCATGGCCGTACCCAGCTCGGCGGGCGACTTCACGGTGCGAACGCCGGCCGCCTCGAACGCCGCGTACTTGTCCGCCGCGGTGCCCTTGCCGCCGGCGACAATGGCCCCGGCGTGCCCCATGCGCTTGCCCGCCGGAGCGGTGACGCCGGCCACGTAAGCGACCACGGGCTTGGAGACGAACCTGCGGAGGTAATGCGCGGCGGCTTCCTCATCGCTGCCACCGATCTCGCCCACGAGAATGATGCCCTCGGTGCGCGGATCGCGCTCGAAGAGCTCCAGCACATCGATGAAGTTCATGCCGCGCACCGGGTCGCCGCCGATGCCGACGCAGGTGCTCTGGCCGAGCCCGATGTGGGTGGTCTGGAACACGGCCTCGTAGGTGAGGGTTCCCGAGCGCGACACGATACCGACGCTGCCCTTCCTGTGAATGAAGCCGGGCATGATGCCGATCTTGCATTCCTCGGGCGTGATGACGCCCGGGCAGTTGGGGCCGACGAGGCGCGTCGCGGAACCGGCCAGCACCGCCTTCACCCGCACCATGTCATTCACCGGGACGCCTTCGGTGATGCACACCGCCAGCTCGATGCCCGCATCGGCGGCCTCCAGAATCGAATCCGCCGCTCCGGCCGCCGGCACGTAGATCATGCTGGCCGTGGCGCCGGTCGCGCGCACCGCGTCCCGCACCGTGTCGAATACCGGCAGTCCCAGGTGCTGCTGACCGCCGCGGCCCGGAGTCACGCCGCCCACGAGCTTCGTGCCGTAGGCGAGCGCTGCTTGCGAGTGAAAGGTGCCCTGCTTGCCGGTGAATCCCTGGCAGATCACCCGGGTGTTGCGGTTGACCAGAATGCTCATGCTGTGCCCCGGGCAGCGAATGCCACGACCTTGCGCGCGGCATCGGTGAGGTCCGCAGCCGCCGTGATCGAGAGCCCGCTGCTGGCGAGCGTCGCACGAGCCTCCTGCGCGTTGGTGCCCTCGAGCCGCACCACCACCGGCACCTTGACGCCGACCTTCTTTACCGCCGTGATCACCCCATCGGCGATCAGATCGCAGCGCACGATGCCGCCGAAGATATTCACCAGCACCGCGCGCACCCGGGTGTTGGACAGGATCAGCTCGAACGCCGCGGTGACGCGCTCACTGGTCGCCCCGCCGCCCACGTCCAGGAAGTTCGCCGGTTGCCCGTGGTGCAGCTTGATCAGGTCCATGGTCGCCATGGCCAGTCCCGCGCCGTTCACCATGCAGGCGATGTCCCCGTCGAGGGACACGTAGTTGAGATCGTGCTCGCTGGCGCGCCGCTCCATCGGGTCCTCCTGGCTCGCATCGCGCAGTGCGCTGAGCTCCCCCTGGCGAAACAGCGCGTTGGCGTCCACGTTGATCTTCGCATCGAGCGCCACGAGCGCGCCCGTGCGGGTGACGATCAGCGGGTTCACCTCGACCAGGCTCAGGTCCTTGTCGAGGTACAGCCGGTAGAGCGCGGCGGTGAGGGACTGGAATTGCGTGATCTCGGCGCCGCTCAAGCCCAGCCCGAAGGCGAGCTCGCGCGCCTGGAACGGCTGCAGGCCCGCCGCCGGATGAATGTTGGTCGAGAGGATCTTCTCCGGGGTCTGGTGCGCCACCTCCTCGATGTCCATGCCGCCGCTTGCTGAGGCGATGAGCGCGATGCGCCCGTGCTCGCGATTGAGCGTGAGCGACAGGTAGATCTCGCGCGCGATGTCCGAGCCGGTCTCGACGTACACGCGCTCGACCGGCAGACCCTCCGCGCCGGTCTGCGCGGTGACGAGGCGCTTGCCGAGCATGCCGGCGGCGGCGGCGCGCACCGCCTCCACGTCCCGCGCCAGCTTCACCCCGCCCGCCTTGCCGCGGCCGCCGGCGTGAACCTGGGCCTTCACCACCCACACCGCGCCCCCGAGCGCGCCCGCGGCCGCCGCGGCTTCTTCGGCGCTCGATGCGACCTGGCCCGCCGGGATCGGGATTCCGTAGCGGCGAAACAGATCCTTCGCCTGGTATTCGTGAAGATTCATCGTCGCGGCCGGTGACGCATTAAGGCGCGCATTCTGCTCGAAAACGCCCGCTCCTGCGATACGGGTCGCGTTCCAGGCGCGGGCGAAGATGCTAGAGTCGCGTTAGGTTTCAACGGCCCGCCATCCCTCTTGCCCCGAACGCCGGCCAGCGCCGCCCCCCCATTCCTCACTCCGAGCGATCTCGCCTGGCGTGTGATCGGGCTCCTGAGCCTGTACCGCCTGCTGGCGCCGCTGGTGCTGCTCGCCATGCAGTCCTTCGCCGGGCCCGCCTGGGGCCTGGTCGCGGCGCGGCCGAAGCTGTTCGTCGCCGCCTGCATCGCCTATTTCACCGCCGCGGTGCTGCTCGTCATCGCGCGCCGACTCAAGTGGTCGAGCCTGCGCATCGTGGCACTGGTCAACGCCAGCGTGGATGCGCTCGCCATCGGATTCATCCTCTACGCCAGCGGCGGGGCGGCGAGCGGGCTGGGGATCCTGCTGGTGCTGCCAGTGCTGGCGCTCACCGTGCTCGCCGACCGTCGCGATGCGCTGCTGATCGCCGCCGTCGCGGCCCTTGCCGTGCTCGTGCAGCAGCTGTTCGTCGGCGTCACCGATGCCGCCCCGGCCACGGACTATGTGACGGCCGGTGTGTTCGGGGTGGTCCTGTTCCTGCTCGCGCTGGCGATGTGGCCGGTGGCCGACCGCTTGCGCCAGAGCGAAGCGCTGGTGCGCCGCCAGGAAGTCGACCTCGCCAACCTCGCGCAGCTCTCGCAGTACATCGTGCAGCACCTGCGCGAGAGCATCCTGGTGATCGACGCCCAGGACCGTATCCGACTGATCAATGAATCCGCCGCCCAGATCCTCGGAGATGAGAACGCCTACCCCGATGCCCTGATCGGCGAGGCCTGCCCCCGACTCCTCTTTTTACTGGAGTCCTGGCGCCAGGGAACCGGGGTCACCGGAGCATTGCCGGCGGAGGACCCGACGTTCGTCGCCGCCGACGGCGCGCGCGTGATCCGGGCGCACTTCGCGCCACTGGCTTCCACGAACCCGGGGCCGCTGCTGATCTTCCTGGAGGACACCAGCCTCCTCGGCGAGAAGGTCCAGCAGTCCAAGCTCGCAGCCCTCGGGCGTCTGAGCGCGAGCATCGCCCACGAGATCCGCAACCCCGTCGGAGCCATGAGCCACGCCGGACAGTTGCTGGCGGAATCCCCTCGTCTGGCCGAAGAAGACCGGCGGCTCACCCAGATCATCCGCACCAACGCCGATCGGGTGAGCGGCATCATCGACAACGTGCAGCGGCACTCCCGGCGGGAGCGGGCACGCCTGGAGCGCCTGTCGCTGCCCGCATGGACGGAAGAGTTCCACGCGGAGTTCTGCGAGGTCGAGGTGCGCGTCGATCCCGACCAGCTGCGGCAGATCCTCTGGAACCTGTGTGACAACGCGCTCAAGCATGCCGCGCAGGACGACCCCGAGCGCGGCGTCGAGATACGATATGGCCGGATGGTCCCGAACGCCCGCCCGTTCCTGGAAGTCGCCGACCGCGGGCCGGGCGTCGCGCCCGAGCACGCCGAGCGCATTTTCGAGCCGTTCTACAGTGGCGGCCGCGGCACGGGCCTCGGGCTGTTCCTCGCCCGCGAGCTGGCGCAGACCAATGGAGCGACGCTCCTCTACGAGCCGCGCGCGGGCGGCGGCAGTGTGTTCAGGCTGGTCTTCGCGGACCCGCGCCGGTGGGAGATCTGATGAACGAGGCGGCGCCGAGCCCTCGCGGTGCGTCCGATCGGCCCGTGGTGCTGGTCGTGGACGATGAGCCGGATCTGCTCGAGCTCGTGAGCCTGACCTTGAGCCGCATGAATCTCACCACGCGCACCGCATCCGACCTCAACGGCGCCCGGCGGCTGCTGAAGGCGGAGCGCTTCGACCTGTGTCTCACCGACATGCGCCTGCCCGATGGCGATGGTCTCGATCTCGTGGCGTGGATCCAGGAGAACAAAGCCAGCGTTCCGGTCGCGGTGATCACCGCCCACGGCAACGTGGAATCCGCCGTGCGCGCCCTGAAGCTCGGGGCGTTCGATTTTGTCGCGAAGCCCCTCGATCTCGGCGTGC
>WNGI01002115.1_pt1 | contig 16968 bp, 13 predicted proteins | sample 5400621 | NCBI WGS metagenome assembly WNGI01 (sample SAMN13153374, study PRJNA577476) | soil metagenome | isolation source: 20 cm soil or saprolite under Garry oak tree replicate 1 | place: USA:California | collected 2016-06-15 | reverse complement strand
CTGGCAAATAGGTCAGGAGACTTGCACCTTCCAATTTTTCAAAATTGGCCTGTTGGGCTATGCAATTGGAAAAAGAACTCTACGTCCACGAGAAACTTGCCAAAATGCGCGCTCGCGACGACATTCGTTTGGCAGAATGTTGAGCTTCAACAGCGCTGGAGTGCCAGGCTTCTGCTTGGAATCGTGAGTCCACCGGTTCGGGTTACCGCGCGGGCCAGGTCCAGTCCGGCGGCATGCCGTCCTTGACGATGGTTTCGCCGAAATGCTTCTCCAGCACGATCTGCCTGTATTCGGCGTCCCCATCGAGCACGGCGACCAGCGTCGGGGCATGCGTCACCACCACGGCCTGCGATCGCTTCGAGGCCTGCGCGATCAAACGCGCCAGCGGTGGCAGCAACACCGGATGCAGGCTGGTTTCGGGTTCGTTGAGGATCATCAGCGTCGGCGGCCGCGGCGACAGCAGCGCCGCGACCAGCAGCAGATAGCGCAGCGTCCCATCCGACAGCTCGGCGGCCTTGAGCGGCCGCAGCAGGCCGTGCTGGTGCATTTCCAGTTCGAAATATCCGTTGGTGCTGATCACCTCGACACGCGCGCCGGGAAATGCGTCGGCGATGGCGGTGTCCATGGCTTCGGCGGCGCCAACTTCCCGGATGGTTTGCACCGCCGCCGCCAGATCCGATCCGTCACCCGCCAGCACGGGGGTGTAGGTGCCGATTTGCGGTTTGCGCGCGGGTGCGTCGAGGTCGGTGCGCAAATGATCGTAGAATCGCCAGTTCCTCATCCGCTCGCGCAACATCAAGAGTTCGACGGCGTGATAGGGGTCGGCGCAATGGGTCATCATGCTGTCGAATGAATCGAGGTGCTGATGGGCCTGCTGCCATTCGCCCTGGGCATTCAGGATGCGGACAGCGGGGCCGATGCGAAGGGCAAATGCATTGGTCCGGTCCAGCCGTTCGCCCGTCCATTGGCTTTCGATCTTGATTTCCGGATCGGAAGAAAATTTCGAACGCGAGTCGGGCAGCGGCAGTCCGAGATCGATGGCGTAGCCGTAGTCCTTGCCTGAAAATCCGAGCTTCAGGCTGATCGGGCCTTTGCGCGCCAGGCCCTGAACCGACGCGGTGCCGGCCTTCATCGATCGCGAAATGGCTTCGGGGCCGGCCCACAAGGTCGATTGCAGCCCGCCCTCAGCGGCCAGCGATTGAATGATGCGGCCCTGCGCGATGTCGGCCAGCAGTTTCAGCGCGCGATACAGGCTCGACTTGCCGCTGCCATTGGCGCCGGTCACGACATTGATCGGGCCGAGCGTTATCCTGACGTCGCGCAGGGATCGATAGCCGGAGATCGCAAGTCTCGTTATCATGGCTACCTGGGTCGCTTCCGTCGCGGCTTTCTTAATCCTACCTGGCGGTGCACGAATAGAAATGAAAAATAAGAGCAGAACAAGGGCGTCGATTGGCCCCGAGTTGGAACACCACTCATTGCTCGTGAACGACGGGACGTCATTTGGTCTTCCTAAAAAGCATTTCCTGGCAAAAGCATTGCCGGAGCCCGATTTGAAGGTTCGCTCACGAGCCCGAGCAAGAGTCTCCGTCCCGACGGCCATGTAAGATTTAAGAGCGACAGGCAAGTGGGCCTTCGTGGGACCTGACCGTCATTGTGGGATTTGTCGCGACGACGCAAATCGTTCGTCGAGCCGACGTAGATGCCGCTCAGCCCTGCGCAACGTGGAGAGTTTCGGGAGCCACCCTTCGCCTGTCAACGTCGGCGGCCTGTCACCCGAAGCCCGTCAGGGCGAAGGGTGGCGGAGACGGAGGGATTCGAACCCTCGATAGGGCTTTACAACCCTATAACGGTTTAGCAAACCGCCGCCTTCAGCCACTCGGCCACATCTCCGGTCAGGCGGATATGCCCGACGCGGGGGCGAGCCGCAAGCGGCAGATTTAAGGCCGCCGCATTTCGGCCGATTGGGCTCATGGCGAGGCCATCAAAGGCCAATAAAGTCAATCCTGGACCTTTGAGCCGGGGGCCCGGCATCTCGAATCTTGCGATCGGCGACGCCGCTATCCGGATTGTTTGCGGGGCAGATTGGTTTCGATCGGCGTCGCATCGTTGGTTGGCGGTGTCATATGCGATCGCGCTCAAGGACCAACTATAAAGGCTGCCGCGAATGCTGGCAGCCGTCGCGTGAACCGCCGCGATCCAAAACAATGCAGCGACTACGGCTACTTACGTTGCCGCGAAGGCGCTTGCGGTCGACAGGCGCGGCTTGAAGCGCCGCAGGCGCCGGTTCCACTGGCATAAAGCAGCGCTTTATCATCGCGATAAATCGATCGCCTTCGGTCCAACGATTCGGCGGGATTCGGCGCGCGAGAGTGCACAGGGACCGGCGAGGGGGCCTGCGCAATGATTTGTTAGTCAAATAGGACTTGTCGAAAACAATATGACAAACCAATGACTTGCAGGGAAAGGCCGATCACGGTTGCGTGTTAATTGTGCAACACCCGTCCAAAAACGGCTCCGATCACATGGTCCGAAGCGGTTCCTTTATTGCGTGTGCAGAGGTGTTCGGTAATTGTGTCGATGCGACGGAGGGGGGCATCCCGAGGTCGTCCCGTTAGGTGGTTCGCTTAAGTCCCTCGCGTTTTGATGCGGGAGTGTCCGAAGGCGCGAAGCGACTAAGCGGGTTTTAAGGGACAAGGGAACCAACCTAGGGTGCTTCACCCAGCGGATCCGGAACCTTCCCTACAGAGCAACTGGAGGTTAACATGAAGATGGTTAAGAGCCTAATCCTCGGCTCAGCGGCGGGTTTGCTCGCCATGAGTGGGGCGCAGGCAGCTGATCTTCCCGTCAAGGCCAAAGCGGTCGAGTACGTGAGGATCTGCTCCCTGTATGGTGCCGGTTTCTTCTACATTCCGGGCACCGACACCTGCATCAAGCTGGGTGGTTATCTGCGCGTCGATACGACGTTCAACGGCGGCATCTACGATGGTCCGGCTTGGTCGGGTGACCTTGGCCAAGGCAATCGCTATCGCGATTACTTCGCAGCCCGCTCGCGTATGGCGCTCACCGTCGACACGCGCACGGCCACTGAATACGGCGTCGTACGCACCTTCGGCCAGGCCGACTTTCAGTTCAGCACCTTGGGTGCTAGCCGCAACCCCAACGTCCTGAACACCAACCTCGGCAACAACACTCAGCTGCTTGATTCCGTCGGCGGCGGCTATGTTGCGGTCGAAATGGCGTTCATCCAATTCGCCGGCTTCACCTTCGGTAAGTCTGCTTCGGCCTATGCTACGCCTTGGCATGGTTATCCGGGCAACAACACCTCGTTCCTGCTCGGCGGTCATGACACCGTCACCGGTGTGAACAACATTCAGTACACCGCGCAGTTCGGCAACGGCGTGTCCGGGACCATCGGCTTGGATGATCCGACCGTGTTCAACCGTACATCGATCTTCAACCTCTCGATCGGCTTGCCGACGACCGGAACGGGCACGATTGCCAGTGCTTACGGCGGCACCCACGCTCCTGACATCGTCGGCAACATCCGCGTCGATCAGGCCTGGGGTCTGTTCCAGATTTCGGCCGCGGGGCATCTCGTGAATGCGTCGTACAACAATCTGACGGCTGCTACTGCGGCTCCGAACGCCCTCTCGGAAATCAGCGGTCACCCCGATGACAAGTGGGGCGGCTCGGTGATGGCTGCGTTGCAGATCAAGAACATTCCGACCGGTGCCGGCGACGACATCAAGATCGACGCCAGCTACTCAAAAGGTGACACGAAGAACGTGATCTCCACCAGCAGTACCTCGCCGAGCTTCCTGATCTACAGTCCGCAAGGCGGTGGTACCGTAGCGGCGGGCGCGTATCAGAGCTTAGGCTTCGGTGCTACCACGGACTCTGTTTATCTTCCCGTGGCGAATGGTGGTGATGGGGTTCAGCATCTGACGACCGCGTACGGTGTCCGTGGTGCGTTTAACCACAACTGGGATCCGTACTGGTCGTCGAGCCTGTTCGGCAGCTACTCGGCCGTTCGTTACGATGGTACCGCTAAGGTCCAGTACTGTGGAGCGTTCGTTACCGCCACCGGTGGTCTCGCTACCAAGTCAGTGGACTTTAGCTGCAACCCGGACTTCAACGTATCGCAACTGGGCGTGGTTACCCGCTGGACTCCCGTCAAGAACCTGACGTTCTCGGCCGAAGTCTTGTGGTTCCACCTCGACCAGAAGTTCACTGGAAGTTCGGTGTTGGGGGCTGCGTCTCCCAAGCCAACCGCTGTCTACAACTTTGCCGACCAGGACGTCTTCAGCTTCAACGTTCGCGCTCAGCGTAACTTCTGATCCCGATCGTCTGACAACACTCTAAGAGAACCCCCGGCAGGAAACTGCCGGGGGTTTTTCATTGGCGCACTTTGTTACTGAGGTGGTCTTGGTTTGTGGACAGGCTCCTGGAGCCTTTTCCGTTCCAATTGAATCGGAACGGAAAAGGCTTTAGCTGATCTTAAATGCCTCATTTTCTGTTTTTTGGACAGCCATGGCCAAGCCTGAAGTGCTCTACCGAAATGCTGTCAATTCGCTAAACGATAACAAGCTTGGCGATGCCGAAAAGCTGTTTAGAAAGCTTTTGACGAGTCAGCCAGGGCATATCGGCGCGTTGAATCTTTTGACAATCGTATTGATGCGCCTCGAGCGGTATGGCGAGGCAGAAAAATTCATTCGAATAGCGCTAAAGATCAACCAAGGTTCAGACGTATCGTTCTACAACTACGGCATCATTCTCTTAAAGCTCGGTAGATCCCAAGAAGCGATCGAGCAATTCAACCGCGCGTTAGGCCTGAATTCGAATGTCTGCGAGACGTGGAATAATAGGGGGGCCGCCTTCAATGATACGAAACAATATCAAGCCGCAATATCCGATTTTGATAGAGCCATCGCGCTAAATAACGGCTATGTCGATGCTTACGCCAACAAAGGGAAATCGTTAAGTGAGCTGAAGCGCTACGACGAAGCCTTTGTTGCCTTAGATAAAGCGCTGGCCCTCAAGCCTGATTTGGAAAATGCCTGGCTTGGGCGCGGTAACATCCTTAGTGAACTCAAGCGCTACGATGACGCCCTTGCTGCTTTTAACAAGGCTCTCACCCTCAAACCTGATTTGGAAAATGCCTGGCTTGGGCGCGGCAACATCTTTGGTGAACTTAAGCGCTATGATGACGCCTTTGCCGCCTACGATAAAGCGTTGGCACTGAAGCCTGATTTGGAAAATGCCTGGCTTGGGCGCGGCAACATTTTTTATGAACTTAAGCGTTATGATGACGCCTTCGCTGCCTATGATAAAGCGTTGGCACTCAAGCCTGATTTGGCAAATGCCTGGCTTGGGCGCGGTAACATCTTTAGCGAACTTAAGCATTATGATAACGCCTTCGCTGCCTACGATAAGGCGCTGGCACTCAAGCCTGATTTGGCAAATGCCTGGCTTGGACGCGGTAATGTCTTGGAAGCTCTCAAGCGCTACGAAGACGCTTTTGCCGCTTACGATAAGGCCCTGGCACTTAAGCCCAATTTAGCGGGTGTGGAGGGTGCTCGTCTGCATGCTAAAATGCATCTCTGCGATTGGAATAATTTCGACGCTGACTGCATGCATCTCATCTCCACCGTCAGGAATGGAGATGTTAATACAGAGCCATTCAAATTTCTCGCTATCCCTTCGTCGTCTGAAGACCAGCTAAAATGCGCTAGCCTGTGGATCGCGAACAAATTTCCTGACTCAGGCCATCCCATCTGGCGCGAGATATACGATCATCGTCGAATTCGTATCGCTTATCTCTCCGCTGACTTTCATCAGCACGCAACCTCTTATCTTATTGCCGGATTGTTCGAGCAGCATGACGAATCTTGCTTTGAGGTGACGGCTATATCATTGGCGTCTAATGATAATTCGTCGATACGTGAACGGCTTCAGGCGTCGTTTGAACGGTTCATCAATGCCGAGGCACAGAGCGACGAACAGATCGCCAATCTGATAAAAACCCTGGAAATAGATATCCTGGTTGATCTGAACGGTTTCACGAAAGACTCCCGGACTAACGTCCTTGCGCGTCGATCCGCGCCGATTCAGGTGAGCTATCTCGGTTACCCCGGAACGATGAGCGCCAAATATATCGACTACATCATCGCCGACCGAATTGTGATCCCCGAAAAGCATTCTGAATTTTATTCGGAAAAAGTCGTTCGATTGCCGAACAGCTATCAAGTCAACGACGACAAGCGCTCCATTTCCGAGAGGCATTTCACACGAGCTGATGTTGGATTGCCGCCGAAGGGCTTTGTGTTTTGCTGTTTTAACAACAACTACAAAGTCGTCCCTCCTACTTTCGACTGTTGGATGCGGATACTCAAACAAGTCGAAGGTAGTGTGCTTTGGCTCCTGGAAGACAATGCGAAGGCCGCGAGTAATTTGAGAAAAGAGGCTGTGTTGCGTGGCGTTGAGGCAGAGCGGTTGATTTTTGCGAAACGCATGCCGCTACCGGATCACTTGGCGAGACATCGCTTAGCGAGTCTCTTCTTAGATACGCTGCCCTACAATGCCCATACCACTGCCAGCGATGCGCTCTGGGCAGGGTTACCTGTATTGACCTGTCTTGGAGAGACGTTTGCAGGCAGAGTAGCTGCGAGCTTGTTACATGCGATACATTTGCCCGAACTGGTCACAACAACATTAGAGACTTATGAGCAGTTAGCGGTCGATCTGGCTGCGCATCCAGAATCATTGGCGATGATCAAAACTAAGCTAACGCAAAATCGTCTCACCACCCCTCTATTTGATACCAAGCTTTTCACTAGACACCTTGAAGCCGCGTATACTGCAATGCACGCGCGTCATCAGGCTGGCTTGGCACCAGATCAGATTGCCGTTCCGGCCATATAAATCTTGGCCGTTTAGAAAACGCCTAGACACGAAGCAAGGCGCGTATCGTACTCATTGCGAAAAGGAATTGCTGCCCCTCAAGGCGAGCGAAGCTTTGTGCGACGATCGAGCAGAAGGATTCGCGGATCGGGCGCGTGCCGCTGTCGATCGTTTTCGTAACGGCCTCGGCATCTGTCTGCTTGAAATGGGTGAACGCGACGCAGGAGAAGCAAGCCTGCGGGAGGCAATGCGCGGCGCGCCGCATATGGCCGGGCAGGCCATCACGACGCTCGCCGCTGCCTCGCACGGTCGTTTCTTCCTGCGGCCGAGTGCTGCCTCGAAATTCCTGCGCGTCGAAAAGACCTGAGGTTTTTAGGCGCGGAACTGCCGCCAGTAGATGCCGGTCTCGCGATATATCGCAGTGGAGAGATCGTGCACCCGTTGGGTCTCTTCTTTGGTGAATGTTGCGGTCCGTGCTGCCCAGCTCTCCCTCTTGACCGGGATGCATTGCGCGACCGGCGTACCCTTCGGCAGTACGCCGCTGAAATTGGCGTCGTGCCAGTGTGCCGGGAAATGTATCCAGTTTTCATGATAGCGGTCGCAATCGACCAAACCAGACAAGGTGAGTGAACGGAAGATCGAGACGGTTGGCCGGATGCGTGAAGAGCAGTGCGTAACCGTCCGGCGCCTCGATGGTCCAGAGATTATGGAATTTGATCAGGAACCGGTCGGCTTCGAACAGCGGCGTGCCGCGGACCTGGCTGCCGCCGTGAAATCCGATCGGCGAGCGCACGAAGTTGACTTCGCCGCCCGGAGGCAGGTCGTTGTCCCAGGTGAATTCGCCGTTCTCCACCTTCAGGTCGCAGATCAACGGCATCAAAAAGCCGCAGGTCATGGCGTCGATAAACGGCGGGCAACGCTTGACGGTGTCGCCTACCCGGTAATTGACTTCGTTGAAGGCCTGCGGCGGCATTGCCTTGAACCAATCAGGCAAACCAAGCGCTGCCGGCATCGGCGGTGCCAGCAGTCCGTCCAACTCCACAGGGCAGCGGAACGTCAGCGTCAATGGACTGTCTTGCTGGGAAGTCAAGTTTCACTCGATAAGGCAGCAAATCTAACACGCCGGCTGGATGAGATCGACTGCGATGCTGTTGCGAAAGATCCTGCTATTCGACGCTGCCGCGGTGCAGGTCGGCCTCGATCTGCAGCCTTGTGCCGCCGCCGAATCGTGCGCGATAGACCTGCAGGTTCTCCATGATCCGCTGCACGTAATTGCGGGTTTCGGAGAACGGGATCAGTTCGACCCAGTCGACCGCGTCGACCTTGGGATCGCGCGGATCGCCGTAGCGCTCGATCCATTTTTTGACGCTGCCGCGGCCGGCATTGTAGGCCGCGAACGTCATGATGTAGGAGCCGCGGTAATCCTCGATCAGCCCGCCGAGCTCGGCGGCGCCAAGCGCTGCGTTGTAGACCGGATCGGTTTTGAGCCGGCCGAGGTCGAAGCTGGCGCCGTATTTCTTGCAGACATATTTGCCGGCATCCGGCGTCACCTGCATCAGGCCGTAAGCCTGCGCCGGCGACACCACCGCCGGATTGAACGCGCTCTCCTGGCGGGCGATCGCGAACACGATGCTCTGCTCGACGTCGGGTCCGATCGATTTGAACGGCGGGATCCCGGTCACCGGATAGGCGTAGAAATCAAACGGCAAGCCCCGGTTGAGCGCGGCCTTGCCGAGCAGCAGCATGCCGCGCGCGTCGCTGTTGCGCGAGGCGACTTCGCCGAGGCCCACCAGCGCGTCGGGATCGCCGTTTTCACCGAGATCGCCGAAAATCGGGATGGCGATCTCGCGCTCGTCCAGTGCGTAGAGCAATTGCACCGCACGGACGATCTCCAGCCGTTCGATGCCGCGGCCGCGAGTGGCCGGCGCGCCGTTCAACTCGATCTGCGGCAATCCGAGTTTGGCGCGCGCCAATTGGCCGTAGTAACTGGTCGATTGCACGGCCGCCGCCGTATAGGCGGCGCGGGCTTCCTGGGCGCGGCCCGCGGCCTCCGCGGCGCGGCCCTGCCAGTAGCCGGCACGCGCCAGCGCGGTCGGGTTGGCGCTGCCGACGCCGATGCGCGCAAAATGTTGCGCGGCCGTCGCCGGATCGGTCAGGAAGCGCAGCGCGATCCAGCCTGCGGTGAATTCCTGTTCGGTCTTGTAGATATCGCGCGCCGGCAGCGCGGCGTCGCGGGCGATCAGATAGGCGGAGCGGCGCTCGCCGACGTCGAGCATCTTGCGCGACAATAACCGTCGTTCGATCCACCACTCGTCGAGGTTGTGCAGGCGCGCCGGGTCCTTTGGCGCGCCGAGCATGAGCTGGGCGGCCTCGGCGAATTTTTCTTCCCGGCGCAGCAGCTGGATCTTGCTGAAGATGTAGCCGGGATCGCCATGAAGCTCGCGCGGAACCGCGTCGAGCAGGGCTCTGGTGTTGGGCGCCTTCTTGTAGGCCGCGATGCGCGCCTTCGCCAGCGCGACCTGATTGGCATCCAGCCGCTTCGCCGCGCGGAGCGCGGCCTCGTGTTCGCTGCCATAAAGCATGAAGTCCATCCGCGCCTTCTGATCGCCCGTCGTCAGCAGCGCGCCGAACAAATCCAGCGCCGCGGTTTCGGTGTCCTCCGACATCGAATCGTTGCGCCAGGCGTCGCGCACCAGGCGCTCCGCATTGGCGCGGTCGCCGCGCGCGATCATGACCCGCGCTAGCGCGAATTTTCCCTTGGCCGATAGCGGCGATTCGTTTGCGAACCACGCCCACACGGTGGCGTCGTCGCGATGGTCGTCCCAAAGCGCCGCCTCGAGCCGCCGGCGCAGGAAGGTCTGCGATGGCCAACTCGGATTGGCCGAGATGAACGCGCGATAGCGCTCGACCGGCGCACCGTTGTCGTCGCTGCGCAGGATGATCCATTCCGCGAGTTTCCTCGCGACCGGATCGGAAATGACTGCCTGGACCTGCGTGGCATCCGCTGGCTTGTGCTTGCGCACGAGGTCGATGACGTTTTCCAACGCCTCGGTATCGGCCTGCGAGGTCGATCCGGTCGCGGCCATCGCCGCCGGTGCGACCGGTTTACGCGCCGGTGCAGGCGGCAAGGCTGCGTGCTGACGCGTCGCGGGCGCCAGGGACGGTGCTACAGGGGCCGCGGGCGAGGCCGGGGAGGTGTTTTTCGCGGCTGCACTTGCAGCCGGCGCGGTATTTTTGGCGGTATGGGGCACGACGTTGCGCGCGATCGGCCGTGGCTTGGGCATTGGAACTTTTGGCTTGGCCCAGGCCTCCGCCGTTGCCCATCCAAGGGCCAGCGCCAGGCTGGTCGCCAGGGCCGTCGATCGCAACGCGGCTGCGCGGGCGGATGGGGTCACGGCGTTCCTTCGCGGCGAATCAATCAATCGCTGAAGTCCTAGCTCTATTTAATTGAATATGCGGACAAAATGCTAAATACGCTGGGACCTGCGATGTCTGCGCCGCTACCGCGGCAAAATCGCGGCCGGAGCGTTTTAAGCGAAAGCCAGCCCAAGACTTGATCCGGGGGTGGAGACCGGTGCGCGCCGAGAAAGCGCGTCAAATTGAGAATCTGGAGTTCCGTTTCGATTCTATCGAAACGGAAAATGGCCCTGGGGCAAGGTGAGGCGGGCCTTTCGCACGGTCGCCGGACCCGTTATGAATTGGTCCTTATTGCCGGTTTGGACGGCAGCGGTGTGCGTTTCAGGAGAAAATCCATGGCAGCCAAGACGAATTTCCGAGGTTCATTCACCGCCTTGGTCACGCCATTCAAGAACGGTTCGCTGGACGAGACGGCGTTTCGGGCGCTGGTGAGCTGGCAAATCGCCGAGGGTACCCACGGCCTGGTGCCGGTCGGTACCACCGGCGAAAGTCCCACCGTCAGCCATGACGAGCACAAGCGCATCGTCGAGTGGTGCATCGACGAGGCCAAGGGCCGCGTGCCCGTGATCGCCGGCGCCGGCTCCAATTCGACCAAGGAGGCGGTCGAACTCGCCGAGCATGCGGAGAAGGCCGGCGCCAATGCCGTGCTGGTGGTGACGCCGTACTACAACAAGCCGACCCAGGAAGGCATGTACCAGCACTTCAAGGCGATCAACGATGCGATCGGAATTCCGATCATCATCTACAACATTCCGCCGCGTTCGGTGATCGACATGTCGGTCGATACCATGGCGCGGCTGTTCGAACTGAAGAACATCGCCGGCGTCAAGGATGCGACCGCCAGCATGGTGCGGGTGTCGCAGCAGCGCGCGGCGATGGGCGAGGATTTCAACCAGTTGTCCGGCGAGGATGCCACCGTGCTCGGCTATATGGCCCATGGCGGCCATGGCTGCATCTCCGTGACTTCCAATGTCGCGCCGCGGCTGTGTTCCGAATTTCACCTCGCCTGGCAGAAGGGCGACCTTGCGACCGCGCTGAAGCTGCACGACAAGCTGATGCCGCTGCACACCCATCTCTTCATCGAGTCCAATCCGGCGCCGGTGAAATATGCGCTGTCGCTGCTCGGCAAGATGGACGAGAAGTTGCGGCTGCCGATGGTGCCGGTATCCGAACCGACGCGCGTGGCGGTACGCAGCGCCATGGTGCATGCGGGCCTGATCAACTAACGCTTTGTCGGCTTGATCGTGATTAGAGCGTTTTCCAGCGAAGTGGATGCCCATTCGCGTGAAGAAAACGCGTCAAAACAGGAAACCGAGCCCCGTTCCGATTCAACCGGAACGAAAAAGGCTCTGGTCCGGCAGGCGAAGTCGAAGACAAGGGACTGCAGATGCTCAAGGAATTTCGCGAATTTGCGATGAAGGGCAATGTGGTCGACCTCGCGGTCGGCGTCATCATTGGTGCGGCGTTCGGCGCCATCGTCACCTCGCTGGTCGGCGACATCATCATGCCGATCATCGGCGCCATCACCGGCGGTCTCGACTTCTCCAATTATTTCACCGGCCTGTCGAAGGCGGTCACCGCCAGCAACCTGGCCGACGCCAAAAAGCAGGGCGCGGTATTGGCTTGGGGCAATTTCCTGACGCTGACGCTGAACTTCACGATCATCGCCTTTGTGCTGTTCCTGGTCATCCGTCTCATGAACCAGCTCAAGCGCAGGGATGAAGCAGCCCCGGCGCCGCCAAAACCCTCTCGCCAGGAAGAACTGCTGACCGAAATCCGCGATCTTCTCAAGAAGTCTTGACGTGCACACACCGGACCCGGGTGTTATGGCTCCCGGTTCGAGATAAATCCCGAAGAAGAATCTCAAGGCACTTTTTATCATGGCCGAAAAAGGCGAGCGCGCGATCAAGGTCGTCGCCGAAAATCGCAAGGCCCGGTTCAATTATGCAATCGAGGACACGATCGAGGCCGGCATTGCGCTGACCGGCACCGAGGTCAAGTCGATCCGCAACGGCAAGACCACCATCGCCGAATCCTACGCCGATTCGAAGGGCGGCGAGATCTGGCTGATCAATGCCAATATTCCGGAATATTTGCAGGCCAATCGCTTCAACCACGAGCCGAAACGGCCGCGCAAGCTGCTGCTGCATAAGAAACAGATCAACAAGCTGATGGGCGCGGTCGAGCGCGAAGGCATGACGCTGATTCCGCTAAAACTTTATTTCAACGAGCGAGGCCGCGCCAAGCTGTTGCTCGCGGTGGCGAAGGGCAAGAAGCTGCACGACAAGCGCGAGACCGAGAAGAAGCGCGACTGGAGCAGGGAAAAGGGCCGCCTGCTGCGGGCGCGCGGATAGAGGCTACCCTCATGCATATCCGTCATTGCGAGCAAAGCGAAGCGATCCGGCATTTCGGGCCGCAAGTGCTGGATCGCTTCGTCGCAAGTGCTCCCTTGCGCAAGCACTTCGCGTTGGTCGCAGGCAATGACGACCGATGGAGAGTTGCGAGATGAACCAGAAAAACCTGCTCGAAGTCGATTGGAGCAAAATTCCGGCACCGGCCGACGACGGTGCGGCCGCGCATCTTGTAGGCATGACGGTGCCGCCGGTCAGTTTGGTTGCGACCGACGATACGTCGGTCACGCTGTCTGGCTTGCCGGGGCGCACCGTGGTGTTCGCCTATCCCCGAACCGGCGAGCCCGGCAAGATCAGCCTCGTCGATGACTGGGATATGATCCCGGGGGCCCGCGGCTGCACGCCGCAAACCTGTTCGTTCCGTGACTTGTTCGCGGAGCTGAAGGCCGCCGGCGCCAAGCACGTGTTCGGCCTGTCGACGCAGAGCAATGAATACCAGGCCGAAATGGCCTCGCGGCTGCATCTGCCGTTTCCGGTGCTGTCGGACGAGAAGTTGGCGCTGACGCGGGCGCTGGATTTACCGACCATGCAGGTGGCCGGGCTGACTTTGATCAAGCGGCTGGCGCTGGTCGTCGACGACGCGCGCATCACCCACGTGTTCTATCCGGTGTTCCCACCGGACCGAAACGCCGGTGACGTGCTGGCATGGCTGAAGCAAAATCGGGTTTGATTAGATTGGTCGCGGTGTGGCTGACTATGGCGCCTGCGGCACATCCTTCGAGACGCCGCTTCGCGGATTCTCAGGATGACGGCGCGCGCGTAGCACGAATCTATTTACCCCAAATCCGCTCTTACTTTCGCAAACACGCTGCGGAACATCTCGGGCGTCAGCACGCGCGTGTTGGTGTTGTAGCGCGAGCAATGATAGCTGTCGTAGAGTTTCGCGGCGTCGGCTCGATGCACCGCGCCATGCGCAAACGGCGCCGCCGCGGCGCGCAAGCCTAGTGCCTTCAGGGTCGATTCATGCGCCACCCGGCCGAGCGCCACGATCGCGCGCAGCCGCGGCATGGTCGCGATGGCCGCGATGAGAAATTGCCGGCAGCCGTTGATCTCCGCGGGCAGCGGCTTGTTCTGCGGCGGCACGCAGCGCACCGCGTTGCTGATCCGGCAATCGACCAGCGTCAGCCCGTCGTCGGGCCGCGCCTCGTAGATACCTTTGGCAAAACCGTATTCGAGCAACGTCGCATAGAGCAGATCACCGGCGTAGTCGCCGGTGAAAGGCCGTCCGGTGCGATTGGCGCCTTGCAGGCCGGGCGCGAGGCCGACGATCAGAAGCCGTCCGTTCGGATCGCCGAACGACGGCACCGGCGAATTGAACCAATTTGGTTCCCGCTCACGCGCAGCTTCGCGGAAGCCTTGGAGCCTTGGGCAGAGCGGACAATTGCGGTCGGGTTCGGCAGCAGGCCGCGCGGCGCCGGCAGGCGCCGGCTGGCCGCGCGCCGGATTATTCTCAATCGTCGAAATCGTCGTCATCGCCCCTTGGCGCCATCGTGGTCGCGCGTTGCAGGAATTGCGGCGCGTGATGACGCGGCTCGCGCGGGGGCGGGCGCTCGGATGGATCGCGGCCGAGCTTGGACTGCAACTCCACCAGATCGGTAAAGACGTCGGCCTGGCGTCGCAGCTCGTCGGCGATCATCGGCGGCTGGCTCGATATGGTCGAGATCACCGTCACCCGGACGCCACGGCGCTGCACCGCTTCGACCAGGGAGCGGAAATCGCCATCGCCAGAAAACAGCACGATCTGGTCGACGTGCTCGGCGAGTTCCATCGCATCGACCGCGAGTTCGATGTCCATATTGCCTTTGACCTTGCGGCGGCCGCTGGCGTCGATGAATTCCTTGGTCGCCTTGGTGACGACGGTGTACCCGTTGTAGTCGAGCCAATCGATCAGCGGACGGATCGACGAATATTCCTGATCCTCAATAATCGCCGTGTAGTAGAACGCGCGCAATAGCGTCCCGCGGCTTTGGAATTCCTTCAGCAGGCGCTTGTAGTCGATATCGAAGCCGAGCGTCTTGGCGGTCGCATAAAGGTTGGCGCCATCGATGAAGAGCGCAATCTTGTTGGAAGGAGGGGACATGGTTTCTCGCGTGGTTGTTGTTGTTGGTAACATTTTTTGGCGCAGCGGGAGAGAGCCGCGCATTTTTAAAGAACCATTACTGCCCAAGGCCGGCGGATCAGTTTGGACAGACGCCACCGCAATTTTAGGGAGGTAAGGCCAATAGATGCATACTTTTGGCAACGCAATGAAGCGTTTTCTTGTCCGAACCGCTGATTATGAAAGCTCCGGACGCTCCTGCCAGCAGAGTCGCCGGTAGGGTTAGCAGAGCGGGTTACCGCGGCCAAATCACAAATTGGCCTTGCGGAAACCCCCCGGCCTCTATAACTAACGCAAATAATCCGCATTTTCGGTCCCATTTAACGGAGCGACAGACGATGGCGCGCGTCACCGTAGAAGATTGCATTGATAAAGTAGACAACCGTTTCGATCTTGTCCTGCTGGCGGCGCATCGCGCCCGAATGATCTCGTCGGGTTCGCAACTCACGGTTGATCGCGACAACGACAAGAACCCGGTTGTATCCTTGCGCGAAATCGCCGATTCAACCATCTCTCCCGAGGACCTGCGCGAAGAGCTGGTCCATTCATTGCAGAAGTTCGTCGAGGTCGACGAGCCCGAGCCGGATACCGTGCCCTTGATCGGTTCGGCGGGTGCCAGCGTCGATGCCGACGACACCGAGGTCGCCGTGGAGCGTATGACGGAAGAGGAACTTCTGAAAGGCCTTGAAGGCCTGGCGCCTCCGGAAGAGCAGCCCGAAGAGGACGAATAGGCCGTCCGTCTCGAACGACCCGGGACACCCCGAACGATCTGGTTTACCAAAAAGGCCCGGACATTTGTCCGGGCCTTTGCTTTTGTTGACGTTTTCATGGTTACCATACGGCTCTCGCGGGGGCTGGCCGCAAGGCCGCTGTCTTCGATTTGATCGGAGTGTCGGCGGTTTGGCGCTACACTGTCCCGGCGGTTAGACGTCGAGCGTGTCGGCGTCCGGATGCGCAGCGGCTCACCCGAGAGCATTGGGTTGTATTGGCAAGCGGTCACACCTGACCGCGAGTGAAGGCAAGATATCGATGGCGTACAGGCGCCGCAGCCTAGGGCAGATGCAAGCCGCGACCGATTCGGTCGCCGTGGCGCCGTCGTCGGCGGTGCCAGCGCCTGCGGCGGCCAAGCCGGTCAAGTCGCCGCGCTCTCGCATGATGCGGCAATACGATCTGGTCGAGCGGGTCAGGTCGTACAACCCCGACACCAACGAAGACCTGCTGAACCGCGCCTATGTCTACGCCATGAAGGCGCACGGCACCCAAACCCGCGCATCCGGCGATCCATATTTCTCGCATCCGCTCGAGGTCGCGGCGATCCTGACCGACCTCAAGCTCGACGACGCCACCATCGTTGCGGCGCTGCTGCACGATACCATCGAGGATACCGAGGCCACCCGCGCCGAAATCGATCACGTCTTCGGGCACGAGATCGGCGCGCTGGTGGAGGGGCTCACCAAGCTGAAGCGGCTGGAGCTCGTGTCGCGCGAGGCCAAGCAGGCCGAGAATTTACGCAAATTGCTGCTGGCGATCGCCGACGATGTCCGCGTTCTCCTGATCAAGCTTGCCGACCGTCTGCACAATATGCGGACCCTGGAATTCGTGGCGCCCACGGCGCGCCGCCGGATCGCCGAGGAGACGCTCGACATCTATGCGCCGCTGTCCGGCCGCATGGGCATGCAGGAAATGCGCGAAGAGCTCGAAGACCTCTCGTTCCGCACCCTCGATCCGGAAGCCTACGCCGTGGTGATGCAGCGGCTGGATTCGCTGGAGGAGCGCAACCGCAATCTGATCGGCGAGATCGAAAGCCAGCTCTCCAAGAATTTGCAAAAGAACGGCATGACCGCGCATGTCTATGGCCGGCGCAAGCGGCCGTTTTCGATCTGGACCAAGATGGAGCGCAAGTCGGTCGGCTTCGAACAATTGTCCGATATTTTCGGCTTCCGCGTGGTGATGGATGACGTCGAAGCCTGCTACCGCGCGCTCGGCGTCGTGCACACGACCTGGCCGGTGGTGCCGGGCCGGTTCAAGGATTACATCTCGACGCCGAAGCAGAACGACTATCGCTCGATCCACACCACCGTGATCGGTCCGGGCAACCAGCGCGTCGAACTACAGATCCGCACCGAGGAAATGGACCAG
>WNGI01031212.1_pt1 | contig 16971 bp, 15 predicted proteins | sample 5400621 | NCBI WGS metagenome assembly WNGI01 (sample SAMN13153374, study PRJNA577476) | soil metagenome | isolation source: 20 cm soil or saprolite under Garry oak tree replicate 1 | place: USA:California | collected 2016-06-15 | reverse complement strand
GGATCTGGTTCACCTCGGTGTGGCCGGTCTCCTGCACCTCCTGCGAGGTGATTACGTCCACCGGCACGGGTGTCTCGACCGCGGTGCGCGACGTGCGCGCGCCGACCACGACGACTTCGTTGAGTGAGAGCGGCGTGGCCGTGAGCTTGAAATCGACAGTGATCGTCTGGCCGGCGGGGACCACCACGCGCTCCTCCGCCGCCTCGTAGCCGATCAGCCGGGCGCGCACGCTGTGCGCGCCGGCCGGCACGCTCAGGTGATACAGCCCCTTCTCGTTGGTGAGCACGCTCCGCGCCGTCCCCACGACCACGACGCTCACCCCGACCAGCGGCGCGCCCGACTCGGTCGTGACGACGGTCCCGGAGACCGTACCGGTCTGTTGTGCGACCAGGGGGACGAAGGGGACGGCTAGTAGGAACGCGACGAACAGCCGAAGCGCGGGAGTCGATCTCACAGGCTACCTCCTGGAGAATGACGGGTCACAAGTCCAGGTGTGGGCTAGTAATACGGCCTCTCCCGCCGATGCGCTACCCGGTGCCTTCTCCTGTCGTTTTGCCGATCGCTCGCAGCCGGGCTTCGAGCGCGAGCCGCTCGAGCTGCTCGAGCGGGAGCGCCAGCAGCAGATCGATCCGCCGTCTGATCAGAACGAACGCATCCCGGAAAGCCGCGCGCTTGGCCGCGGCATCGCCCGCAGCCTCCGCGGGATCCGGCATGCCCCAGTGGGCCAGGATCGGCTGGCCGGGGAAGATGGGGCACGACTCCTTGGCACGGTCGCACACCGTGACCACGAAGTCCCAAGGCTCCCGCTCCAACCCGTCGATACCGCGCGGGGCACGACCGGACCACGGGATGTTGTATTCACGCAAGGTCTCGATCGCGTGGGGATTCACGCGATCGGCGGGTCGTGAGCCGGCGCTCTCGGCGTGGAATCGTCCTCTGCCCTTCCAGTTGAGCAGGGCTTCAGCCATCTGGCTGCGCGCCGAGTTGCCGGTACAGATGAATAGGACGCGGAACACGGCCTACTCGAGCGGCTTCCGCGCCCGCACGAACGCCCCCATCGCCTTCGCGTCGTCGATTTGGTAGATCCGCGTGGGCTCGATGCTGATCTGCTCGAACCCCTGCTCCGCGAGGAGGACCTTGAACTCCTCTTCTTCCAGGGCGCCCGCGACGCACCCGACCCACGCCTCCATGCTGCGGCGCACCGCCGACGGCAGCTCGCCCCGCACTACGACGTCCGACACGGCGAACCGGCCGCCCGGCTTGAGCACCCGATGGGCCTCCTGGAGCACCCGGCGCTTGTCGGCCGACAGGTTGATCACGCAGTTCGAGATGATCACGTCCACCGAAGCGTCCGGTAGGGGGATCTGCTCGATGTCTCCTTTCAGGAACTCCACGTTCGAGACCCCGGCCTTGCGTTGGTTCTCGCGCGCCAGGGCGAGCATCTCGTCGGTCATGTCCAGGCCGTAGGCCTTCTCGGCCAGTGCGGTAGGATTGCCGCAGCCAAGGGAGGCGAGTACCGCGCCCTCAGGGAGGGTGGCGGTCTCCGCGGCATCGTAGAGGTTCGAGCTGACGGGATCGCAGCCACAGCTGCCGGTCCCCCCACAACCCGCACGCTCCCCGCCAGCGACACGGAGAGCGGCCTGTCCGTACTTCTCCCTCACCGTCTGTTTGATCTCGCCGCCATTCATTGGTTCACCGCTCCTCATCAAGTTATCAAGAAATATTGATATGTAGGACACAAAAAAACCGTCTAGCTGCAGCACGCACGCGCGCAGCTGCCGGCATGCTTCCCCCCCGGCTTCACTTCGGAAGCGAACTTGGCGATCTCGTCGAGCGCTTCGCGACTGAGCGAGTAGTAAACCCACCGGCCTTCCCGGCGATCGGTCACGAGCCCCGCGTCCTTCAGGGTCTTGAGGTGAAACGAAAGCCGCGACTGCGCCGCGCCGAGCACGTCCTGCAGCTCGCACACGCAGCGCTCCCCGTGGGACAGCAACCCTACAATCTCGAGCCGAGTTTCGTCCGAGAGCGCGTGGAAACTGCGGGCTGCTCGGCTGATGTCGGGAAGCGTCGTTACGGACATGAGCCGCAATATATCAAGTTGTGTTGATATGTCTAGTGCGGCTGCGTCGGCTTCATCATCTGGCGGTGCTGCTGGGTCCAGGCCTGCATCGAATCGGCCCACGCCTCCACCTTGGCCAGCTGGGATTGCGTGAGGACCGCCCTGGCCTGGGCCGCTGACGCGAGCATTGCCCAGTGCGCTTTGCCCATCGCGTTGTGGGCGGCCTCGAAGTGCACTTTCAACGCGCTCGTGTCGGGCGTCGGGGCGTTGGCGGCCTGTTCCAGCTCCTTCATGTGCGCCTGTGCCGCGACCTCGGCGGCCTCGTGAGCCGTCTGCGCGCCGTCCCGAAGCACCGTGAGGCGCGTGATCTGGTCGGCGGTGAGGCCGAGGGCATCCTTGCGCGCGAGGAGGTGCTGGGGTGTGTACAGCATCATCTTCATCATTGCCGGCCCCATCTGCCGCATCATCGGGTCACCCGCCATCTGACCCATGCCGCCCGGTCCCGTCATGGGGTGCTGCGCGGCGAGCGGCGTGGCCGCGAGCGCGACGGCTGCCAGCAACGTCTTGCAGGTCATATGACCCATGCTCCTTGGGAGATGCGTCAATACTAACGTCGTGCCCCATCGCACGTTCGACCAGGCGCTGGACTCGGGGCAGGAAAGACCGAAGCCGGGTAGGTTCCGGCTCGTGGCTCGATTGATCCCCGGCGTCCTCGCGCTCGCAGTCGTGGGCGGACAAGCCTTCGCGCAAGCCCGCGCGGACGCCTGGCGGCCGCAGACGGTGCCGCTGTTCGGCGCGAGCTACTCCCCGGACATCGGACTGCTGATCGGCGCCGGAATCATGCACACGCGCTACGGGTTCCGGGCGCTGCCCCCGAGCACCCGTCTGCTCGTCGAAGCCGCGTACGCGACCGGCGCCAGCACATACCGCATCGACGTGGCAGGTGAGTTCCGGCGGCCGCTCCTGCCGACGATTCTCTCCGTCGAGCTGCGCGCGTCGGGACTCGAGTTCACTCGGTTCTATGGCGTGGGCAACACAACCGACGGGTCCCAGCCGGACAGCGTGTACCAGGTCCGACAGAAGCAGCTGCTCGTCGCGCCACGGGTGGGGATCCCGCTGTCGCCCCGACTTCGGCTCACACTTGGGCCGTTGCTCAAATACGCCCACACGCCGAGCGATCCAGGCACCCTCCTCGCCACCACCGGTCCGTATTACGGCGCGGGGGACTTCGGTCAGGTCGGGGCGCGCGCCGGTCTCGAGCTCGACACGCGCGATCACACGGCCGCACCGGCCCGCGGCCTGCACGTGAGCATCGCAGCGCAGTGGTATCCCGCCGTCTGGGACGTCGTCCACCCGTTCGGGAGCGTCTCGGCCCAGGCGTCGACCTACCTGTCGGCAGGCGACCCGCCATCCGCGACCCTCGCGCTCCGGGCGGGCGGCGCCGCGGTGGGCGGAACTGTCCCGTTCCAGGAGCTCGTGTTCGTGGGCGGCGGGACCACGGTCCGTGGCTACCCCGAGCAGCGCTTCGCCGCGCGGCGCGGTGCGTATGGGAACGCCGAGCTGCGCCTTTTGGCCGGTCGCCTACCGTTCGGCGACGTGGGCATCCTCGGCCTGGCGGACGCGGGACGGGTCTGGATCCCTGGGGAGTCGTCAGACCGCTGGCACGCCGCGGCCGGGGGCGGGGTCTGGCTGGCCTGGCAGCACCGCCGCGCCAACACGCTGTCGATAGCGTTGGCGAGAAGCCCCGAGCGCACCGCGACCTACGTCCGCGTCGGGTTCATGTTTTAGAGCCGTTGCGGTATGCAACACCTGGGTGGCCGGGTTGCCCTTCGGCGGCGTTACCCCGGTCGGCCGGGCCGCCTCTTTAGCAAGGAAACCCAAGCCCCCACAACGCTCCACTCGAAACGGCGGAGGCGACCTTGTCGTCCAGCGCAGGGCGCCTGAAGCACCGATGGAGCCGCGACCGTGCCGCGCCCCGGGCTCCCCTCGTGGAGTTGGGACCCCTCCTGCGCCCGATCGCCGGTATCGACGTGACGGTGATCATTCCGGCGTACAACGAAGCCGCGAGCGTTGCCGACACGATCAAGAGCCTGCAAGCCCAAACCACGCCGCCCGCAGCGATCATCGTCGTGGACGACTGCTCGACCGACGAGACGGGCGACGTGGCCCGCGCGCTCGGGGTCATGGTCGTCCGACCGCCGACGAACACCGGGTCCAAGGCAGGGGCACAGAATTTCGGGCTTCGCTTCGTCCGGACGCCGCTCACCGTCGCCGTTGACGCCGATACCGTTCTCGCACGGGACGCCCTCGCGTGCCTGCTGCCGGCGTTCTACCATCCGGCGGTCGCGGCGGCGTGCGGTTTCGTGGTCCCCCAGCGGGTGCGGAGTCTGTGGGAGCGGGGGCGCTACATCGAGTATCTGTTCGCGTTCACGTACTACAAGCAGGTGCAGGAGTACTACGGGAAGCCGCTCATTTCCTCGGGCTGCTTCTCGATGTATCGGACCGACATCCTCGGGGCCCACAACGGCTGGTCGAACCGAACCCTCGCCGAGGATGTAGACCTGACCTGGAGCCTGTACCAAGCGGGCCATGAGGTGCGGTTCGTGCCGGACGCGGTGTGCTACCCGATCGAGCCCTGCACCCTCACGCTGATGGGGAAGCAGCTGCGGCGCTGGTCACACGGGTTCGTTCAGAACGTGAAGCTGCACTGGCGCGGGCTCCTCGGGGTGCCCTATCTGCGCTCCGCGGTGGCGGTGGCGTTCTGGGATGCGACGATCGCCGCCGCTCTCTACCTGGTGCTCCTGCCGATCCTCGCGCTCGTGCTCGCGAGGCCCTGGATACTGATCGGTTACGTGATCGATGCCCCTGCCGTGCTCGTTCCGGTCCTCGCCGGCGCCGCCCGGCGGCGCGAGATTGGCCGCGCGATCGCGAGCCTCCCCGCGTTCTTCGTACTGCGAACCGTCAACGCGGTTTTCTTTCTGCGGGCGGTCTGCGCCGAGCTGCTGCTCGGGCGCTCGCTGCTCGTGTACGAGAAGGGGCACTGACGATGACGGCCGGGCTGCCGGGGACCGGGATCGGGGGGATGTTCTATCTGATCAGCGCGCTCGCGACGCCCCTGCGGGAAGGCTACTTGCGGATGCGGGGCCGCAGGTCCCGTGGGTGGCGCCTGGTTGCCGCGCAGACGGCGATTGCGAGCGCGGTCCTCGCGGGCATGTGGGCGACGGGCTGGCTCCTGGGCCTCGCGGTCCGCGCGTCCCATCGCGTCTTCCCGTCCGCGGCCACGTTGCATCCGGGCAGCCTGCTGCCCGCTGTGGCACTCCTCTTCAGCTTCGGGACCCTGGCCGTCGTGCTCCTCGGCGTCGAGTTGTTGCGCCTGTGGGTTCGCCGGCGCCCGGCCCGCGAGGCCACCATCGACCGTCACCAGCGCCGGCGTGCCGTGGCTGCCGGCGCGCGCCGCAGCCGGATCCTGGCACTCGTCGTGGGAGCGGTCGTCGCGGCTCACGCGCGCCCAGCCGCCGCACAGGGCGCAACCCTCGCCACGCGCCATTTGGGCCGCGCGGACTCGGCGTTCACTGCAGGGGATAGGCCGGCGGCCGAGCGGGAGTACGCGGCGGTCCTAGCCGCCGATCCGTGGAATTCCCACGCCACGTATCGACTCGCTCAGCTGCACCGCCATGATCCCCGGGTGGCGCTGCGGCTGTTCCGCCGCTACGTGGCGCTCGAGCCGTCGGAACGATGCGCTGCGCCTCGCTCCCGGTGAGCGGGACGCCGTGGTAGGGCGCGCGCGCACCTTGGTGCGGGCGCGCCGAACCGGTGCCGCCATCGCGGCCTACAAGGGATGGCTCGCCGCCCATCCCACCGACGCCGAGGTCAAGCGCGAGCTGGCGGCGGCGCGGGTGACGGCCGCCCCCGCCATAACGCCGCTGGTCGGCGGCAGCCACGATTCTGACGGGAACACCTCACTCCGGCTGGGCGGCGTCGCCGAGCTCGCGGCCGCTGGCCCGACCCGGCTCGGGATTCGGGCGACCCGCGAGCAGGTGGGCGACGGCGTCACCGCCATCGGGCTCGACGAGCTCACGCTCCGTGCCGGCGCGCGGCCCGCGGGCGCGCTGCAGATCGATGCGGAGGGGGGAGCGACTCGGGTCGACGCCGTGGGGGGCGCGGGCCCCACGCTCACCGCCACGGGCCAGCTGCGCGCCCGGTGGCGGGATCCGATGGGCGGACCGGCGATCGACCTCCGCGCGCGGCGGAACCTGATCGACGCGAGCCCGCTCCTCGTGATGAATCGGGTGGTACGAACGGAGATCGGCGCGATCGTCGAGGTGCCCGTCACGCGAGGACTCAAACTCCGCGGGATCGGCCGAACCGCCGCGTTGAGCAGCTCCTTCGATGTGAACCACCGTACGACCGTCGCCGGCGTAGTGGCGGTGGCCGTGACGCCCAGCCTCGAGCTGTCGGGCCAGATGCACGAGATCCGCTACTCCCGGCCCTCGAGCGCGGGCTACTTCGCTCCCCGGCTCATCCAGATCGCGCAAGCGGGATCATATATCGAGCTCGAGACCGCCCGGTCTATCATGCTCGCCTTCGATCTCGGCGCGGGCGTGCAGCGGGTGGCCCAACAGGGTGCCGCCGTCGGGCCCTGGCGGCCGGCGCTGCGGCTCTATTCGCTCATCGCGGTGCCGCTGGCACCGGGGCGCGAGCTCCGGTTCGAGCTGGACAGCGACGATTCCGGCGTCGCCACCGAGTCGGCGACGACCGCGGACTCGGCGACGACCGCGCAGTGGCGCTACCTCTCGATGCAGCTGTCGCTGCGCGTTGCCCTACCCTGACCCGCACGCGCCGGGCCCTTGAACTCCGAGCGGTCGCCGGCGTATACAGAGTGGCGTGACGTCCCCACCTCCGGCCTCCTGAGGAGCATCGCATGCGCGTCGCTTTGCCCAGCATTGTCACTATCCCGCTGTTCGCCGCCTGCGTCGCTCCGACTCCGGGCGCCGTCCGCCAGGTGCCCGATCCCGTCTCCACGCGCTATATCAATCCCGGAACGCTCGCGGCGCTGCCGGGCTTCACGCATGCCGTGCGCATCGGGCCGACGCTGTACGTGTCGGGCGAGGTCGCGCTCGACAGCACCGGCCGTCTCGTCGGTCCCGGCGACCTGGGTGCCCAGGCCACCCAAGCGTTCGCGAATCTCGCGACGGTGTTACGGATCGGCGGGGCGACGCCGGGCGACGTGGCAAAGCTCACGATTTACGTGGTGAACTACTCGCCCAAGGATCTCGACCGAATCCGGCAGGCGGCTCCGGATTTCTTCCCACAGCGGAACCCACCGGCGGGAATCGTGATCGGCGTCCAGTCGTTGCCGCAGGAAGGGCTGCTCATCGCGGTTGACGCCACGGCGGTGGTGCGGGCGATGATTCTGCCGCGCGACCAGCGTTCTCGAGAGCGGCCCTACTGAGTCACTTTCCGACGAGCCCCGTGAAAAACGGCAGGACGATCGACACGGCGATCAGCACGATGATGATCCATTCGAGCAGCTCCATCCGCTGCGTCGCCGCCCGGTCCGCCAATTTTCCGTAGATCCCGTCCAGAGTCTGCAGCTTGCGAGTGATGCTCACGTCCCACTCCGCGAGGTGGAAGCGGCGCGACACGTGGCCGTACACACGGGTGAGATACTGCTCGCCGATCAGCTTCAGGGCGTTCGTCACCTGCTCGAAGAGGACCGCTGCGTCGAGCTGCAGACGCCCGAGCCGTTGGAGCGGAAGCCCATAGGGGCTGGGCAGGAACCGGCGCAGGCCGGGCGAGCGGCCGAGCAGGCCGTAGGCCCGCTCCAGGGCGTCGTCGAGCTGTGCGTCCAGATACCGCATCTCGAGCAGCTGGGTGTTCGCGAACTCGATCACCGCCCGTACATCCTCCCCCTCGGGATCGAACAACAGCGTCACGTCTGTGTCGATCAGCGTCGCGTCGTTCGGCCCGAACGAAAGGCGCGATGCGAGGGCGTCGCTCACTTCCTGCTGCGAGAGGGGGCGTGACTCGGCGCGCAGGACCTGGGCCACCGTCTGCGCGTGCTCGGTCCACAGCATGGACGCCTCCAGCGGCTCACTGAACGCCTCGATCTGGAACACGACGTAGTCCTCGACGAACTCGGCGAGACGGGAGCGGAACGCGGCGTCGCCCAGGGCCTCCACGAGCTGCTGCACCCGGCGCCGTGAGTCCGACTGGAGCTGCTCGTTGCCGTACAAGATCGTGCTGAGCCCCGGAAGCCCGGTGAGCGGGCCCTGGAGCGGGATGGCGTAGCTCACGGACACCGCGCCGAAGTCGTACAGCACGAACTCGACATAGGGCGCCGTGCCGTGCCCGCCGACCGCGAGCGACTCCGCCGGCTCGGTCACGCGCAGGGGAGCGGGGTCGTACTCGAAGAACGCCGGGGCGCGTCGCTTCTGCTTGACCGTCTGGCGCTGCGTAGCGCTCGCCAGCCGCCGCTCCGCCGCCGCGAGGTCGAACGCGTGGGCGACGTCGTAGGCGAACAGCACGTAACCGGTGCCTTCGGCGATTATCGGTGAGGCCAATCTCTCAATCCTCCTTCCCCTCCCGCGCCACGGTCGCCGTCGCGAACGCCGGCGCCGGCAGCAGCGGGAGCTTCAGGTGCTCCCGCGCCCGGTTCAGTGCATCGTCGATGTTTCCATGAACGTTCTCCTCGCCCAGCTCGTCGTACAGACCCGACCGCTCCAGCGCGACCACCGGCTGGGCGTGCACGTCCGAAAGAATCACCAGCGAGCCGTCATGGCGGCTGCGCCGCACCAGGTCCCGCAGCGTGTGCAAGCCGGTCGAGTCGATCGCCGGGACGTGCCGCATCCGCAAGATCAGTACTTTGGGCCGCACCGCGATCCGCCCCAACCGCTCCTTGAACGTCTCCGCCGCGCCGAAGAAGAACGGCCCGGTGATCTCGTACACCTCCACCCCCGGCGGCACCACGCGCCGTCGCACCGCGTTGGGATCACGCTCGAAGTCGTCCACCGGATCCTGGAACTCGTGGGTCAGCGCGCTGATGTTCGTCACCTCCGCCATGCGCCGCATGAACAGGAACGCCGCGAGCACCATCCCTACCTCGATCGCGACCGTCAGGTCCCACAGCACCGTCAGCAGAAACGTCGTGAGCAACACGGCCACGTCGCTCTTCGGCGCACGGAACTCGGCCAGGAACGTGCGCCACTCGCTCATGCTGTAGGCCACGACGACCAGGATCCCCGCCAGCGTCGCCATCGGGATCAGCCCGGCCCAGCGACCGAAGAACAGCGTGATGAGGAGCAGCGTCACCGCATGCACGATGCCGGCGACGGGCGTTCGGCCGCCGTTCCTGACGTTCGTCGCCGTACGGGCAATGGCGCCGGTGGCGGGGATCCCGCCGAACAGCGGCGAGGCGATGTTCGCGATCCCCTGTGCCACGAGCTCCATGTTGGAGCGGTGGCGGCCGCCGATCATGCCGTCCGCCACCACCGCGGAGAGCAGCGACTCGACGGCGCCCAGCAGCGCGATCGTAAACGCGGCGCCCATCAGGCCGGGCATCTGGTGGAACGTGACGGCGGGGAGCGCGGGAGCCGGCAGAGCCGCGTTGATCACGCCGAACCGGCTGCCGATCGTGTCCACCGGCAGGTGCAACAGCTGCACCGCCGCCGTGGTGACGATGAGGGCCACGAACGGACTGGGGATGCGCCGGTTGAGCCGGGGCCAGAAGACGATGATGCCCAGCGTGACGAGAGCGACCGCTACCGCCCAGAGGTTCAGCGAGGGGAAATGGGCCGCGACCGTCCGCCAGCGCGCCAAGAACTCGGCGGGCACCGGGCCCTCGAGCCCCAGGAAATCCTTGACTTCCCCCGAAAAGATGATCAAGGCGATCCCGCTCGTGAAGCCAATGGTGACGGGGTAGGGGATGAACTTGATCGCGCCGCCCAGCCGCGCGAGCCCGAAGCCCACCAGGATGACGCCCGCCATGAGGGTCGCCATGGCGAGGCCCTCCACCCCGTGTCGCTGCACGATGGCATAGACGATCACCACAAACGCACCCGTCGGCCCGCCGATTTGCACGCGCGAGCCGCCCAGAGCGGAAATGAGGAATCCGGCGATGATCGCGGTGAACAGCCCGCGCTCGGGGCCGACCCCGCTCGCGATCGCGAACGCGATGGCGAGCGGGAGCGCCACAATGCCGACGATGATCCCCGCGCCCAGGTCGGCCAGGAGCTGCTGGCGGGTGTACCCCCCGCGAAGGGTGGTGACGAGCTTCGGGACGAGCCTATCCAGATCCCCTGGCCCGGAAAGCGACGCAGAGAATCTAACGAAGCGTTTTCTCTATTACCGGGCGAGCCCGAGTACGTAGTCCAGGGAGAACCGCCCCGGCCCCATCGCCGCGACGGCGAGGGCGACGATGATCAGCACCAGGTTGTATTCGTACCCGCCATTTTGGACGAAAAAGCCCTTCGGCCCGTGCACTTTCGCAATCGCGACGGCCATCGTGGCGAGCACCAGCAAGCCCGCCAGCGGTGTCAGCAACCCGAGCAGGAACAGCAGCCCTGCAGCGAGCTCACCCCCCACCGCCAGCGTGGCCCACACGCGGGCCGGGCGGAACCCCAGGCTCCCGACGAAGCCGGTGGCACCCTCGAACTCCCGACGAAGCCGGTGGCACCCTCGAACCCCGGCCCGCCGAATGCGCCGAACGCTTTCTGCGCCCCGTGGCCCAGGAAGACCGCCCCCAGGACCAGCCGCAGCGCCAGAACTCCAAGATCGAACATCGGACACCTCCAGACAAACGGTATTATCTCGAAATCGAGATACTTGACATCGAATAAGATGGGGAACAAGTTCCCAGGCAAGGAGGTTCCTGGGGTCCGATGAAATCTTTGCCGAGCCGTGGGGACGTGCCCCTCCACCTGTGGGCTCCACCTGTGGGTGGTGCTAGCCCGGGCGTTCGATGCCGTCGAGCACCATTCGCGGGCGAGCATCGCGCGCTTCGGGCTCGGTACCACCGAGTTCGGCGTCCTGGAGGTGTTGTACCACAAGGGCGAGCTGCCGGTGTGCGAAGTGCAACGACGCATCCTGGTCGAGTCGTCGAGCACGACGTACGTGGTGGACAAGCTCGTGAAACGCGGCCTGGTGCGGCGGCGTCACAGCGGGACCGACCGCCGGGTCGTCCTGCTGGTGCTGACCCCAGCCGGGCGGCGACTGATTCGGAGAATCTTCCCGCTCCACGCGCAGGCGATGCGGCACGCCGTCGCGGCGCTTCCCTCCCGCGAGCAGGCCCGGGCCGTCCGGTTGTTGCGCGCGCTGGGGCTCGGTGCGGCCGCGCGGCTCGAGGCTCGGGAGACCGTCTGAGCTACAGGCCCTGCCGGAAGCGGAGCCCCAGCGTGCGGTAGCGGAATTGGTCCGTCGGCACCTTCCCCGGGGTGGTCGCGGCAGCGCTGTTGGTGATCGAGCCGACGAGAGCGATTTCGTTGTTCGCGCCCCAGCCGCGCGACAGCGAGAGGCCGATGTGCCACTCGGTCTGGTGGGCCGCCACCTTGGACACCTGCTGCGACCCGATCCCGCCGTCGGCGCGCAGGCCCCAGCGACTCCGCTGCAACACGTACACGGCGCGGGCCTCGATCGCGCTGAAGCGGTCGGGCGCGAAGTAGCCGCCCGGCGCCTCATGATACCCGAGGATCCGGGCGTACGGGCCGACTTGGAGCCCACGCGCGACGCGTGCGAGCACCGCACCCACGGCAGAGTAGCGTCGATTGCGGTCGGAGAACCACGCGCCTCCACCACCCCCCGAGATCGACCAGCCCGGCGCGGGCGACACGTCGAAACCGAGGTCCACGGCGTCTATGGTCAGGTCCTGACGCATCAAACCGGCGGTCTCGTCGAATGGCGTGTGGGAGTAGCCCACGCTCACCGCAGCGTAGCGCGCCGGGCGTATGCCGAAACCGAGCTCCGCCGTGAGCGTCGTGCGGGCGAACGCGCTGTCCGGGGTGATGCGGCGCGCCCCCTCGATGCGGCGCGCCCCAAGCCCGGCGCGCACCACGGCCCCCTTCCCGACGGCGGCGATCACGCCGCCTCCGCCACCGTAGCTCGTCCCGCGGCGGTCGCGGTCGGTCGCGTGACGCCAGCCCGCGCGCAGGGTGCCGCGGAGCTCGGAGCCGAGCGACCCGGTGACCGATCCCTCCTGGGCCACGAAATCGTTGTTGTCGGAGTCGCTTGCGCCGTCCACGGTAGTCGCGATCTCCGGGCGGAGGGCGGCGCGCACGACGCGTTCCAGATCGCGCGCCGTGCGATCCTCCGGAGCGAGGGTGCGCGCACGGGCGGCGTACGCTTCCGCGAGCCCGGCCTGTCCCTTCCAGTAGAGTGTCTGCGCGAGCCCGATCAGCAGCTCGGCGTTGTCGGCATGCCGTTCCAGTGCCGTGCGCCACAACTGCTCGGCGCGATCCAGGTCCCCGCTCCAAGCGATCGCACGCGCCCGGCCCGCCAGCGCGTCCGCGCGGTCGGGAAATCGCAGCAGCACCGAGTCGTACAGTGCCTCGGACGCCGCCGTCTGGCCGGCCCAGGCCAGCACCTGGGCGTGCGACACCATGATGTCGGGATCGCGGGGGTCGATCCGCCGTAGCCTGATGAAGCGCGCCAGCGAACGGACCAATTTTCCATCCCAGCTGTCGAGGATCGCGAGCCGGTACAAGGCCCGCTCGTTGGACGAGTCGGTGGCCAGGACCCGCTCGTAGTCGGCGCGGGCGGTGGAGTAATCCCCTCGCTGAAACGCTTGGTCTGCCGCCGGGAGCTGCGCGCTCAGCGGGCGCGTGAGCAACGCGACACTCAACGCAAGGGCGATCCCTCGCGTCACCAGGATCCCCATACATCGCGCATCGCCTCGTACGCGGGCTTCACGCGCTCGTGCCATCGGGGCGCCTCCCAGGTCGGCCAAGCGTAGGTTTGCCGGGGCGCGATGCGCGCCACAACACCGCCGTCGGACCGGTCGAGAGCCGCCACGTCGAACCGAAAGCCATCGGTCGCCGTGGTCTCGAACGTCCCGTTCCGTCGGTAGCGCACCATGACGTGGCGGGAGGACGGATCGGTGACGTTCAGGAGCGCCCAGGCGATCCGCACCTCCACGAGCCCTGCGGAGCGGTCGACGTACCAGTCCGCGAGGCTCGACTCCTGTGCCCGGCCGTAGCGCAGCCGCCCGCGGTTCACGCCCCGCGCCGGGTACGTCCGACCGGTGCGCGCGATGCGCCACCGGTTGGTCGCGACGAACATGGAGTCGAACGCTCCGTCACGGCCGGTCTTGTCGACGGTCGCCGCCTGGTGATAAAACGGATCGAGGCCCGTCGGCCCCATCCCTTTCCGTGGACCCAGGAAGGGGTTGTACCACGGGGCCGCCACGAGCTGTGCGTCGCTCGTATCGTTCAGGACGAGCGCGAACTCGCATCCCACGTCGCTCGACCCGCCGACCCCCGGCAGCCGAAACTGGCCACGATCGCGCCGGTAGGTGTCGATCCCAACGACGTAACGCGCGGCGTCGAACCCGGGCCGGCCCGCGAGCGCCACATACAGATAGGACGGGTCGGCCCCGACGCGCAAGACGAGCGAGTCGCCCCGCCCGAGCACGGGGAGCTCCTGCCACACCGCCGGGTCGCCCCCCGGTTGGGGCGTCGCGTTCGCCGGTCCCGCGTACTCCCCGAGCAGCCCGTAGTGCTGCTCCGCATCCTCCACGTTGTGCCACAGACGGGTCCGATCCGCCGGCACTTCCAGATCGATCGTCACCCAGGTGTGCTTGAACCACTCATCGAGCCAGGCGAACAGCACGCCTCCCGCCGCCCCGGCCGCGCGCACGTCGCGCGTGAGCCGCGCATCGATCTCGCCCATCGCGCGCTCGTCATGCCCCCCGTGGCCCATCCCGTCGCCCTGCACGTGCGACACGCCTCGCGAGGACGGAACGCCGTACTCGGCGATCAAGAGCGGCCGCCCCGCGTGATGCTGCTTGAGGGCGCGCAGGTAGCCGAAGTAGCGAGACCGGCCCTCGGCCGACTCCGTCGCGCCGTAGGCTGAGTCGAGATCGATGAAATCCGGATAGTAGGGGTACGCGTGATACGACGCGAAATAGCCCACCAGGTTCGCCGGCGTGACGCGTACCAGCATCGCATCGAGCGATTCGCGATCGTTGTCGTATTCCTTCAAGCGCGGATTGGGCGGGAAGCCGTAGCGGCGACGCAGCCGCTGTTCTTCGTCGAGCGTAGGTTCCGTCGAGTGAGACAACGGGTCGAGGGTGGGCCAGTTGGTATACGCGATAGGGCGTTGGGCGTGATAGGTGTCCCACTCGTAGGCCAGCAGGTAATCGCACTGTTCCGCCATCCACACATCAGCCGGCGTGCCCCGGTCGAGCGCGAGAAAGCGACCCGGGAACGTGGTGCGATCGCGCCGCCTCGCGTTGTAAGCGCGGATCGAAAACGGCTCCCATTCGCGGCCGATGACGAACCCGAGCACGTGATCCGACACGTCGGTGTCGTAGCGACCGAACGCGTGCCCGGGCCGCGCGGCGACGAGCGCATGTCCGTGCACCAGGTCGACCACCCGGCGCATCTCGGTACGAAATGCAGCCTTCCAGTCCCGAGCGTCGTAGTCGTCGCGCGGTGGCGGCTCCGTCCACACCCCGTGCAGCAGCCAGACCGCGCGATCGGGGTGAGCGTCGTTCCACGCCTTGAGGGCCCGGTAGAAGGCGGGCGGAAGGATCGTGTAGACGCGAATCGCGTTGGCGCGCGCCCCGGCGATCAGCTCGAGCCAGCGGCCGTACGTCGAATCGTCGGTGGGGAACTCGGAGGGAAAGTGGCCGGGGAGGGCGGCGCCGAGGTTGATACCTTTCACGTAGAACGGTCGCCACCCGCCCGTCGTGCGGATCTCGAAGCCGTCTCCCGCCGTCCGGGCCGCCACATCAGGGTCGGCCGGCCGTACGACGCGAGGCAGCGCGAGGCCGCTGTCGATCCCCAGCGCCAGGAGTTGCTGCTCGGCATCCGCATAGGCCGGGGTGAGGCGCAGGGTGCGCCGCCAGGCATCGGCCGCGGCGGCGCGCTGGCCGAGGCGCGAGCGGGCAAGGCCGAGCCCATACCACGCGTCGGCGTCGCTCGCGTCACTCCCCACGGCCCGAAGAAAGCGCTCAGCAGCGCCGCGAGGCTGGCTCTGGCGCAGGAGGACGAACCCGAACCCGACCTGCGTGGCGTGATCACCCGGACAGAGGGAATCGGCGATCGCGAAGCGGGTCGCCGCGTGTCCGATCGTGCCATGGCGGTAGGCCTCCCAGCCAGCGTTCGTCTCGCGGGCCGCGGCCGCGGCGTGCGGGCACGGCGCGGCAACCTGCGATTCGAGCGCCACGAGCAGCATGAGCATTGCCGGGTGGCCCAAGATAACAAAGAGCCCCCGCCCGAGCGCTGTTTAGTGGAACGTGACGCCCAGGCCGAAGTCGATGACGTGCTGCTTCCAACCTCGCGCGGTCGCAAGGCCGCCGCCGCTGGCCGGCACGTCGAAATGACAACCCGAGACCGCCGGTGACGAAGAATCCGCTCCGCGTGGCCGGGTACAGGTAAACGGACGCGGTGACATTGGCGATTGTCTCCCTTAGTCCCGCGTTGGTACGCGACCAGCCGTTGATCGCGCCGCCGATGAGCAGGTTGCGGCTGGGCGCGCCGCCGAGTTTCACGAACCCGGTGATGCCGCCCACACTAGAGCTGTCCACGCAGTTGTCACACCTGATGTTTGCCGAGCCATAGCCCAGGCCGAAGCCGATCCAGAAGCCGTCGCGGCGCTGTGGGTACTGCGCCCGCGCCGCGGCCGCGGCGCAGGAGAACAGGGCGAGCAGTACGACAATTCGCGCTGTGTGCATGGAGCCCCCCTCCCGGTGACGCCCGGGGTGAGGGCGAGTTCCATGCCGCTCGAAGCGAGCACACGGGCGAGCCGGAGGTGTCCTCGCCCGCGGTCAAGCGAGCGTCGCGCTCAGTGGAACGTGATGCCCAGGCCGAAATCGAAGACGTTGTGCTTCAGGCTGGAGAACACTTTCGTCCCGTTCTCCGTCATATCGCCGTCGCTCCCGAAGTAAAAGTTCGCGACCGGCGTCAGTGAAATGTTCTCACCGACCCGGATGTCGTAGCCGACACCCGCGAGGAACCCGAAGCCGCTCGCCGTCGCCGAGCCGGAGTTGCTGAACCGGGTGCTCCCATAGCCGACACCGCCCTTTACGAAGAACCCAGTCTTCGGGGCGGGATAGAAGTACGCCGCGGCCGAGACGTTGCCGACCGTGAAGGTGACGCCGCCTTCGCTCTTGACCCACGCGTTCACTTCGCCGCCCAGCAACACGGATTTACTCAGGGTGCCGCCAAGCTTCACGAAGCCGGTTGCGCCCCCTTCCCGCCCGGTCGCTCCAAGGCTGTCGAGCGTCGGGCTCTTCAGGTCCGCCGACCCGTGCCCGAAACCGAACCCGATCCAAAAGCCCTCACGAGTCTGAGGGTGCTGCGCCAGCGCCCTCCCGGCGATACCGACGGCGAGGATGCTGACCACCCCAACGATTCGAGCGACCGGACGCATACGATCTCCAGGTGACGGGGACGCCCCAAGCTGGAAATCGGGGGCGAAAAGGCAAGAGATCGGGGAGAACCGGGTCTCGGGGGCCGGTGACTTACCCAATCCGTGGGGCGAGCTAATTCGTGCTCACGGTGCACACTCATGGCGACGGCACGTAGTATGCTGTGAAGAGAGACCTGCTGAGTGATGTCGGATCTATGCATCCGATGCACGATTGCGTTGACACCATGTCTCCCGGGAGCTAGGTTTTTCCATTATGAAACTCATCACAACCATCGTTCGGCCGGAGCGCCTGCCCGAGGTCAAGGCGGCGCTGTTCCAGGCCGGCG
>WNGI01002112.1_pt1 | contig 16979 bp, 19 predicted proteins | sample 5400621 | NCBI WGS metagenome assembly WNGI01 (sample SAMN13153374, study PRJNA577476) | soil metagenome | isolation source: 20 cm soil or saprolite under Garry oak tree replicate 1 | place: USA:California | collected 2016-06-15 | reverse complement strand
AGCTGGATCGCCATGGTGCCGATGCCGGACGAGCCGCCATGGATCAACAGCGTTTCGCCAGCCTTCAGCGCGCCGCGCTCGAACACATTGTGCCAGACCGTCATCAGCGTTTCCGGAATGGCGGCGGCCTCGATCATCGACAGCGACGGCGGCACCGTCATCGCCTGGGCATCCTGCGCGATGCAATATTGCGCGTAACCGCCACCGGCCACCAGCGACATCACCTTGTCGCCGAGCTTGTGCCTGGTGACGCCCGGGCCGACCGCCACAACCTCGCCCGCAACTTCAAGGCCGGGCAGATCGCTGGCGCCGGGCGGCGGCGGGTAGCTGCCGGATCGTTGCGCGACGTCGGGACGATTGACGCCGGCGGCTATTACCTTGATCAGGATTTCGCCGGGCCCGGGGGTGGGCACCGGGCGGGTTTCCGGCAAAAGCACCTCCGGGCCGCCAGGCTTGCTGATGCCAATCACGGTCATTTGCGCGGGCAGCTGTTCCATGATTTGTCCTTGGCCGAAGGCGGGAAAATTTGAAGAGGCACCTGATTAGCCAGCCGCGGTTCGGCTGGCAACCGTTGACGTTAAGCACGGAGGAGAACGCATGGCCATCGAGGACGATGACAGGCCAAGGAAGAAAGTCACCCACGAGATCGGGCAGGACCTGTCACTGCTGTCGGTCGAGGAGCTTGCCGAGCGCATCGCGCTGATGGCTTCGGAAATCGAGCGGCTGCAAGCGGCCATGACCAAAAAGCGCGCCTCCAGGGACGCCGCCAACAGTGTTTTCAAGTCGTGAGAGGAGTGCCCGAGGTTCTTTGCTTCTCGCCTCGCACAACCACTCTGCCGTCATGGCCGGGCAAAAGCGCGAAGCGCGCATTCGCGCTAGACGTCCCGGCCATCCATGTCTTCCCTTTCCAGCCGCAGCCAAGACGTGGATGCCCGGCACAAGGCCGGGCATGACGAAAGGAGGCTGTATTGCGCGGGTCGGCCAATGGCCCACATGGCAAACGAAGGCTGAATAAAATAATTCATTTACGATCGATTAAGCTTTCCCCTCTATGACTGTAGCGTCCTCGTTTGGACACCGAGTGGCTCCTGTCCACTCTGTTTGACGCCTCCCTGTTATCAACTTCAAAGCCGCCGGAAACGGCGGCTCTTTTTTTGGGAAGTGTCCTCCCGTCCCGCACCAGGTGGAAACCATAATAAGTCTTGCGGCTGGACTCTCGTCCGCGGGCGCGCAATGATTTGTTCATCATAAGCCGGCGCGCGGTTGAAGCCGGCAGCGTAAACAGTGGTGTGAGGCGTTAACCATGTCGGACCGTTCGCAAGGCGAAGCCGCTCTGGTGCAATTCAGCGAACGGCTGACCAATTCCGCAGCGTTCGGCACCCTGTTCCGGGAAGGCATGGATCTGGTCGAGGAGACCGCGGCCTATCTCGACGGCGCCGGCCGCGCCCAGGCCAAGGCGCTCGACCGCTCCGTCAGCCTTACCTACGCCACCGAAAGCATGCGGCTGACCACGCGCCTGATGCAGTTGGCGTCATGGCTATTGCTGCACCGCGCGGTGAAGGAAGGCGAGATGACGCTGACCCAGGCCAATCGGGAAAAGACCAAGGTCAAGCTCAGCGCCGCCGACCCCGGCCCGGCCGACATGGTCGAAAAGTTGCCGCAGCAGTTGCAGGACCTGATCGCCCGCTCGATGACACTGCAAACCAAGGTCCGTCGCCTCGACACCACCATCCATGCCCCGGTGACGGAGCGCGCCGCGATCGGTAATCCGCTGGTGCCGCAGCTCAATCGGCTGAAGGCGGCGTTCGAGCAATCCTCGCTGCGCGGCAAATGAAAAACGCCCCGGCGTGAGCCGAGGCGTCTGATCTCTGTCCCCGAATGAGAGGCTCGGGAGGCCTCAATCCTTCTTGAGGAAGCCCGAAAACTTCTTCTGGAACCGGGATACCCGGCCGCCGCGATCCAGGATCTGCTGGGCGCCGCCGATCCAGGCCGGGTGCGACTTGGAGTCGATGTCGAGATTGAGCTTGTCGCCTTCCTTGCCCCAGGTGGAACGCGTCCGGTATTCGGTGCCGTCGGTCATCACGACCGTAATCATATGATAATTCGGGTGAATATCGGCTTTCATGACAGATCCTTCGGCGCCTGCGCCTGTATTTCGGTGGCTGCGGTGACGGATTTGGCGGGCTCTATAACGCGTCAGGCCCCCTAAAACAAGCGAGCATGCTCCCGAATTCGTGTGTTTACGGATTTGCCAGCGCTGGCCACGGGCCCTATTTGGGAAGGCAGTAGCGATTGGTCCAGATCTCATGAGCGCAGTGGAACCGCTGGAAGACCGGCATGGCGGAGCGTCGCTCGGAGGCCGTGCGGAGCCGGCACAGGCATCCTCCATCGAAGCCCAATTGACGCAGTCGGCGGCGAGCGGCCGCGCGCGGCTTCGTCCGCTGCTGGCGCTGGTGCCTTATGTGGCGCGCTATCGCGGGCGCGCGGTTCTGGCTTTCATTGCGCTCACGGTCGCCGCAGTCACCACGCTGATCGTGCCGGTCGCGGCGCGGCGGATGATCGACTTCGGGTTCTCGCCCGAAGGCATCGCGCTGATCAACAGCTACTTCAGCGTGATGATCGCGATGGTCGCGGTACTCGCCGCCGCCAGCGCGTCGCGGTTCTATCTGGTGATGACCATCGGCGAGCGCATCGTCGCGGATTTGCGGCGCGACGTGTTCGCTCATTTGGTGTCGCTGTCGCCGGCATTCTTCGATTCCGCGCGCAGCGGCGAACTGATCTCGCGCCTGACCGCCGATACCACCCAGATCAAGTCAGCGGTCGGCGCGTCGGTATCGACCGCGCTGCGCAATGTGATGCTGTTCGTCGGCGCCACCGCGATGATGGTGATCACGAGCCCCCGGCTTTCGGGTTTTGTTCTGCTGGCGATCCCGCTGATTGTGTTGCCGCTGGTGGCGTTCGGGCGCTGGGTGCGACGGTTGTCGCGCAAGGCCCAGGATACGCTGGCGGAGGCCACCGCCTATGCTTCGGAGCTGGTCGGCGCCATCCGCACCGTGCAGGCCTATACCAGCGAGCGGCTGGCGAAAGCGCGCTTCGGCGGCGAAGTCGAGCAGGCCTATGAAGCGGCGCGCAGTTCGACCCGGGCGCGCGCGGTTCTGACCGCGATCATCATCTTCATTGTTTTTACCAGCGTCGTGTTGATCCTCTGGGTGGGATCGCACGATGTGCTGACCGGTACCATCAGTATGGGCCGGCTCGGCCAGTTCGTATTGTACACGGCTTTCGCTGCCGCGGCGCTCGGCCAGCTCAGCGAGGTCTGGGGCGATGTCTCGGCCGCCTCCGGCGCAGCGGAGCGCTTGTTTGAAATTCTGCGCGTCAAGTCGCAGATCGCGGCACCGGCATCGCCGCGCGCCTTGCCGGTGCCGGCGCGCGGCGATGTCAGCCTGGAAAACGTCAGCTTCGCCTATCCGACGCGGCCGGATGCGCTGGCGGTGGACGGCGTTTCGCTATCGGTACGCGCCGGCGAAAAGGTTGCGATCGTCGGCCCGTCGGGTGCCGGAAAAAGCACGCTGTTTCACCTGCTGCTGCGGTTCTACGATCCCGCGCACGGCGTGATCTCGTTCGATGGCATCCCGATCAGAGCGGCCGATCCGCGCGAGGTGCGGTCGCGCATCGCCTTGGTGCCGCAGGATTCGGTGGTGTTCGCCACGAGCGCGCGCGAAAACATCCGCTTCGGCCGGCCCGATGCCGACGATGCCGAGGTCGAGCGGGCCGCCGAACTTGCTCACGCCACCGAATTCATCCGCCGCCTGCCGGGCGGATTCGAAGCGCAGCTCGGCGAACGCGGCGTGACGCTGTCGGGAGGGCAGCGCCAGCGCATCGCCATTGCGCGTGCGATCCTGCGCGACGCGCCGCTGCTGCTGCTCGACGAAGCGACATCCTCGCTCGATGCCGAGAGCGAAACGCTGGTGCAGACAGCGCTTGAGGAATTGATGTATCACCGCACCACGCTGGTGATCGCCCATCGCCTCGCTACCGTGTTGTCCTGCGACCGTATCATGGTGATGGATAAGGGCCGCATCGTCGAGCAGGGCACCCATGCCTCGCTGGTCGCCGCCAATGGACTCTATGCGCGGCTGGCGAGATTGCAGTTCGAGGGGGTGTAGCTCTTTCCCTCTTCCCCTTCGGCCCTACTCAATCACCTCGTCGGCGCGGGCGAGCATAGTAGGTGGGATCGTGAGCCCCAGCGCCTTCGCACTCTTCAAATTGATCACCAGCTCGAACTTCGTGGGCTGCTCAACGGGTAGGTCGGCGGGCTTCGCGCCTTTGAGTATCTTATCCACGAAGATTGCCGCCCGCCGCCAGAGATCAGACAAGTTTGGCCCGTACGATATGAGACCACCAGCTTCCACATGTTCCTTATAGCCGTAGGCTACGGGCAGGCGGTTCGCTGCGGCGAGATCCACCAGCCGTTTGCGGTTGATGATATATATTGTGTCCGGCACCACTATGAGCGCACTCGCGCGTTCTCTGGCCATCGCTTCGAAGGCCCCGCCGAACTGATTGCCGTCCCGCGCCTCGAGGAGTTGAAGCTCCACTCCCAGCGACTTGGCCACCGAACTAATGCTGCTAATCGCGAGCGGCTGGTTAGGATTGGCAGGGTTCGATAGGACCGCAATACGTCGCGCGTAGGGGACGGCTTCCTTGAGTAGCTCCAGCCCTTTCCCGAACGTCTCCATTCCAACGCTGAAAGACAACCCGGTGACGTTTCCGCCTGGGCGTGCAAGGCTCTTGATTAACCCCACCCCCACGGGGTCGCCGGTGGCGATCATTACGATCGGGATCGTGTCGGTGGCCTTTTTTGCTGCCGCCGAACTTGCTGTTGCCACTGCGACAATGATGTTCACGTTGAGCCGCACTAGCTCGACCGCGAGGTCGGGAAGCCGGTCAAACCCGCCCCCCGCAGAACGATAGTCGATGACGATATTCTGCCCTTCAACCCATCCGAGGTCGTGCAGTCCTTGTCGGAACGCCTCATCTAGGTGTGGGACAGCCCCGAACGAACCGGACCCCAGCCAACCGATCCGGTGGATCTTTCCCGCAGGCTGTTGCGCACCCACACGTTTGGGCCAAGCGACGGCACTACCAATAAGCGCGATGAAATCCCGCCGCCTCATCCAACCCTCATCTCCACGTTGATGCGCGACGAAGGTATCACATCTCGCTCGGCCAATTGCTGCGTCGCAGCGGGTGGACGCAGATTAGGCCCCGCTTCGGGTCCAAAATCCAGAATGAAGCGAAGTCGGTTCCGGGGGAAGATGCCTGAACGCAGTGAGGGCGGGTGAGAGGTCTCGGTCCGTCGATAGACGGCAACCCCTCATCCGGCACGGACTTCGCATAGCCGACGCAAAGCATCGGCGTCCTGTTTAAGGAACGGCGGCCGAAGGCCGCAAGGGGAGAAGGAAATGTGCTACGGCTTCCACTCCATCCGCAGCACCGGCCGGCCCGAGGTCGGGTTTACATCGCCGCCGGCCTTCGCAAAACCGTTGCGTTCGTAGAAGCGGATGGCGCGGGCATTGTCGGTGTTGACCAATAGCGTGATCCGATCGGGCGACAGGCGCTTGGCCTCGTCGAGCAGCGCATTGCCGAGCTCCGAGCCCCAATAGGTGGGGCTGACCACGAGCTGGTCGAGATAACCTTTGAGATCGATCGTCACAAATCCGATCAGCGTACCGGCCTGTTCTGCAACAATGATCGCCGCATTTTGCACCAGTTCGTTGCGCCAGCGCTCGCGCCACCATGGCACGCGCGGGGCGAAATCGATTGACGGATAGGCCTGCTGCCAGGTGCGCTGCCACAGCGCGATGGCGGCGTCCTCGTCTTCGGTCCGATAGGCGCGCAGGTGAAACGTCGCGGCCACTACCGTTCCGTCAGCTTCAGTTCGATGCGGCGGTTGCGCTTGTAGGCGTCTTCGGTCGCCGCCGTGTCAAGCGGCTGGAATTCGGCGAATCCGGCTGCGACCAGCCGCTGCGCAGGCACGCCGAGCGAGATCAGATACTGCACCACCGAGATCGCGCGCGCCGATGATAATTCCCAGTTCGATTTGAACAGCGGGCTGTTGATCGGCCGCACGTCGGTATGGCCGTCGACCCGCAGCACCCAGGCGATTTCGGCAGGAATCTGCTTGTCCAGGTCGATCAGCGCCGTCGCCAGCTGGTCGAGTTCGGCGCGGCCTTCGGGCAGCAAGAGCGCCTGTCCGGTGTCGAAGAACACCTCCGACTGGAATACGAAGCGGTCGCCGACGATCCGGATGTCCGGCCGATTGCCGAGAATGGCGCGCAGGCGGCCAAAAAATTCCGAACGGTAGCGTGACAATTCCTGCACCCGCTGCGCCAGTGCGACGTTGAGCCGCTGTCCGAGATCGGCGATCCGCCCCTGCGATTCCTTGTCGCGTTTTTCCGAGGCTTCGAGCGCCTCTTCGAGCGCGGCAAGCTGGCGGCGCAACGCGCTGATCTGCTGGTTCAGCACCTCGATCTGGGCCAGCGCGCGCGACGACACCTGCTTTTCGGAATCCAGCGCCCGGTTGAGTTCGTTGGCGCGGCCCGCGGCGTCATTGCCGGCGCCGGCAAGGCCTTCATAAAGGCCCTTGACGCGATCGCGCTCGGCCTGCGCCGAGGCCAGCCCGGCGCGGAGCTGCGAAACCTGATCGTCGAGATTGAGCTTGCCGAGCTTTTCCACCGACAACAGATCGTTCAGCTGCGCGATCTTGGCGTTGAGCTCCTCAAGCGCCTTGTCCTTGCCGGTGACTTCCTGCGACAGGAAGAATTGCACCACCAGGAACACCGACAGCAGAAACACGATCGACAGCACCAGCGTCGAAAGCGCATCGACGAAACCCGGCCAGTAGTTGAATCCGGTTTCATTGCGGCGTGCACGGGCAAGGGCCATCGGAAAGTCTCCGCTTTCTAGCTCTTCTCGGGTTGGCGCGCGATGTGCTCGAGCAATTTCTTGATCTCGCGGTTTTGCTCACCCTGGCCGTCGGCCCATTCGCGGATCATTTGCTGTTCGGTCCGCATATGCGCGACCAGGCCCTGAATGGCTTCAGCGAGATTGGCCATCGCGGCGGTAGTGCCGCGGCCGGCGCCGCCTTCTTCGAGCGTTAGCCGCAACCGCTCGACCGCCACCTGGAGATCGCCGCCTGAGCCGGTGGCGCTATCTCCGGAATATTCGCGCACCGTGGAGGCGAGCCAGTCTTCGAGGTCGGTATAGAACCGGTTCTGCGCTTGGCTCGACTGCAGGTCGAGAAAGCCGAGGATCAGCGAGCCGGCGAGGCCGAACAGCGATGACGAGAACGAAATGCCCATGCCGCCAAGCGGCGCGGCGAGACCCTCCTTGAGGGTGTCGAAGAGCGCGCCGGCGTCGCTGCCGACCTTGAGGCCGTCGATCACCTTGCCGACCGAGCCGACGGTTTCGATCAGGCCCCAGAAGGTGCCGAGCAGTCCGAGGAACACCAACAGCCCCGTCATGTAGCGGGAAATGTCGCGGGCCTCGTCCAGCCGGGTGGCGATCGAATCCAGGAGATGACGCATGGTCTGCTGCGAGATCGTCATCCGTCCCGATCGCTCGCCGCCGAGGATCGCCGCCATCGGCGCCAGCAACGTTGGACGCCGCTCGAGGGCGAGGCCGGGATCGGCGATCCGGAAGTTGTTGACCCAGGAAACCTCCGGATAGAGCCGGATCACCTGGCGAAACGACAGGATGGTGCCGATCAGCAGCACCGCGATGATCAAGGCGTTGAGGCCGGGATTGGCGAAAAAGGCCGTGACGATCTGCTTGTAGAGCACCACCGTTATGAGGCCGCACAGCACCAGGAACACCAGCATCCGCACCAGGAAAATCCGCGGTGAGGATAGCTTGTTCAGTTCGATCTCCATCGCGGAGCGGGAAGAGGAGCCTGCAGGCATTACGATGTCATCCATTGCCAGGAGCCGCTGTTCGGGCCCCCCAATATGGCACAGCGGTGCCGGGAAAAAAGGCCAGTAGGGGTGCGTTTGGGGCGGGATTAGGGAACTTCGGGGCGAAACCGGGCTTAGATGTAACGGGCATTTCATAAATCTTCGATGCCTCAGCCAGTCAATCGGCTTTTTGCATGATCGGGGGCCGGCGCTGCGAGCATTTCCTGTCAGTCGCTCACCAGCTTGTTCTTTTTGCTGCCATCGCAAACGGGAGTAGTCACATGAGCTTCGTATCCAAAATCATCGGCACCGCCGACCGCGTGCCACTGCCGGATCTGGTGATCCGCGCCGCAGTCCAGCGGCTGTGCTCGCGCACCGCGACGCGGCTGGCTGACGATGACGCAAACAGCGACACCTTGTTTGCGGATGAAATGGCAGCGCGCGCCGTTGCCGGGTACACCGACGAGGCCAACGCCCCGCATCACGAACTACCGGCGGCATTCTTCGCCCGCATGCTCGGTCCGAGCCGCAAATATTCTTGCTGCTATTACAAGGAGCCTGAAACCACGCTGCAGGAGGCTGAGGAAGAAGCGCTGCGCCAGACCGCCGCGCATGCTGACCTTGCCGCCGGGCAGTCGATCCTCGAACTTGGCTGCGGCTGGGGTTCGTTGTCGCTGTGGATGGCGCGGCAATTTCCTAATTCGCAAGTTACAGCGCTAGCGAATTCGCACCCGCAGCGCGAATATATCGAGTGGGAGGCCGCGGTGCGGGGATTGAAAAATCTTCGCGTGACCACGGCGGACATCGACGTGTTCGACCCCGAGCGGCAGTTCGACCGCATCGTGTCGGTTGAACTGTTCGACCATATCGTAAACTGGCGCGAATTGATGACGCGGGTGAGATCATGCCTCGCCCCCGACGGCCGTTTCTTCATGCACATCTATACCCATCGTTCGGGCGCCTATCGGCTCGATCGCGCCGACGGCGAGGATTGGGTCACACGGTATTTCAGCGGCGGCGTGATGCCGAGCCATCATCTGATCCGGCAATATTCGGATTTATTCGAGGTCGAGAAGGAATGGCGCTGGAGCGGCACGCATTATCAGCGCACCGCGCTCGACTGGCTCGGCAATCTCGATTCCCATCGCGACGAGATCGAGGGCATTGTTGGCGAGGTCTACGGCAACGATGCCGCATTGTGGATGCGGCGCTGGCGCTGGTTCCTGCTCGCCACCGCCGGGCTGTTCGGCTATGCCGATGGCAGCGAATGGGGCGTCAGCCATTATCGGATGAAGGCGGGGTCATAACTGCCGTCATGCCCGCCGTCGTCGGATTGGCCGGTTTCGATCATGGTTAGGACCAATTCCTGATTGCAACGCAGACCCGTGGCGGAAGCCCGTAGAGCGAATGAGGACGGAGCCGATGGCATTAACCCGAGACTTCAAGGAGACGGTAAAGGCACGCGCCGCGATATAACGCGCCGAGCGCGATATAGCGTTTCGTGAAGCGCTTTTGACCGAAGCCGTGGAGCAACTCATTGCTGGCGAGGTTGAAGTCGGTAAAGCGGTTCTGCGTGACTACGTCAACGCGACCGTGGGATTTGAGAAGCTGGCGAAGGCGACGGGCACGCCTTCCAAGAGCTTGATGCGCATGTTCGGTCCAAAGGGAAATCCACGCGCGAATAATTTGTTTGCTGTGATCGGCCAGCTTCAGCGCGTATCGGGAGTCCGCCTTGCTGTTGCCAGCAGCGGCAGGAAGCGCGCAGCGTAGGAAGCTGCGGAGAAGGCGCTGGCCCTGTCGAAGAACTCTGCGACGAGGCGATACCCAAATTTGAATCCAAGTGGGCGGGTGTGAAGGCAAGGTAGTTGCTGCGAGTTTGTCGGGTGGCGATACGCCGAGACTGCTTGACCTTGTTGAAGAACCGCTCGACGAGATTGCGGGCGCGATACATCAACCCGCAATGGTCCGTCGCGGAGCCGCTAATGCTCTGAATATACTTCCGCTTTCGGCGACGTAGCGGGCATGGCCAGACTTGTCGCTGGCTCGATCGGGTCGCGAATGACCCATAACCGACCATGGGATGTCCCCCTTATGCCCAGCCTCGAATGCAAAACCGAGGAGATTTGAACCTTCGGCGCGCTACCTCGACCTACGTCTAGGATAATAACCCGCGCCCGATTCAGCATGTGCCATTGTCTCGAATTGAGATTGCACTAAACTCTTATCCTGCTCGGGTCCTAACGCCGATCGATCTCCTAAGTCCGTGATCGACTCCGTTTGGTTTTTCGCAAACGCAGAAGCCGTGGTCCGGGAAAGTGGAAGTGCGATCCTGTCGTATCACCCGGAGGATGGCATGCAGACGATGACGATCCCGCGTCGCTTTCGTGGTCCGCCCAATTCGGGCAACGGCGGCTATGTCTGTGGGATGCTGGCGCGCCAAATTGCCGGTGCCGCGGAAGTAACACTGCGCGCTCCACCGCCCCTGGAGACGGACCTGGGTCTCGTCGAGGTTGGGACAGGGGTATGGGAGCTACGCCAGGGCACGACGACGATAGCAATCGGCCGGGCCGTCACGTTTGACCTGAGCCGGCTTGAGAGGGCGTCCTACGCCGAGGCCATCGAGGCCGCGAAACGCACGCCGGTCAAGCCGCACGAGCACCTGCTGCCGATGTGCTTTGTTTGCGGGCCTGACCGGGCGCCTGGCGACGGCCTACGGCTTTTCGCCGGGCCGCTTCTCCGACAACACGCCCGCGGAGCCTTTGCTGTACCCTGGACGCCCGACGCCTCTCTCGCCGCCGCAGATGGCTTGGTTGCTCCGCAGTTCGTGTGGTCCGCGCTGGATTGTCCGACCGGCTACGTATCCCAGCACGATCCCGAAACCGGGAATTTCAACGTTTTGCCGATCCTACTTGGGCGCCTTTCCGTCCGCATCGAAGGGCGACCGCGTCCGGGCGAGCGCTGCGTGGTGACGTCCTGGAAAACCGGCAGCGAAGGCCGGCGTCTCATCGCCGAGGCGGCGCTGTATGGTGAAGAGGAGAACCTGCTTGCAGTCGGCCGTGCCATCTGGATTGTCGTCGATCGGCAGGTTCAGCTCGGAAAGACATAGAGAGCCGCGCGGCTGCCGGAAGGCCGGACCACGGAGGAACACATGCGCGCGGTACTCTGCAACGGCTTCCACGGGATCAAGGCGTTGAGCATCGGCGAGGCGGCCGAACCTCGGCCCGGGGCGGATGAGGTTTTGATCGACGTACATGCGGCCTGCGTCAGCTTCGCCGATTATTTGATGATTTGCGGTGGCTATCAGAAGCGGCCAGCTCTCCCTTACGTACCGGGAATGGACGCTGCCGGGGTTGTCGTCGAGTGCGGCGAAAACGTTCAGCGATTTCGTCCCGGTGATCGGGTCGCCTGCGCGGCTTGGTTCGGTAGTCTTGCGGAGCGCATGACCGCGAAGGCCTCGGACAGCGCCCGTCTTCCAGAAAATGTAGATTTCGTTATTGGGTCAACAATACAGCACTGCTATCTCACGGCCTGGTATGCGTTGGTCGATCGTGCGAGGTTGTAAGCCGGTGAAATCGTGCTCGTGACGGCCGCCGCCGGGGGCGTCGGCCTGGCTTGCGTTGAGATTGCCCATTTGTTCGGTGCGCGAGTCATCGCCGCTGTTGGGTCCGCCGCGCCGCAATTTAGCGAATCATCCGATGAGCCATCGCCCTTTGTGGATATCGAACTTCACCAAGCCTTCGTCTCGCATCTTCAACAGCAGGGATTGGCAAGTTTCCTCATTCACGACATTGGCGCGTTTCATGACTTCGTAGACTTTGAGCGGCTTCTCGCGGAGCGCGCTCAGGATATTTTCTCGATCATTCAGCACGACCAGACTCCTACAGTCACCAGGCACGTTAAATCACTGTGAATACGAAAGCTGATCTTCCGTAACTACTCGCTCAATATTCTCTGATTTGCTCTTGATGCGGTATCTGAGACGTCCGTCTGCCTCAATGGGCATACGCTGAACGATGGTGTAAATCATTGGTGGATCATTTGCGGCACGACCTTGTGGCCCTTGGGGCTGGTGGCGAACGTCTTCATTCAACTTATAGGCATATGACATGTGTCTACCCCCAAAATTTACGGCTGCTCTAGCGTAGACCGTGCTGTGATGTAATGCACCCGATTTGCCTTGAGGCGTTGGGTCGTGAAAGCGAAATTAGCGCCTAAGTGATGCGTTAGACCGTCTACGGCGCGTCAGCGAGGTTGACCTAATGCGTAAAATATCCACCGAGCATCAGTCGTCGCATTAAGCGGAGGTGGGCCGAATGCATTAGGTCGCTAAACAAGTTTTCGGCCAACCTTTCTACGGCACCAACGAGCCCATCGTCGCTGCCATCTAAAACCTATGCAGGGCAAAGAGCAATTTCCCGGGCGGGCGTTAGTTGCCAATTGATCTCGACGGGTGGATGCTGTCGGCCGCGAGCACAATGGAGGGCAGCATGAGCAAGGCAAGTCTCGACAATCGCCACCGCAACAAGGATGGCGAAATCAGCCACAAGCACGGAAACACCCTCATCCGCACGTTGCGTAAGGTTTACGGACAGAGTTTCGCAGCCGGCTATCCTGAAACCGAGAAACTGAGCGAGGTTCTTCTTCAACTAAACGAAACGTCGCTGAGCCAGCTCCGCCGCGATCATGAGACCGGCCACTTGGAGCACAAGATAGCAAACGCTTCGAAGTAAGGCCGCGACCTGAATGGCAAAGATCCTACTTTCGATGCAAGATTTGCAGGCACGGGCGTTGGCAGAAATTCAGAAGCAACCCGGCTGCTCAAACATTCGCAAGATCGCAATCAATCGCGTCACGGATGTGCGGGCTGAAAATAACTGGTCAATGTGTGTGTTATCCGCTGGCGCCGCCGATGCCAACACGGCGGCACGCGCAGCGCTCAACGTCCAGCACGCCTTGCGCCACGACTACGATCTAACGACGGATTAACTGCCGGTTACGGCTGCAGCGCGGGGTGGCCGTTTACACGAGCTCATCGGTCCATACTTTAAAGCTGACCAGGGTGTTTGGCCCGAAAGTTTGGGTAATTGGAACGTCTGCTGCATCTCGGCCTAGGGCGATCAGGACGCGGCCGATCCGCGGAATGTTGTTGCGCGCATCGAAGGTGTACCAGTGGCCGCCGATATAGGCTTCGAACCAGCCGGCAAAATCCCCCGCGGCGTAGGGCGGCGGCATGCCGATGTCACCGAGATAGCCGGTGCAATACCGCGCCGGAATATTCATGCAGCGGCAGAATGCGATTGCCAAGTGCGCGTAGTCGCGACAGACGCCTTTGCGCTCGTTGAACACTTCCCACGCCGTCATGGTCGCGCGGGCATACTCGTAACCGAAGGCGATGTGGCTATGAACGAAGTCGCAAATCGCTTGCACCCGCTCCCATCCCGGCGTTGTCTTCTCAAACAGCTTCCACGCAACATCGGAAAGCCGGTCGGTCTCGCAGTAGCGGCTGCCGAGCAGAAAGACTATTGCCTCCGCTGGTAGATCCTCCACCGCGTGTTGCGAAGCGGAAGCAACGATCGGATCGGGCAGACCGCTATCGCGCACCGTCCCATCGGCCGCAAGCCGCATGCGGCCGGCGGGCGCGACGAGCCGGCTACACCAGTTGCCGAAGCCATCGCGATAGGGCGTGATGGGCACGGAAGGGTTAGTGGTCAGATGATCGGGCACGATGATGTCGGACGCCCGCGTAAAATGCGTGCCCAGTACCGTGATCAAGGGCGTCGGCTGCGGAAAGTCGTAAATCATCTCGAAGCCGACACGAATCTTCATGCGAAGCACCTGATCCAAATTGCTATTTTAAAATGGCACTCCGCAGTTACCGGACCGAATCATCGGCATGTCTTTCAAGCGGCAGTTGAAGTGAAGCTTGGACGTATGGCCGTAGACGGCCAGGTCACCCGGCCAACCCGGCCCGCTAATCTCTGGAACTTGTTCCGGCGCACCACGGACGTGGCTACGAAAGCGGTCGAATGCAAGGCAAGGCGAGGGTTATTCGACCTGACGCCCCGTTCCCGTGAGAAAGCAATAGCTAATCGGCGCCAAAGAGCGCACGGTAACCGATACATAACAATAGAGTCGGCGCACAGCTGTTTGCCAAAGGCATTTCGGCATGACCATGCGGTCGCGGCGGGAAACCATCACCTTCAAGCACCCTTTCCGGATCAAGGGCGTCGATCGGCTGCTGCCTGCAGGTGCTTACGAGGTCATCACGGATGACGAGATGATCGAGGGGTTATCATTCGCCGCGTTTCGCCGTGTTGCCACCATGATCATGGTGCCGGCGGCAGCGCCGCGCAGTTCAACGATGGAGATGATTTCCATCAGCTCGATCGATCTGTCCGATGCGCAGCGCATTGACGCGAGCGCGCCCAGTGAGTGACGAGCCGCTCGATCTCGACAAGCATCGCGGCATGGCTGCACAAAAAGCAACCGACCTTCGGCGTATTCTGGCTGATGTCGAGAACAACGCAAAAGACCTGCGTCAGCGCCAGGGGGTACTCGAAAACCACCTTCTTTCGGTTCCGGCGGCGTCGTGGCCGGAAGCAGCTGCCAAGGCGCGCTACGTCTTGAACCTATACGCCGCAGGGCTGGCGCCGGCCGACACCCATCATCGCGACCTGGTCGCCGCCGTACTTGCGGACTTTGCCCGGCTCTCCGACGAGAGCTGAACCAATGGTTGTTCGCCGAACAACCGAAAGCTCCACCCAGCGTTCGATGGAAGATCGATCGCTCTCCTGAAAGCAGACTTCATGCAAAATCTTTCGCCGCGTCAGGTCAAAACAGAAGAGTCACTCCGGCTTGGTGTTGTATCGGGTTGGTACAGCACAAAAGTCAGCGGAACATTTGTTTCCGGACCGCATGAGTCGGAAGCCGACTGCCTTCGCAAAAATCGCAGAGATCAACCCGCCGCCGGCAAAAGGTTCAAAAGCCGCGCCCGTCATGTAGATCGAGACAGCGACAAGGGCGATGCTGCGTTGACAAGACGTCACTGTATCTCGAGGGAGGAACACTCTCTGCAGGAGGCAAGGTCAAATGGCACTCACACGCGGTAGCTTTCGCGGCTACGAATATGACCGGATGGTGATCCTGTTTTCGATGATTGACGGTCAGAAGGAGATACCCTGTGCGATCAGCACCTCTGCCATGGATGATTTGGAAAGCGTGGCACGGACCAAGCCAGACCAGCGCGAAGCACAATTTGTGAGGCTGCGCGATCGGATCGAAGAGCGTGCCGCTCGCAAATTCCTTGCCATGGAGTTCGAAGGCACTCCTCCTGGCGTTATCTTGCGCAGCATCGATTTTCGAAAATAGTTTCCAATTGCATTCTGTGAAACAGGGTCCGTCCATTGGCTTGTAGCCAGGCGGCCATTAGCGCATGGTGGTCGAATGGCCCATATTTCCCCTGCGGTGTTGACCTCCGAAGAGCTCGCTTCGTTACTTGAAGTCAGCAAGTGCGACGGACAACGTGAGATCCCCCAACTTCACTGGGAGCGCCTTGTCGCGCTGGGTTACGCGGTGAGGCGGCTCGGGGTGCTCGGGCTGACAGAAGCCGGCATCCGCCGCCTCGCGGCAGGCAAATAACCATGGTGAAATTCCTGCCCGATCTCCTGAGCCGTGAAGACAGGGTCGAAACAAGCAGGTACCCAGACGGGTGGTAGGCCAGTTTGGTTGTGGCAGACTTCCGGGCTGGAACACGGACGCTGCGGGAAGCATATTACTGGATGGCCCGTGATAGTTGGGTTGAGAAGCTTAGGTGTCCCAATTGCCGAAAGACCGGCGAAGCCCAGCTTTCGGCAGCGGATGAATATTCGTGGGAAGTATTGGTGGATAGCGTCCCTGAAGGATTTAAGGTTATCCAATCCGGGGGTGTCAGCAGCATTTACTGTTCCTCCTGCGACAACCCCGTGGAACCCTAGTGAGCCCCAAACGCCACCGACCCCCAAAGTTATGCTGCGGCTATTTTGACGGTGTGCGACGTGCAGGTTTTGCAAACTCGGTGCCACCCCGGATCATTTGGGCTTCTCACGCGCCGCAACGCGCGTTTCCGGCAGTCTTCCTAAGATCAACCCAGCGCATGGCGATGTCGCCCATTGGCACATCGCGTCATTTCGCTGCGCTGCGGAATTTGGTCGCTCTCGGGGCATAGCGGACATCGATCAAGCCGCACCGATCAAGCTCGATTCATGAGTACGCGCCCAAGTCAGCCCCCTACTTCCCCAGCGGTTTCAGAATCTTCACCAGTTCGGCGTGGACGAATTCATTGCCGCAGATCACGTTGCCGGTCTTGAGCGGGTCGTCGTCGCCGGCAATGCCGCTCACGATGCCGCCGGCTTCGCGCAGGATGATCTGCCCCGCGGCGATGTCCCACGGCTGCAGGTTGCGTTCCCAGTAGCCGTCGAGGCGGCCCGCCGCGACGAAGGCGAAATCGAGCGAGGCCGCGCCGAACCGGCGCAGGCCTGCCACCCTTTCCTGAATTTCGGTCAGCTCGACGCGCGACAATTCGAGGTCGCCACGTCCCAGGTGCGGCAGCCCGCAACCAATCACGCATTCGTTCAGCTTGCGCCGGCCGGCGACGCGAAGCCGCTGATCGTTGAGGAAGGCGCCCTTGCCGCGTTCGGCGGTGTAGAGTTCTTCGTTCGCCGGATTGTAGACCACGCCGGCGATCAGCGTGCCCTCGCGCTGCAGGCCGATCGAAATCGCGAAATGCGGGATGCCGTGCAGGAAGTTGGTGGTGCCATCGAGCGGATCGACGATCCAGGTGTGGGTCTTGTCATCGCCCACCCGGGTGCCGCCTTCCTCGCCGATGAAGCCGTAACCCGGCCGCGCCTTGGCGAGATCGGAGTGAAGCATTTCCTCGGCGCGCTTGTCGGCCATGGTGACGAAATTGGCGGGCCCCTTCAGCGATACCTGCAGATTCTCGATCTCGCCGAGGTCGCGCTTGAGACTGCGGCCGGCGCGGCGCGCCGC
>WNGI01002111.1_pt1 | contig 16990 bp, 10 predicted proteins | sample 5400621 | NCBI WGS metagenome assembly WNGI01 (sample SAMN13153374, study PRJNA577476) | soil metagenome | isolation source: 20 cm soil or saprolite under Garry oak tree replicate 1 | place: USA:California | collected 2016-06-15 | reverse complement strand
CGGAATGAAGCCGCTTTTGCGCTCGGAGTTTTCAGGTAACGCGAGCGCATTGCGCTTCGCGAGCAGCCGAAAGCTGAGCGGCCCCGGCGCGTTTTTCCAGATCGTTGAAGCAGGCTTCGACGGCCACGCGCCAACTGAGTCGCTCACGAATGGCTTGGAGATTTATCGAGAAATTCTCGGCAAAAATAATGAAGCGGTCACCAGTACACACGTGGGCGAGCAAATCCACGTGCGACTGCACGTCCGCAGTTTACAGCGGGAACCGATCACCAACGTGGCAATCATCGATCTTTTGCCGGGCGGATTCGAAGTTGTCGATTCCTCGGCGCGCACCGGGGCATCTCCAATGAATGGCGTCGATTACGTCGATGTCCGCGAGGACCGCGCGGTATTCTTCGTCACCGCACCGACGGACGCGCTCGAGATCGATTACCAAATCAAATCGTGCAACCGCGGTCAGTTCATCGTGCCGCCCGTGTTCGCGCAGTCCATGTACGATCGCAATGTGAAAGGCCGCGGCGTCGGCGGAAAAATTACTGTCACTGAATGAGTGCGTGGCTGGAAACTTCTGTGGAGCGCACGCGAGGGCGCGCGCGCTCCACAATGATCCGCAATCTGCGCGGCGCGTTTCGTAACGGAATTGTTTTTTGTGCAGTTATCGCTGCAGTCTGGTTAGCGCTGCCAAAGCCGCCGTTGCTTGATGGGATTTCGTTTTCTCAATGCGTGCGTGACCGCAACGGCAAATTGCTTCGGGTCACGCTTAGTGCCGACCAAAAATTTCGGATTTGGACGCAGTTGGAGGAAATTTCGCCGGACCTGATCGATGCCACGCTGCGCTACGAGGATAAATATTACGCGCGTCATCCGGGGGTGAATCCGATCGCGCTTGCCCGCGGCGCATCGGACCTCCTGCGTTTTCATCGAGCGACTACAGGCGGGTCGACCATCACGATGCAACTGGCCCGCCTTCGCTTTCACCTTCACACCCGAACGATTTCCGGAAAACTCGAGCAAATGATGCGGGCACTTGAGTTGGAACGGCATTACTCAAAGAATCAGATCCTCGAAGCATATCTGAATCTCGCGCCGTACGGGCGCAACCTCGAAGGCATTGGCGCTGCCAGCGAGATTTACTTCGATAAGCCTGCGACAAAACTAAGCCGACCGGAAGCAATCGCGCTCAGCGTGATCCCGCAAAGCCCAAGTCGCCGTGCGTTACATACCGATCGCGATAATCATTCGGTGAATCTGGCGCAAACCAGTTGGTACGATCGCTCTGGGGTCGACGCCGACGCGGAATTTTCGATGCGCGAATTTCGCCCGCGCATGCAAACAGAGCGAAAATTCATGGCGCCTCATTTTGTTCAGGAGGTGCTCGAGACGTCGCACGGGCGCGATCAAATCATCACCACACTCGATTTGGAAAAACAGCAGGCGATTGAGCGAAGAGTAACCGATTATGTCGCGACCAATCGTAATCGCGGCATCGAAAACGCAGCGGTGTTTCTGGTCGATACCCGTACAATGGACGTGCTCGCCCAGGTCGGTTCGGCGGATTTCTACAAAGCCGACATTAACGGCCAGGTCGACGGAACGCGCAGTCCACGCTCGCCGGGTTCGACGTTGAAACCGTTCGTTTACGCGCTCGCGCTCGAGCAAGGATTGATTCATCCGTTATCGATCCTGGCCGACGCACCGCGCAGTTTCGGTGAATACAATCCCGAAAATTTCGATCGCGAATTTCTCGGACCGATCCGCGCAGGCGACGCCTTGGCGCGCAGCCGCAATGTTCCGGCAGTTGAACTCGCGTCGCAGCTTGCGCATCCCACGCTTTACCAATTTCTGAGCACAGCCGATGTACGTCTGCCGAAAGCCGAATCGTTTTACGGTCTCGCGCTTCCGCTGGGTGGGGCAGAAGTTTCGCTGCAGGATTTGGTGCGGCTCTATGCTGCGCTCGCGAACAATGGCGAACTGCGACCGCTGCGATTCACGGCGCGCGACCTCATTGCAAAGCCAAAGAGAATTCTTTCGCCGGAAGCCGCGTTTCTGACTCTGGAAATGCTTGGCAATGTGCCGCGACCAGAAATGAATTGCGCTGATGGAGGTCACAGCGCGCGAGTTTATTGGAAGACGGGAACGTCGCATGGTTTTCGCGACGCCTGGTCAATCGCAGTGTTCGATCATTACGTGCTCGGAGTTTGGGTTGGAAATTTCGATGGGCACGCCAACCCGGCGTTTGTCGGCCGCACTGCGGCAGCGCCGCTGCTGTTTCAGATTATCGATAGTCTGCGCGCGGCGTGGCCGGAACCGACTGTGCCGCATCAACCCCTGCCGGGAGCAAATTTGAAACGCGTAGAGTTCTGCGCGTTGTCGGGGGATCTCCCGAACCGGTTTTGCACGCAGCAGGTCGAAGGCTGGTTCATTCCCGGCGTGTCGCCTATCAAAACCTGCGATGTGCATCGCGAAGTGCTTGTCGATATGGCCACGGGCTTGCGCGTTCCCATCGACGACGGCACACGTCAGCTAAAACGCGAAGTTTACGAATTCTGGCCGGGCGAATTTCTCACGCTGTTCGAGCAAGCCGGGATTCCACGCAGAGTTCCGCCTCCCTTCCTGCCGGACACTGGCAGCGAGTTGGCGAGTCGGGTCGGACAGAAACCGATAATTGTGTCTCCGAACAACAAAGAAATTCTGCTCGTTTCGAAAAAGACAATTCCGCTACGGGCCAAAGCGGATGTCGACGTACGAGAAATTTTCTGGTTCGCTGGCAGGCAATTCGTTGGGAAAGCTGCACCGAATCAGGTTCTAGAGTGGGCCGCGACCGCCGGCGATTACGACGTCACGGCGCTGGACGACCACGGCCGAGCCGGTTCGCATACCGTCGTTGTGCGATGAAAATACCAAGAGCCGCCAACGCTGCTAAGACGTGGCGGCTCTTGATCGAATTGCTCGAAGATAAGACCGGTTACACGTCAGTTAGCGTGCAAATGACCGCATCGCCGATCTTATTTGGTAAGTTCTGAAGACACAGCAGGCTTGGCGCGAATGGAACGCGCCAAACCCGTTAAGTGGTCAGAAGTTCGAATCTCGTGCCAACAGTGTAACGCGCGCCCAGTTACAACCGGGACGCGACGAGATTTCGTTATGAGAATGGATCCCATCGGAGGGATCAGAAGGATCAGAATAAACGCGTCGCTGTTTCGGTGGCGCAGGTGTTTGCCAGCAGATTACCGTTGGCATCGAAGATTTGCCCCGTGCCCGTAGCGGTATAGACGGTTCCTGACTTGTCCACCGCGACCTCTCGATGCTCTCTAATCCACCCCGCAAGAGTGAAGTCGGGATTAAAGCGGAAGAATTGGACGTCATAAGAGTAATTTCCGTTGGCCAAATGACTCCAAACTCCTAGACCGGAACTGCGCCGGGCCGGCGTCAACGGGTTGAAGAAGGCGGCGGATTCCTGGATTACGCCGTCATCCGCAAACGTAAGCATCCTGTAAACAGTTGCCACTGGCTGCCCTGTCGCACAATTCCTAACTGTCACGTTCACATTCCAAGCCCCTTCTATTTTTCCTGCCCCGGATGCCAGCAAAGGTGTGAACGTCAGAACAAGCAGAGCCGCCAAAGCTCCGCGAAGAGTCGTCTTTATCAGTGTTGTCTTCATAGGTGTTTTTAATTTCCTTTTTGGTTTTGGCCTTCTTTGACTCCTCGTTATTGAGTTGTCATTTCTGGCCGTTCACTGTGGTACTTGGCGGGATCTGGCGGTTCGTTACGCGGAAAATGGCTTCGCTGCGTTAAATCGTTAACTGGTTGATCCGTTCAAGCGTCGAAGCGGAGAGGCGCTGATCCTCATTCGTCAACCAGCCTTCGCGTAAAGCTACGGCGGGTCGAGAGGCTACGGCATGACAGGTTACGCAGATTGCTCGGATAAGGACACTCGAGAAACAGAAGGAAACGAAGGCAGCGAAGATCCTGTTGAATCGAGTTGAATAACACCGCAGCCGCTGCGTCACGACCCTGTGGAGCGTCTGCCCTGATGTGAAAAAGCACCCTCCTAAGCAGACTGGCCACAAGCCGGTGGCTACAACATTTCTCAAAGCGCTTTGGCTCTGCCGAAAGAGGGCCTTTGTCCTCTTTGTTGTTTTCTATTAGCCGAGAAATACCATCGAGCGCGCAATCGCCAACACACTAGGGCGCGTGCTTTCCCGCAGACGGAGAAACAATCAGCCGCCACACAGTGAAGCGTGACGGGTGATCGTGAACTGCTTCAGAGCTATTGCCCGCTACTGTTTGACCATGGAACCGCCGACTACGATGCCGCCGTCGGGGTCTGTACCCACATATTTGAGCTGCCTTCCGCCATCGCCGATCACGAAGTGGCGGCGATGGTCCCCCGTCAAAGTCATGGTGCCGGTACCGTTCGCATTCACAGTATAGGTCCCGGTGACATTCTGACTCCAACTCGTATTGAGTATGATGCCGCCACCGAAGTTAAAGACCAGACTTGCCGTAAAGCTGCCTGCGCCATCGAACGTCCACAAGCCCGCCTCGTCCATTGGCCCATAGGCGCTTATGGACACGGGCCTGTTTGGTCCCCCGGGGCTTAGTGGAGAAAAGCCCGACAAAGAGTCGGCATAACTACCGTTGAGGCTACTCAGGTCATAGGCTTGGGCGCGCGGCAGGGAGATTTGCGTGATCAATGCAACTACCCCCAGCGCCAGAACCGACCTGAACAGCCGGGCCTTCGACATCTTGGGAACGCTTCTTGTGAACATAATGTTTTGGTTTTTCATAAACTAATTCCTTGCTTGTTTTGGCCGTCCGTGACTTCTCGTTGTGAGAAAATCATTTCTGGTCGTTCAGAGAGGTACTTGGCTGGATTCAACGGTTCGTTACGCGGAAAATGGCTTCGCCACGTTGAAATAGTTAAAGCGTGGTCTCATTTTGAATCGCCGCGGTGACCACGGCGATTTTTCGAAGTGTCAGCCGCCCCTTAAGCAATCCGACCTAAGTAAAACACCGTGCGCGGTGGTTAGACCGGTAGACGATTCAGATTGCAAATTTCAGCGCGAACCCTGTAATCGTGTTCGGTGAACCCCCTTGAAATGCACGCGCTAACCACGTCAAGCTTCTCTCGTGGTGGTGCTCTCGCAGCGCGCCTTACAATTTCTTCCTTTTTCGCACTCAACGCGTTTGCTCAGGAGCCAGGCACTCCGGGCACGGTGGAGGTCGAGCGTGTGATTGTAACTGGTTCGAATATTCCGACGGCAGAAGAAACCGGGCCCGATCCGGTGGACACCTATCGGCCGGCAGACCTCGAGAAATTGGGCATTCGCAGTGCACAGGACTTCGAAACTTTCCTGCCGCAGGAAGCAGGCAGCACGGTCAATTTGAACATTGGCAATGGCGGGGACGGTACTGTGCAGATAAACTTGCGTGGTCTACTCCCTAAAGAAACGTTGATTCTGATCGATGGAAAACGTGTCGCCTATGGTTCGTTAGGCGCCGCCGGGTTTAGCCAGGGCCAGGACATTAACCTCATTCCTTTTTCGATGGTCGATCACGTCGACATCTTGAAAGATGGCGCGTCGGCTGTGTATGGATCCGACGCGGTCGCTGGCGTGATCAACTTTTTTTTGTTACACAAGTTTCGGGGGCTGGAAATCGGGGGCAGTTACGGGAACACAAATCTGGGAGCATCCAATGAAATGGGCGAGTGGGAGGCTTGGATTAAAACGGGCACGGGCGATGACAAGACAGATATTGTGGTCGTAGCCGATTTCTGGGAGCGCACCGGCGGCATTTACAGCCGTGACCGGGACATCTCCAGTAACGCCTTTCAAATACCGTGGGGTGGGTTCGATAGTCGCAGCGGGAATTTCCCTGGCGCAATTGGGGGTTTTGGTTTTCGCATGATCCCGAAATTGTTTTTTAGTGCAAACTCGCCGCCACCGCACTCGGCGCCAAACGCGGCGACTTCTCCATTTTATAAGCGCCCCGGTTTTCCGTTTCTGCCTTTTGCTGGTGTTAATCCCAATGCATATCCAGGTGCGCCCGGTATCATTGGGCCCCATGCGCTCCTACACGTTCCACAGTTCGGCACCGATTATAAAGGCGGTGGTGATTACTTCTTCTATAACTTCGCGGCTTTAACGCCAAATCTTCCTCCGGCCGATCGCCAGGTCTACTACGGTTCCTTCGCGCGCGATCTGTGTGACAAATATCTGGTAGTGTTTGGCGACTTCAAGTATGCCCGCTCGTTTTTCGACTCGTCCCTGGCCGCTGTGCCGTTTGTGCCCGATCCCTTCAAGATTCCCGGCACGAACGTGGGATTTAGTCCAACTGGCATCAGTGTGCCGATCGTGAACCCGTTTAATCCGTTCACGGTCGCGGATACGACTATTCCAAATTTTTTTCCTGATGGAAGCGGTCTTCCAGTCACTACTGGAGTTCGGTATCGCGGCGTTAAGGACACCGGTATAAGAAGTGAAAAATTCACCTACTGGGACCAACTCTTTGACGTCGGTCTTCGTGGTGAGATGGGCGAATTCGGCGATTATTTCAAGAGTTGGAACTGGGAACTCGGCTTCCGCTATTCCAGGAACGAGGGGCAGGACCTGTCCATCGGTGAAGCTAGCCAGCCTGGGTTGCGCGAGGCGCTGTTGGACACAAACCCAGCAACGGCGTTTAATCCGTTCCTTGGGATGCTCGGCCGCAACAGCAGGGCCGCCAGAAGCAAAGTCTATGTTACTCTGCAAAATACTGGCGAGTTTGAGTTACCCTTAGGTTACGCAACAATCAACGGCGACCTGTTTAATCTTCCGGCTGGTCCGGTCTCACTTGCCATCGGCGGCGAGTACCGGGCAGAGAGAATGACACGTAATCGTGACCCGCTTAATCAAACGTTTAATTCAATTGGCTCGACGGATGGGCAAGGCTTCCGGGCAAACCGGGATGTCTGGTCAATCTACGAGGAGGTGCGTGTTCCCTTCACCAGTCCCACATGGAATTTTCCGGGCTTTTACAGTTTTGAGGTGGACTTCGCGGAGCGTGAGGAATGGTACAGCCAGAACACTTCAACGGTCCTGACTCCGTTCCAGCCGGCGACCAGCTCCCAATACAACGGGCAGAGACCGAAGGTATCTGTTCGATGGCAACCGATTGACCCGAAGTATATCGGCGCTCTGACGCTGCGCGGCAGCTACACTGAAGCGTTTCATGCGCCAACGCTGTTCGAGATTACGCCTGCCGGCTCGCAGAACTTCCCACTGGTGACGGATCCGTTTTCAAAGTTGACCCCAGACCAGATTGAGGAGCGCATCGCTGGAAATCCGCTGCTGCAGCCCGAAGTCGCCTACGAATGGTCTTATGGGATCGTGTATAGCCCGAAATGGCTCAAAGGGATGACGCTTAGCGCAGATTGGTGGCATATTGATCTGCGATCGCTCATATCGTCTCTCGGCTCGCAATTCATTATCGAGAATAATCCCCCGCCTCCACCACCTGCCGTCCAGAACGGACCCTTGGTGTTTCGCGCGCCGAGCGGGATTCCCGGCGTAGTTGGTCCAGTCACCTTGGTCGTCGATCCTAACGAGAATCTTTCTGGCGCGATCTTCGAAGGTCTCGACTACGAAGCGATTTATATCCTGGACTCGTCTATCTTTGGCCACGGCGATTTTGGCAGACTGACGGCAACGGTCAACGGGACCTGGCTCTCCCGCGCTGAGTTTCAGGCCTTCGCGGACACCAAACGATTTGGTATCGCCGGTGAAGTTGCGCCGCCGGGATTTACCCTGACTGGTTCGCTGCCATGGCATCGAGCTAGTTTTAGCTTGTTCTACGACGGACCAGCAGACACGTGGCTGCAGGGTCTTGATGTTGGCGCGGTCGTACACTGGATTGGCCAATACGAGGACGATAACGTAAGTCTGACACAATCAGTTAAACCGCAAATGCCTCGAAGTGGGCCGAAGCCTTGGCGTGCGCGGAAAATAGCCGACTGGACGACACTGAACCTGATCGCCTCCTACACGTTCAATCTGCCGCCACCAGCACAGGCCGAGGTGCCCGGCTTTCCCAAAGATGGGGGAAAGAGCGTGAAGACGAAGGACGGCAAGGAGAAGAATGTCATTCCCGTCTCCACGGCCGAATACAACTCTTGTGGATGGCGCGCCTGGTTGAATAACATGACCCTTACTCTCGGGTTGCAGAACGTATTCGACGACGATCCACCGTTCGGAGGCGGCTCGTTTGAGAACGGCTACGACGAATCGATTTCCACGGTCAAAGGCCGGTTCTGGTACGTCCAGCTAAAGAAAAGATTTTAGGGCGCTGTCTCAATGACTGTAGCGGCAGCCGTGTCGGCTGCCTTAGAGAATACGCAGGCGGCACGTCCTGCCACTACAGAATTACTTCGAAGCGAGCGAACTTACGATTTTGTCGAAGCGTGGATCGCCGCGCAACGGGTCCCACCACGGCATCAGTTTCAGTTCGCCATAGCTGACGTTGCTGGGCGGCTGGACGACGACGGCGAGCTGTTCGCAGGCGAGATCTTTTTCTCCAACCCACGCTGCAATCACTGCGAAGTATCTGGCGAGGTACTGCCCGACGAGCGCATCTTTCTCCAACGGAAGAAGCTCAAGTGCGCGGCGGCCTTCTCGCAGCGCTTCCTCTTTTCGGCCGAGGCCCGCGTCGATCATGGCCAGCGCGCACCAGGCCGGGCCGAAATCGGGTTGCGCCTCGACGATTCTCTCCTGCTCTTCGCGTGCAGCGGCAAACGCCAATTGCGCGTTGTGCTCGTCGTTTCTCATGCGCGCGATAAGTCCTTCGACAAAATGACGATTGAATGAAACCTTATCGCCCAGGGAAATTTCATTTTCGCTCAGCGCGCTCAAGGCTTGTGTGGCCGCGGCGCCATCGCGTTCGGCTAGTGCGCAGAAGAGCCAATCATGAGCGATAGCAGATGTTCCAGCGGCGGGATTTGTCGCCCGAATGGAATCGATTGCCTGATGCAATGGGCGAGGATCAGCGTTGCCATACAGTTCCCCCTCCGGAAAAGCTAGTTTCATAGAGATGTCGTCCGGTTCGGCGACAGCTACTGCGCGGGTTAGCCATGTCTTTGCTTCCGCATGGCGGCGAAACCGCGCGTAATCGGACGAAAGCACCTCGAGCGTGCCTAGGTCGCGGGGATCGAGCTCAGCAGCGCGTTCCAAATTTCGCGTGGACTCTTCCCAGCGCCCTTGCCGTCTCTGAATGAACCCCATCAGTTGGAATATTCGTGCCTGATTGGGAAGAGTCTGGCGGGCAATTTCGAGTTCGGCCACCGCGCCATCATAATCGAGGTAGCCTCGATAAAGGTGCACCGCTCGCGCAAGGTACGCCTCGCCCGAATCCGGTTTCAGACGAAAAGCGGAATCGATCGCGTCCTTCGCCATGGCCAATCGGGCCGGGGTACGGTCGATCCCGTCAAAATAAAGCTGATCATGAGCGAAAGCCAGTTGGCAATACGCCTCCAGAAACGATGGGTCGCGCGCGACAGCCCGGTTCAGCAAATCGACAGCCTGCGCGAAATCCTGTGGTCGGCTGTTTTTCCCCGAAAGAATATCATTGGCGCGCGAATAAAGATCGAAAGCAACGAGATCCCCAGTCGGCTTGCGCTGAATGGCCTGTTTCTCAGCGGGTGTAATTTTGACATGAAGCTGCGCGGCGACTTTTTGCGCGATCTCGCTTTGGATTGCGAACAGGTCATTCAAATCGCGGTCGTATTCCTCGGCCCAAACGTGCGTGTCGGTGCGCGTGTCGATCAACTGCGCATTCAAATGAATCCGATCACCGCTCCTACGTGCGCTTCCCTCCAGCACGTGAGACACGCGAAGGGCGTCGCCGATCTGGTGCACATTTCGTTTGCCGCGATAATCCATTACGCTGGTCCGGCTGATTACTTTCAGATCGGCGATTTTCGCCAGCTTGGTCAGAATGTCGTCCTGCACGCCATCGGCGAATACGGAGTTTTCTTTCTGCTCGCTTAGACTTTCAAACGGCAGAACGGCGATCCCAGTTGCTAGCGGACGGTGGATTAGTTCGCTCTTCCACACGTTCCACCCAACCGCTGCAGCTAACGCCAGCAGTGAAGCTGCGAGCAAGGCACTGGTTGGATTCCGCCGTACCCATTTCGTTCCTCGCGCAAAAACTCCGGTGTGCCGCGCTTGAATCGGTTCATGCTTTAGCCAGCGTTCCAGATCTTCGGCCAGTGTGAGAGCGGACGAATAGCGACGCTTTGGATCTTTCTCGAGACACTTGAGGCAAATTGTCGAGAGATCGCGATCTATTTTAGGATTTATCAGGCGCGGCTGTTTCGGCTCTGTATCCAGCAACAATTTGATAGTCTCGTACGTTGTTCCTCCGGCAAAAGGCGGCTGACCTGTCAGCAATTGGTAAAGAACTGCGCCAAGTCCATAGACATCTGTGACGCTGCTGATAGCCGCGTTGTTTCCCACTGCCTGCTCTGGCGCCATGTAACTGGGCGTGCCCAAGACGTCTAGCGTGTGCGTAACGCTGCTGTCAGATTCGACCAACCGGGCAAGCCCAAAATCGGTCAGGTGCGGTTCGCCTTTTGCATCGAGTAGAATGTTTCCCGGCTTGATGTCACGATGGAGAATTCCATGTTCGTGCGCGTAATGAATAGTGCGCGCCACCTTGGCAATTAATTCCACGGCGCGGCGAATCGACATCGCCTCGCGCTTCGCAACTGCATCGAGTTGTCCGCCTTCGACGAACTTCATGCTGAAATAGCATGAGCCATCGCGCTCGCCTACTTCGTGGATCGGGACAATGCCGGGGTGCTCCAAACGCGCTGCGGCTTCTGCCTCCAGACGGAAGCGCTTCAGGTGCGCTTTGCTTGCCCACTGACCAAGCCTGATGACTTTTAATGCGACTACACGGTTGAGACTCTTCTGCCGAGCGCGAAACACGACGCCTTGGCCACCGCGACCAATCTCTTCCAATAATTCGTAATCGCCCAGGTCTCCCAGCAGCTCGGCACCACGCGTTGCTTTGTGGGACTGTGGCTTATTCGCATCGCCGCGGTCGGCGACCCCGGCTACAGCGTCTGGGAAACCGCCGATCGCTGCTTCCAGGACGCAGCCGGTACAAAGCCCTTGCGGTGCGTCGGAAAGTATTTTCGCACCGCAATTGCGGCAAATTCTAATTACTCTAATCATTGCCGGAAATTCTCCCGCGGACTCCCCCTGTTGTACTTTGTAAATTTCCGCCATACGTTACGCTCGAATGACCGCGATCAGATGGCGCAGCTCGTCTTCGATATCGCCGGGTGTCGCAACTGTGTGAGCAATTTCCCCTCGCAATAATGATTGGTAGCGCTGCCGAAATCGGTAAAACGCCTGGCGAACCGCGTTTTCGGTCATGCCCAATTGCGCAGCAACCTCCTTTTGAGGTGGTGCATCTGGTTCACCCGGGAGCAATTGCTTTAGCGAATCAAACAAGACCACATTGCCCGCAATCTGGTATTCGTCTTTCAACAGATTTAGCACGCGTTCCAGCACCGTCGATGCCCAGCGGCGTTCATAAATCAGATCAGCGGTCACCGGATCTGCTGGTTCAATCGCAAATCTCTCGTCGGCACGCAGTTCTTCAAGCGGAATGAGCCGCTGCCCTTTTCCTCGCTTGATAGCCATGGCGCGACGTCTTTCCTCGCCTAGAAAGTATTTCAAGGCCCCGAGTAGATAAGAACGAAGTCGCCCCTGTTCCTTGCGGACAGCGTTCAAATTTCGGTGCTCCAATAGTGACGCGAAAAAACCCTGGGTAAGATCTTCTGCCTCCGCCGGCCCAATGCCTTGTCGCCTGACGAAGCTGTAAATGGGTCGCCAATAGGTGCGGCAAAGCTTTTCGAGCGCTTCCTGAGCAGCGGGTGATTCACCCTGTGCCTCCAGCACTACGCTCCAATGCGTAGTGGTAAACGCCGCCGGGCCGTAATGAGTATTTCCGCCAATCGCGCTCAGCGACGTCGCGTCGTTTTCAGCGGGGGTCACATGGCAATCGAACGAAAGACTCCCGCGGAAATCAAGCCTGCATCTCGCCTGCGGCAAGCTCTTCGGCAGTTTTCAGCAGCCTGTTACATGATTATTACCGAAATGGTCATTCCCAGTCTTCGAATCGAAGATTATTCGCCCCGAGCACATCTGTTGAATCCAAAGCCAAGGCAGACTGCATCTCAATGAAAACAAAGAAGGATCCTTATGATGCAGGATTTCAGGTTTGCTATCCGACAGCTTTTGAAGACGCCGGGATTCACGAGCGTCGCGGTATTGACGCTTGCCTTGGCGATCGGCGTTAACTCGGCCATTTTCGCACTGATCAACGGCGTGCTGCTAAAGCCGGTGGTGCCGGTTCGGCCTGCCGAAGTCGTGAACGTGTTCACGGCCAGACAAAATGCGAGCCACGATTATCGCCAGTTCTCGTATGACGAATACCGCGCGCTGCGTGAAAACGGCGGAGACGTGTTCGTCGATGTGGCGGCGCTGGAGTTCGGTGTCGCCGGCATCGGGCGCGATCACGAGATCCGGCGCAGCTTCGCGTTCCTGACTTCGGAGAATTATTTTCCGATGATGGGCGTGCGGGCGTTTCGCGGTCGTTTTTATAACGCTGAGGAAAGTAAGCCGAATGCGAACATGGCTGTAGTCGTGCCAAGTTACGGCTTTTGGAAACGCAACGGTGGCCGCGACGATTTTGTCGGTAGCACGCTACACATCAACGGACAGCCTTACACCGTCATTGGCATCGCGCCGGATGGATTCAGCGGCTCAAACGCGTTGATCGCGCCGGATATCTGGCTGCCGCTCGGCATTCGTTCGCAGTTCGGTTCGGCTTTCGGCGATTCCGAAACTACGCACGACCTATTGGACCCGAAAAATTACACCTTCAATCTAGTGGCGCGGATGCGTTCTGGCCTGACGATCGACTCGGCCAAAGCCCGTTTGCCAGTGCTGGCGCAACGGTTAAATGCGATTCAAGCGGACGGCACCGAAGGTTCGCGCGAGCTGCAAATTCAAACGCCGGCACGATTTGGCCTGAGCACGCAACCGCAGGATGACGGCCCGCTCACGCTGGTCGCGACATTGCTCATGGCGATGGCCGGAGCCGTCCTGCTCATCGCCTGTTTAAATCTCGCGAACATGTTACTCGCGCGCGGCACGTCGCGTTCGAAGGAAATCGCCATACGGTTGGCTGTCGGCGCATCACGCTGGCAGATTGTCAGGCAATTATTGTGCGAAGGATTTTTGCTGGCTGTCTGCGGCGGCCTCATTGGCTTGATTTTGAGCGCCTGGTGCAACGATGTTTTGCTCGAACAACTGCGCGGCCTGCTCGCGTCAGTCAATTTCTCGTTTGTCGTGAAATTACGGCCCGACGCCACTGTGCTTGCAATCACGTTGTTGTTTTGTCTCATCGCGACAATGCTTTTCAGTCTCGGTCCGGCGTTAAAAGCAACGAAGGCTGATCTTGTTAAGGACCTGAAAGAGCAAGTCGGCGAACCAGCGCGCATCGGCCGTTTGAGTCGTTTCTTCGCGCCACGTCATATTTCGGTGATGGCGCAAATCGCCCTTTCGCTCATGTTGCTTTTCGCCGCCGGATTATTCTTCCGCGGCGCGCTCAAGGCGGCCGGGCTTAATCCGGGGTTCGTCGCGCGCGGCGATATCGTTAGTGAGTTCGATTTCAGTTTGATCAAGAAAACGCCGGCCGATTCGCGTCGCGTGATCTTCGACATGGTGCGACGCGTACGTGAGTTGCCCGGCGTAACCGCCTCGGCCACCGGCACCATGCTGCCGTATTCCGATTTCACCACCGCGCGCCGCGTTCTGCGCACGAAAGACGCCATGCCTAACGACCCGAAGGCGCCGGATCCAAGTGTCAATTCACTCTTCACCTCGATAACGCCCGGTTACTGCGAGGCGCTTGGCATAAAACTGCTACGCGGCCGCGATTTCACTCAGAACGAATGCGAAAACAAGGACGCGAGGCGCGTGGGGATGATCGACGAGGAAATGGCGAAGAAACTTTTTCCGAACGAAGACCCGATCGGTCAGCACATTCGCTACAGCAACCCTCCGAAAGACGGTTCGCCTAACGACATGGAAGTCGTCGGTGTCGTGAGCAAGCACCGGCATAGCGTTGACAACGATTCGCTCGGCTGCCGTTTGTTTGTGCCGTTGGCGCAGGGATACAGCGGCCAAACATATCTGCACGTTCGGCTCAACACACAGGATCGGCATGCGGTCGCCGCGTTTATTCCAACGCTTCGCCAGACGCTGCGCGAGATCGATCCCGATCTGCCGCTGCTACAGATGACCCCATTTGTGGACTTGATGGAGAGGTCGCCCAACCTCTGGATCGTTAAATTGGGCGCAACTCTCTTCGGCGCTTTTGGTGCGATCGCGCTGATGTTAGCCGTCGTCGGTGTTTATGGCGTAAAAGCTTATGCCGTGGCATGCCGGACACGTGAAATCGGCATACGCATGGCTTTAGGTGCACATCGGCGTGACGTATTCGCCCTTATTATGCGACAGGGCGCGATGCAAACGGCGCTCGCGGTTGGCGCGGGCCTCCTTCTTTCACTGGCTGCAGGGCGCGTCCTGGCCAAAATCCTGTATGACGTAAGCCCGAACGATCCGCTGGCGCTCGCTACCGCAACTTTGATGCTCGCGAGTGCGGCGCTTCTTGCTTGTTTCTTCCCGGCCAACCGCGCCAGTCGCGTGAATCCGATGACGGCACTGCGAACCGAATAAGGGCTGCTGTTTGGGCTTCACGTCCAGTGTCATCAAAATGTCCGATGGTATAACGACATAAATTGCGGTGACATCTTCATGTGACCGGCTGCGAGGCTTCGCTTATCCGATTGCGTTAAAATACATCCGTTGCGATAAGCATTGGCGAAGCAGAGGTTACCCGATGAAGAAATTGTTCTTTGTTCTTGCGATGTCGTCTCTTGCAGTGGTGGTGGCTGATGCCGCTGAGCAGGAGACTGTGAATCGTTGTGCTGCGATCATTAGCCAATTTCAGCAAATGCCTGAGAAAGCAATTCCAAGAGGTGTGCTCCGGCGAGCAAAAGGGCTCGCCATCATGAGCGTGGTCAAAGCAGGCTTTATTTTCAGCGCTAAAGGCGGACAGGGCGTTGTGATCGCTCGCACGCCTCGTGGCTGGTCTGGTCCATCATTTATCGCCACAGGTGGTGGAGGCTGGGGCCTTCAGGCTGGTGCCCAGGTAACTGATTTCGTGATGGTCCTCAACAACGATGCTGCAGTTCACGCGTTTTCCCGCGGAGGAAACGTGACGATCGGCGTGGATGTCAGCGCTGCGGCTGGACCGGTGGGCCGCACCGCGGCAGGAGCGGTCATGCCAACAGCGGCCGTTTACACCTACAGCAGGAGCAAAGGCCTCTTTGTTGGCGTGTCATTGGAAGGCGCAGTGGTTGGAACGCAAAGGCAATCCAATTTCAACTACTACGGAGGACCTGTTAGGGCCGATTCGATCTTAAGTGGGGTCACAAAGGCACCGCCGGGCGCTGCCCCATTGCGTCGTGCGCTTGGTCCCTAAAGCCTGCATCGTTGACGCGCATCGCGACGGACAGTGGTTCGTTGTGCATGCGAATGAAAAAGCTGACGACTTTTTTGGAACTGGAATCATCGATTCGCGCAGCAAGCGTCAACAACTCAGCTTTTTGTATCAGACACCGTCGTGACGGAACCAGGCTAACATTCCAACAAGCACACTATGCGTGAAGCAAAAGAAACCGCGCATCGGCTAGCTGCGTATTCAGACGCAGTCTTCGCGGTGATCGTGACTGTCATGGTACTGGAGCTCAAAGCACCAGAACAGGCGGCATTCTCGGCTCTCTGGCCTTTATGGCCCACCGCCATCAGCTATGCGGTGAGCTACCTGTTCATCGCCATTATTTGGATCAACCACCATTACCTTATGCGGTTCGTCGGGACTCCTACGCTGGGCTTGATATGGATAAACTTCGTCCATCTCTTCATGGTTTCGCTCCTGCCTTTTGCGACGGCATGGATTGCGCGCACCCGGCTGGCGTCGTCCCCGGTCGCTTTTTACGCAGGGCTGTTCGTGTGCATCGACATTGCCTACAACGTGTTCGAGCGCGATGTACTCGCTCAAGCGGACGCCACTCAAGTGTCCGAGGGTACGCGTCACATGGCGAGGCGTCGATCAATCGTTGTCCTTGCGATTTTCACGACAGCCATGTTGATTGCGTTCGTCGCGCCGAGAGTCGGCTTCGGTCTGATATGCGGCGGCCTGATCCTCCACTTACGGCCAGAGTTCCCAAGCGCTAGGATGAAGGCGAAATAGCCTCACGGCGCTTTGAAGTCTCCCGCGTGTTCATGCGTCTCGATCACGCTGTTACTCATCGCAAGTGCGCGTCGTTGGTCATGGCGCTGTCAGGGCACCTTGGCCAGGATCTTCTCCATCTCGGAGGCCGTGAAAGCGCGCATCGTCTGCGTGCGGATGTTGCCCAGCATGTCCGCTGCCAACAACACACTGGCAGCGGTCTCATCGTCCGGCGCCTCGAAAATGCACACCTGGTCATATTGACCGAGCGTCCAATACATCTGCTTAATAGTGACTCCCATCGACTGCACCTTGGCGGCCCAGGCGGCTACCCGCTGGGTCGTCTGCTTGGCGCCTTGGATGCCCTTATCGGTGAATTGCACCAAACTGATGTACGTCGGCTTAACCTTCTCCGTTCCAGGGGTAACCTTTGATTTGGACTCGTTCAGCTTCGAGGTGCTCATCTGTGGGTCGTCAGCGAAGCACAATGCGGCTCCAAGAACGCAAAGCGCCAAAATCAATCCAGTCGTTTTTATTTTCATGAGGCCGATCGAATCTGGATCTTCATTTCCCGTCAATATTTCTTTGTTCGCGGACGAACAATCTGGATTGTTGACGGGTATCGCGGCGACGGAAA
>WNGI01007541.1_pt1 | contig 16991 bp, 9 predicted proteins | sample 5400621 | NCBI WGS metagenome assembly WNGI01 (sample SAMN13153374, study PRJNA577476) | soil metagenome | isolation source: 20 cm soil or saprolite under Garry oak tree replicate 1 | place: USA:California | collected 2016-06-15 | reverse complement strand
ATCGCGGAGACGAGCGAGCTCGCTACCAAGTTCGTCAAGATCGTCGTCACGGACGACCAGGGGCGCTACCTGCTGCCCGACCTCCCCAAGGCCAGCTATCGCGTGTGGGTGCGGGGGTACGGGCTCGTGGACTCGCCGGCGCTGCGCGCCGCCCCCGGCAGGACGCTCAATCTCACCGCGGTCGTGGCGCCCGACGCGCGGGCGGCCGCGCAGTATTACCCGGCCGGCTACTGGTTTTCCCTTATCCGCGTGCCGGCGAAGAGCGAGTTCGGGCCCGCGGGTGCCGACGGGAACGGCGCCGCGGCGCCCAACGTGCGGAGTCAGGCCGAGTGGATCCGGATTCTCAAGTCGGGCGGCTGCTGGGCGTGTCATCAGCTGGGCAGCCGGGGGACGCGGGGGATCCCCAAGGCTCTGGGGACGTTCGAGTCGTCCAGCGCGGCGTGGCTGCGGCGGCTCCAGTCGGGTCAGGCCGGAGGCGCGATGATCGGCACCTTGAGCCAGCTCGGCGCCAAGCGCGCGCTGGCGATGTTCGCCGACTGGACCGATCGCATCGCCGCCGGTGCCGTCCCGCCCACCCCGCCGCGCCCCCAGGGCGTCGAGCGCAACGTGGTCATCACCGAATGGGACTGGGCCGATCCGAAGGCGTACCTGCACGACGAGGTCTCGACCGATCGCCGTAACCCCACGCTCAACGCCAACGGCTCGATCTACGGCTCGCTCGAGTTGAGCGCCGACTACCTGCCGGTGCTGGATCCCGTGCGCAACACGGCGCGCCGGGTCCCGCTCGCGGTGCGTGATCCCAACACCGAGCCGGCCGCGGGGCCGCCGACTCAACCCTCGCCCTATTGGGGCAGCGAGGTGCTGTGGACCAGCAAGGCCAACGTGCATAATCCGATGTTCGACGAGCGGGGTCGCGTCTGGCTCACGTCTACGGTGCGGCCGCCCGACAACCCGGCGTTCTGCAAAGCGGGGTCGAGCCATCCTTCGGCCAAGCTGTTCCCGCTCGCGCGGGCGGGGCGTCACCTCGCCGTGTACGATCCCAAGACTCAGAAGCTCACCCACATCAGTACCTGCTTCAGCACGCATCACCTCATGTTCGCGGAAGACGCGAACCGCACGCTGTGGACGTCGGGGGGCGGCCCCGTAGTGGGGTGGTTGAACACGAAGCTGTTCGACGAGACCGGCGACGAGGAGAAATCGCAGGGCTGGACGGCGCTGATCCTCGACGCCAACGGCAACGGCAAGCGGGACGCCTACGTCGAGCCTGACCAGCCGGTCGATCCCGCCAAGGACAAGCGGATCGGCGGCGGCTTGTATGCCGTCGCCCCGGCGCCGGACGGCTCCGTCTGGGGAACGGTGTTGGGGTTCCCGGGCGCCGTCATCCGGCTCGTGCCCGGCTCGAACCCGCCCGAGACGGCGCTCGCCGAGATCTATGAGCTCCCGCTCGACCGGTCCGGTGTGCCGATCGAGGGGTTCTCACCGCGTGGCGGCGACGTGGACCGCAACGGCGTCTACTGGACGGCGCTCGCCAGCGGACACCTCGCCAGCTTCGACCGCCGCAAGTGCAAAGGCCCGCTCAACGGGCCGTCCGCGACGGGCCAGCACTGTCCCGACGGGTGGACGTTCTATCCGGAGCCGCTGCCGCAGCTCCAGGGGGTGACGGACCCGGGCAGCGCGGAAGCCAGCTACTACACCTGGGTCGATCAGGTCGGCGTGCTCGGCCTCGGCCAAAACGTGCCGATCAACACCGGCAACGGGTCCGAAGGGCTGCTGGTTTTCCAGGACGGAAAGTGGGTCGTGCTCCGCGTCCCCTATCCGCTCGGGTTCTATACCAAGTGGATGGACGGGCGGATTGACGATCCCAACGCTGGCTGGAAGGGCAGGGAGCTGTGGGCGACCGTGAGCACGCGCGCGCCGTTCCACATGGAGGGAGGGAAGGGCACCACGAGCAAGGTGCTGAGGTTCCAGCTGCGCCCCGACCCGCTCGCGCGGTAACGACGCACATCATCGGGCGCTCGGTCATGGATCGACGAGAGTTCCTGGCGTGCTCCGCGGCTGCTGCGGCCGCGGCTCCCGGCCGCCGGTTGCGGGCCCCGGCGGCGGCGCCCCCGCCCTGGTACGCCACCATGCGCCGCTGCGGACAGCTCAACTTCAACGAGCGCGACCCCATCACGCTCGACGTGGGAGCGTGGGCCGAGTACTGGGCTTCGCTGCGTGTGAACGCCCTGCTCGTTAACGGCGGCGGGATCATGGCCTTCTACCCGACCGACGTCGCGTATCATCATCGCAGCGCGTTCCTCGGCACGCGCGACCTGTTCGGCGAGATGGCCGCCGCGGCCCGCACGCGCGGCATCCGGGTCGTGGCGCGCATGGACTGCAACTACTCCTGGGAGGAGGCGCTGCGGGCGCACCCCGAGTGGTTCGAGCGCGACCGCGACGGCCAGCCGCGCCGCCACAACGAGTCCACCTGGCTCTTCAAGACCTGCATGTTCTCGCCGTATTTCACCGAGCAGATGCCCGCCATCTACCGCGAGATCGCCAAGCGCTATGCGGTTGACGCCTTCTTCACCAACGGCTGGCCCAGCACGGGCGCGCTCAGCGTGTGCTATTGCGAGAGCTGCCAGAAGGTCTATCGCGACAAGGTAGGCGGGGTGCCCCCCGAGCAGACCGACGCCACCAGCCCGTTGTACCGCCGCTACTACGCGGCCTTCATGGACCGCCTGCTGGATGTGTGGCGTTCGTGGGACGCGGTGGCGCGCGAGAGCCGTCCCGACGCGGTGTACGTCGGCAACCTGGGCGGCGGCATCCGCGTGGTCAAAGACCTCGCCCGCATTGGCCAGGTAGCCGGGTGGTTCAACGCCGACCACCAGGGCCGCTCGGGCGACACGCCGCTGTGGGACTGCGCGCAGCAGGGCCGGGTGGCCCGCTCGGTGATGAAGGGGCGCACCATCACCAACGTGACCGGCGCCTACAGCAACAGCCGCCCGGTCTGGCGGCACGTCGCCAAGCCCGCCGCCGAGACGACGCTGTGGATGGCCCAAACCGTGGCCAGCGGCATGGTGCCGTGGTTCCACTGGCTGGGCGGTTCCCCCGAGGACCAGCGGTGGCGGGATACCGGGAAGACGTTTTTTGCCTGGCTCGCGGCCCAGGAACCGCACTTTCGCAACACGCGCTCGGTGACCGACGTCGCGGTGCTGTTCCCGCAGAGCACGATTGCCTTCTACCACGCCGGGCGCCTGCAGGCGACCGACTACCTGCAGGGGCTCTACGCGGCATTGCTGCAAGGGCGGTTCGTCTTCGACTTCGTGCACGAGAGCGACCTGTCGAAGGAAACGCTCGGCCGCTACCGCGCGCTGCTCGTGCCCAACGCCGCTCATCTCTCTGACGAGTCCTGCCGGCAGATCCGCGCGTACGTCGACGCAGGCGGCTCGCTGCTCGCCACCTTCGAGACCGCGCGCTACAACGAATGGGGCGACGCGCGCAGCGAGCCGGCCCTCGCCCAGGTCTGCGGCATCAGCGTCGTGGGCGAGATCGTCGGACCGGCCGCCAACAGCTACATGCGGATCGAGCAGCGCCATCCGGCGCTGGCAGGCTTCGACGGCACGGCCCTCCTGCCCGGCCCTGAGAGCCGCCTCCCGATCCGCCTGCGCGAAGCAGGTCGGCCGGCCCTGACCGTGGTCCCGTCCTATCCGGCCTTCCCGCCCGAGATGGTCTACCCGCGTTCGCCGCGCACCGACGAGCCGGCCGCCGTGTTCCGCGAGCTCGGCACCTCACGCGTGGCGTACTTCGCCGGCGACGTGGACCGTACGTTCTGGCGCTCCGGGAATCCCGACCTGAGTCACCTGCTCCAGAACACCGTCCGCTGGCTGCGGGGCGACCGCACTGTGCCGGTGACGATCGAAGGGGACGGACTGCTGGAGGCGTTCGCGTGGGAGACGGAGCCGGGCTACGCGCTGCATCTGCTCAACTACACGACCCCCAACCTGACGTGGGGTCTGGTCGAGCGATCCTACGCCATCGGACCCCAGCGCGTTCGATTCGAGATCGCGCCGGGCCGGACGGTCAAGCGGGTGGAGGCGCTGCGCAGCGGGCGCGTGCTCCCGTTCCAACAGGACGGGACCGCGGTTCGCTTCGAGGTGGCGTCGGTGGTTGACTACGAGGTCGTAGCCCTGACGTGAGGAGCTAGAACTCGAGCTTCTTCAGAAACTCATAGTCCTGCTTGACGCTGGCGAGGGGATCCGCCGGGCCTTCCTGCTCGACGTAGCACGGCTTGCGATCGATCTCCGGTACGGCTGCCAGGAGCCGCCGGAAATCGACCGTGCCGGTGCCGAGCTCGGTGTCGTGCGAGTGATCGGCCACGACGTCCTTCAGATGGAAGCTCCAGTACCGGTCGCGGTAGCGCTGGAGGTAGGCGAACGGATCGCCGCCTCCCATCACCATGTTGCCGACGTCGAGCTGGTGGCGCACGACGGTCGGGTCGGTGCGCGCCACGAACACGTCGTACGGCACGGTGCCGTCGATCGGCGTCATGTGGTCCGCTTCGTTGTGGAAGGCGAGCCAGATCCCGGCCCGGCGCGCGGCAGCCCCGGCTGTATTGAAGCGATCGGCCCACTCCCGCCAGTCGTCGAGCGAGCGCGAGGTCTCCCCCGTGAAGCTCGGCACGATCAGGTACTCGTGGCCCAGACGGTGCGCGATCTCGAGGCTCCGCTGCCACCCGACGAACAGCATGATCGGCGAGATGTGGGCCGAGGGCGCGCGCAATCCCTCGCGATCGAGCGACGCTCGCACCTGCTCGGTCGTGCGGCCGAAGTTACCGAACGACCACAGCAGCTCGACGTCGGTGTAGCCCACGGCGCGCACCGCGGCGAGGGTCCGCTCGGGATCCCGGCGCATCGCGTCTCGCACAGAGTAGAGCTCGAGCCCGATGCGGGCGAGATGCCCCGGCCGGGCCGGACGTAGCGACGCCAACCGACCGGTGGCGAATGAGGCGCCGAGCGCGTGGACGAACGTACGCCGCTGCACGCCTCAAGCTGCGCTACGATCGGGGGAATGACAAGAGCACGCTCAAGGTGCGAGGATCGTCGCGTGTTTGATCCAGTCCAGTTTGGGGAAATCGCGGGCCAAGTACGCGTTGCCCTCGGCCTGGAGACGACCCTGGGCGGGGCCGCGGCCACCTGGGGCACCTTCGCCATATCCCGGGTAGAGCCGGTCCACGACGTCCATGCCAAGTACCACCCGCCCGAACGGGGAGAATCCCATCCCGTCGAGCCGGCTGTTGTCACTGTAGTTGATGAAGAGCTGCGTGGTGCGGGTGCCCGGGCCGCCGGTCGCAAAGCTCACCATGCCGCGCGTGTTGTGCTGCCGCACCGGGTCGTCCGGGATGCGTGCGTCACGCCACGCCGCCGCCACGTGCGGATCGCCGTGAATCCCGAACTGCGCCATGAATCCCGCGATCACCCGGAAGAACCGGCCGTCATCGTAGTAACCGCTCTTCACCAGGTTGTAGAACCGGTCGGCGCCGAACGGCGCCCAGTCGCGATGGACTTCGATCACGAAGTCCCCCGCGCTGGTCTCGAAACGGGCGCGGAACGTGTCCGGAGCGCGCTCCCGCATGGCCGCACTCGCGGGGTTGTGAAAGTCGGCCGAGCTCGTCGCGGACGGGGCGGCGCGCGAGCGCTCCCCGGGCCGGCAACCCGCGACCATAAGAGCGAAAGCGAAGGCGAGGCGGTATGTCATGACACAAAATAAGCAGTCTTGCCCGCCGCACCTACCCGGTATTGCGCAGGCCCTGGGCGATGCCGTTGAGCGTCGACGCGAGACCGGCGCTGACCGCCGCCATGGTGGGGTCCTCGGCCGAGGCGTCGGGCCCGGCGGCGTGGGAGCGCTGCAACAACGCGACCTGGAGCAGCGACAGCGGGTCCACGTACGGATTACGCAGGCCGATCGCCGTCTGCAGCATCGGATTATCGCGCATCAGGTAGTCGCTCTCGCGGATGCGCAATAGCGCAGCGACCGTGCGGCGGAACTCGGCCTCGAGGCGGTCGAACAGCGCGAGGTCGCCGCCCAGCTCGCGCACGTACAGCCGCGCGATCGCCATGTCGGCCTTGGCGCAGACCATCTCCAACTTGCCGAGCAGGTCGTCGAAGAACGGCCACGCCGTTGCCATGCGGCGCAGCATGCCGAGCCCGCCGGGCTCGCCGGCGACGGCTTCGAGCGCCGTCCCCACGCCCAACCATCCCGGCAACATGAGTCGCGTCTGGGTCCACCCGAACACCCAGGGGATCGCCCGGATCTCCTCGATCCTCTGCTCACCAGGGCCCCGGTACGCGGGCCGCGATCCGAACCGGACGTGGGCGAGCTCCCGCACGGGAGTCGTCTCGAGAAACAGCTTGAACAGGTCTCCGCTGCCGTACACCAACGCGCGATACGGTGGTAATGCCTGCGCCGCCAGGCGGTCCATGACGTCCCGAAAGCGCGCCTCCTCGCCGGACTCGAGCTCGGTGCGCCAATCCTCGAACCGGTGCAGCAACACGCCGCTCAACATCAGCTCGAGGCTCCGCTCCGCGATGGACGGGAGCCCGAAGTTCTGCGACACGATTTCCCCCTGCTCGGTGATCTTGATGCCGCCGTGCACCGTGCCCGGGGGCAGCGCGGTGAGCGCGCGCGCCACGGGCGAACCCCCACCGCGCCCGACCGTGCCGCCGCGCCCGTGGAACAGCGTGCACGATACGCCGGCGTCGGCGCAGGCCCGCGCCACCTCTTCCTGCACGCGGTACAGCGCCCACGCCGAGGGAAGCAGCCCCGCGTCTTTGGCGGAATCGGAGTACCCGAGCATCACCTCCTGATGGCGCCCGCGGGCCTCGAGCTGGCGGCGCCAGAGCGGATCGTCCAGCAGCGAGCGCACGACGGCGGGGGCGCGCTCGAGATCCTCCAGGGTCTCGAACAGCGGCACGACGTCGATGCGCGACAGGGCAGGCTCCCGCGCCAGGTCCACCAGCCCCCCCTCACGGGCCAGCAGCAACACGCGCAGCAGATCGTCGGCGGACCGGGTGCGCGACACGATGTACGTCGACGCCGCCGTTCCGCCGATCTCGTCCTGGATCGCCCGCATGACCCGAAACACCTGCAGCACCCGATCGGTGGGCTCCGCCAGCGGGACATGAGGCGCGTGGAGCGGCCGCCTGCCGCCGAGCTCGCGACGCAGGGCGGCGGCGTCCAGCTCGCCCAGTCCGACCGCCGCGGTGAGGTCATGGAGCGCGCGCGTGTGAACGCCGGCGTCTTCACGCAGATCCAGGCGATACCCGTGGAACCCGTGGGCCCGCACTTGCGCCAGGAGGGGTTCCAGGAGGGTGCGTCGCGCGTGCGCCGCCCCGGCGGTGTCGAGGGCATCGGCCAGCAGGGCGAGGTCGCGCTCCAGCTCCTGAGGGGTGCCGTAGCCGGGCGGATCGGCCCCGACGCGCGCCCGCATGAAGCTGACTTTCAGGCGGAGCGGCTCGTCCGCGTTGCGGCGGCGATTCTGCTCCCACACCGCCGGCAGCTCGGTGCGGTCGCGCTCGAGCGAGACCCGCAGCTCGGGCGAGACGGTCGCCAGCCGCTCCGATACGGACAGTCGCGCCGCCAGGTCCGCGAGCGCCTTCGCATAGTGGTCGAGCACCGCCCGCCGGGCGCGCCGCGCCGCGGCGAGCGTGACCTCCGGGGTGACGAACGGGTTGCCATCCCGATCGCCCCCGACCCAGCTCCCCAGCGTGAGCGGCGTCACCGGAGCGGGGCCAAGCCCGCCCCCGAACTCGTCCTCGAACGCTTCCACCAGCCGCTCGCGTACGCGCGACGCCGCTTCCAGGAGACGATCTTCCAAGTACCACAGCGCGTTCGACACCTCGTCCATGACCGAGGGGCGGTCACGCCGGATTTCCTCGGTCAGCCAGAGCAGCTCCACCTCGCCCTCCAGGTGCCGCTCGATGGCCCGACGCTGGGCCTCGGGTGCGCCGTCGCGCGTGAGCAACCCTTCCGCCAGGCGGGCCTGCAGGTCGAGGATGGTGCGGCGCGCGGACTCCGTGGGATGGGCCGTGAGGACCGGTCGGACATCGAGCGACGCCAGGGCGCGCGCCACCTCCTCGGCGCTCCGGCCGGCCTCGCGCAGGCGGCGCAGCGACCAGCGCACCGATCCGCGCTGCGCCGCGGCGAGGTCGTCCTGGCGCGCACGCCGCACCCGGTGGGCCTGCTCCGCCGCGTTGATCAGGATGAAGAACACCGTGAAGGCACGGGCCGTGAGCCGCGCGGTCTCGGGAGCGAGCGCGCGGGTCCGCGCCAGCAGCGCGTCCAGATCGGGTGCCCCCGCGACGCCCAGCCGGCGCGCGCGACAGGCCCGTCGCAGCTCTTCGACCGCCCGGAACGTGTCCTCTCCCGCCAGCCGGCCCACCACCCGTCCCAGCGTCGCCGCGAGCCAGCGCACGTCCTGACGCAGCGGCCCGTCCTGGGGCCGCGCTACGGGCGGAGGGAGGGGAACGCTGGCCGGGAGGTGGGTCGTCGTCATCCCTAAACTCGGCGCAGCTTCCAGCGCCCGCGCTTGAACAGCACGACGCTCACGAGCGCCAGCGTGGAGTACCCCACCGTGATCGCGACGAACACACCCTGAGGCCCAAGGCCCCACCCGCGCGCCAGCCAGTACGCAAGCGGAATCTCCCACAACCAAAAGCACGCCAGGTTGATCCACGTGGGTGTCCAGGTGTCGCCCGCGCCGTTGAACGCTTGCGTGAGCACAAAGCCGAGCGCGTAGAACACGAAGCCGAAGCTCATGGTCCGCAGGCCGAGGGCCCCGGTCGGGAGAGCCAGCGGATCGTGCGTGAACACGCCGACGATCGGGCCCGCGAACGCGATGAACACGAGCCCGACGGCGCCGAGTACCGCCATGTTGTAACCCGCCGCGAGCCACGCCGCCCGCTCGGCGCGCTCGGGCTTCCCGGCGCCGAGCGACTGGCCAACCATGGTGGCGGCGGCGTTCGAGAGACCCCACGAGGGGAGGAGGGCGAAGACCAAGATCCGGATCGCGATCGTGTAGCCGGCGAGGGCGGCGCTGCCGAAGCTGGACATGATGCGCACCAGCCCCACGTAGCTCGCGGTCCCCACCAGCACCTGGAACGTCCCCGAGCCCGACAGGCGCACCAGATTGGCCATGAGCGCCGGTCGGAGCGCCAGGTGCACGCGGTGCACGGCGACCCGCGCGTCGCCGCGCGTGAGGCGATAGAGCTGGTACAGCACGCCCGTGCCGCGGCCAATGGTCGTGGCCACGGCGGCCCCCGTGACACCGAGCCGCGGAAACGGCCCGAGCCCGAAGATCAGGCAGGGACCGAGCAGGATGTTGATCGCGTTCGCCAGCCACAAGACGCGCATCGCGATCGCGGCATCGCCCGCTCCCCGAAAGATCGCGTTGATGAGGAACAGCAACAGCACCGTGGCGCTGCCGCCGAGCAGCATGCGCGTGTATCCGGAGCCGATCGCGGTGACCGGGGGCGATGCCCCCATGACCGCCAGCAAGCGCGGCGCCAAGGTGATGCCCACGGCCGCCACCGCGGCGGCAACCCCGATCCCGAGGGCGATTCCCTGCACGGCGGCTTCGGCGGCGGCGTCGGGGCGCCCCTCGCCGATGCGGCGCGCGACCACCGCCGCCACGCCGATCGAGAGCCCCATCGCCGCCGTGTACACCAGGGTCATGATCGACTCGGTGAGGCCGACCGTGGCGACCGCGTCGGCACCGAGGCGGGAGACCCAGAATACGTCGACCACGGCGAAGATCGACTCCATCCCCATTTCCAGCACGCAGCACGATCCCCCGGCCCAGCGGCCCGGAGGTGTAGTCGTGCGGGATGCCGCGCACGGCGTCCCGCACCACGGTCCACCAGCCGCCGGGCGGCCTCGCGCTCGCGGCAAGGGTCTGCTCCGTCACCTTGTCACTCCCTTTCGGGCGTCGTGCCAATGTAGCTGACACAGCCCCGAGCCGGGTACATTTGGGGGCGTGAACGCTACCTGGAACGTGTTGGCGGCGCTGCTCGCGCTGGTCCTCGGGATCGGGATCGGGTTGCTGCTGGCGCTCGTCTACTTCCAGAAGTGGCGAGTCCGTTACACCGACGCCATCCGCCAGGACGCCATTCAACGCAGCCATGCCGTGACGGTCGGCAAGGTGCACGAGCAGCTGATCCCGTACCTGCCGGATTTCCATTTCAACCCCAAGGACGCCCGCTTTCTCGGCACGCCGGTCGACCTCGTCGTGTTCGACGGGTTGGACGAAGGCCAGCTGCGCCGCGTCGTGTTCATCGAGGTCAAGACGGGGGAAGGGGCGCTGAGCGTCCGGGAGCGGCAAGTGCGCGACGCCGTGCAGGCCCGCCAGGTGGATTGGATCGAGTTGCGCGTCGCCCGTGGACCGGAGTGAGGCTCGGGCCCTGTGCTGGCGTATCTCTTGGACCTGGTCACGCGGCTTGGCCACTGGAGCTACTTCATCATCTTCGTGGCGGCGGCGCTCGAATCCGCCGCGTTCGCGGGACTCCTCGTCCCGGGCGAGAGCCTGGTGCTCGCCTCCGGGTTCTTTGCCCATCAAGGCGTGCTCGAGCTTGACGCCGTGATCGCCGCCGCCGGCGTCGGCGCCACGCTGGGCGACAACATCGGCTACCAGCTGGGCTGGCGGCTGGGGCGGCCCTGGCTGCTCCGCTTTGGATCCCCCATCGGGCTGCGGCCGGAGTACCTCGCTCGCGCGGACGCGTTCTTCGCGCGCCAGGGCGGCAAGGCCGTGCTGGTGGGCCGGTTCATCGGATTCGCGCGCGCGCTGGTGCCGTTCGTGGCCGGGGCCTCCCGCATGCCGTATCGGGTTTTCCTCGTGTACAACGCGGTGGGCGCCGTCCTCTGGACCGTCACGTTCGTGCTGCTCGGCTACTTCCTCGGTGCGAGCTGGCAGGTGGCGGAGCAGTGGATCGGCCGCACCAGCGCCGTCGTCGCCGGAGCGATCGCGCTCGCGGCGCTGGTGAGCTGGATCTGGCGGCGCCGCGCTCGCGTCAAGACCGCATGGCGCTGCTGAGATCGCTGCTCGGGGCCGCGCTCGGCCTCGCCCAGGTCGCCACCGCCGCGGCCCAGGCGGGCCGCAGCTTCACGCGCGCCGACACGCTGCGCGGCTCGTTCACGACGCCGGGACGTGCATGGTGGGACGTCGTGTTCTACGACCTGCACGTGGCCGTGAATCCCAACGACAGCAGTATCAGCGGGTACAACGGCATCACCTACCGCGTCCTCACGCCGGGCCGCGAGCTGCAGGTCGACCTGATGGCCCCGCTCGCGGTCGACAGCATGGTGCAGGACCGGCGAGCGGTGCCGTTTCGCCGCGACGGGAACGCCTACTTCGCGAAGCCGTCCACCCGCCAGCGCGCCGGCGACCATCGCACCATCACGGTCTACTACCACGGCAAGCCGCGGGTCGCCACGCGGCCCCCCTGGGAGGGCGGCTTCACCTGGACCAGCGACAGTCTCGGCCGGCCGTGGGTCGTCACGACCGATCAGGGCATGGGTGCGAGCGTATGGTGGCCCAACAAGGATACGCAGGCGGACGAGCCCGACAGCCAGCGCGTGGCGCTCACCGTGCCCGATCCGATGATCGACGTCTCCAACGGGCGGCTGCGCCGCCTGACCCACCACGCCGACGGCACGACGACGTACGAGTGGTTCGTCGTCAACCCGATCAACAACTACGCCATCGCCGTCGGCGCGGGGAGCTACGACCACTACAGCGACCTGTTCCAGGGCGAGAACGGCCTGCTCACCCTCGACTTCTGGCCCCTGAGCTATCACCGCGAGCCGGCCCAGCGGCAGTTCGTCCAGGCGACCACGATGCTGCAGTGCTTCGAGCACTGGTTCGGTCCCTACCCGTGGTACGAGGATGGATACAAGCTGGTCGAAGTGCCGCACCCCGGGATGGAGCACCAGAGCGCCGTCGCCTACGGTAACTGGTACGCGAACGGCTACCGCGGGCGCGACGCCTCGGGCACCGGCCTCGGCCTGAAGTGGGACTTCATCATCGTGCACGAAAGCGCCCACGAGTGGTTCGGCAACAACATCACGGCGAAAGACAACGCCGATATGTGGGTGCACGAGAGCTTCGCCAACTACGCCGAGGGGCTTTACACCGAGTGTCTTTTCGGGAAGCAGGCCGGCGCCGCCTACACGGTCGGCACGCGTCGCGGCATCCGCAACGACCGGCCGATCATCCCCCCGTACGGGGTGAACGATGAGGGCTCGGGCGACATGTACCCCAAGGGGGGGAACATGCTGCACACGATCCGGCAGATCGTCGACGACGACGAGAAGTGGCGCGCGATCCTGCGCGGGCTCAACCAGACGTTCTGGCACCAGACGGTGATGGGCAAACAGGTGGAGGACTACATCTCCGCACACGCGGGGACCGATCTGACGAGGGTGTTCGATCAGTATTTGCGGACCACCCAGGTGCCCGTGCTGGAGTACCGCATCGAGGGAGGGACGCTGTCGTTCCGCTGGACGGACGTGGTGCCCGGCTTCGACATGCCGCTCAAGGTCACCGTGTCGCCGGATACCTTCAGTGTGGTGCATCCGACCGCGGCCTGGCAGACGGTGCCGCTGCGGCTCGCGACGCCGGCCGATTTCAAGGTCGATCCGAACTACTACGTGATCACACGCAACGTGACGACGTCTCGTTGAACCGGTCAGCGCAACTCCCGCTCTGGACGCCACCGCCGGACCGGGTGGCCCGCGCCAACCTGACCGCCTTCATGGCGACCGTCCGCCGCGAGTATGGAGCGGACGTCGCCGACTATCGCTCGCTGCACCGCTGGTCGATCACGTCCCCTCAAGAGTTCTGGCCCGCCGTGTGGCATTTCTGCGGCGTGATTGCCGCGGAGGGAGCACGCGGGAGCCGTAAACCGTGGGACGATGTGGGCGTGGGACTGGACCGCATGGCCCCGCCCGATCCGGTCCGGGGGCCAAGCTGGTTCCCCGGTGCACGACTCAACTTCGCCGAGAACCTGCTGCGGCAGCGTGACACACACCCGGCGCTCGTGGCATGGAACGAGACCGGGGCACAGCGCGAGCTGAGCTACGGGGAGCTCTACGACGAAACCGCTCGTGTCGCGGCCGCCCTCCGGGCGGCGGGCATTCGGCCGGGAGATCGGGTGGCGGGGTTCCTGCCGAACATCCCCGAGGCCGTGATCGCGATGCTCGCCGCCACGAGCCTCGGCGCCATCTGGTCGTCCTGCTCGCCGGACTTCGGCGTGGCGGGCGTGGTGGACCGCTTCGGCCAGATCGCGCCGCGCATCCTGTTCTGTGCCGACGGGTGTCGCTACGCCGGAAAGGAAATCGACTGCCTCGGGCGCGTCGCCGACATCGCCCGCCGCATCCCGGCGATCGAGCAGGTGGTGGTGGTTCCGTACCTCGCGGAGCGGCCCCCGATCCGGACGATTCCGGGCGGCGTGTTGTGGGACGAGTGGCTGAGCCCGCCGAAGACGGAGGCCGGCCTCCGGTTCGAGCGGCTCCCGTTCAACCATCCGGTCTACATCCTCTACTCGTCGGGCACCACCGGGCTCCCCAAATGCATGGTGCATGGTGCCGGGGGGACGCTGCTGCAGCACCAAAAGGAGCACGTGCTGCACGTCGATCTCAAACACGAGGACCGGCTCTGCTACATCACCACGTGCGGTTGGATGATGTGGAACTGGCTCGTGAGCGCCCTGGCCGTGCACGCGACCGTCGTGCTGTACGACGGGGCGCCGTTCGCGCCGCGCCCGGACGCCCTGTGGACCCTGGTGGCCGAGGAGCAAGTGACCGTGTTCGGCACGAGCGCCAAGTACCTGGCGCTCGCCGAGAAGGAAGGGCTCGTGCCGGCACGCACGCACGACCTGTCCGCGCTCCGGACCATCATCTCCACGGGCAGCCCGCTCGCGGGCCACAGCTACGACTACGTGTACCACCGCGTCGAGCCCGACGTGCACCTGTGCAACATCAGTGGCGGTACGGAGATCATCTCGTGCTTCGCGATCGGCAACCCGACCGACCCGGTGTGGCGCGGCGAGCTGCAGGGGCCCGGGCTGGGCATGGCGGTGCAGGTGTTCGACCCGCGCGGTGCGCCGCTCCTGGGCAAGCCCGGCGAGCTCGTTTGCACCAGACCATTTCCCAGCATGCCGGTGGCGTTCTGGAACGATGCCGACGGGGCGAAATACCGCGCCGCGTACTTCGAGCGGTTCCCCGGTGCGTGGCGCCACGGCGACTGGGCTGAGCTGACCGCGCGCGGTGGGCTGATCATTCATGGGCGGAGCGACGCGACGCTCAACCCCGGCGGCGTGCGGATCGGCACGGCCGAGATCTACCGGCAGGTGGACACGCTGCCGGAGGTGCTCGAGAGCCTGGCGATCGGGCAGCGGATCGACGCCGCCGCGGGCGCCGACGAGCGGATCGTCCTGTTCGTCCGGCTGCGCGACGGGCTCGCCCTGGACGACGCGCTGTGCGAGCGCATCCGGCGCTGCCTGCGCGACAACGCCAGCCCCCACCACGTGCCGCGCAAGATCGTGCAGGTCGCCGACATCCCGCGCACCATCAGCGGGAAGATCAGCGAGCTCGCCGTGCGGGCGGTCGTGCACGGGCTGCCGGTCGAGAATCGCGAGGCCCTCGCCAACCCGCAGGCGCTCGACCTGTACCGCGACCTGGCGGACCTGCGAACGTAGGTCCGGCACACGCCGGTCTTGCTTGACACGGGCCGCGGGGCGGTCCAATCTCCCGGCACACATCACCCGTCGATGGACCGACACTCATGACACGCTTCAGCTCCGACCAACTCGCCTTCGCCCGTTCGCAGACTCGCTACTTGGGCCGAGCCGAGGCCATCGCGTTTCTCAAGAAGATGGACATCAAGATGAGCGTCGGTCACTGGTCCGCGGGCGACTTTTGCGACCGCTTCGCGCCGCCCGGCTATCACTCCGACGATCCGAGCTTCAAGGGAGACTTCGAGTCACAGTGCCGGCGCACCCACGCCGCCGGCATCGACGCGATCGAGATTCACCAGAGCGTGTTCGAGAAGACGCTGAACGGCGACATCGATTGGCCGGCGCTGAAGCGCGCGCGCGAAGGCTACCTCGCCGAGCTGGGCATGCAGGTGACCGCGTGCAACATCAACACCTGGACCAACCCCCGCTTCCGGCTGGGGGGGCCGTGCAATCCGAACCCGGAGCTGCGGCGCGCGGCCCTGAACGAGATCCTGAAGGGGGTCGAGATCGCGAAGGCGCTCGAGCTCCCGATCGTCAGCGTGTGGCCGGGCTCGGACGGTGCGGACTACCATTTTCAGATCGACTACCAGCAGTCGCTCGAGTGGTTCACGGAAGCGCTCGTGGCGGTCAACCGGGAATGTCTCAAGGCGGGGATCAGGCTCGCCGTCGAGCCCAAGCCGTACGAGCCGCGGGAGCTGTACATGATCATTCCCACAGCCGCGTCGGCGATCCTCGTGGCCCAGCGGGTGAATCAGCTGTGCGGCGGCACGAACTGCGGCCTCACGATCGACTACGGCCACCAGAAGATGGAGGGGACGACCGCCTCCACTGCCTGCGACCTCGCCGCGTACGCGGGCGTCCCGGTCCACAAGTTCGACATCAACGACGCGCGCCAGGGCCGCAACGACCAGGATTGCATGTTCGGCACGCTGTCGATCCCCGAGTCGGTGGAGTACCTGTTCACCACGTTCGTGCGCGAATATCACGGCTACTACAGCCAGGACCAGTTCACCTATCGCGACGACCCCGCCCGGGCGATGGAGCGGAGCATGATCAACCTGGCGAACCTGGCGCTCAAGGCGGTCCGCGTGTTCGAGCAGCGGGCGGCGCTGGATCGGGCGCGCGCCGCGGGCACCGGCCCGGACGTGCTGGACGTCGTGAGTCCGATCCTGGTCGGCTGAGTCGTGCAGCCTGCGTTCACGATCGGCGTCGATTACGGAACCAACTCCGTTCGGGCCGTAGTCGTGGACTGCGCGGACGGTCGCGCGCTCGGCACCGCGGTGTTCGACTATCCGTCCGGGACCGAAGGCGTGCTGCTGGACCCGCGTGACCCGCACCTGGCGCGCCAGAATCCGGCCGATTATCTGGAAGGCCTGGCGACAGCGGTGCGCGGCGCATTGGCGCAGGCGGACACGCAGCCGGGCTTCGCGCGCGACCGCGTCATCGGCATCGGCGTCGACACGACCGGCTCGACGCCGCTGCCGGTGGACGCCGCCAACCGGCCGCTCGCCCTGGACCCGCGCTGGCGCGCCGCGCCCGCGGCGCAGGCGTGGTTATGGAAGGACCACACCGCGGCCGAGGAAGCGGCGGCCATCACCGAGACGGCGCGGCGCTGCGCCCCGGAGTACCTGTCGCCGATCGGCGGCACCTATTCGTCGGAATGGTTCTGGTCCAAGATCTGGCACTGTCGCAAAGTGGCGCCCGACGTGTTCGACGCGGCGGCGAGCTGGGTGGAGCTGGCCGATTTCGTGCCGTCCGTCTTGGCGGGAGTCACGGCCCCAAGCGACATCGTGCGCGGGGTGTGCGCCGCAGGCCACAAGGCGCTGTACTCGGAGGCGTGGGGTGGCCTGCCGGCGCGCGAGTTTCTGTGCCAGCTCGATCCGGGGCTGGGGCTCCTGCGCGACCGGTTGTACACGAAGGCGTACGCGGCCGATCGCGCGGCCGGCGCGCTGGCACGCGAGTGGGCCGAGAAGTTTGGCTTGCGAACCGGGATCCCCATCGCGATGGGCGCGTGCGACGCCCATTACGGCGCCGTCGGGGCCGGCGTCCGGGTGGGGACGTTCGTCAAGATCATCGGCACCTCAACCTGCGACATCGCGATCGCCGACGCGCGCGAGCGGGTCCCCGACATCCCCGGGATCTGCGGCATCGTTCCGGGCTCGGTGATCCCGGGCTTCTACGGGATCGAAGCGGGCCAGTCCGCTGTGGGCGACCTGCTGCGCT
>WNGI01002110.1_pt1 | contig 16992 bp, 17 predicted proteins | sample 5400621 | NCBI WGS metagenome assembly WNGI01 (sample SAMN13153374, study PRJNA577476) | soil metagenome | isolation source: 20 cm soil or saprolite under Garry oak tree replicate 1 | place: USA:California | collected 2016-06-15 | reverse complement strand
CGGCGGACTGATCGAGCATTACGCGGGCGCGTTTCCGTTGTGGCTGGCGCCAGAGCAGGTGCGCGTCATTCCCATCGCCGACGAGGTGAAGGAATTCGCGAAATCAGTCGTCGAGCGACTGAAAGCCCGCGGCGTTCGCGCGCATCTCGACGACAGGTCGGAAACGCTCAACTACCGGATTCGTGACGGAGAGGTTCACAAAATCCCGTACATGGCGGTGGTGGGAAAACGCGAGGCCGAGGCAGACTCGATCGCCCTGCGCGTGCGCGGTGCCGGCAAGAAGCAGGACGTGATGACGGTATCCGATTTCATTGCTCGCGTCGAGGACGAGATCTCGAGCCGCGCGCTCAAGCCGTAAAAGGCGAATGGCGCTGAGTCCGCCTACGGCGAGCCCGGAACGCCGGCGACCAGCTCTTCCTCCCCTGCCTTGTCTTCGGCTTGCCGCAGGACACGCCGGAGGACTTTCCCGACCATGGTTTTCGGCAGCTCGCTGACGAACTCGTATTTCGCCGGAACCTTGTAGTGAACGAGCCTCTCGCGGCAGAAGTCCTTCAGCTCCGAAGGCGTCGCCGATTGATCTGGCCTTAGCACCACGAATGCCTTCACGACTTCGCCGCGCATCTTGTCTGGGACGCCAATGACGCCGACTTCGGCGATCGCCGGATGAGTCGAGATCACTTCTTCGATCTCCCGCGGCCATACCTGAAAGCCGCAGGTCTTGATCAGATCCTTCTTGCGATCGACGATGAAGATGTAGCCATCCTCGTCCATGTAGCCGAGATCGCCCGTGAAGAGCACGCGATCACCGGCGTCGTCGGCGCGAAGCATCTCCAGCGTCTCCGTCGGGCGATTCCAATAACCATTCATCAGCTGGGGCGCCTTGATGACGATCTCGCCAACCTCCCCAACCGACATTGGCGTCTTGCCATCTTCCGAATCAAGGATACGAACGTGGACATCGGGAAGCGGCATTCCAATCGATCCCGTTTTCTTGGGACCGCGCACCGGGTTGGCGACGACCGCCATCTGCGCTTCGGTGAGCGAATACCCCTCGACGATGACGCCACCGGTGAGATCCTCGAACCTCTTCCTGGTTTCAGCCATCAACGCGGCAGCGCCCGAGAAACAAAGCTTGATCGAGCTGAAATCGATCTGACCGGCGCGGGCCTTCGGGTGGTTCATGATTCCGTTGAGGAGCGTCGGCACGGTGCAGATGAACGAGGGCCGAACCTGCTTTATCTCGTGCAAAAGGTCGCCCAACTCCCGCGGATTCGGAATGAGCGACACCGGGTTGTGGTTGATCAACGCCAGACTTTGAACACCGGTGTTGCCATATGTATGGAACAGCGGCAACGGCATCATGATCGTGTCGACCCACTCGTGCATTGCCGGGCTGAGCCAGGCCTGCAGCTGGAGGCCGGCAGCCACCATTCCGCGATGCGTGCCAACGACTCCTTTCGGTGTGCCCGTGGTGCCGCCGCTCATCAGAATTGCGGCGGGTTCGTCGAGACTGGTGACGGTTGGCCGAACCGTCGCTCCTCTATAACGGCGCAGTAGTGCGGCGAAACGATAGTCACCATCGGCGATTGTGATTCGTTCGCCTTCCTTGTTTTCCTTCAACAGCGTGTAGCCGAGCCGCAGGTGCCAGGGGAGATACTCCTTGATGCCCGTCGCAATAATTCTCTTCAGGGCAGTGCGCGGCTGGATCGCTTTCAGTTTTCCGTAAAATCGGTTCAGGACGACCACCGTCCCCGCGCCAGTTGCCTGTAGCGCATCTTCGCTTTCGCGCTCGGTGTAGGTCGGGTTGAACGGACATGTAATCGCGCCGATTTTCCAGGCACCAAACTCGGCAACCATGAATTGAGGGCAGTTCGGCAAGCAGATCGCGACACGATCTCCCGCCTTCACGCCAATTGCCGCAAGCGCGGCCGCGAACGCATCGCTGTCGGCGTTCAAGTTTCCATACGTTACCCTCGCGCCCTTGAAAAGCAGGGCCGACCGATCGGGCCACCTGCTCGCGGCCTCGTGGAGATAATCGAGCAGACTACGGTCTGGATAAGGCTCGAGCGAAGTCGGAACTCCTTCGTCGTAATTAGCGAGCCAGCGGCGTTCAGTCATTGCGTCCTCCGTTCGTCAAGGACTACTCTTCGCAATCGGCAGTCGAGCTCCGACACTCTGTCTTCCGAGTGTCCGGCTGAACGATGGGATAGTTTGATAGAACGGGCTTTACGTCAACTTACGTAGCAGTCGCACAAATTTCCCGTATAACCGACTCCTATGACGGCCATAACCGGACTCCACCACATCACCTGCATTTCGGGAGACGCTCAGGAAAACGTGGATTTCTACTCCGGAGTGCTTGGCATGCGCATGGTGAAGAGAAGCGTAAACCAGGATTCTCCCGGAACCTATCACCTATTTTACGCCGACGGTGACGGTCATCCCGGAACGGACATCACGTTTTTCCCGTGGCCGGAGATGGCGCCGGCGAAGGCGGGCGTCGGTCTGGCAATGGAGGTCTCGCTGGCGGTGCCGCTCGGCAGCATCGACTACTGGGTCGATCGCCTGGCGGATCACCACCTGGAGATCGGCGAAGTAGAAATTCGTCGCGGAACTTCGGCATTGCCGTTCACCGATCCACACGGACTTCCGCTTGTTCTTCACGAGACTGGCGACGATCGCATGTTCACACCGTGGCGGGAAAGTCCAGTGGCGGTCGAGAAACAGGTTCGCGGGCTTCACTCCGTGCGGCTCTGGCAGCGCGATCTCGGACTGAGCGCGGCGTTCCTGACGGGCGTTCTCGGGTTCGTCGACATCGGCGCCGAAGGCGAGTGGTTTGGATTCGAGATCGGCGGTGGGGGATCGGGACGCTACCTCGAGATTCGGGAGATTCCCGATGAAGATCGCGGCCGGTGGGGAACCGGCGGTGTTCACCACGTCGCGTGGCGCGTCGCCGACGACGAGACCGAGCTCGAAGTGCGCGAGAAGATCGAGCGCGCACACAGGCGTCCGACCGAGGTGATCGACCGCTTCTGGTTCAAGTCGGTCTACTTCCTCGAGCCCGGTGGAGTGCTCTTCGAGATTGCCACCGATGGACCCGGCTTCGCCGTTGACGAAGACCCGGCGACGCTCGGCGAGCATCTGGTGCTGCCACCCTGGCTCGAGCCGCACCGCGGCGAGATCGAGGCGGCACTGCCCCCGATCAAGCCGCCGGTGGAATCAGGCGCGCGGTTGTAGCTCGGTAGTGCCGGGGCGCGCGCTCTGACCCGCGGTTTTTCCACGCCACCGTCTGAGCGTCGGAACTTCTCGCGAGAATCTTCGCGCGAGAAAGCCGGGGAAGTGCATCGAGCGCAGCTTCCCCTCCACCAGCTTCATCATCTCTTCCATCGTGATGTCGGGCTGGGTGAATACGCCTTTTCTGTAGCAGTGGCTGCAATACTCGCTGCTCAAGCTTCCATCCGCGTTCGATCCGCCTGCCAACGGATCCTTGCTGAGCGGCATCCCGCAGCTCTGGCAGTTCGGTCCCTTGGGTTTGAACATGATCCGATCTCTATTGGCCGCGTGTACCAGAGGTGGTCAGAATGAGAACGGAGTCAGCACGACTGGTCTTGTAGTGAGCGGTCGTACTGCCGTTTATGACTCCGCTCTGTAGCCGCGCTACGCTAAAGGTCGTGACTTGAACGCCCTTGCGTCGCACGCTCGGAAACGGACCCGCTTGCAGCATGATGCTGTCAGCATCGGTGCTGACCTTGACCGGTATCGGCGCGCGTCCGGGGAACGTGATCGTCCACCCGTTGGTGTTGCTCGTCGCAGTCAGTACGTAGGTCGTCGCGGTGGTGTCGCCACTCATCGGGACCGCTTTCATGTTCCACTTGCCGGCGACGTCGGCGAGGTTGACTGCCCCGGAAGTGGAAGTGGTGGTTGTGCTCGCCGTTGAGGATGCCATCGCGGAGGATGTGTCGATCGCGGCATTGTCTTTCTTGGCGCATCCGGCGAGGACCGCAGCGCAGCAGCAAATAGCGATGCGGGTGGTGCGTTGGACCGTAAGCATAGAACCCCCCGTTGAGTTTACGGACGGCTGTGCCAGGCGTGGTGTCTAGCAAGCCGAACGTACGTCCAACGGAAGCCGGCGGCAAGTCGAGGGGCGAGGGAAGAGGGGCGAGGGACGAGGGGCGAGGGGCGAGGGAAGGAGGACGGGACCCTTGACGGCGGCGGCTTTTTTTGCACGCGTTCGAAAACGTAGAGTTCCCGTTTCCCGTTTCCCGTTTCCCGCTTCCCGCTTCCCGCCTCTACTTATTCCGAACGTCCCGCAGAGCCGACCGAAGCTCGTCGGTTATGAGATTCGAGGAATAGTCCATCAGTTGGTTGAGCGCACCCTGGAAATCGGCGACGCTCACGCTGCCAAGTGTCCCGGCGGTTATCACGGAGCCTGGGATCGGGCTCGAACTTTCGACGTAGGGCGTGAGGCGATCGCGGCCGTGGACGTTCACGTTCCAGATCTCGCGGCCAGTGCGACGATCCAGCAACACTGCCTCCGCATAGGTGAACAGGTACGCCGCTTCGTCAGCCTTGGCGTTTATGCCGAAACGCTCCATCCTGACTTCCATCAGGTAATCGGCCTGGTTCTCGTCGGTGATCGGCCGTGTGCCGAGGTACCGGCTCGCGCGTTGAAGCGTGCGCTGGGCGAGAACCGCGGGGATATCGATCCGCGCGCTGGCGCTATCCAAGCGTGCGTTCGCGCGGCGACCCTCCTTCTCACGCGCGACGTCAGCACCCGCTCTGACTACCGCTTCGAGCGGGTTCTGTGAGTTGGTGAGATCGTAGTAACTCGTGAGGAGCTCCGGGGATGGCGGAGCGATGTACACGACCGCCAACGTGCGGCTGGCGAACGGGTACTCGGCGAGGTGATGGCCACCACCGCAGGCTAATGGTGTCGCGAGCGCACAGGCTGTGACGGCCGAGCGCAGCGCGCGGCTGCTGGGGCGACGGGAGAGCGTACTCATTTGGTTGTCCTTGTCGGGTAGATGCGAGCAGCGGCGGCCTGTTGGGCCGCCGCTGGACTCACTACCTAGACGACACGCGGACGCCCGGGTTACGCCCGGCGCGCCGCTATTTCGCGACGCCCCGGTAGACCACCTTCCAGACGCGCCCGCCCTTATCGTCCGCAATATAGATCGAGCCGTCCGGCGCCTGCGCCAGGCCGACGGGACGGTGCTTCGCCTGGTCGTTGGAGGCTGGTGTCAGGGGGCCGCCGACGAAGCCGTTGGCGAACGTCTCGAATTGAGATGCGCCACCCGGCTTCCCACCGGCGTATGGAACGAATACAACCTGGTATCCCTCTTGTGCCGCCGGTGCGCGGTTCCAGGAGCCATGAAACGCGATGAAGGCGCCGCCCTTGTAATGGCTGGGGAACTGCGCGCCGGTGTAAAAAAGCAGTCCGTCAGGAGCCCAGTGGGCGGGGAAGTAGGCTTCGGGTCCTTTCTTCGATGCGCACTCGCCGACTGTTTTTCCGTCGCCACCATATTCAGGCGCCAGCACCAGCTTCTGCTGCTGTCCGTCGAAGTAGCAATAGGGCCATCCATAGTCGCCGCCCTTCTCGACCTTCAACAACTCCTCGGCGGGAAGATTCTGACCCTGCTCGGGCGTGTACACCTTTGGCCAGTTTTCGGCGAGCTGATCGCGACCATGCTGGGTCGAGTAGAGCTGACCGCCCGGATCGAGCGCGATGCCGACTGCGTTTCTGATGCCGGTGGCGTAGCGTTCGGCCGGCGAGAAGCGCTGGTTGGTTTTGTTTGCGTCGTACTTCCAGATGCCGGCACGCGTTTGCAGTTCGGTACAAGGTTTACGCCCCGGCGAGTCGAGCGTACGGTCCTTCACCTGGCAGGAATTCGTCGACGAGCCAACATCCATGAAGAGGTTGCCGGTGCCATCGATTACGAAAGGATGCATTGGGTGACCGCCATTCGCTGGCAACGCGCCGACGATCACTTCCGCCGCTGACGTAGGCGTCATGCTGTCGGTCGATATGGCGTAACGGACGATCCGTTTCGCGATGGTGTCGCCCTCTTCGGCGTAAAGGGCTCCCTTGTACAAGCCGACTCCAGTGCCGCCTTCGTTTTTCCGGCTTGCGTCCGGCCCGAAGCGTTTGATGATGTCCGCTTTGCCATCGTTGTTGGTGTCGCGCAAAGCGACAATGAATCCGCCGGGATGCGTCGGACCCGTGAAGTATTTGCCGCTCCAGGTGTTGACGTACACATCACCGTTGGAGCCGACGACGATGTCGCGAGCATGGCCGATCGTGTCCGCGAAAACAGTCGCGCAGAAACCCTCTGGCAGCGTGATGCCCCCGTTATCCGTTCCGCAAGAAGTGGAGGTTGCGGCCTGAGTGCTGCTCGCCGCACTCGTGTCGGACCGGTTGCCTTCCGTTTTTGCGCAGGCCGAAACTGTGAGACCGATGGCTGCCAATGCGAGAAGTTTTTTCACAGTCATCGACGGTTGGGGAACCGGCGCCCGCTGACTGGCCCGAGATCGATCAAGAGGGATAGAACCAGCCCGACGACGGGCCAGAACGTCCAGTGCCCGCCGAACCAGTTATGGACCGCTGAATACCAAAGGAGCGTCGTCGGAAGGAACACGAAGCCTACAATCGGCCAGAGAATATTGTCGAAGACACCGCGGAACCAATGGGTGAAGAACCAGAGGACCGCGACCACGAGTCGTGGGGCGGCAAGAGCCAGGAGTGTCATGATGCACGGCATCGATCAGGGTTCCTCTCGCTTGTTGCGAATTGAGGTTTGTCTGAATGCTTCGGTCATGCCTGGTGTTCCGTTTGACGAAGGGAGCTCGCTGGGTTTCGTCCGGCTTGTCGGGTCAAGGTTCCCCGCATTGTTCGTGCGAGACGACGTAACCAGCCTCACCAACCAGGATGATGGGAGGAAGGAAGAGCAGCAGATGACGCGATCGCCATCGGCGGAGAGACAGCATTATTTCTGGAGAGCGTTTGGCGTCATCTCACTGTAGAGTTACGACCAGCGACCGCGAATGCCAAAGCGTCGAATCACCGCCCGCTATCGTGGTAGCGCGGCGGTATCGCCTCGCTCGGCAAGCAGTTTAGCCGAAAATCGCTGGGCTTCCGCGATCCGCTCGACTTCAACCGCAATTGCGTCGACGGATTGCTGCAGTTGATCCAGGCGCTGTTCGTACAGGGGGTTGGGAAGCTCACGGCCAGACGTCTTTTGCTTCAGCCCGCGCAGCACCCAAACGAGTATTCCTGAGAGTGAGCCGACCATTCCCACGATTATGACCGCGACGACGCCGAAGTTCGCAACCTCAGGATCCACTACTGCCTCGGTTTTGAAGATTGAACATAGAATATCCTACGAATTCGTTTCGCCCGAGTTACAGGAATAAGTGCAACTTATCGCCCCATGACTCAACAGCGTAGCCACGAAGTCATCGTAATCGGCCTCGGCGCGATGGGGAGCGCTACACTATTTCACCTCGCGCGCCGGGGCGTGCGTGTGCTCGGTCTCGAGCAGTTCGCTCCCGGGCACGCGTTGGGCTCTTCTCATGGTGACAGCCGGATCATTCGGGAGACTTATTTCGAGCATCCGTTGTACGTGCCTCTGGTTCAACGCGCGCACCAACTGTGGCGCGAGCTGGAGCACTCGAGCGGCGCATCGCTGATGAAGATCACCGGCGGACTGATGATCGGGCCGCAGGATGGGATGGTCGTGTCGGGCACGTTGAGGAGCGCCCGAGAACACTCCCTGCCGCACGAAGTTCTGAGCGAACATGAGGTGCGCGAAAGATTCCCCGCGTTTCGAATCAGCGGAGATCTCGTTGCCGTGCTGGATCCTCGCGCGGGATATCTCGATCCGGAGGCCTGCAACAGGGCTCATCTCGATGGCGCGTTGGCGGCCGGGGCCGAAATCCGGTTCGAGGATCCGGTTCTCCAGTGGAGTGCCGACGGCGCTGGTGTCCGAGTTCAGACTCGCTCCGGAAATTTCCATGCCGATCGTGTGGCTCTCTCAGCGGGAGCGTGGAACCGGCGGCTCGTTCACGGTGTTGATCTGCCTCTCTCGGTCGAGCGACAAGCGGTATTCTGGTTCGAGACGCCGCGTCCCACCGATGCTTACGAGCCCGGCCATTTCCCCATCTACGCGCATGAATTCAAGCCGGGCACGATCTGTTATGGATTCCCCAGACTTTCGAGGGGAGTGAAGGCTTCGGTCATGCACGATGGAAAGATCGTCTCGAGTCCCGACGACGTCGATCGCCGCGTCGTGGAAATGGAAGTCGATGCCCTGCGCAGCGCACTGCGTCCGATCCTGCCCGAGTTGGCCGAGTCGGCGATTCGCGAGTCGGGCGTCTGTCTTTTCACGAACACGCCCGATCGCGATTTCATCATCGATTTCCATCCGATGCATTCACAGGTGCTGATCTCGAGTCCGTGCTCCGGGCACGGTTTCAAGTTCGCGAGCGCAATTGGCGAGGTGCAGGCTGACCTTCTTACTCATGGCAAGTCTCGATTCGACTTAACGCCGTTTCGCATTGGTCGTTGATCCAGCAGGCGATGCCTGCACTTCGGGCATCGCCACAGCTGCTTCGTTCTCCCGGTCACAACGCCGAGCTCAGAACTCCAATCGCGAGATGTACTCGTAATCTCGGCGAACGCTGTCGATCGGAGCCCCCGGATAGGTCTCCTGCTCGACGTAGAGATGCTTCTCGTCGATTCGATCGATCATCTCGAACAAGCGACGGAAGTTGATCACGCCCTTGCCGAGCTCTGTGTCGTTGGACGCCCCGATGCTTGGTGCATCCTTGATGTGAAATAGCGAGTAGCGACTGGCGTAGCGCTGCATGTACACCAGCGGATCCTTTCCACCGACGGCCGCGTTCCCTGTGTCAAGCTGCAGCCAGACCAGAGACGGATCCGTGCGCTCGGCGAACAAATCGTAGAGGACCTTGCCGCCCTCGGCCGGTCTGAAATCCCATGCTTCGTCGTGGAACCCGATTCTCATCCCGCTCCGCTGCGCTCGCGCCCCTGCTTCGTTGAAACGATCTGCCCACCGACGATAATCGTCCGCTCCAAGGCGCTCGGCGTCGGGCAGGCTCGCCACGATCAGATACTGATGGCCGAGGATTTTCGCGATGTCGATTTGCCGATTCAGATCGTCGAAGACTTCAGTACCGATGTGAGTCGAGGGCGCGGTCAAGCCATTCGCATCGAGAATTGATCGCAGTCGCAGCGGTGGCATGCCGAAATTGTTCATCGAGCCGAGCAGCTCGACTTCCTTGTAGCCGATCTTGGCGATGTTGGCGATCGTGCCCTCCAGGTCTCGCCGGGCGTCGTCACGAAGCGTGTAAAGCTGGACGCCAACCCTCTTGAGCCGCCGCGATCCAGTCGCAGCACCCGCGCCTGCCGACGCGCAGCCAAGCTGCGTTCCCACCGCTGTGATTCCTAGAGCCGTCAGAAATTCGCGCCTGTTCATTTTATTCTCCTAGCCTCGGGTGGTCATACGGTGGTGGTGGTCATCGAATGCGGGATTGAGCGTGCGGGCATGGTTTGGTGTTCCTTTCGGTGTTGGGCAGGTGATACGATATTCTCCGCTGTGATGAACTAGCAAGAAGGAGCGGCCTCAATCGCAACTGGGAGATCCGATGACGAAGAGCAATTTTTCGCGACGGGAATTTCTGGAGATGAGCGCGGCTGCCGCAGGCGGATCCCTGGCGGCGAGAACCGTTATCCTGGGGCAGGAGGCGGAATCGACTGCCACAAAACGCGCAGCGCCAAGCGACACCGTGCGGTTCGGAATGATCGGCGTCGGGATGCAGGGCTCGGGTCTATTGGGCAATTCGATCCAGCTGCCGGGAGTCGAGTGCGCCGCCGCCGCCGATCTCTACGATGGGCGACATACCCTGGCGCGAGAAATCGTGCGCCCCGATCTGCCGGTCACCCGTCGCTACCGTGAGCTGCTCGACAACAAGAACATCGATTGCATTGTGGCCGCGGTCCCCGATCACTGGCACCGCCAGGTGGTCATCGACGCGGTAAGCGCCGGCAAGGACATCTACTGTGAAAAGCCGATGTCACACACGCCGGCTGACGGCGTGGCGATGGTGGATGCCGCCAAGAAAGCCGGACGCATCGTTCAGATAGGATCCCAGAGAGTAAGCTCACAAACCTGCGCGAAGGCGAAGGAGATCATCGCCAACGGCTCGCTTGGCGATTTGATGCTGGTCGAAGGCTCGATGGGCCGTAACGATCCTTGTGGTGCGTGGCAGTATCCGCCTCCATTCGATCTCTCACCCGCCAATCTCGACTGGGACACGTGGCAGGGCGATGTCGTGCCGAAGCGCGCGTTCAATCCGATCCTCTTTGCGCGGTGGCGGTGCTGGAAGGAATACGGAACTGGAGTGGCCGGCGATCTCCTCGTTCATCTCATCAGCGGCATGATGTTCATGCTCGGCATCAATCAGCCGCCCCGATACGCGGCCGCAGTCGGCGGAATTCGTCACTGGAAGGACGGGCGCAACATGCCAGACGTCCACAGCGCTGTTTACTACTTCGGGGACCTGCCTGTCTATATGCGCCTGAATCTGGCGACGGAGACGCCCGAGGTTTATCGGATTCAAGGCTCGAAGGGGTTGCTGGAGGTCACCGGTTCCAGCGTCAGCTTCACCCCGCAGCTCGGCGTCGACACTTACCCGTGCTACTACACGGGCAGTTTCCCGCGCGCCATGCGAGAACAGTACGAGAAGCAATGGCACGCAGAGAATGACGCCAAGCTGGCGAAGCTGCCGCCGCAGGAGTCATTCACGTACAGAATGCCGGACTTCGATGATACGCGGCCGCATTTGGCGAATTACTTCGACGCCGTACGCACGCGGAGGCCGGTCGTCGAGGACGTCGTCTTCGGGCACCACGCGGCGCTCGCCTGTCATATGGCGAACGAGTCTTATTTCAGGAAGACCGCCGTTACGTGGGACGAGTCGTCGAAAACGATCAAGCCAGCTTAGCGGTCGCGGATTCGCTCCGCTTCTTGAGACCTACCGCCTCGAGACTGAGAAAGCGCTCGGTGGTTCTTGCCATCAGCGCCGAGACGAGTCCGCCGAGCAAGCCTTCGTAGGTAACTGAGAGAGTGGCTCTGCTCCCGGTGGGGCTTGGCTCGACACGGTGCTGGCCCGTCGCCCGCATGCCCGGACCGGTGGTGACCCAGGTGAAGCTTCGGCCGGTATCGAGCTCAGTGACTTCCCACAACGCAGGAAGAAACCCCGGCTGGCGGATGCGTGCCCGACTTCCCACTCTGAACGGTCCGCTATCGAGGCGATGGACGCTGACCACGCTCGCCGTCCACTCCGGCCAGCGTTCGACATCAATCGTCACCGCCCAAACTCGCTGCGGAGGCACGGCGATCTCGACCGAAACCTGAAACGTGCGGAGCGGACCCGCTTTGCCTTTCTCTGGCTGACTGGGTGTCACGTAAGGTTTCTACGCAGCTGCGGTGTTGCGCGATCCTCGGCCAATACGGTTGAGTAGAAAGCCAAGCACGAACAACGCGCCACCGATTACCACTGAAACCGTTGCCACGGAAAGCATCGTCGGGAGCTGTACTCGCCAATCGTTCATCTTCGAGAAGATCGTGATGACGAAGATCGTTGTCCCGAACGTCGCAAAGATTCCACCGATTCCCATCAATCCTGCTGCGAGACCTGAACGCATCAATTCCCCGGTTGGAGTGATCGAAAAATAATTGATCCGTTCATCGGGCCGGAGTCAGCACGATGTTTCGGTACTCGATCGGACCGTGATCGCCCTGGAGAAGCAAGGGTCCGGGCGCGCCCTCATTGCTGTCGATGGCGCCGCCGGTGATTCCTGGAATCTCCTGGTTGCTGATCACCGTTCTTCCGTTGGCGACCACCGTCACCATTCGGCCGGTAAGCGTGATGTCATACGACTGCCACTGGCCCGGAGGACGCGCTGCGTTCTCCGACGGCGTGAGAAAGCCGTAGATCCCGGCGAACCGATCGTTCGCGGGCTCCTCGCCGTAGTTGTCCTCGATCTGAACCTCGTGACGCCCGCGCAGATACACGCCGCTGTTGCTGCCTTTGGGATAGCGGAACTCGACGTGCAGCTTGAAATCTCCGAACGTGCGATCGGTGACGATGTTCGCTCCCGAGTGGGGACTCGTCAGCACTCCATTCTTGACCACCCACTGGTTCGGGCTCCCCGTCGCATGCCAGCCACCGAGGTCGTTGGCGTGCAGCAAGTGAATCGCTGAGCCCCACAACGGAGCAGAAGTCCGCACCAGCCTCGGCGCGCGCACTCCGGTCCACTCGGCGCCTTTCCCGTCCGGGAAAGTCATCCGACCGCTGAGCCGATCGCCCTGGATTCGCCCGGCGACGGTGAGCTCGCCAGAGCCCTCTTCCCACTGATGCGGAATTGTGAAGTGGAGCGAATCGCCACTCATTACAACCTGGGAAATCGGACGAGCGCTCCCGACAATGCCGACGAACCTGCCGACCAGAGCGTCGCGTCCCGACGGCCCGATCTCCAGCCATGACGGATACGACTTCCCGGCGGTAGTAAGCGTGATGTCCCAGCGGCCCGCAGCGCGCGTATCAGGTGGCGGGTCGCTCCGAGCGTCGTTCGACGCACGCGACGCAGAAATTCCCGGCACCAGCAGCGCCAGCAGCAAAGCAGAGTATCGCAACGACGACTCCTTGATCAGGCGTGTGACGCCCAGGCTTTTTCCCCGGGCTTGTACGGTATGCACGGATCGTAGCGGCCAGGCGCCTCGACGTACCGTTGTGCCTGGGTCATGCCGATCTCCGATGTGAAATAGCCGAGCAACGCCAGCTCCTTCATCATCCGGAAGTATCCTTTCGGCGGCTGGTCGGAGATTTTTGTCGCCGTCGTGGCTGCGGGTACCGGAGGTGATTGCTGTTTCTCACTCAGGAACTCGTCTGACTTCCTTTTCGCGTCCGCTTTCCGTTGTTCCGAGAAATTGAACTGCTCGCGATCAAGAGCCTGGAGCAGGGCGAGCCGCTGCTGCGGTGTGGCGCCCATGAAGACGACGCCGGTCTTCTCGGTGCTCGCATCGTTGAGCTCGCGCATTCCGTCGCGAAAGATTTTTTCGTCTTCCGGACTGTAGGAGTCCCTCACCATCAGCGCCATGAATGCCCCGGTCTTTGCGGCCTTGGCGCCGGGAGTGCTCGTCGTCGGCAGTATCGTGTCGGCGATTTCATCGAGATACGCGATGTCGTCCGCCGTGAACGCCTGTCCCGACGTCGATGTCTTTTCGGTGCGGCAGCCGGAGATGAACGCGCTGCTGCCGATCAGAGCGACGCCACCCAGCAGCGCGCTCACGCGCAGCACCGCCTCGCGGCGGGTGATCATTTCAGGCGTGTCGAGAATGCCCGTGTCGTTACCTGTCATTGAAGGCTCCAATCAGATGTTGCGGCGGTTCAGCTCGTTTACCGCGAAATCAGCCGCCCGCGCGGTGAGCGCCATGTAGGTAAGCGATGGATTCACGCACGCGGCCGAGACCATACAGGAGCCATCGGTTACGAACACGTTCGGCGCATCCCAAACCTGGTTGTGCGAGTTCAGTACCGAAGTCCTGGGATCGCGTCCCATCCGCGCCGTGCCCATCTCGTGAATCCCCATCCCGGGAAAGTATCCGGCGTCGTAAACCTGGACATCTTTTACGCCGCTTTCCTGGAGCAGCTCGGCCATGTCGACCTGCATGTCGCGACGCATCGCGCGCTCGTTCTCACCGATCGCGCAGTCGATGGCGAGCACCGGCATTCCCCACTTGTCCTTTTTCGTCTGATCGATCGAGACCTTATTGGCATGGTTGGGGAGCATCTCACCGAATGCTGTCGCGCCGATCGTCCAGCCGCCCGGCATCGACATGGCGTCCTTGAACTGGCCGCCGACGCCCAGCTCGGCGACGGCTCTAGCCCAACCCTCTCTGCCGGCGCCGCCCTGGTAGCCGAAGCCGCGCAGATATCCACGCTTGTCGCCAAAGAGATTTCTGTAGCGAGGGATATAGAAACCGTTCGGACGGCGGCCGAAATAGTACTTGTCGTCGAGTCCTTCCAGCTTGCCGTTGGCACCGGCTCGGAAATGATGGTCCATCAGATTGTGGCCGAGCTCACCGGAGCTGCTGCCGAGTCCACCGGGCCAGACATCCGTGGCCGAGCGCATTAGGAGCCAAGTCGAATTGAGCGTCGACGCGCAAAGAAACACGACCTTGGCCTTATAGTCGGTCATCTGATTGTTGAGCCCGTCCATCACTCGCACGCCAGTCGCTCGTTTGGTGTTCTTGTCGTAGAGAACTTCGCTGGCGATCGACCACGGCTTGAGAGTGAGCTTGCCCGTTGCCATTGCGTGCGGCAGCGTCGACGATTGGCTGCTGAAGTATGCGCCGTAGGGACAACCTAGCCAGCACGCGTTGCGATACTGGCACTGAGACCGGCCGTCGTGGGCCCGGGTGAGATTCGCAGACCGGCCCGGAATGATGCGTCGGTGCGGCCCAAAGATCTTGTTGGCTTTATCGGCCACGAGCTGTTCGCCACAGTTGAGTGGCATCGCTGGAAGGAACTGGCCGTCCGGCAATTGCGGCATTCCCTCAGTCGATCCATTTATCCCCGCGTGCTTCTCGACGTAATCGTACCAGGGTGAGATGTCGGCGTAGCGAATCGGCCAGTCGACGGCGATCCCCTCCTTGGCGTTCGCCTCGAAATCGAAATCGCTGTGTCGATAGCTCTGGCGTCCCCACATCAAAGATCGTCCGCCGACGTGGTAGCCGCGGTACCAGTCGAAGCGTTTGACCTCGGTGTACGGCGAATCCCGGTCCGATGCCCAATAGTCGAGGTTGGTTTCGTTGAGTGGGTAATCCCTCTTGAGAACCGGATATTCCTCCTCCATCGCGCGGGTGCGGCCGCCACGATGCGGATACTGCCACGGCGCCTTGGTCGCGTTCACGTAGTCCTTGATGTGCTCGATATTCTTGCCCCTCTCAAGGCACAGCACGTTGAGACCTTTTTCGGTAAGCTCCTTGGCTGCCCAGCCTCCGGAGATTCCGGATCCGACTACGATTGCATCGTACTCCTGCGTCTGCATCTGGTCCTCGCTATCGACTCAAGGGGAAGGACGGGCGGATTCTGCTCGACTGGATCAACAGGTGCGGTCCGAATATGCGTCGTTGTGCATGCAGTCCTCAAGCTGGCACGCACTTCTCTTGGACGCGAGTAACCTGGCTGTCAGCTTCATTGGTTTCGCGCGCTGGCGGAGGCTGCGGTGTCGCTCACAATTTCGCCTCCCGCGCATTCGTGGATTACGGTCGCCGGCCACGATGGATCGTATTGCTCAGCCGCAAGGATTTGTCGTAGCGTCAACGCCTTGCTCTCTCCCCAAACCACCATCGCCGCTTCCGTGGCTGATGCGATGGTTTCGATGCCGACGCTGATTCCGTGGGTTGGCACAGCGCCCAGAGTTCCGAAGGATGGAGAGGTCTGGAGGTTGTCTCTCCTCGTTGATTCCGAAAGCGCGATGATGCGCGTCCTCGTGTCGCGCGCGCTTCCGGGCGGGTTGAACGCGACGTGTCCATCGGTCGCGCCCGACGCGAGCAGAAAAAAATCGACGCCTCCTGCAGAGAGGATCTGCTCATCGTACGCGGCAGGATCCTTCGGATCGGGAAACCAGATCGCCGACTTCCGGATTTGCAAGCCGCTTGGCAAGTGTTGATTGAAGCGCTCGGCGATCTCGACCCGGGCAAAGTGATGACAAGACCATGGCGCACTACTCGGAGCGTACTCGAAACCCGACGGCGACCTCACCAGGTATTCATCCATCATCACCAGAACTGCATGACTGAGGTCCTGCTTCGTTTCCGCGAGGCGATTTGCCATCGCTTCGTAGATTGGTCGCGGTGTGCGCCCAGTCGGCAGGCCGAGCAGGAAGGCTTTGCCAGCGTCTCGAGCCCGAGCGATTCGCTCGAGTAACCCTAGGGCGAGCTTCGCCCCGATTGCATCGGGAGAATCAAAGACGCGCAAAGGTGTCGTCGATCTACGCTCCATCACACCGCCGCCTTCAGGAAGGAAAGGGCGATCGCATCCTGAACGATGTGCGCCACGATGATGGGCCATAGCCGGCCGGTTTTCACAAAATAGAGAGTCATCATCACCGCCACTGGCAGTATTGTGAGGAGCGCCAATCGTCCCTGATAAGCGTGCGCGGCGACCCGAAGCACGACGCTAGCCACGCACGCGGTCCTGATGCCAAACCGGTTTCCCAGCGCTGGGATGGCGTAACCCAACCAAAGGAACTCCTCGAAAATGGGATCGAGCACCGCGCCTGCCACCACCATCGGTGCTGAGATCATCCCAGTGACTGCGCGCGTCCGGAGTGCGACGACGGCGGCCGGCGCGATCGTGTAGAGCGCCAATACGGCTAGATAAAAGATCCCGATCAGTCCGAGCCAAAGCGCCAGCCCGCGACCGAGGTCCTCCAGCTCTGGAGCGCCGGCGACATCCAGCGGCCGCCACTGCCTGCGGGCCAAGTACACTAGTAGCAATCCAGCAATGATCACCTGAAGAGCCAGCGAGAGCAGCAGGTTTTGATCGGTGAGTACCGCGGTTGCACGAGCCCTGCGACCAATGCGAATCGAAGATACCAGCGACAGTGCGATCGGCACGCCGAGCACGAGCACGATTTCGCGGGTGGTCGCGGGGCGAAGCATCGCCCGCTGCAGTCGTGCGTGAGGGCTCTCGTCGTTGCTCATTGCGCTAGTCGAGCGGAGCCAGGGCCAGACTCGCCGCACCGACCATTCCCTCCCACCCGTCAAAAGTCGAAGCCACGATCTCGATCTTGCCGCGGAAGGCGTCGCCGGCGTGCTCGTCGAAACTCTGCTTTGCGCTATCGACGAGGAGATTCCCGGCGGCGGCGATCCCACCACCAACGACGAATTTTTGCGGCGCAAA
>WNGI01007086.1_pt1 | contig 16995 bp, 12 predicted proteins | sample 5400621 | NCBI WGS metagenome assembly WNGI01 (sample SAMN13153374, study PRJNA577476) | soil metagenome | isolation source: 20 cm soil or saprolite under Garry oak tree replicate 1 | place: USA:California | collected 2016-06-15 | reverse complement strand
GATGTGGAAATTGGGAATGCCCCGGGCCCTGGCGCGCGCCAGCACCGCCGGCACGAACGCCTGCCAGAATTCCGGGTTGACGTGCCTGGCCGTGTCGATGCGGAACCCGTCGACGCCGTACTCGTCGATCCAGGCGCCGTAGATATCGATGAATCCGCGCAGCGCGCGCGGGTTCTCGGTCATGAGATCATCGAGACCGGCAAAATCGCCGAACGTCGAGCTCTCGCCGCTGAAGGTGGAGTTGCCGCGGTTGTGGTAGTAGATGGGGTCGTTCAGCCAGTCCGGAACCTTGACGTGTTCTTCACCCTGCCGCACGTAGGGCGTGTAGGCGTAGTCGGGGCGCGTGAGGCGCGCGAAGTTCTCGGCCGTCTGATGCTCGGCGTCATCCCCCAGGAATCCGCCGTTGATCGGCTCGCCGTGCAGCCCGCCGCGTCTCTGGTAGGGGTAATCGGCGCGCGAGCGATACGGGCAGGTCCGGGTCGGGCATTCGCGATAGGCGATCACATCCGCCGTATGATTGACGACGATGTCGAGGTAGAGCTTCATGCCGCGCCCGTGCACGGCGTCCACCAGCGCGCGAAAATCCTGGTTGGTGCCGAAGTGCGGATCGACGCGGGTGAAGTCCGTGATCCAGTAGCCGTGGTAGCCGGCCGATTCCGCTCCCGCAGCGCCCTGCACGGCTTTGTTCCTGAACACCGGTGCCACCCAGACCGCGGTCGCACCAAGCCCCTGGATGTAGTCGAGCCGCGCGATCAGGCCCTTGAGGTCCCCGCCGTGATAGAAACCGGTCGCGGTCGGGTCGAATCCCGTCGTCAGGCGCCCGCCGGACAGCCCGCCGCGATCGTTCGAGGGATCTCCGTTCTCGAACCGGTCGGGCAGCAGGAAGTAGATGATCTCGTCCTGCGGCGGGCGATCGCGGAACATCGCCGCGCCGCCGGCATCCGGGCCCGCGACCGCCGCCGGTGCGATGGCCACGCGGACGGCCGCCAGCATCGCGACCCCCGCCGACACGATCGGCGGCCGGGTCCAAGGGAGCGATCAGTAATCACTCTATGCGATAGTTGACTCCGAACAGGAACTGCCGCCCATACAGCTGGAAATCGATCTGCTGCGACTCGGAGCGCTGGTAAGCGATGTAGGGCGAATTGAACATGTTGTTGATCTGGAACAGCACCGAGAGTCCCTGGTAGCGGCCGTCGAACTCGTAGCCGGTCTGAAAGTCGGTGATCTCGTCACCATGGACGAACTTGAACGCGCGGTCGTTCGCGAAGTTCGTCACCTCGCCGATGTACTTGGAGCGCGCGTGCGTGGCGACGCGCGCCGAGAAGCCCGCATTCTCGTAGTAGAAGGTCGCGCTCCACACGGTCTTGGACAGTCCCGGCAGCGGTATGGTGCCGAGATTGTTGCCGGAGATGACGTTGGTGCCGTTGGCATCCTGGACCGTGATGTTGCTGTCGGTCTGCCCGAGACTCAGGATCGTACCGAAGTGGCGCAACGCGTCGGAGATCATGTCGCCCGGGAGCGAGGCGGTCAGCTCGATGCCCTTCAGGGTGCCGCCCTGGCCGTTCACTGGTCCCGACAGCGGCCCGAAGTTCGTCCGCGCGCACGGAGTGGTTGGGTAAGTGGGACACAGGAAGGACGGCGGTAAGGTAGCCATGAACGCGCTGAAGTCGTGATTGGGGTCGGTCTCGTTGAAGATGTAACTCTTCAGCTTCTTATAGAAAACCGCGCCCGAAACGTACGCCTTGCTGCTGAAATACTTCTCGTACGACAGATCCGCGGCATCCGCGCGCCACGGATCGAGCCTCGCATTGCCGGTGCTGCCGATGGGCTGCAGCACGGTGCCAAAATAGCTTGCCCCGATCTCCTGCGACGCCTTGAGCTGATCCATGCGCGGGCGGGCCACTTCCTTCGCAAGTCCGAGGCGCACCGCCTGCTGCTCGGGCAGCGCGAACACGAGGTTGATCTCCGGCAGCACGTCCGTGTACTTCTTACCGTCGCTGAAGGGAGTGACGGCGTTGGTCGCCGAGTCGTGGAAGAATGAGTTGGAACTCTGATCGGTGCCGATGACCTGCAGGCCCACATTGCCCTTTAAAGTTACGCTGGATGACAGCGGATGGTTGAGGTCACCGCGGATATAGGAGGTCGTGAGCTTCTCTTTGACGGTCCACCATTTGCCGACGAGATATGACAGGGTGGTGGGATCCCCGTATACGATCGGCTTGTAGTACGCCGCCATGACTGCCGGCACATCCCACGCCAGCACCGAGGGTGCTCCCGCATACGACAGGTTGGTCGGCGACAGCAGATACTGAGAGGCGATCGGGGTGAACCCGCCCGCAATCGTCGAGAGGCCGCTCTCAGGCGATCTCTTGTCCTTGGAGCGATCCGCGTAGTTGACGCCGAGCGCAACCGAATCGAACCAGCCCGTCAGCTCGCGCGACACATCGATGCGTGCCGATTTGAGCTCGTCCTGAATGTGCGGCTTCTTGACATAGCCCGTCCCATAGATGGTCGGGCCGAGCTGCACCTGGCTCGCGTCGGTGTAGTTTCGCTGGAAAGTGATCGAGGGCATCGAGGTGCCGAACAGCGCAAATTGACCCGTGTCGTACTGGTTCAGCGGCGGGTTCATGCCGTTGGGGAGCGGCACGTACTCGGCATTGTTCTCGGGCTGGAACTGATCACGCGTGGCGCGCGAATAGCTCACATCGCCCGCCAGATTCCAGCTGCCGCCCGACCACTTGTTGTTCCAGCCGGTGGCGAAGATCTTGTCGTCCGTGATGAACTGGAAGTTGCGCACCAAGGGAAGCACAACGCTTAGGGTGCCGCCAGTGGTGGAGTTCTCCCTGATGGTCGGGTTCGTGATACCGATCGGTGTGCCCATCGGTATGTTGGGATCGCCGGAGGCCGGGTAACCACTGACGTTCACCTCGAGGCTGCGTGCGTTGTCCTTCTCATGGCTCTTGGTGTAATACAGGTCGAGGATGCTGGTGAAGGACTCAACCGGCCGGAATTCCAGCGCCGCCATCGCGCCATCGCGCGTGTTCTCGCCCATGTCGGTGCGCACCTTCATGCCGTTCGTGGTGAACACACCCGCGCCGTTCGCACTCCAGGGCTCGTAGGTTCCGAACCCCTCAGTCGCGAGTGGCGAATTGAGGCGCGCAACGCCGAACGTGACGCCGAGACGATTGTCCATGAACTGATCGATGTACGAGAAGCTGCCCCGATATCCCTTGTCGGTGGAGTCCGCACCAAGTCCGCTGTCTGAGTTGCGCTCGCCGCGCACATTGAACGCCAGGGCGCGCTTGCCGAATTCGAGCGGGCGTGTCGTCCGCAGGTCGATCGTTCCGGCTAGGCCCTGGCCTATCAGCTGCGCATCCGGCGTCTTGTAAATCACGACGGAGCTCAGCAGCTCCGACGGGTACTGGTCATACTCAATGCTGCGGTTGTCGCCGGTGCTCACCTGCTCGCGGCCGTTCAGCAGCGTGGTGGTGAAGCCCGGATCCGTGCCGCGCAGGCTGATCGCCGAAGCACGGCCTTCAGCCCGCTGCGAGGTCAGTCCCGGCAGACGCGAGATCGACTCGGCGATGCTGGTGTCGGGCAGCTTGCCGATGTCTTCGGCGGAGATTGCCTCGACGATGCTGCCCGAATTCTCCTTCAGCTTGATCGCATCCTCGATGCCACGGCGAATGCCGGTAACGACGACTTCCTGGAGCGGCGCGCTCTCGGCAGGGGCTTCCTGCGCGGCGACCGGGAGGGCGAAAGTGATCACGAGCGGCGCCCACGACAGGGGCAACGAAAGCACGGTGCGCAGCACGGCGCGGACGGTAACAGTCGGCATCTGTGACTCCCCCTGACAAACGTCCCGACGAATGCACGGCCCGCGCGCGTTATCGGTCGCACTATCGGGCCATGCAAAAGTCTGCGAAATGTATTGCGCATTTGCAAGACGCCGGTTCCACGCCGCTTGCGCCATCGCCGTCCTGGGGAAACGTTGACTTTATTTAATATTTATAAAACAGCGGCTTAGTCCCATGATTGATGAAGTCCGTCCCGGATCCGGCACGGCGGCGCGGCAGATCGCGGCAGGCGGCGGCCAATTTGGCGGCGAACCGGTCAATCGCCAGGCGCGCGTCAGCCCATGGATCGAGCGAGGCGGACCCCTCAACGAGCGTGGGGGCAAAGTGGCGGTAGCTTACCGTGGCGACCACGTGCTGGTTTGCGTCCCGAACGTAACCGGTCAGCTCGGCCCCGCCGAGATATTTTGTGCGCGCCGCGTCCACGGCCGGGTCATCGCTCACTTGCTTGCGGGTCGGATGGGTGGGCGCAACGTCCTGCACGGTCACCGCGACCACCAGGCCCGCAGGTAGGGCGACCCGCCCGGTTTCGCGCGCCACCGCCGCGAGAATCGCCGCGCGCAACGGCGCAGTCTCATCGGCGCCATAGCGCTGCAGTTTCGTGGTGAGCCGCGGTGGGAAGTCGATCGCGATCGCCGACAGTTCCCCGGCGAGCAGCACCGGCGCGAGCAGCAAACCGGCGGCGATCGAGAGCCGGCCTATGTGTAACAGGGACGGCATCGTTTCTCCCGATGGTTTGGCAATTCAGGCCGCGCCAAGTTCACGCCCGCCGCCCCGTTCGGTGAGCGGCTGCGGCACGCGCAGGACCAGCAGCCCGGCCAGCATGAGACTCAGGCCACCGAGCACCAGCGCGTAGATCGGCGCGCCGCCAAACATCACCCGCAGCAGGAATCCCAGCATGCTCGCGGCAACCAGCTGGGGAATGACGATGAAGAAGTTGAAGACACCCATGTACAGGCCCATCTTCTGCGCCGGCAGACTGTCAGACAGCAGCGCGTAGGGAAGAGAGAGTATGGAGGCCCACGCGAAACCCATGCCCACCATGGCGAGCAGCAGCCAGTGCGGGTCGCGGATCACCAGGAACGACAGCAACCCGGCGGCGCCGAGCCAGACGTTGACCAGATGACTCAGCCGCACACCGAAGCTGCGCACCATCAGGGGAATGACCACCGCGGCGAGCGCGGCAAAGCCGTTATAGGCGGCGAACAGCACGCCCACCCAGTTCGCGCCCTGGTTGAACGCAGCCGAGTGAGGATCGCTGGTGCCGTAGTGCACCTGGCCCACCGCCGCAGTGGTATAGATCCACATCGAGAACAGCGCCAGCCAGGAAAAAAACTGCACCGGCGCGAGACGCCGCATCGCCCGCGGCATGGTCGCCAGATCGCCCATGATGCTGGCGAACAATCCTGGCGAGACTCCCCGGCCGTGGAGCCACTGAGCCGCGCCCCACAGCAGTGCTCCGGCGCACAGCAGATACAGCTGCGGATCCAGCCTCCACAGGTCGATCAGCGTGAGGCCGGCAACTCCGGCGACACCCCAGGCGAGACCCTTGCGCCGCTCGCGCCGCGGGTCGAGGGCATCGGCGGCGCCGGCGGGCACGGCATCGTCGAAGGACAGCAGCGTCTGCGGTGGGTATTCACGCGAGCGCAGCGTGGTCCAGGCGATGGCCAGCAGCAGCACGCCGGCGCCGATCTCGAACGCGTAGCGAACGGTATCCGGGATCCCGGGGCTTCCAGGGGTTGCAGCGGTGTGGTTGCTGACACCCGCCCGATCCAGGAGCCATGGCAGCATGCTCGCCACCACCGCGCCGACACCGATGAAGAAGCTCTGCATCGAGTAACCGGCCGGTCGCTGGTTGGGGTTCAGCTGATCACCCACGAACGCGCGGAACGGCTCCATGGACACATTGATTGCGGCATCGAGCAGCCACAGCAGCGCCGCCGCCATCCACAGAGTCAGCGAGCGCGGCATCAGCACCATGGCGGCCGCGGCGAGCACTGCCCCACCTAGAAAGTACGGTCGGCGGCGACCGAGCCGCGTCCAGGTGCGGTCGGAGAAATAGCCGATCAGCGGCTGCACCAGCAGCCCGGTAAAAGGAGCCGCGATCCACAGCAACGGTATCTGCTCGAGACCGGCGCCGAGTGTCTGGAATATGCGACTGACGTTGGCGTTCTGCAGGGCGAAGCCGAACTGCAGACCGAGGAATCCGAAGCACATGTTCCAGATCTGCCAGAATGACAGATGCGGCTTCGCACCCCCCGCCATCCCCGCGTCTTGCGCAGCCATGGGTGTTTTACCTCCTCGGGGACATGCGCCTGTGGCTCCGCCGTGCGACACGCCGCTCACGCCAACGTTTATTCACCGGGCGTTCAGGGCGGGTGCAGAATACTCCTCATCGCACCGGACTGAACGCGCTCCCGAGCGGCCCAACTTTTTCAGCGCGGGCACATTTTTCAAGACGTTCGGATTCGAGTTCGCGTCACTCCGGTGCACTCCCTTCCGCCATGCTCGCTGCTGCGAGCATTCCCGGCCGAGGAGGCGAGGAGGTAAGCGATGGAAACTACCGGTGGCTGCCTGTGCAGGGCGGTCCGTTACTCGATCAGCGCCGCGCCCGTCGTCACCCGCATCTGCTGGTGCCGCGTCTGCCAGTACATCGGCGCCGGCAGCGCTACCGTGAACGCCTGCTTCCCGAGCGCCGCGTTGACGGTGAGCGGTGAGCCGCGCGACTACTGTCTGATCGCCGACAGCGGCAACGTGTCGCACCGGCGCTTCTGTCCGGCCTGCGGAACGCATCTGTTCAGCGACTCGGAAGCGCGGCCGCACCTGATCTTCGTGCGCGCCGGCACGCTCGACGACCCCGAGATCGTCAAGCCCAGCGTGACCATCTGGAGCTCGAGCGCGTTGAGTCCGAGTGCCTGCCGCAGCTGCGCCGCGGTCATGAGGCGGGTGTAGACCGCCGTCCCGACATCGAACTCGCGCGCGCGGGCGAGCGGCCCGACGACCACGGGCTCGAAGCCCGCATCTCTCACCAGGCGCTGTGCCACCTCGAGCGCCTGGCTGTCGTCCCCGGCGAGCGGAATGGCGATCCGCTCGCCGCTGCGGTGCGCTTGGCTCGCGAGGTCCCCGGAATTTATGGCGTTGAATGCCCGCACCAGGCGCACCCCCGGCAGAAACTCCGCCGAGCTCACGCCGGTGCCCTGGCGACGTGCCTGCACCGCCATGTCGCCATCGCGCTGCGGATAGGGATTGCCGGTGTCGAGCACGATCTTTCCGCTGAGCTCGGCCTTCAGGTCACGCCCGATCTGCGGCAGCGCCCCGTAGGGCACCGAGATCAGCACGACATTGCCGAACAGCGCCGCCTCGCGCGGCGTACCCGCCCGGGCCCCGGGTCCGAGCGAGCGCGCCAGCCCCTCGAGCTGCCCGGGATGACGCGAGGACACCAGCACCTCGTGGCCCGCTTTCACCCACAGTGAGGCGAGCGTACCGCCGATGTGGCCGGCGCCGATGATGCCGATCTTGAGCGGCGCTACAGCGGGCGCTGCGGCGGGCGCCGCGCCCGCGGCACCTGCGGCCGCTCCCGTCCATGCCATGAGCGCCACTGCGGCGGCAGCGCTGAGCGCGCGCGCGTGTCCCGTCACGCCGCTCATTTCGGCGAGAACTCCACCCTCGTCTGCCAGTGTGGCACGGTCGGATGATCGGTGTCGATGACCAGCGTGCCGTGCGCGTGCGGGTCGGTCGTCGCCAGGCGGATCTCCGCCCGGTCGCCACAGCCGGCCACGACCGGAAACGGCGTCAGTACCGAGATGGCCTTCGCGGACTTGACGTCCGCCGGAGCCTCGCTCGACGGGTCGACCCGTGCCCCGGTGATCTGCGCGCTCGGCACGGTCACGAAACGATACTGCACGCTCCCCAGCCAGCCGCCCTTGGGCGCCTTGCCTGAGGAGTCGAAACTTGCCGTGTAGGCGAGCGATGGCTCGATAAGTCTGATCTGCCGGGGTTGCGGCGGCACCAGCTTGTGGCGCACCGCCAGCCCCTGCAGCTTCCACTCCGCCAGGATCTGCAGCGGGAAGCTGCTCTGACAGCGCACCGAATACAACCCGCGCCACTCGGAGCCCTCCTGGGTGAGTGGAATCTTCTGATTGTCGCCGAGCGCAAACAGGAAGACCGATCCGGGCGTCACCAGCGCATCGCGCGTCACGGTCGCCTTGATGTCGTACATCCCGATGTCGTGGTTGGCCGGATATGCGGCCGCCGTTTCATCGTGCACCTGCACATCGCAGGCGCCCAGGAGCAGTGCCACGGGAACCCACGTGAGCCGGATGAGCCTGAGCATGCCTGCGCCCCTTCGTTGCTGGCTGACGCCGATCGCCCGGGGAGCCGGTATTGTCAGGGAGCCAGGGCCCGCCCTTACAGGCCGTCGTCTTCCGGATCGGCTGCGAACGCACCGCCCGGGCGCACCGCCGCCGCGGCGGGCGCCCGGGCCTGAAAAACCAAAACCCGCACCCCGTTACTTCTTTCTCCTGGCTCCCGAGCGCTTCGCCGCTCTGAAGGAGATGCCCGCGCGCATCGCCTTCTGCTGAACCGCAGCCGCTGTGCGCCCGAGCTTCTTGGCGACCTGTCCGGTTGGGGTTCCCGCCTTCGCGAGTGCCTTCAGAGTCTTCAGTTCACGGGCGCTCCAGGAGGCGCCATCGTTCGGTGGACGTCTTGCCATCGTTCCTACTCCACAATCACCCAACGGAGGGGCGGACTGATCATGATACACCGGTCACGAGCGCGCGATCATAACATGTTGGAAATGTCGCGGCCAGGGCACTGTCAGGGGTTAGATGTTGCTTCGGCGCAGCGTGCCGTCAGTATCTTGTTGCCGCGCCCGTGCCCGCGGTGCACCGTCCTGCGCCACGCGCTGCAAGCATGTAGGTGAGCATGTAGGTGATCAGGACTGACTGCGCTGGAAAAAACGCCGCGCGGATGTGCTGCAACTCACCGGGGGTCGGGTCCAATGCACGAGCTTGTAAGCGTCGCGCCGGCGGCCTCGCGGGCAGGGTGACTGGGTCGATGATGTGCGGGCGTCGGCGATAGACGACACACGCGGCCGCCAACATGACGAGGCGGCCGCTGAGGGGCAGCCGCGCACCGTCACACCGGGGTGCCGGTCCGGAGGCAGGCGGCATCGACCGCGTTGGAGAGCAGCATCGCGATGGTCATGGGGCCCAGGCCGCCGGGCACGGGGGTGATCCAGCCGGCGCGCTCGGCCGCACGCTCGAATTCGACATCGCCGACGAGTTTGCCGGAGGCGGTGCGGTTGATCCCCACGTCGAATACCGCAGCCCCGGGACGGATCCAGTCCCCGGGGATGAAGCCGGCTTTGCCGACCGCGGCCACCAGGAGCTCGGCGCGCTCGACTTCGGCCCTGAGGTCGCGGGTTCCCGTGTGGCACACGGTCACGGTCGCACGCGCCAGCAGCAGTTCCAGCGCCAGGGGCCGGCCGACGATGTTGGAAGCGCCCACCACGGTCGCGCGCAGGCCCGGGAGCGCCAAGCCGTACTCCTGCGCGAGCCGGATCACCCCGAGCGGCGTACAGGGACGCAGTCTCGGCCTCTTCTGCGCCAACAGCCCCGTGTTCAGCGGATGGAACCCGTCGACGTCCTTGACGGGGTCGACGGCGTCCATCACGCGGTTGGTATCCACCCCCGCAGGCAGGGGTAGCTGCACCAGGATGCCGTCGACGCGCTCGTCGTGATTGAGCGCGTTGATGAGCGCGAGAATCTGCCCTTCGCTGGTGCTCACTGGCAGGTCGTGCGCGAAGGACTCGATTCCGGCCTCCTGCGAGGAGCTGCGCTTGTTGCGCACGTACACGCTCGAGGCCGGATCTTCGCCCACCTGCACCACCGCGAGTCCGGGTCGCCGTCCGTGGCGCGCGGCGAAGCGCGCCGCACGCGCCGCGACCGCGGCGCGCACCCGGGCGGCGACCATCTTGCCGTCGAGCAGTACCGCGCCGCCTGCGGTACGCGGCAGCGCCGCTGCGGTGTGCCCGGCGGCGGCTCCGGCGTTGGCTGTTGGAGCGCTCATCAGTAGCGGTAGCGATCGGGTTTGTAGGGACCGGATTTGTCCACGCCTATGTAGCGCGCTTGGCTCTCAGTGAGCGACGAGAGCTGTACGTCGAGCTTCTTCAGCTGCAGCCGCGCCACTTTCTCGTCCAGCTCTTTGGGCAATACATGGACGCCCACCGGATACTTCCCCGGGTGGCTGAACAGCTCCACCTGCGCGATCGTCTGATTTGCGAAGCTCGAGCTCATCACGTAACTCGGGTGGCCGGTGCCGCAGCCGAGGTTCACCAGCCTGCCTTCCGCCAGCAGGATGAGCCGCCGGCCGTCCGGCAGGATGACGTGGTCGACCTGGGGCTTGATGTTCTCCCACGGGTAGCGCTTCAGGCTCGCGACGTCGATCTCGTTGTCGAAGTGGCCGATGTTGCACACGATGGCGTTGTGCTTCATGCGCAGCAGGTGATCGTGGGTGATCACGTGAAAGTTGCCGGTCGCCGTGACGAAGATATCGGCCTTGTCGGCCGCGTACTCCATGGTGACGACGCGATAGCCTTCCATGGCCGCCTGCAGCGCGCAGATCGGATCGATCTCGGTCACCCACACCTGGGCCGACAGCGCCCGCAGAGCCTGGGTGCAGCCCTTGCCGACATCCCCGTAACCGCACACCACGGCGATCTTGCCCGCCACCATGACGTCGGTGGCCCGCTTGATGGCATCCACCAGCGACTCGCGGCACCCGTACAGGTTGTCGAACTTGCTCTTGGTGACCGAGTCGTTCACGTTGATCGCAGGGAACGCGAGTGTGCCCTCCTTCGCCATCCTGTACAGACGCTTCACCCCGGTAGTGGTTTCCTCGGTTACGCCCCGGATTTGACGGATGCGCGTGGAATACCAGCGCGGATCGCTCTTGAGCCGGGCGCGGATCGCCGCGAACAGTGCGCGCTCCTCGTCGCTGCCCGGCTTGGCGATCACGCCGGGGTCGCCCTCGGCTTTCACGCCCAGGTGCAGCAGCAGCGTCGCGTCACCGCCGTCGTCGAGAATCATGCTGGAGTAGCCGCCGTCGGGCCACTCGAAGATCCGGTGCGTGTACTCCCAGTAGTCCTCGAGCGACTCGCCCTTCCAGGCGAACACCGCGGTGCCGCGCGCGGCGATGGCGGCGGCGGCGTGATCCTGAGTGGAGAAGATATTGCACGAAGCCCAGCGCACCTGGGCCCCGAGCGCCTGCAGCGTCTCGATGAGCACCGCGGTCTGGATGGTCATGTGGAGCGAGCCGGAGATGCGGGCCCCCTTCAGAGGCTGAGTGCGCGCGAACTCCTCGCGTATCGCCATGAGACCGGGCATCTCGGTCTCCGCGATCGCGATCTCCTTGCGGCCGAAGTCGGCGAGTGCCAGGTCGGCGACCTTGTAGTCGCTCGTGCTGGCGGCGGTCTTCAATGTGGCGTTCATGCTCGATACTCCGAATGACAGAGTGAGCGCCGTATGGATGACCCGAGGTCTGCTGAGCCTGGCAGGCGCGGCGCTTCTTTCACGCACCGGTCTGTCGCAACGCTCCTCAGCAGGCGTGGCTGCCGCGATGCGGCTGATTGCTGTGCTTCAGGCTGCGCGCACGTCCTTGGCCTCGGCAGCCAACGTCTCGGCGAGATCGGTGCGCTCCCAGGTGAACTCCGGCTCGGTGCGGCCGAAGTGTCCGTAGGTCGCGGTCTTCTGGTAGATCGGGCGCAGCAGGTCGAGCATCTCCCGCAGACCGTAGGGTGTCAGGTCGAAGTGCTTGCGGATGAGCTGCGTCAGGCGCTCGCGCGACAGGCGGCTGGTGCCGAAGGTCTCCACCATGATCGAAGTCGGCTCGGCGACGCCGATGGCGTAGGACACCTGCACCTCGCAGCGCTCGGCGAGCCCCGCCGCCACGATGTTCTTGGCGACATAGCGCGCGGCATACGCGGCCGACCGATCGACCTTGGAGGGGTCCTTGCCCGAGAACGCGCCGCCGCCGTGGCGGGCGTAGCCGCCGTAGGTGTCGACGATGATCTTGCGCCCCGTGAGTCCGCAGTCCCCGACCGGTCCGCCGATCACGAAGCGTCCGGTCGGGTTGATGTGGTACTTGGTGCGCTTGTCCACCCATTTCGCCGGCAGGGTGGGCTTGAGGATCTCCTCCATCACCGCCTCGCGCAGCGCCTTGGTGGAGACTTCGGGGCTGTGCTGGGTTGACAGTACCACCGCCTCCAGACCCACCGGCTTCGCCTCCTCGTAGCGCAGCGTGACCTGACTCTTCGCGTCCGGACGCAGCCAGGGAAGCTTGCCGGCCTTGCGCACCTGGGCCTGGCGCTTGACCAGGCGATGGGCGAGGGTGATCGGCGCCGGCATCAGCACATCGGTCTCGTTGGTGGCGTAGCCGAACATCAGTCCCTGGTCGCCCGCTCCCTGCTTGCGCTCATCCTTGCGATCCACGCCCTGGGCGATGTCGGGAGACTGTTTGCCGATCAGGTTCAGCACGCCGCAGCTGGCGCCGTCGAATCCCATATCCGAGGAGTTGTAGCCGATGTCCAGCACCGTCCTGCGCACCAGGGCTTCGACGTCGACCCACGCAGAGGTGGTGACCTCGCCGGCGACGATCACCACCCCGGTCTTGACGAGGGTCTCGCAGGCGACGCGACCGCGCGCATCCACCGCGAGGATCGCGTCCAGCACCACATCCGAGATCTGGTCCGCGATCTTGTCCGGGTGGCCTTCGGAGACCGACTCGGAGGTAAACAGATAGTCATTCGCCATGGAACTCGTTCCGCCGCAATCTAAGCGCCAAGGCAGGTGAGTTTAACCCAGGTGGCCGCGGCCGTGGCTAGGCGCCGGGGCGAAGGCCCCCGCCAGCCGCGCGTCGAATTCGGCGCGTGTAAAGTGATGATTCTGCGTGCCGCGCGACTCGATCTTGATGGCGCCCATGAGGGAGGCAATCTGTCCGGTGCTCGGCCAGTCAAGACCGTGCAGCAGGCCGTGAATGAGACCGGCACGATAGGCGTCACCGCATCCGGTGGGATCCACCACGGCCGCTGCCTGCGCGCACGGGATCGCGATCTCCTGATCGCGGGTATGAATGACCGAGCCGGCCGCGCCGCGCGTCACGATGAGCGCGGCCACGCGCTGCGTGAGCTCGCCCACGCTCCAGCCGGTCTTCTGCTGCAGCAGCTGCCACTCGTAGTCGTTCACGGTGACCCAGGTCGCCTGGGAAACGAAGCGCGCCAGCTCCGCGGCGCTGAACATCGGCAGCCCCTGACCGGGATCGAAAATGAAGGGGATGCGCGCCGCGGCGAACTGCGCGGCGTGCTCGATCATGCCCTCGCGCCCATCGGGCGCGACGATGCCGATGGCGATGTCACGCGCCTGCGTTACACGGTTGACGTGCGCATGCTGCATCGCTCCCGGATGGAACGCGGTGATCTGATTGTCGTCGAGATCGGTGGTGATGAACGCCTGGGCGGTGAGCTCTGAATCGATGACCGTGACGTGATCGTCGGGCACGCCGGCGTTCGCCATCCATTCCCGGTAAGGACCGAAGTCGCGCCCCGCGGTGGCCATGGGATAGGCGATGTCGCCGAGCAGCTTCAAATTGTAGGCGATGTTGCCGGCGCAACCGCCGTATTCGCGGCGCAGCTGGGGCACCAGGAACGCGACGTTCAGGATGTGGATCTTGTCGGGCAGGATGTGATTGGCGAAACGGTCGCCGAACACCATGATGGTGTCGAACGCCAGTGAGCCGCAGATCAGCGCCCGTCCCGGCCGGGCGGCCTTCATGTCTTGGCGCCCGGCGAAGCGGCGCCCGCGGCTGGTTGAGCTTTGCTGTCGGCCACCATCAGCGCCACAGCGCTCCGGGCGAGCTCGGTGAGGCCCGCGCCGTTACGCTGCTCGAAGTAGCTGATCATCTGCGCCCGCATGCGCGGTTCCCAGTAGCGCTTGAGGTGATTGGCCACCGCCCGCGCCGCGTCCGGCGCCTCCGCGGTGCCGGCGAAAAACGCGCCGATCTCGTTGGTCATCTTGATGAGCAGATCGATGTTCATATACTCGAGGGCTATTTGAGCCGCTGCGGGTGCGCGTACACGACATGCTGGTCGGCCCGCGCGAACGCCACCAGCGTGAGCCCGGCGCGCTGCGCCAGGCGTACCGCGAACGCCGTCGGTGCCGACAGCGCGACCAGCAGCGAGATGCCGACGGTGGCGCACTTCTGCACCATCTCGTAGCTGGCGCGGCTGGTGATCAGCATATAACCCGCCGTGAAATCCGCGTGCGCGCGCGACAGCGCCCCGATGGTCTTGTCGAGCGCATTGTGCCGGCCGACATCCTCACGCACCACTTTGATCCCCTCTCCCGGGACGACCCACGCCGCCGCGTGCACGCTGCCGGTGCGGGCATTGATCGGCTGCCGGCCCGACAACTCCCCGATCGCCGCGTGCAGATCGGCGCTCGTGACGCTCGCCCCCGCAGGCACGGGCGCGCACTCGCGGATGGCATCCGCGGCGCTCTCCGCCCCGCACAGGCCGCAGCCGGTGCGACCGGTGAGGTTGCGGCGGCGCTGCAGCAACTGCGTGAACCGCTCCCAGGCGACCGTGATGTGCACGTCCGCGGACAGTGCGCCGTAGCTGACCTCCACGCCGCGGATTTCCTCCGCGCGCGCCACCAGGCCTTCGCTCAGCGTGAATCCGACCGCGTAGTCCTCCAGATCCGCCGGCGTCGCCAGCATCACGACGTGCGGGACCTCGTGATAGACCAGCGCTACCGGCGCCTCCTCCGCCACCAGGTCCGTGGTGCGGGCGATGGCGCCGCGCGACCAGCGCTCGACGGCGAGTTCCGCGCTGACCGCTCCCGGCGCTTGCGCCCCTGCCACCGGTTCCGTGCTCATCGCGCGCTCAGGCTGCAGGCGGCGCCTCGCTCAGGCGGGCGCGCGATCCTGCTTGCGCTTGCGGGCCGGTCTGGGTGCGGCGCGCTCGGCCTGCGCGCGCTTCTGCCACGCGTCCTTCTGGTTGACCAGCACCACCTCGACCGCGGTGACCTTGTACTCGGGGCAGTTGGTCGCCCAGTCGGAGTTCTCGGTCGTGACCACGTTGGCATTGGTCTCCGGGAAATGGAACGTGGTGTACACCACGCCCGGGGCGATCTTCTCGGAAACCTTGGCGCGCAGCACGGTCTCGCCGGCGCGGCTGGTGAGTCCCACCCAGTCCCCGTCGCTGATGCCGCGCACCTCGGCGTCGTGCGGATGGATCTCCAGCACGTCCTCGGTATGCCACAGGACATTGTTGGTGCGGCGCGTCTGCGCGCCGACGTTGTATTGCGTCAGGATGCGGCCGGTGGTGAGGATCAGCGGGAAACGGCTGGTCGAGCGCTCGCTGGTCGGCACGTACTCGGTCGGCCAGAACTTGCCCTTGCCGCGCACGAACTGCTGTACGTGCATGGTCGGGGTACCCTCGGGAGCGGCGTCGTTGCACGGCCACTGGATGCTCCCCAGCCGCTCGATCTTCTCGAAGCTCATGCCGGCGAAGGTCGGAGTGAGGCGTGCGATCTCCTCCATGATCTGGCTGGCGTGCTCGTAGTGCATCGGATAGCCGAGCGCCTCGGACAGCAGGCAGGTGATCTGCCAGTCCTGATAACCGCCCAGAGGCTCGATGACTTTGCGCACCAGCGAGGTGCGTCGCTCGGCATTGGTGAAGGTGCCGTCCTTCTCGAGGAACGAGGAGCCGGGCAGAAACACGTGCGCGAACTTCGCGATCTCGTTGAGGAACAGGTCCTGCACGATGACGCATTCGAGCGAAGCCATCGCCGCGCTCACGTGGTGCGTGTTGGGGTCGGACTGCACGAAGTCCTCGCCCTGCACGTACATCCCCTTGAAAGTGCCATCGAGCGCCGCCTCGAACATGTTGGGAATGCGCAGGCCCGGTTCGGACTGCAGCTGCACCCCCCAGACCTCTTCGAACGACTTGCGCACGACCGGATCGGACACGTGGCGGTAGGCGCTGAACTCGTGGGGGAAGGAGCCCATGTCGCACGAGCCCTGCACGTTGTTCTGACCGCGCAGCGGGCTGACGCCCACGCCCTCGCGGCCGAGGTTGCCGGTGGCCATGGCGAGGTTGGCGATGCCCATGACGGCGGTCGTGCCCTGGCTGTGTTCCGTCACCCCCAGGCCGTAGTAGATGGCGCCGTTGCCGGCGGTGGCGTACAGGCGCGCCGCGCGCCGCACGCGCTCGGCCGGCACCCCGGTGATGGCTTCCGAGCCTTCCGGCGAATTGCGCTCCTCGGCGACGAACGCCTTCCACCTGGCGAACGAGTCCGGCTCGCAGCGCTCGGCCACGTAGGCCTCCTTCACGAGGCCCTCGGTCACGACCACGTGCGCGAGCGCATTAAGGAGCGCGACGTTGGTGCCGGGCTTGAGCTGCAGATGCGCGTCGGCCTCGATGTGCGGCGTGCGCACCAGTGCGATCTCGCGCGGGTCGGCGATGATGAGCTTGGCGCCCTGGCGCAGGCGGCGCTTCAGCTGCGAGGCGAACACCGGGTGCCCATCGGTGGGGTTCGCGCCGATGATCAGGATCACGTCCGCCTTCATGACGGAGTCGAACGCCTGCGTGCCGGCGGACTCCCCGAGCGTGTTCTTCAGCCCGTAGCCGGTCGGCGAGTGGCAGACGCGCGCGCAGGTGTCGACGTTGTTGGTGCCGAAGGCGGCCCGCACCAGCTTCTGCACCAGGAAGGTCTCCTCGTTGGTGCAGCGCGAGGAGGTGATGCCGCCGATCGAATCGCGGCCGTACTTCGCCTGGATGCGGCGCAGCTCGCCGGCGGCGTAGCCGATCGCCTCTTCCCAGGAGACTTCGCGCCACTCATCGCGGATGTTCTTGCGGACCATGGGCTTGAGCACCCGGTCGGCGTGCGTCGCATAGCCCCAGGCGAAGCGCCCCTTGATGCAGGCGTGACCGTGGTTGGCAAGGCCCGCGCGATCCGGCGCCATGCGCACCACCTCAACGTCCGCGCCCTCGCCCCGCAGCTCCGCCTTGAAGCCGCAGCCCACGCCGCAATAAGCGCAGGTGGTGGTTACGGCACGCTCGGGTGTCCCTAGGCCGATGATC
>WNGI01002107.1_pt1 | contig 17000 bp, 17 predicted proteins | sample 5400621 | NCBI WGS metagenome assembly WNGI01 (sample SAMN13153374, study PRJNA577476) | soil metagenome | isolation source: 20 cm soil or saprolite under Garry oak tree replicate 1 | place: USA:California | collected 2016-06-15 | reverse complement strand
ACGGCAGCGCACGCCGCCAGACGCTCCGCTTCTTCGAAGCACCGCCGGCTTGGTCGGTCGAAGGTGAGCTCCACGAAGAGCTCGTCGACATGGTCGACGAGCGCGTGCCGGCGCGCCTGCCGTTCGAACCAGCGGCCGACCTCACGATAGAGGGCCGACAGCTCGCGGAACTCGTGACGTGAATCCAGGCCCCCACGGTCGAGACGCGTGCGAAACGCGGCGAACGCGCGTTCACATCGATCGCGCGGCTCGCGAAGCAGCGTCCGAATCGTGCCGGGCAACTCGCGGACCGCGGTGAGGCGCTCGATGTCCTCGCGGGCCGTGGGCTCCGGAGGGTCATCGATCAGCAGGACGACCCGTCGGCTCGGATATTCCTGGAGGCACGCGGAGAGCAGCGTCTTGGCGACGACCTCCGGCTCCTCCTTGTAGGCGGGGACGAGAATCGCCACGGTTGCGGCCGCGTCGGTGCGGTAGATGCCCTGAAGCTCCTCGGTACTGGCGCGACGATGGATGAGCAAGCGCCGAAGGTAGCCCAGACGGGCAAACTGGTAGATGGCGCCGCCGTACAGCAGGAACAGGACGATCACGAGAAAGAGCACGCGACGGACGGCGGCCCCGACGCCGAGACTCGAGAGCTCCAGAGTGGGCCGGAGAGTGACGGCGACGACGCCAGCGCTGGCGAGCAGCGTGATCGCGATCGCCACACGTGTGAGCAAGATCTCGCGGCGCAGATCGGTCACTACGCCGTCGGATTGTGGTTGCGGACGATCGAAAAACGCGGCACCGATCGCAGCGCTCATCGGAGTCGGCCGCGTGGGTTTTCGCAAGAAATGAGCCAACGAAGCGGGCGACGAGTCTGCTCCGTAAGTTTCCGGAGCCCCATGCGTTACCGGCTGATGGCGACGACCACGACGGAGTGTCGAATCGAACGGCTGGCAACCAGGTGCCGGCGGGGGCGTCATGCTGACACGACCACGACGCAAAGAAAGAGCGTGATCGCGGGCCGACGCGCTCCCACGACTCCTGCGTGACTTCATCGTCCAAACGAGCGCTGGAGGGCGGCGGCTCCCGGTGAGTCCGGCGGATCAGCGCCCCACGAGCTTGGCGATGCTCTCGCCGAGATAGAAGGGATCGACCGGCTTCGTCAGGAACGCGTCGAACCCCACGTCGGCGGTCTGGAACACGTTGTACCGGCTCCGATGAGCCGTGAGGGCGACCGTCGGAATGCCGCCGCCGTGCTGACGGTGCTTCAACTGATCGACCAACCAGAGGCCGTCCTCGTCCGGCATCGAGAGGTCGCTGACGATGACGTGCGGACGCATCGCGAGGGCTTTGGCGAGAGCGTCACGCGCGCTCGCCGCGGTCTGAACGGTCGCGCCGAACCGCTCGAGCGCGAGGCTCAAGACGTCGAGGGAATCCGCGTTGTCGTCGACAATGAGCACCACGATACCGGTGAGGTCGGGTGAATACGCTGGTGCGAACGTCATGATGACTCCCAGGCGGAATGGAGCCCGCCACGATTGGCCGAGTGTCGAGCGTCGTAGGTTGCCCTGAGTCGAATGCACCACCCGTCCAACTTGCGAGGGGCGCGCTCAAAAGACAACCGGAAAAGATTTTCCCTGAATTGCCCCAGGAAAATTTCCGTGAGTGTCAGCCACTTGACAGCGTCTCCATTTTTGAGGGACAACTCGCTCAGATGGGCGACGTCACGGGGCTGGACGCCACCTATGCGCGGGATCCCGACTTCGTCTCCCGCCGGATTGCCGACGAGGTCCTCGTCCTGCCCATCCGAAAGAATCTCGGCGATCTCGAATCCATCTACACGCTGAACGAAGTGGGCGCGCGGATCTGGGAGCTCCTCGACGGTCGCCGCACCCTTCGCGAGATTCGTGATGTCATCGTCGGCGAGTACCAGGTCACCGACCAGGAGGCGACGGTGGATCTCGAAACGTTCGTCGAGCACCTGACTGCGATCGGCGCCCTGGCCGCACCCGCCCGATGACGGCCACCGCCGCGGCCGTTCCGGCGATCGGTTACAGCGCGCTCGTCGAGCGCATCAAGCGCGGCGACGGCATGGCGCACGTGCCCCTCGAAGGCAGCTGGGAGCTGACGTATCGCTGCAATCTGACGTGCACGCACTGCTGGGTCAATCTCCCGGCCGGCGACCGGCGGGCCCGTCAGCGCGAGCTCAGCGCCGACGAGATCGACCGCATCGCCGGCGAGATCGTGGATGCGGGCGGGCTCTGGCTGCTCCTGACCGGTGGCGAGATCTTCATCCGCCCCGACTTCCTCGACATCTATCGCCGGCTCAAGCGGCGGGGGTTGCTCCTTACGCTCTACACGAACGGCACGATGATCACCGAGCGGGCGGCCGACCTGCTCGCCGAGTATCCGCCGAGCCTCGTCGAGGTCTCGCTCTATGGCATCACGCCGGGGACGTATGCCGCCGTCACCGAGGTGCCTGCCCTCGAGCGCTGCTTGCGGGGGATCGAGCTCCTCCGCGAGCGCCGCATCAAGATCCGGCTCAAGAGCGTGGTGACGACCGCGAATTACGACGAGTTCCTGGACATCGCGGCGTGGGTCAAGCGTGAGTTCGGTCAGCGCTTCCGCTACGACCCGAACATCAACTTCCGGAAGATCGAGGGACGCGAGGGCATGGCCCCGGCCAGGGTGCGGGTGCCGGCCGCCAAGGTCGTGGCACTCGACCGGGCGCTCGACGCCGAGACCGACGATCTCCGCGAGACGTATCAGGACATGGTGGACAAGACGCGGCAGGGAGTCGATACCGGCCGCGGTCAGTACGTGTTCGAGTGCGGCGCCGGCCTGAACAGCTACCACATCGACCCCTACGGCCGCCTGACCTCGTGCATGATGGTGCCCTCGATCGGCCACGACCTCCGCGAGGGCTCGTTCCGCGAGGGCTGGGACTCGTTCCTGGAGCGCGTCGTGTATCTCAAGAAGACGCGCACGACCCGGTGCGACTCCTGCGCCATCTCCGGGAACTGCACCTCGTGTCCCGGGTGGTCGCTGCTCGAGCACGGCGATCTCGAGGAGCCGGTGGACTACATCTGCGACGTCAATCACGGCCGCGCCGAAGCCTTCGGGGCCGGTGAGCTGATCCGCACGATTCGGATGAAAGGAGCGCAGGCCCATGGATAAGAGCGAGGGCGCCCCGCGCCGGCCGTACGTGCCGCCCAGGATCGAGCGAGTGGACATCGTCGAGAGCGAGGTCGCGCTCCAGACCTGCAAGAAGTCGACGACCAGCAGCATCAACACCAAGAACACCATCGGTAACTTCGTCTGCCCGAGCGGCTGCAAGAACCGCTCGAACACCTGATTCCGAACGCCGGTCTCACCGTCGGCGAGTCGACGGTCGCCATCGCGGGCGACGATCGATCCGCCGACTGGATCGTGGGCCGCCTCTACCGGCCCTTCCTGCACGTCGGCGGTGACCCGACGCTCGATCTCACCATCGCGCCGCTCGATCGCGGCGTTCCCTCCGATGGCGTCGTTGCCTTCGATTCCGGCCTGGGGTGGCGTGTCGCGTCGACGGCCGATGGCTGGTCGTTCGTCGGACTTCGGGCGAGTCGCGCCTATCACGCCCTCGCCGTCGACCGCGAGTGGCGCAAGGGGACCGTCTTTCTCCCGGCGCGCCTCCGGTCGGGCGCCGGCCGGCCGTTTCCGATCGCGTATCCCTGGGAGATGCTGCTGTTCACCTCGCTTCTCGGCCACCGCGACGGGGCGATCGTGCACGCGACCGCCGTCGTCCTCGACGGCGAGGGCTGGGTGTTCGCCGGCCCTCATCGCGCGGGGAAGAGCACGCTGGCCCGGCTCTTCAAGGCCCGTTCGGACGTCACTGTGCTCAACGACGATCGCGTCGCGGTGCGACACGTGCACGGTCACTGGCACGTGTTCGGAACGCCGTGGGCCGGAAGCGCGCGGCTCAACGCCGATAGGTCCGCGCCCATCCGCGGCGTCTGTCTGATCAGTCACGGACGCGCCACGAAGCCGACTCGCCTCCAGCCTGCGCGGGCGGCTTCGAAGCTCCTGGCGCGGTGTCTCCACCCGTACTGGGAGCCGGCGGCCACGTCGAAACTGCTCGACACGATCGCGCGGATCGTCACCGAGGTCCCCTGCTACGACTTCCCGTTCGCCCCGAGCTTTTCCTCGGTCCTTCGCGGCCTCCAAGTAGCTGAAAGATAAAACGCTGAGACGTTCGCCTTATTGATTCTCCGACGCCGCGATGTGATTTTCGAGGAGTTCCGTAAGGAGACTCTGGCTCGGGGCATTCCGTACTGGTGGCGCCCGCGCGGTCTCAGCATGGCGCCGACGATCGACGACGGCGACCGCGTGCTGGTCGCGCCCGCTGCCCCAGAGAGCCTGAAGCCCGGCGACATCGTGAAGTTCCGGGCCCAGGGCGCCTTCGTGATGCATCGCTTGGTGAGGTTCGACCGTGGCGAGGACGGAGCGCGGGCGTTCGTGTTCAGGGGCGACAACGCTCCCGCGAACGACCAGCCGGTGACGGCCGCCGCAATCATTGGCCGCGCCGTTGCCGTGGAGCGCCACGGGGTTCAGCGAAGGCTGGACTCGAGATTTGAACTCTGGAGGGGACGACTGAAGATCATTAAGCGGGCTCTGATTGAACGATGGCGTGACCGGCGGGGCGGCGCTCTGGTTCTCATACCCGCCCTGGCCGCTCTCCTCTCCCTCGGCTCCTCCACCGCCTTCGCCCATTCGCACGATTACCGGAACGACGACTCCCGGGACTCTCGCGACTCCCGGGACGACCGCGACGACCGCGACGACCGGGACGATCGCTACGATCGGGACGACCGCGGGAAGAATTCCAACGGCAAGACGCCGGCGCTCGCGACGCTGTCCGTGATCGGGACGCCGCGCGTGGGCCGCCATCCGTTCGGCGTAGCCATCGATTCGGGACACGGTCTCGCCGTCGTCGCCAATCGCAACGACCGCACGGTTTCGGTCATCGATCTGCTGAGCGCGACCACGGTCAGGACGATCCTGGTCGGGCGTGGGCCGGTGGACGTGGCGATCCACGCGAGCGGCATCGCGTTCGTGACGCTGGCCCAGGAAAACGCCGTGGCCGTCATCGATCCGGCGCTGGGCACGCTGATCCGCAAGATTGCGGTCGGCCATCATCCGTCAGGATCGCCGTCGGCGGCAACATCGTCGTCGTTGCCAACCGAGGCAGTCGCAGCCTCACGATCCTCAATGCCGTCAACTTGACGCCGATCTCCGATCTCACGGTCGGCCGCATTCCGAGAGATGTGGCCATCAACCCGCTCACGGGCGTGGTGGCGGTGACCGACGAGTCTGACGGCATGGTGTATCTCGTCGACATCCGGTATCCGGAGAGCCCGGTCTTCCTGCCGCCGGTGACCTCGCCGGGCGGCGGACGCGGGCACACGGACGACTACCGTCGCCGGGGCCCGCGCGCGCGGCCGGTGGGCATCGCGTTCGACTATGGCGTCGGCGTCAATCAGTTCGTCGTGGCCGACGAGAACCGCAACGCCGTGCACATCGTCAAGCTCTCCGCCACGGGGACCGTCGACGGTATCCGCTCGGTGGACGTCGGCAAGCGGCCCCAGGCGATCGCCGTGAACCCCGGACGCGACTGGGCGCTCGTCACCAGCGAGAAGGACGACGTGTTCGGCCTCTCGCTGTCGTCGGGCGAGGTGAGCAGTCGGACCGACGTCGGGAAGCGGCCGCGGGGCATCGCGATCGACCCACAGACCTGTCGGGCCGTCGTGAGCAACTCGAAGGGTCACTCGGCCTCGGTGCTGGTGGGGCCGTGCAACGTCCTCAAGATCTTCTCGCTCTCGCCGTCGTCGGCGAGGGTCGGATCGTGCTGGCCGACCCTCGCATCTGCGCGACCGGCGACATCGACGGTGATGCGTCGGCCGGTATCCTGGCCGTCGCGCTCCAGCGCGACGACGCGGTGGCCATCGTGAGGGTGAGTGGCGTCGATCCCGTCACTCACGCGCCGTGCCCGTGCGTGAAGACGCTCTCGCTCGGCTTCGGCTCGAGTCCGTACGGGGTCGCCCTCGACGTCGCCCACGATCGCGTGGTCGTCGTGAACCAGGGGTTGCCGCCCGGTGAGCCCACGATGCCGCTCGGCTTTCCCGGAATCTTGCCCAGCCTCTCGGTGGTCCGTTTGTCTCGCTCACCGAGATCGCCAGAATTCCGCTGTATTCGGCGTTCGACCCCGACGGTTTGCTATTCTTCGCCCCGGCGCTGGTGGCGATCGATCCCGGCCTCAATCTCGCGGTCGTGATCGACCAGGGCGATCCGTACGGAACGAACGAAGGTGGCGCAATGGTCGTCGACCTCACGACCAATCGGGTGACCGCGTGGTTCTCGGCGGGCACGGCGTACTTCACGTCGGGCCTCGCCATCGACCCCGTCCGTCACCTCGCCTTCGTCAGTAACGCGCTGGGCGATCCGACCCAGAACCCGCCCGACGGTCAGCCGTACCTCGGCTCGCTGACGCGCATCAATCTGAGCAATCTCTCCCAGCCGCCGGTGGCGGTCACCACGAACGAGTTTCCGAATGGCGTGGCCATCGATCCGGGGACGGTCTCGAGCAAGCACTCGGCGATCGTCCTGAACACCCAGAGCAACGACATCACGGCGGTGAACGTGGACAATCCGGCGCTGACCGTCACGATGCCCTTCGCGGCGTCGGGCGGGAACCTCGCCCTCGACATCGCCTGGCAGCCGGACGCCGTCCTGGGCCTGGTCCTGACCGGTTCCGCGATCCCCGCGGATCTCGGCGGCAACAACGCCTTCATCATCGGTATCGCGCCAGCCCGACTTCCCTGACGCTGCGGCGCTCATGGCCCTGGTCGGTGCGTATGCCGCCGGCCAGGGCGAGCGCTGGCAGCCGCCGGCCGATCTCACCTCGCTGATCGCGGCGGCCGCGCGCCACCAGCTCACCCCACTCCTCGGAACGGTTCTCGCCGACCGCCCCGGTGCCGAGCCCTGGGCCGCGACGTTGCGGCAGGAGCGCTACTACACGGTCCGTCGTCAGGCCCAGCTCACCACGCTGGCCGGCCCGTACCTGGATGCGCTCCACGCGCGCGGGATCCCGGTGATCGTCCTCAAGGGCGGTGTCCTGGCCGAGCGCTACTATCAGCGCCCCGACGATCGACCGATGCACGACGTCGATCTCCTCCTTCGTCCCGGTGACGTGGAGAAGGCGCTGGCGCTGGCCGCGGACGTCGGCCTCCAGCGCTTCGACGACGCTCACACGCTCGACTTCGACCTCCGGTTCGATACGAAGACCGTCCTGACGCACCATCCGCACGACCTTCGCCAGCCGTCGCTCGACCTCCACTGGGCGCTCATGCGTGACTGGCTCGACGGGCGCGGCAATGTCTGGCTCGAGACGGCGTGGCAGCGTGCCGAGCCGGCCACGTTCGCGGGAAGACCGGTACTCTCGCTGGCGCCGCCGGATCTCCTCGTGCACGTCGTCCTCCACCTGGCCATCCAGCACGCATTCGAGGGACTGTTGTGGTTCTGCGACGTTGCGTTGATCGCCTCGGCGATGAACGATCCTGCCGACTGGGACGCGTCGATCAGCGGCGCGCGAAGCCTCGGCTACGGCGCGGCGCTCGGCGTGACGCTCGACCTGCTCGACGACCTGTTCGCCGTCCGTGTGCCCGCCGACGTTCGCCGGCGACTGGGGCGCCGCTCGCCGCGTCACGCCCTCGCTCGCCGTCTCGTCAGGCGTCATCTCGCGAGGCTCGAGCCCCTGAGCCATCTCGAATATCTGCTGCCGCTGCTGCTGACGGATGGCAGTGGGACGGCGCTCGGCACGGCCTGGCGGCGAGTGGTACCGTCGCGGACGTGGCTCGAGGTGCGTTATCCGGAGACCCGCTGGCCCATGCACTACGCCCGCCACGGCCAGGCGGCGCTGCGCTTCGCCGTTCGCACGCTGCGGGGCCGCTGACGCGCGTCGCTCTCGCTGCCGCGCTCCTCGCGGCGCTCGCGGCGGGCGGCCGGGCGTCCACGTCCGTTGCCCTCGCCCAACCCGATGTTCCGACGTACGGCGTCGAGATCGTCGGCAATCGGCCACACGACCCCGACGCGTTCACGCAGGGCCTCGTCTTCCACGACGGTGCGCTCTACGAGAGCACCGGGCTCCACGGCCGGTCGAGCGTGCGGAGGGTCGACCTCGACACCGGCCGCGTCCTGTCTCGTCGGAGCGTGCCTCGCCAGTACTTCGCCGAGGGCCTTACGATCTTCCAGGGCCGGGTCGTTCAGCTCACGTGGCAATCGCAGAAGGGCTTCGTCTACGACCTCGGGCTCCGTCTGACCCGCGAGTTCGCCTACACCGGCGAGGGCTGGGGCCTCACCCACGACGGCGCCTCGCTCATCATGAGCGACGGCACCCCGCGGCTGCGTTTCCTCGATCCGGTGACGTTCGCAGTCCGCCGCGTGCTCGACGTCACCGACGCCGGCCGTCCGGTCGAATCGCTCAACGAGCTCGAATTCGTCCGCGGCGAGGTCTATGCGAACGTCTGGCCCACCGACTGGATCGTGCGGATCGATCCCGTCTCGGGGCGCGTGGTCGGCCGCGTGGATCTGACCGGGCTCCTGGCGCCCCACGAGCGGCACGGCACCGAGGACGTGGCCAACGGCATCGCCTACGATGCGTCGGCCGATCGCCTGTTCCTCACCGGCAAGCTGTGGCCGCGACTCTACGAGGTGCGCCTCCGCCGGCGCTGACCGGGAGTGGTAGTATCCCGGCCCGTGCTCGACACCACGATCACCGGGAGCCTTCCCAAGCCCGCGTGGCTGGCCGCGCCCGAGACCCTGTGGGCGCCGTGGCGGCTGCCGCCCGAAACGCTGGCCCAGGGCCAGCGCGATGCGGTCCTGGTCGCCCTCATGCTCCAGGAAGCGGCCGGCATCGACATCGTCACCGACGGCGAGCAGTCGCGTCAGCACTTCGTCCACGGGTTCCTCACCCGGATCGACGGCATCGACTTCACCAAGCGGGTGACCATCGGTATCCGGGCCGATCGCTACAAGGCCGAGGTGCCGACGGTGACCGGGCCGCTCCGCCGGCGCGAGCCCGTCCACCTCGACGAGGTGCGCTGGGCCCGCGCTCACACCGATCGTCGCCTCAAGTTCACCCTGCCGGGTCCCATGACGATCGTCGATACGCTGGCCGACGAGTACTTCCGCGATCGTCGCGCGCTCGCCATGGAATTCGCCCGCGTGCTCAACGAAGAGATCCGTGATCTCGAGATGGCGGGGCTCGACGTCGTCCAGCTCGACGAGCCGGCGTTCAACGTGTACATGGCTGACGTGGCCGCCTGGGGGATCGAGGCGCTCCACCGCGCCGTCGACGGCCTCTCCTGCACGACCGCGGTCCACATCTGTTACGGCTACGGCATCAAGGCCAACATCGACTGGAAGCGGACCCTCGGGAACGAGTGGCGGCAGTACGAGCAAACGTTCCCGCTGCTCGCCCGGAGCCGGATCCACCAGATCTCACTCGAATGCCGAAACTCTCGCGTCCCGCTCGAGCTGCTCGGCCTGCTCTGGGGCAAGGACGTGCTCGTGGGGTGCATCGACGTGGCCACTCACGACGTCGAGAAGCCGGACGACGTCGCCGAGACCATCCGGGCGGCCATGAAGTACGTCTCTCCCGACCGGCTCTTTCCGTGTACAAATTGCGGCATGGTGCCGTTGCCGCGCGAGGTCGCTCGCCGAAAGCTGCTCGCCCTCGGCGCCGGCGCGCGCCTGGTTCGCCGCGAGCTCGAGGCCGGTGCGTGAGCCTCTACATCGCCTGACGGCGCTGGCGTGCGCTGGCTGATCGACGGCTACAACGTCATCCGCCGCGACGCGGACCTCCGGGCGGCCGAAGAGGGCGGAGGGCTTCACGCGGGGCGAGCCGCCTTGCTGAGGCTCGTGGCCGGCGCGGCCCGCCGCCATTCCGACCACTTCACCGTGGTGTTCGACGGCGCTCCTGGTGTGGGGCCGGCGGAGAGTCCTGGCCAGGTCGAGGTCATCTTCTCGCGGCCGCCCGAGAAGGCCGACGACGTTCTGATGCGGCTCGCGCGACAGTCGGGCGACGGCGACGCCGTGGTCAGCGACGATCGCACCGTGGCCGATGCGGCGCGGCGCGCGCGGTGCGCCGCGATCAGCGCCGCCGACTTCGTCGGCGCGCTCAGCGGAGGCGGCGCCGCCGAGGACGGCGAGGCGGACGAGGACGATGAAGACGTCGACCAGCCGAAGCGTGGCAATCCCCGACGGCTCTCGAAGGATGCCCGGGCGGCTCAGCGGGCCTTGCGCCGGCTCCGGGGGCGCTGATCGACGGATTCACGCTGACCGGGCGGCTCACCCGATTCGCCGCTCGCGGATCTTCCACCATCCCAGGAGCGCTCCCGAGACGAGTCGCGTCCCCGCGAGGTAGCTCGAGAACTCGGCGGGGCTCGGCTCACCGAGCACCGCGATGCGATTGAGCTGGTACGGATCGTCCCGTCGGTCCACGCCGCCGAGGTCGATGGTGAAGGCGACCGAGAAGCCGGCACGCCGCACCGCGCTCACCACCGCGGGGTTCCGCACGCCGTACGGGTAGCAGAACGCGTCGATCGCTCGGCCGAGCGCGTCCTCGAGCGCGGCTTTGGAGCCGATCACCTCGCACTCGAGCGCCTCGGGCGAGAGCGTCGTCAAGTCGGGATGCGTGTGAGTGTGGCAGCCGATCGTGTGGCCGGCCGCCACGAGCGCCGTGAGATCACGCCGGCTGATCGGGTTGCCCGGATCGTCCAGATCCCCGGAGGTCGGAAAGAACGTCGCGGGGAATTTCAGCCCGTCGAGCACCGGGGCGGCATTCTCGAGCTGGTCGCCGTACCCACCGTCGAACGTCAGGAGCACGGCCGACGCGGGGCAGGGCACCGCACCACTCAACCAGCCCGTGAGCTCGGGCAGGGAAATGACCGTGTAGCCCTGCTCGGCGAGCGTGTCCATCTGGACGGCGAAGCGCGTCCGGCTCCGGACGGAGTGGTAGCAGAGGACACGCACGTCGGCGCCGGCAAAGGACACGGAGAGCTCGCGGAGCGCGCGCGACGCTCCCATGCCGGCATGGTGAGCGTGGTTGCGAAAAATGGTGGCGAGAATTGCGCGTGCGCGTTTTTTGATTCTGGCCATTCTACGATCAAAAAACACACGATGTCGGGTTGTGGGAATAACCCGCTCGAGGTCCCCCCCGGCCTCCTGGTTTCTTGGCTCGCACGCCTTCGCAACGAGCGTGTTGATCTCTACGGCAAGAACGGGCAACGCAAGGGTCACGCCACCGCGACTCGGGGTGCGTGGACCTCATCGAGACGGGTGGCGCCACGGCTTCGGCCCTGGAGTTGCTTGAGGAGTCGCCGCGCTCACCCTGCGGCGTCGGATAACCCTTGTGCTCTACCGCCGCGTGCTGCGCAGCACGCGGATTGGCGATCACCCCTGATGAAGGGAACTATTAGTCATGGGCATGCCTATTGCCTGCTCAAACAGCTGTCCAAGATCACGATCGAAAGGAAACGCACACCATGAGACATCAAATTCTCGTACGGTCGTTCGTTCTGGTCGTCGCGATCGTCGTTGCAGGGAGTCAGGCCGCCGCGGAGGGGCAGGGGCGAGACCGCGGATCGCAGGAGCGGGACGGCGGATCGGAGGGCCAGGACCGCGGATCGCGCCAAGGCGCGGCGGCCGGGCTGGTTGTCCCGATAGTTGGCACGACCTCCGCTGGAGGGACATTCAGCGGCACGCTAACGGTCCAGCGCTTTATCGCGAGGGGCGGTAACATTTTTGCGGTGGGCTTGGTCACCGGTGCGGTGACGGTGCCTGGGCAACCTGTCGGCACCCTCCTGAACGGTCCCAAGGAGATACCCGTGATAGTCAGCCAGGGCACGTCCGCCGGCCTGGCTCCGTCATCGTCGATGATCAGGCCGGTAGGCGGCCTGGGGCGGCGGGCACCTCGCGGCCTCATTCTCGTCCAGGCTCAACAGACCTGCGGCGTCCTGCATCTCGATCTCGGCACGACAACGCTCAACGCGCTGGGGCTTACCATCACCACAAGTCCGATCACGCTCGACATCTCGGGCAACTCGGGCGGTGTGCTCGGCAGCCTCGTGTGCCAGGCCCTCGGCCTGCTCAACAGTGTCGTCAACCTCGCCGGCGTGCTCAACCAGCTCCTCGGTGTGCTGGGTGGGGGGCTTGGTGGATTGACCGGCGGTCTAGGCGTGTAACCGACCACTCGCGTTTCAGGGGAGCCGGGCCACGCGTTCCGGCTCCCATGCCTTCCCACCTCTTTAGCCCGGCCGGCGCCAGGGCTTCGGCCAGCCGGACGGCCGAGGCGCTGACCGGGTTGCTCGAGGCGGCGCACCGGCGGGTCGCGTTGGCCGCGGGCCCGACGGCATAAGACGCCTGTTTCTTCGGCATGGTATCCAAATGTTGACACCAGGGTGAGCGAGGTGACAGCGTGGCTGAATGCGCGCACTGTCGCGCGGCGCCCGGCTCCTTCCGCTCATCGTTCTTCTCGCCTGGGTCACTGGCATTGCGGGCGCCCAGCCGGCGACGCTCGAAGGTACGGTCGTCCGCATCGTCGACGGCGACACGATCCACGTACGGCTCTCGGACCGTGTCGAGAAGGTGCGCTACATCGGTGTCAACACACCCGAAGTTCATCATCCGCGAAAGGGCGAGGAGCCGGGCGGGCGAGAGGCGGCCGAAGTCAACCGTGAGCTCGTCGAGAACAAGCACGTGCGTCTCGAGCTCGACGTTCAATCGCGCGATCGCTACGGTCGGTTGCTCGCGTATGTCTGGATCGGTGAAACGATGATCAACGCCGAGCTGGTGCGCTTGGGCTACGCCCAGGTGATGACGGTCCCGCCGAACGTGCGCTATCAGAGCCTGTTTCTGAAGCTCCAGCACGACGCCCGAGAGTCGGGACGGGGGCTCTGGAAGCGCGTCTAGGCTGCCGATTACCGTCGTGATGGTGTCCTGCGTCTCCGGACGCTGAACCTCGACCACCTATCCCGCCGTGAGCGGGATGCGCGACGCCACGGTCCGCCTCGACGTGGCCGCCAACAACGTCGCCAATGCCAGCACGGAAGGCTTCCGGCCCTCCCATGTCGTCAGTACGGCGCTCCCGGGCGGAGGGGTGGACCCGAGTGTCGTCGCTGGCGACGTCGAGGGCGTGGACCTGGTGGGGGAGATGGTCGGCATGATGATGGCCCAGGTCACGTTCGCCGCGAATGCGAAGATGATGTCGACGACGTCCCAGGTCGACCGCCGCGTAATCAGCCTGCTCGCCTGAGCACGGCCCGCTCTGGTCGCTCTGCTACCGCATCACGAGGACGATCTCGCTCGCGATCAGTCCGATAGCCTCCAGGTCGTCGAGATCGAGCATTTGCAGCATGACGCGGGTGATGCCGAGCTCGCGCCAGCGTTCCAGGTCGCGTCGGATTTCGTCGGGGCTGCCGTAAAGAAAGCCGGCTTCGCGCCAACCGGCTTCGTCGCCGGGCACACGCGGGAATACGGCGCGCACCCGGTCGAGGCGCCGGCGCACCTCGTCGGATGAGCGGCCGATGACGATGGGGATCATGAGCGAGCGGCGGATCTCCGTGGACTCGCGGCCGATCGCGCGGCAGTGCGCCTCCAGCACGCGCGTCTTCTGCTGGTATTCAGCGAAGGTCACGCGCGTCGTGTTCCACTCGTCGGCGTGCTCGGCGACGATACGCAGGGTCCGCCGCTCGCCCCGGCCGCCGATGATGAGCGGCAGCGTGCCGCGCGTGGGTCGCGGATGACTCTCGGCTGCGACGAGCGGGTAATACGGCTGGTCCAGCGTGATCGGCTGGCCGCGCCACAGCATTCGGATGGCGCGTGCCCCGCAGTCGAGGCGATCGAGGCGCTCCTTCACGGACGGAAACGGGATCCCGAACATGCGGTGCTCACCCTCGTGCCAGCCGGCGCCGATTCCGAGATCGAAGCGTCCGCCGGAGAGCAGGTCGATGGCAGCCGCGCGCTTGGCGAGCAGCGCCGGGTGATGAAAGGTCAGCGGCGAGACGAGCGGACCGAAGCGGATGGTCCGTGTGGCCGTGGCCAGCCACGTGAGCGATGCCCACGGCTCCAGCGACGCGCGCTTGGGATCGCCGAAGAGGCCGGTGAGGTGATCGGAGCGGAAGAGTCCGGCGAAGCCACCCGATTCGGCGGCCTCGGCCAGCCGCTGCCAGCGCTTCCACGTGAGATCTTCCTGGCCTTCGATCATCAGGGTGACGGCGAGACTCATGCGACCTCCCTGGACGTGATTTGCGCGCGCGCGAACGCGCCCGTATCATACGGGCAGTGACGATCGCCGCCCCGCCCGGTTTCAGTCTCGACGCCAAATATCGGCAGGAACACGGGACCATCTTCTTGTCCGGCATCCAGGCGCTGGTCCGGCTGCCGCTGGAACAGCACAGGGCCGACGCTCGCCGCGGCCTCAACACCGCGACGCTGATCTCGGGTTATCGCGGCTCCCCCCTGGGTGGGCTCGACCTCACCCTCGAGCGCAACCGCGATCTCCTGCGCGATCACCACGTCGTCTTCATCTCCGGGGTCAACGAGGACCTGGGCGCCACCGCGATTTACGGCAGCCAGCTCGCCAACCTGTTCCCGCGCGCCAGGTACGACGGCGTCCTCGGCATGTGGTACGGCAAGGGGCCCGGCGTCGACCGCACCGGCGACATCTTCAAGCACGGTAACTTCGCCGGCGTCGGCCGCCACGGCGGGGTCCTCGCCCTCGGCGGCGACGATCCGCTGTCCAAGTCGTCGACCTTGCCCACCCACTCGGAGGTCGCGTTCTACGACGCGCTGATGCCCACGCTCTTCCCCGGCAACATCCAGGAGATCCTCGATCTCGGCCGTCTCGGGTTCGAGCTCTCGCGCTACTCGGGGCTGTGGGTCGCGTTCAAGATCGTGACGAACGTCGCCGACGAGATCGGCACCGCCGTGGTCTCGCCGGACCGGTTGACGCTCGTGTCGCCCGATTTCGTCTTCGAGGGCCGCCCGTGGCAGGCGATGCAGCAGCCGATGCTGATGCCGCCCTTCGGGCTCGAGACGGAGCGCCAGATCCACTACGGGCGGCTGGAGGCGGCCAAGGCGTTCGCTGCCGCCAACCGGCTGAACCGCATCACGATCCCGACGCCCGGCGCGTGGCTCGGCATCGCCGCCGCCGGCAAGACGTACTACGACCTGCGCGAAGCGCTGCTCGAGCTGGGGCTCGACGACGAGGCGCTGCGCCGCCATGGTGTTCGGCTGCTCAAGATCGGGATGATGTTCCCGATGGAGCCGTCGATCGTCCGCGAATTCGCCCGCGGCCTGGAGGAGCTGCTCGTCGTCGAGGAAAAGCGCTCGTTCATCGAGCTCTTCATCCGCGACACGCTCTACAACCTGACGGAGCGCCCGCGCGTCGTGGGCAAGCAGGACGAGCAGGGCAAGCCGCTGGTTCCGGCCAACGGTGAGCTCGACGCCGATCGCATCGCTCAGCTCGTCGCCTCGCGGCTCGAGCGAAAGGTGCGGCTCGACTCGATCACCGCCCGCGTGGCGTTGCTCGAAGCGCTCCGCGAGCGTCCGGCCCCCTTGACGATGGCTCGCCAGCCCTACTTCTGCTCCGGCTGCCCGCACAATCGCTCGACCGTCGTCCCCGAGGGCTCGATGGCCTCCGCCGGCATCGGCTGCCACGGGATGGCGCTCTACATGGACCGCCAGACCTTCGGCCTCACCCACATGGGCGGCGAGGGGGCGCAGTGGGTGGGCATGGCGCCGTTCACGGAGACGCCGCACATCTTCCAGAACCTGGGTGACGGGACGTTCTTCCACTCGGGCTCGCTGGCGATCCGCCAGGCCGTGGCCGCGGGGACGAACGTCACGTACAAGATCCTCTACAACTCGGCGGTGGCGATGACGGGCGGCCAGGATGCGGCCGGCGCGATGCCGGTGGCCGATCTCACCCGGATGCTCGAGGCCGAGGGCGCCAAGCGCATCGTCGTGATCACCGACGAGCCCGAGAAATACGGCAAGGGCGCGCGGTGGGCGAGCGGCGTCGAGGTGTGGCACCGCGACCGGCTCGACGAAGCCCAGCGCCTGCTCCGCGGGATTCCCGGCGTCACCGTGCTGCTGTACGACCAGCGCTGCGCCGCCGAGAAGCGTCGTCTGCGCAAGCGCGGCAAGCTTCCCGACCCGGCCATGCGCGTGTTCATCAACGAGGCCGTGTGCGAAGGCTGCGGCGACTGCGGCGTGAAGTCGAACTGCCTGAGCGTCCAGCCGGTGGAGACCGAGTTCGGCCGCAAGACGCAGATCCACCAGTCGTCCTGCAACAAGGACTACTCCTGCCTGCGCGGCGACTGTCCGTCGTTCGTCACCGTGGTCCCTCTGGGCACGCCGAAGAAGCGGGAGCGGAAGACGTTCGCGGTCGACCAGCCGCTGCCGGAGCCGGCTCTGAAGGTGAACCGCGCGGCATCGATCTTCATGACGGGCATCGGCGGCACGGGCGTGGTCACGGTCAACCAGATTCTCGGGACCGCCGCGCTCCTCGACGGCAAGCAGGTGCGTGGTCTCGACCAGACCGGGCTCAGCCAGAAGGGCGGCCCCGTCGTTTCGCACCTGAAGATCTCCGACCGGCCCATCGACGTGGCCAACAAGGTCTCGGCCGGGGAGGCCGACTGTTATCTCGGCTTCGACATCCTCGTCGCGACGTCACCCCAGAGCCTGGACCATGCCGGCCAGGACAAGACCATCGCCGTGGTGTCGACGAGCAAGGTGCCGACGGGCGCGATGGTGACCTCGACCGACGTCCAGTTCCCGGAGACGCAAGGCCTGCTGGTCTCGATCGACCGTGTCACCCGCAAGGACGACAACGTCTACCTGGACGCGCTGGGGCTGGCCGAGACGCTCTTCGACGACCACATGGCGGCGAACCTCCTCGTGCTCGGCGCGGCCTACCA
>WNGI01002895.1_pt1 | contig 17002 bp, 17 predicted proteins | sample 5400621 | NCBI WGS metagenome assembly WNGI01 (sample SAMN13153374, study PRJNA577476) | soil metagenome | isolation source: 20 cm soil or saprolite under Garry oak tree replicate 1 | place: USA:California | collected 2016-06-15 | reverse complement strand
CTTCGATCTGCGTATCGCCTTGTTTGCGTAGCTCTTCGTCGCTCAGCGCTTCTTCATCCTCGTGCGATTGCGGGCGCGGAGTTTTCTCGACTGACCGTGTCGGATCGGCGTGAACCACCTCCCGTTGCGAGATGATTTGGATTTTGCCGCTCGCGCGTCGCACGATCCAAGTGTTCGTGCTGTGGCCGGACAAAGATTTTTTGTTCCGCTCGTTTGCGACCGAATAGATGAGATTGAATGTAATCGTGCTGCTCCGGTCGTCGGCTGTCGAAACAGCGACCGCTTCCGGTTTGAGATTCAGGACCGGCCACCGCGCAATGTAATCGCGCAAGTCTTTCTCGATAAATGCACGATCGCGTTGTCGATCTTCCCCATAATTGACGCTTTCACCAAACTTCGCCACGACGGTCGGAAGATCTGCGCGCGACAGTGCTACATAGTATTCCTTGACGAATGTTGTCGCTTCGCCCTCAGATATTGGCCCGCTCTTTTCCACCTGAGTTGCAGTGGCCTCGGCCGCGCGAACTTGCTGGCAGAGCGCACAGACGATTCCGACCAAGGCGACTTGAAGACAAAACCGTTTGCTTAGCATTTCTCGCGTCGCACTTGACCGAACAGCCTCCCGATCAATACCGCCGGCTTCGATACCGCTCGGGCGCCTGCCCGTGAACGGTTTCCTTTTCGGAAATTATCTTGAGGTCGCCAAACGGCTTCGAGATCACCCACTCCTCATCGGCCCTTCCCTGTTTGCTTCGGTTCGAAGCGCTGTCTCTGACGTGATAACGAACTTCAAAGTGAACGTTGACCACGTTCGGGACAGAGGAGTGCACGACACCAATATCGCCAAGAGTAAAAGAAGTAATGGGCCAGCGCTTGAAATAATTTACGTAGCCGTTCCGGATAAATGCCTTATCGCGTCGGCCGTCGGTGCTGTAATCGACCACGTCGTCGTACTGGCCCAGCAGGTAATCAAGATCCTTGCGTTCCGTCGCTTGATAGTGCGCAAAGATGAACGCTCGCACTTCGTTGTCGCTGATCATGTTGTTTACCGGCGCCGGTGGTGGCGGCGGCGCCAGCGTGGGAATCGGAACTGCAACCGGAGTGACTGCAACCAAAGGCGTGGCCGCAGGAGTGGATGTCGATGCTATCGTTGCGGTTGCGCTCGGCGTCATGGCCGGCGTTTCGGCGATGACAGGAACAGGTGTCGCAATCGCTAAGGAGAGCGCAGGTTTATTTTTTGAATGTCCCGCCCTGGCAAATGCATACCAACCCGCGTCGGCGGCGGCAATCACAACGAGCAACGCACCGGCGCCGATAAAGAGCTTTTTCTTTCGACGCTCTGAAGCGGCAACGACGGCTTTGTCTTCTTTCCGCACAGGAATCGGCAGCGGTTGAGCCGATTCGGTTTCGACGATGGCGGGGTTTTCGGGCAGAGCAGAAGCACCGCTTACCTCGTCTTTCACCAAATCGCGAATCCCAGCGATGAGCCGATCGGCGTGATGATGAAAATCCACACCCGTGTCGAGCACGAGCGCGTTGCGGAATGCGAGTCCCTGAAGATCGGCGGGCAAGTTCTCCATTTGCGGCATTGGCGTGTCATCGATGAGAACGGGAATAACAGGAATGCCGCGTTGCAATGCGGTCGCGATTTCCAGCCGAACGAAATCTGTCGGATCGTCTATGCGGCGATTGCTTTTGCCGCGGCCGCCGAACCAGCTTGGGCCGATGACAGCGATGACTACACGGGCACGCTCGAGCGTCTGTTTGATTTGTTCGCGAAAATCAACGCCATACGGAATCGAATCGAAATCCATGAAAACATTTTTCCTGCCGAAGTCCGCTTGCAAACGGTCATGCAACCGGCCCGCGACCGAGGTCGAATCCTCTCGCCGATATGAAATGGCAATCATGACCGCGCCGTCTGGCTAGTATAATAGCGATAAACCGGAGCTAGGGTAAAGGAGATTGATTCCGTAGGGAGACGAAAGCGCTTTGGCATTTCGTTAGACTATAAGCTCGAGCTCTACCACGCTTGGAGTAAAACAAAGAGCAGAGCGCGCTAAATAGGTCGAGAAGGTTTGGTTCGTCAGGAACTGGTGGGCGCTTCGCGCAGTCGCCTTCTCCGAAGTTCCATCGCCCACAAAGCGGCGATGGTGAGAATGTCGCTTGTCACGTGCGTCGCCCGAACACTTCCATATGTCGCAGGCGTGAGCGTCGGCTCGATCAATTGGCGCTGTTCCCTGGCCGCAGGTATGCCGACACTGTTCGGATCGAAATGTTTGATCGCCTCAATCGTGGCAAAACGTTGAACCGTAACGTCATGCATGGCGTCAAGGTTCTTGTAGGCAAACAGGAGGAAGAGAATGGACACAATCGCGGTTGTAATCGCTGCCGGCTGTTTGCGTAATGACGAAAACGCCAACAGACCGCCGACAATCACAACGTAAAGATTCCAATACGCCTGCATCGCATTCGAGCGTTCGAAGTAAAGATGAATCAAATCACTGTAATTCATAAGGTTTGGGAAACTATCTCCACGATCTTTTAATACGTTTCGCTTTCGGCGGAAGCGAGGATAAAAGCTTCTGCCCTGGAGCTTTCGTGCCGAAGATCACTCTCGAATTCGTATAAAGCCGTGATCACTTCAGGTCGAATGACAACGGCTGGCCGCGCCCGACGCACGGCTGATACAGCTTCCATCACATCTCTGACCTGGCCGCTCATTAATAAATACGCTGCCACTGCGGCCGCACTGCGCGAATAGCCAATCTTGCAGTGAACGTAAACGATACCGTATTTCGACTGTTCGGTGATGAAAGCACCCATTTCCGTCAGTTGCTTGGAAGTTGGGGCGCTCAGATCGAGAATTGGAACATTTCTATAAGTGATGGCACGAAACGGTTTCGCTTCAGAAAACTCCGCGCTCAGATCGAGCACGGCCGTGACACCCGAATCGACGGCACTCGCTGCTTCACGGTCATTTAATTTCCGCCCGATCCACACGTTTGGGCGAATTTCATCCCATGATCGACATTGGCGCCGGTAATGCAGCAGCGATAAATATTGGCCTAACAAACAAGGACCTAACACAAACCGGGAACTCCAGAGCAATTGACCATCTCTTTTGCGAAAAATGACTGGACCGACTCCGAAATAGGCAATTCCGACTGTAGCGAGAGCGATGCTCGGCCAGAGAAGCAAGGCGCCCCACGGCCTGGAAATCATAGCGATTGTCAAGACGAGCAACGCGCCCGCGAAATAATAGAGACCGATTCGGTAGTTCGCGATCACTGGCAGTTGTTCCGAAGATTCGCCAAAGAGGTAGAAGCAATAGGCAGCCAGAGCGAATCCAGCGATGATGTCGATGATATGATGTTGATATGTGAGCACGGGCGAAAGTCCGATCAGCACCATCCAAATAATTGCCGCGCCCCGCAGAAAACCGCGCGTGTGACGAATATAAACCTGGAGGAGAAACACCCAGAACGCAGCGTGCAGTGAGGGCACAAGATTGTAGGGCGCGTCCATCCCGCGAAACCAATCGAAGAGCGCGCCGACCCAGCCATTCGCGTGCGGGCGCGGAAAAGCAAAGCGGAGCGGAAAAATCAGAAAACAAATTCCGGCAACGACGATCGCGGCGATGACGCGCCGCGAAAAGACTCGGAGCTCCCGATCTGTCCGACAAAGGAATGGCGCCGCGATAAAAAAAAGATCGATCGACAGATATGGAATTATCAGGAACGGCACGAACGGAATCGCGCGTTCCCATTCAAAATAAAATGTGCCAACGTCCCGCCGTTGCGAAGTGATCCAATTGCAGCCCCCGTAAACGACCAGAAACAAAATCGACAACCCGACGGAGACAGCGAGAGCGTGACGGAATCTTGGTCGCAAAACCGATCCATTTATGGAGTAATGGAGTGGTGGAGCAATGGAGTTATGGGAAAACAAAATTATTTCAAATCCAGCGTTTGCTCGGGTCGCCATGTACCCTACGTGGCGAAATTTGCTCCATTACTCCAACACTCCATTACTCCACTTTTGCGCTGCGGCGCGCGAGCGAGACAGTGAACATTCCCCATTGGTCGACTTCCATGTCGATCTTTTCAAAGCCGGCGCTGCGGACCAGTTGGTCCATTTCCGCGGTCGTGCGCCGTCGCATAATCCAAGGCTGCCCTTCACGATTCCGTAAAACCCCGGCAATAAATTCGACCTGCGGGTGCCACGGTTGATTGGTGTAAATAAGATACCCGCCGGGCTCGAGCGCAGCAGCAAGTCCGCCGAGGGAATTCAAGACCATTTCGTTAGAGGGAAATAGTTCGTAGAGACCGGATACGATTCCAATCGTGACCTTCGGCTCGAGTGCGGCGAGCGAACCACGATCGAAGGCATCGCCTCGCTCGACGACGACCTTTTCAAGAGCGAATTCTTGGGCCAGGGCGCGCGCGGCATCGACATTTTCCTGTTTGTAGTCGCGCAACCTCGCACTGACCGGAATCTGCGGCAGCGCGTGCATGATTTCGAACACGTAGCGACCCGCGCCCGCTGCGATGTCGAGAATGCGGACGGGGCGCTCTTCGATCTGGAGTTTTTTGATCGCACCGCGCAAAGTTTTTTCGAGATTTGTCTTTCGCTGCCGGATGCCGCGCCAGCCGACACTGTTTAGATATGATTTGTCGATCAATCGGCCGATAGCCAAGGCGCCACTCGGCTCATTCTTGTAAACGTAATCGAGCGAAAGCCCTGAATCGAACCCACTACGCCAGCCCAGATCGACGCCATTACTTAAACGCCCAGCCGTTTTCAATCCGGCGCGAGCGACGGCGAATTTCATTCCCCTGCCCTGCTTGAGACGCTCATATTCCCGCCAGGTGTAACCATTTTTATCGGCGTCAAGCAGCGAAGGGACCGGTGACGTTTCTGTGAAACGTTGGAAAATGAATTCACGAACATGATCAATTATCTCAGCTCGATTTATTTCGTGGAAAATCGCGTGGTAGGCGCCCGGAAAAATGTGCATTTGTTTGACCGATGATGAGAGACGCTCAAAGAACTTCCGTTGCGCATTCAGACTCACGATCCAATCCTTTTCCGCCGCCAACATCAAAGTGGGAGTGTGAATTGCGCCGGCGTCCGCAACTAAGCGCTTCGCCGTATCGTGAAGATCAAGTAGAACGTTGACGGCGATCTGTCGAAAGATCAGCGGATCGGCGTCGTAATTGGCTGCTTCCTGTTTATCGTGCGTTAGCAATTTCGATTTAACGTAGCTTTTCACGTAGCCGTTACCGAACAGCTTTTCCTTCAGCCGCAACGCCGGAATGGCGAAAGGAACGTAGAGCTTCACGTGAAGGGCGGCCGTGGCCAGGATCATCGCCCGAATAGGCGGTGCATAATCATGCACCCACGTCGCTACGCTGATGGCGGCCAGACTATGCGCCAGCACGATCATGTTCTCAAAAGAAATGCCTTGCCGGCTGGAAACATGTCGCGCCAACGCGTCTACGTCTTTAATGACATGCGACAGGCTTTTCGCCGCGCCACGTTCTCCCGACGAACGACCATGTCCGCGCGCATCCCAGGCAAATATCGCCACGTCCGGCAGATTGAGTAATTCAACCGTCTGCTGCCACCGGCCGGAATGTTCGTGACCGCGGTGAAAAAGGAGTAGCGCTTTGTTCGTTAGCTCTTGCGGAATCCAGGCTCGATAGAACAGCTCCGCGCCGTCCCAACTTCTCATCGTGTGCTCAGTGGCCTTCATATAGGTGTCGCAACTCCTTGACCGCATCGCACAGCTCTGAAGCAATTGCGCAAACATCGCTTTTTTCGGAGCCGTGCGCTTGATAATTGCGTGGGGCACCCACAATCAGGCGGACTTTCCCCGGACGCGGCAGTCGACGCCCTTTCGGCCACGCTCCGAAAGCGCCTTGCAGATAACAGGGAAGAACATTCACGTCCCGACCGGCCACCAGCGCGCCAATTCCCGATTTAAAGTCACGCGTTTCGCCGGTCTGCGATCGCGTGCCTTCTGGAAAAATAATCAGGACGTTTCCAGGGTTGGCGAGCAATTCGCGGCAAATGGAAAGACTTTGTCGCACGTGTGTTTGACGCGAGAACGGCAACGCATTCACCACCACCGCGGCCATCCAGATCCGCGGGACACTTTGGAAAAAGTAATCGGCTGCCGCGGCAGGAAACGCGCGATGCAGTTTGCGCAAGGGCAGAGCTGCGAGCAGGCAGAGCGTATCAAGATGACTGCAATGATTGGCCACAACAACAAACGATCGATTTGTCCGGAGATGCTCGTGACCGATAATTTCAAATCGGTGATAGGCACGCAGCCAGGCCCGTATGAGCAACGCGGCCAGCGAACGAACTCCGTAAACAAGCATGTCTGGCTCGCGCGGAAATCGCCGCAACCGTTCAACCAACGTTTGGTCTAGATCGCTGGCTGAGTCGTAATGCCATTTCTTCATCGCAACCCGTAATAGTATCCCGCCATGTGCATGAACAGCGGCGCGACATAAATCAAACTGTCAATCCGATCCAAAATTCCACCGTGGCCGGGAATGGTCGCGCCCATGTCTTTTGTTCCGATGTCACGTTTAATCACACTAATGGAAAGATCGCCCAGCTGCCCTCCGATTCCGACAATTAATCCGGTAAGAATGAGTTGCCATGGGCCAAAGAAAGGGAAGGAAAATCGAAGCAACCAGGGCAGAACCATTGAAACAGTGATTGCACCAAGGGCGCCCTCCCATGTTTTGTTGGGGCTGATTTGGCTGCGCAGCGGGTGGTGCCCAAACAATCTTCCAAATGTGAATGCGGCCACGTCGTTTAATTCGGTCGCAAAGATGATGTAACATAGAAACCCATACGCATTCCTGGCATTGGCGAGAAAGCCAAGGTGTCCGAACATCCAGCCGATGTAAACAAAACCGACGATGGCCAATGACATGCGTTGCAGTTCGCCCCGCGCGCGATTGCGTAAGATCGGGATGAGTAGAATCAATGCGATGGCGAAAACGGGTACGGCGACGAAAAATTCGTACCAGCCGGTACCCGGCTCCTGACCGCGCGGATGCGGCATCAGGGAGGCGCTCCCAACTGCGACGATCCCGGCGTAAACCGCGCCCGTCATCCACCAGTCACGATATAACCCGGACGCGCGCGCGAACTCTTTGAAGGCGAAAATCGCCAGTAATGTGACACCCACAATGGTGGGAATGCGGCCGGCGAAAACGATGGCCAGCCCGACCGGCGCCATGATCAGCCAGGAGCAATAGGTCCTCCAAATTGCGCCAAGCTCTTTGCCTAATCCCCAGCCCAGAAAACCAAGAACAATTCCACCGACTGCGAGTGAAATTAGAACGATGCAAAAGTAAGCGCGATAGACTGGATTATGCAGTGCCGTCTCGGGAGTCATGACTTCTTTTCCAGCGCGGCCATGATCCGTTTTAAGCGAACGACTATCGTTTGCAGACAGCCGGCTATGACAAGGAGACACGTCCAATCAAGTATTGTGAAGGTGGCAATCGATTGGATTGATCCACGATTTATTTCCAAAGATGCGAAGGTGGCCCAGGCGCCGACGTGGAGCGCAACCATGCGCCAGGGCTTCGACATCATTCCGCTGAATTCGCGTTGCCCACCCAGGGCTTGACCGAAAAGACCAACGTAGGCCGTGAGCAAGGCAAAGATCGCGGCCCAATAAGCGAACAGCGGGTTGCTCAGACCGCTGTGGGCGACGCCCGCGAAAATGATCACATCCGAAATGCGATCCGGCAGATCATTCAAAATTTCTCCGCGTGAACTAGCTTGGGCAGCTGCGACGGCGACCATTCCGTCCAGCATGTTGAACCAAAGCCGAAGATAACAAAAGAGCGGCGCCACCAATAAGAGCCAGGGCAGTTTGCCGGATTTCCAGAAGCAGACCCCGGCCGCCAGCGCAGCGACCATAGATAAATACGAGATCGCATCGGGATGAATTCCTAAACGCACACATAATTGCGTTGCCGCTCGCGCCGTCCGGCGAAACGGTTCTGCAATGGGACGGCGTGAAGTCGGCTCGTACGGCGGCATTTTGCTTTTCTGGTCGCGGATTTACTCTCAGAGGCTTCGCCACACACTACCGCGCTAACTTCACTAGTCTGTCATCCTGAGCGGATGCGAAGGATCTCGCAAAGGGTGATATGACACACCCGATACCCCGAGTAGCCCAAGCGTCGAGTGTGAAGTCAACGCTCCGTCCGGGTCGCGATCCCGTCGTTCGAGATGACAACGTCGCAGGCGGCGAGTTCATTTCAAATAAGGGGTCAGAGCTGCTCGATTTTATAGCCCCGTGCTCGCAGCAGAGCGAGAATCCCTTCCGGTCCGCCCATGTGCGCAGCGCCGACGACCACAAAATAAGTTTGGCCGCTGCGGAGATATTGCTCGATTTTCGGAATCCAATTGCGATTACGCGCGGCGAGGAGCCGCTCGCCTAATGATGGGAAATCGCGAAATTCATCCATGAATATGCGTGTCTCCGTGTCAGCATCCCCCTTGCGCCACGCGTCGACCAGGCGCGCACCCTGGCTGCTTCCTTTCTCGGCCGGCATGAACATGAGCAGAAGCATCGCTTCGCTCTGGCGATCGCTCAGCCCGGAAAAAATCTCCATATGACCACGTGCCGATTCCAGACCGAATACAGGCTTCGAGTTTGCCTGCGCCCGTTTCGTCAGAAATTCTTCCACACCTAATTCCTCGGACAAACCATGCAGATCTGGCGCCTGAAGCAAGAGAGCAAGATACCACGGCCGAAATTTCGCAATCTTCTCCTCTGGAATTTTCAGCAGTGCGAAAAGGCGAACTAAATAAGCATAGGTGCGCGGATCGACGTGATTCTTTAAACTGTCTCGCGATGGATATTGGCCGGCTTTGTTGAGACCTTTACTCGAATCCAGCAGCGCTTTCCTATCGACCTCAAAACTCAGACGCGTTGAAGCATCAAAGGCGCGGTTGTAGGCTGCCGGTAGGGGATAATCGGCACTCTGCAGGGCGTGGACAGAGCCACCGAGATAAAGCGTGCCACCGCTCGGCCCAGTCACTTTCCACACGCTGGCTGCGTCGATATGGCTAACGCAGCCAAAAATGGCCAACGCTGATACGACTACGATCCGGGAAAACATAGATCGCACCTTTTCGCTCTAGCATTTGAAGCAGAATGGAACAAGTTTTCCGGCCCGATTGCCGCTTGGAAAGCCCGATTCTCTCTTTTTAAAGGACCTGTGAGACCGTTCATAATTTTCGGCTTTTCGTTTACGCTCTTCCTCTTTGTCGCTTGCATCGCGCCGAAATCGAATGCTCAGGATGCATCCATCGACAAACTGCTAAGCAAACTGCCGCCACCGGAAAAACTCGTTAAACCCCCAGTTCAGCAGGCATTGCAACAAGAAGATCCAGCGGCGAAAGACCCGATGGTCCGCGAGATTGATGAGGCCGCCAAGGCACAAAACCTTGGACGAGCGTTAAATTTATCACGCAAACTGACCGAGAAATATCCTCGTAGTGCCGGCGCGCAATGTCTTCGCGGATTCGTGGGATGGAGACTTCGCCAATTTGGCGAGGCGTCATCGGCCTTTCGGGCCGCTACCACTATTCAGCCGAAACTCGCTTTCGCACATTTTGGTTTGGCGTTGGTCGAGGCGACCCAAAATCATTTTGGGGCGGCCATACCGCATTTGCAGCGTGTGGTGGAACTCGAACCGAAAGCGGCGCTTGCTTACTATGCGCTCAGTGACTGCGCGCTCCGGGTTGGTCGCAAACAAGACAGTGTAGATTACGCTAAGAAAGCTACGGCATTACTGCCGTCCCAAGCCGGCATGTGGGTTCAACTGGCACGAGCGGAGAAAGCGATGGGACATACGGAGGCGACGTTAAATGCAGTCGCTAAAGCTGCCGAAGTGTCCCCAGACAGCGCAGCAATGCTCGCTATCATTGGTTTCAGTTACATCAATCTTAACCGAATTCCGCAAGCGATTCCGCCACTGCAACGCGCCGCCAGCCTGGCACCAAAAGATTACCTTATCCAGTCGCAGTTGGGATATTGTTTGGCGATGGTCGGACAAACGGACGCTGCCCTCGACCACCTGCGCAAAGGCGCCAGTCTCAATTCGGGTTATGGACCAGTGTGGGAACACCTCGGACTGGCTTACCAAAAGAAAGGCTTTCACCGGGACGCGGTGCGGGCATACGAAAAAGCTACCCAGCTCATGCCCGGCTCCCGCCATTCGTGGGAACATCTGAGCGAAGAATATCGTGCGCTCGGCCGGACGGCTGACGCGCAACGCGCCGCTGCCCGCGCACAACAAATCGGGCCGGTCACGGCTGCCGCGGCGAAAAAGAAGGACTGAGCCGCTACCACTTTTGCTGTGGCCCGCTCCGAACAAAGTCGTTAGGCCACCTTCGACGCTGATCGTCTGACGCGCGACCTTCCGGTCAGGGCGTTCCGAGTGGCCGGATTTCACCCGTCACTTCAGTTACGACTGGATAGCCTTCGAGCGAGCGCGGAACCGCGCTTTCCGTATCCGCTGATTTTCGCGCAAGCATGACTTTGAGGCATGGCGTTTTGCCATCCTCAAGCAGGCCAACGTAAACGCCGACGACATTCGGAATTGTCAGCAGTTGTTTGTCGTGGTCGGCGAGTACCGCGTTGATGTCACGTTTGGGCGAAGGCGAACTATTTTGGGCCATATTATGTCGACAACCAATCGCAAGCATCAGAATCAACACCCAAAATAGACGCGTTGCCATGGCCCTCGAAATATCATACGAGGTTGTTGCAAAAGAAAACACCCGTCCGCGCCTGGCGAACGGGTGTGTGTCGCGCAATTCGACAATATTTAGTTGCCCACCATGGTCGCACCGAGGAAGCTCAGCACTTCGTTGATCGGATTGGCAATGGCGTCGGTGCTGCTGCCGGCGAAGAGCAAACCGACCGCGCGCGGATTCGTCACGATATCTTCCACCATCAACGATCCCGAGTCGCCGCTGTTCAGGAACTTGCTGCCCTTGTTCGCAATTACAATCTGGCCGGTAAAGGTCTTCGTGAACGCGGTGCCGCCGGCGCATTCATTGTCGTATGTCACCCGAATCGTTGCGTTCAGACCTGAGATGGAGCTGCGCGTTAGGCCGGTCGTCCGTCCGCTCTTCTTCACACCCTGATTGATCGAAGCGCCCATCGTTAAATGAGAGATCGTTCCGATTTCGAGAATGGCGCCGTCTGTTCTGACCTTGCCCGAAACAACTCTCCCAATTGAGCAATCGACGTTGCTGTTGGGTAGCGAACTCTTCTTCACCAGCGTGGCGACGCTCTGGGCGCTGCTTGCGCTGCAGTTCACGTCAATCAACCCCGGCTGAATGATCGGATCGCCGGTGGTGGCGACGGTGTTATTGCCTCCGGGAACGATGTCCGACTCAAACACGTGGTAGTTGCTTAAAATGTACTGTGAGCTGCCGATTTGGACGAGCGAGCCAAGGGTGCCGCCGCAGCAGTAGCCATTCGCGAGATCTTTACTCCAGCCGCCAGAAGTGCCGAGCTGAATCGGCGGCGTTTGAATCGCGGTGTGACTTACGCCACCACCGCCACCGTGCCCGCCGCCGTTGCCCGGAAATGCGCGGAATTTATCGGTGAGATGAATCTGCACGCCGATACCGCGAAATTCTCGCGGAAGATTGCGAATCACTTCACCGGCATTGTTAGCATCACGATCGACAAAAACGACCAACGCTGGCGTTTCGTTCGCATCAACACCCACAGCCGTACCGAGTACTTCCGGTTGCTGCATTAAATCGGGCGTAACCCCGCCCTGCACGGCAATTACGGCGCGAACCGCAGGGTGCGAATCGTCGAGCGGCGGGTTCGCGAAAGCGGTGATACAAAAAATGCCGGAGGCGATTCCGGCGAACGTTTTAGCTAAAGTGCGAATGAACCGATCGATGGAGGACATAACAAATTGAATTGGCTGAGAGCTGCGTTTAGGAGGCTTTGTTTCGCGCCAGGTTTATCATTTGCAAACGTAAAAAGCAAGAGCAAATGACCCGCTAAGTTCAGCGCCCGTTGGCCGGCAGTTGCCGGCGTTGCCGCGACACCATGATCGCGCCGATTGTGATTGTGATCACGAGTCCGATGCCAAATTCATCAATGATGTATTTAGTCGGGCCGGTATCTCGGGTTAGCGGCGTGCAAATGCTTTGAATGAACAAATTGTGACTGGCGTGGAAAATTGCCGCCGGCCAGAGACTGCCGGAGCGAAGCGCCAGCCACGCCAGAATGAAACTATCCGCGACCACCATCACGGTGAAACATCCAAGTCCGTACCAAATCGGCGTGCCCGCGTTGTAGTCAGCGAAAATCAATACCGGATAGTGGTAAGTAGCCCACATCAACCCGCTGATAAGCCCGATTGCGGGAAAACTGACCACCTTGGACAGCTCCGGCACAAGGAAACCCCGCCAACCAATCTCTTCGCCGAGCGCGCGCGCCAGTTTGGGGATTAGCCCTAATGTCGCTGTCAGCAAAACGAACAGCGCCAGCGTGAGATTCAGCGGAAATCTTGACCAACCGAATTGCTCGGCCGTCTGCACGATAAAATCCGCACGCGTAAACCCGCCAAGGCCAGTTAGCCAGACAAGGAGGTAGACCGGCAGCGTATAAACAATCGGAATGAGGTAGCCGAGCCACGCATATTTTGCGCGGCCCCATTTCCAGGGCAGCTCGCGAACGCTCTCGCGAAAAATCTTTTTCGTCGCGAACGCCGCGAGCGCGGGACTCCACATCGCTCCCGTAACGTAAAGAAGATTGCCCGAATCCAATTTGCCGGCATGCAAAACAAATGCGTCAAACACGCCGCTGAAAAGCATCGTCAACGCGTAGAACACCGCGATCTTTTTCCAAATGCGCGCCTTTTCCTCGTTCACGGAATTGATGCTAAGCGGCTCAGTCGGAACCGTCACGCCGCAATCAGCTTTGTGGTCCGTCAGTCGATCTTCTTCCGTGATCTTTGACGCTTGCCATTTAGCCACCAAAAAGCCTATCTGGGAAACGATTTCTATTTCGCCTTCTGGCGATCGGATTTACGGTTTCACCAAATTTGTCGCCGCGTTGCTCGGTCTCGTCGTTTTCTTCGCGTTTATCGTTTTATATTTCTTTCCGACGCGAACCAAACAGCTATTCGCCTGGCCGATTCAACCACCGATGACAGCAATGTTCATAGGAGCTTCTTACGCCAACGGGGCGATTTTTTTCAGCGCCGTCTTAGTCGAAAAAAAATGGCACCGCGTTTGGGCGCCACACATTGGCGTCTTTTTTTTCGCCACCATGCTCCTGATCGCGACTATTTTGCACTGGGATCGATTTAATCACGCGCATCCTGTCTTTTGGCTTTGGGTATTTATCTATGTGCTGGCTCCCGTGTTGGTGCCGTGGGCTTTGATTCGAAACCTGCCCGAGGATCCAAAAACGCCCGATGCCGTTGATGCCCAAGTACCCTTGGCTCTGCGGTTGACCTGGTTTGTTCCGGGCCTCGTGCTTCTAGCCGCCGCAGTTTACGGCTTTATAAAGCCGGCTTGGTTGATTCCGCATTGGCCGTGGAAAGCGACTCCCCTAACGATGCGTGTCATGATGTCATTTTATTCCATGGTAGGGGTCGCCGTTTTCACCGTGCTTCGAGAACCGCGCTGGTCCGCCTGGCGCATTGGTACGATCGGCGTCATTGTCTGGCACGCGCTCATCATCACGGCTGGATTTTTGCGCCAGGGGGATTTCAAAAACGGATTGTTTTACGGCTGGTGGTTCCCTTTTGAAGCAGTCTTGCTCATTGCCGCGGTACTGACATTTGCCATCATGGAATGCCGCGCCGCTAAACAACAGGCGGTTTCCTAAAAATTATCACCGTGCCAACGATCAATAAGAGGATCACTATACCGAGTGGTGATTCTATGGAGCTGCTCGAAACGTCGGACATGACAAATGGTGCCCGGGTCCGAACACGGTTCCTTTTCTCTGCCACTGGAGCACGCGTCGCGAAGCATCTTCATCCTTATCAAGATGAAAGCTACGAAGTGATCTCCGGAAACCTGGTCTACCTGCTCAACGGAACTAAACATGTGGCGCCGGCTGGAAGTAGCGTGCGTTTGCCGCGGGGCGTGCCTCACCAGCATTTTTCCGAAGGTCCGGAAGATACCCTTGCTCTGCAGACGATGAGTCCGGGTCTGGACTTCGACTACGTGCTGGAAACTATTTTTGGTCTCGGTTCGGAAGGTCGCTTGGGCAGCGTCTCTTATATTCTGCAAGGGCTAGTTATGATCCGAAAAATGGAAGGGCCGTTCGCTCTCGCCATTTTGCCGCTTTGGTTTCAAAAGGCACTCGCATGGATGGTAACGCCCTTCGCCTACCGCCTTGGCTATCGCGCGGTCTACCAGCGCTTCAGTGGCGAAGAATGGTAGAAATCAAACCATGAACGGTATCTGCGTCATCGTGGCTTATCGACCAAAGCCCGGAAAAGAGCAGGAACTTTTGCAGCTCGTACGTGATCGAGTTCCAACCTTACGCAAAGAAGGGCTCGTCACGGATCGCAAGCCGATAATCATGCGATCGAAGGACGGCGTTATCATTGAAGTATCGGAATGGCAATCGTCCGAAGCAATCGATGCAGCGCACAAGAATCCGAACGTGCTCGCCATGTGGAAAAAATTCTTCGTGGCTTGCGATTGCGTGCCGCTTAACACACTCGCGGAAAGCCAGGAGATGTTTCCCGGACTCGAGCCGATCCCTGACTGAAACTGCCCCGCGATTGCGAAATCTGCGGGCATTGGCCCAATTTGCTCACACAAAGGCCGCAAAGGTCACGGAAGGAAAAGGAAACGAAGATAACAAATCCACCTGCCGCTTTCGTTCCCTTTGTTGGCTCTTGTGTTCCTTCGCGACACACGCCTCGAGCATCAGCGGTCTGGACTCAATGGTGGTCGGAATCAAATAAGCGGCCCATATCAAAGATCGTGCTGCATTCTGGAAAAGCGTCGCTGTCGAATAAGGTATCACTTTTTCCTGCGGCATTGAGCGCGGATCACTTGATCCACTCTGGAGTGTGACACTACAGGTTCTGAGTTGAGCGTTGGACGTTGGGCGTTGCACGTTGAGCGTTGAATCTTTAATGTGAATCAAAAGAATTTCAGATGACGACCCTCGCCTCCCGCGCTCTCGCCATTCTCCACGAGTGGGTCCAATCGGAAAGCCTGCGGAAACATTGCTACGCCGTGGCCGATTCGATGCGCCACTTCGCAGAGTTGCGCGGCGCAGACGCCGATTTGTGGGAGGCGGTCGGGCTGCTGCACGACATGGATTACGAGCGGCACCCGAATCTTGAGCAAAGTCCGACCGAAGGACATCCATTCGTCGGAGTGGCGTGGCTGCGAGAGCAGGGCTGGAGCGACGAAATTTGCCGCGCGATTCTTTCGCACGCGAATTACGCTAGCGTCGCGCGTGAGACGCCACTGGAGCAAACTCTTTACGCGGTCGATGAATTGAGCGGCTTCGTCATCGCTGTCGCCCGCGTCCGTCCTTCCAAGAGCATTCATGAAGTGGACGTGCCGGCAGTGAAAAAGAAAATGAAAGACAAAGCCTTCGCCCGTGCGGTTAGTCGTGAGGACATCGTTAGGGGCGCAGAAGAGCTGGGCATCCCGCTGGACAATCTGATCGCGGGAGTGATCACCGCGCTCGCCGCCGACGCCGAGCGGCTCGGCCTTGTTGGAACCGCGGCCTGATTTTCTATAGCGGCGGTCTCTGACCGTCGCATTTATCTCACAGTTTTTCCGCGATGATTTCGAGCACCAGCGGCGTCAGCATCAAAGAATTCGGGCTGTTTTCCGCGTCGGCTAACTCGGCGCGAAGTGCTTTTTCGAACTCCTCATCGATTCGACCCAACTCCCGCAGACGTGAAGGATAACTCTCAATGAAGGTGGCGGGCCATTGCCACATGTAGTCGTTAGGCCGGATGCAGAAAATATGCGGCTTGACCGAACGAAGGACAAAGCCGTTCTGCGCCAACAAAGGGGGCAAATCAGCCCCGATGTCTGGTTCGCCGCCGGACGCGCGCCAACTTTCGATCACATGCCCCTTGAACTGCTCCACAACCGGGCGCGGCGGAGCAAACTGCCACGTGGTGTAGTGCCCGTATTCGTGGAAAATGGCGACACCACCCTGCTTGAGAGCGCCCGCTATCTTCTTAAGCGCCAGTGACGGATCTGACACAAAACAAATGACCCAGCGACACCAGGCGAAGTCAAAGGGGCCGGAGGGTACATCGTCAGTCATTAAGTCAGCCTCGTAAATTTGGGCATTAGTGAGCGAGCGAACGCGACAGGCCTCCTTGGCTGCGCCTACGAACTTGTTCGACCGCTCGAGCGCGACAACCTCGCCCGTTGGGCCGACAATTTCCGCCAGATCGACAGTGGCATAGCCTGGGCCGGCTCCAACATCGAGCACACGTCGGCCAGTCGTAACGCCGGCCTCCTGCCAGCATTTCAAAACCACCGGCCGCCACACTCGATGCTGCAGCCCGAGGCGCAAAATCTCTTCATCGTCTGTGCCCAGAACATAATCGCCTTCCCCCATATTCTTATCGCCGCGCCGTTACCTCCAGCTGTGCCCGATCGGATGAAGAACCAAGACGCGCATCTTTGCCCATAAACAATGATCTTCAATCGCTGCGCCGTTTGCCACCCGATTCTTGCCCCTGTTTAGGCGTGCCAAGTTACTCGGCGACCTTTTGCAGGAGCGATCGCAGGTCCTGAAAGCTGACGGGCTTAGTCAAATGGTAGTCAAATCCGGCTTCGATGCTGCGCCGGACATCTTCCTCCGCTCCGAATCCGCTGAGCGCGATTCCCTTCAGGGGCTGACGTTGTTTGGCTTGGCGCACGAGTTCGTAACCACTGCTATTGGGAAGGCCAAGGTCGCTGATGAGTG
>WNGI01003889.1_pt1 | contig 17005 bp, 19 predicted proteins | sample 5400621 | NCBI WGS metagenome assembly WNGI01 (sample SAMN13153374, study PRJNA577476) | soil metagenome | isolation source: 20 cm soil or saprolite under Garry oak tree replicate 1 | place: USA:California | collected 2016-06-15 | reverse complement strand
CAAGCCGGGCGGACTGACGACCTACGCGAAGTCGCTCGGCATCAAGGTCGCGAACGTCGAAGTGGGCGGGCGCTCGAGCCGGGAGATGTACTGGACCGAGCGCAACGTGAAAGGCCTCGAGCGCGCGCTCGTTCGCCTCGGTGTCCTCGACGTGGATGCCCCTCCCGCTCCTGCTGAGAAGTCCATTGATGTCGGTGCCACGGCACCCATGCGTGCGAAGGTGGGCGGGATCTTCGTGCCAACCCTGCGCGAAGATGCTGTTGGCACCATCGTCCCGAAAGGCACAGAGATGGGCAAGATCCTCGATCTGCATACTCTCGCCGAGCTGCAGACTTTCACGACTCCCCACGAACAGACCGCGATGATGCTGATGCGGCCTCAGATTTGTACCTTTGAGGGCTCAGCTCTGGTCTATGTCATCGCGAAACCGGCATAGCTACATTCTCTACTCCTCATAACAGCGCGAACACGAGCAGGTGCTAGCGCAACACGACGCTGATGATCCTCTCTACGACCTCGTTCACAGGCACGCTCGCGTCTATCTCGAGATCCGCGACGCGCCTGAGCAGCGGCTCGACGGTCTCCTTCAGGGCGAGGACTCGAGCCAGTTCGTCCGGATGCTTCCCATACGGGTTGTTCGTTCTAGTCGACAGTCGTTCGGTCATGACCGAAATCGGCGCGGTGAGCAGCACGATGTGGTCAAACTGACCGTAGAACTTCACCTGATTCGTCGCGCCGCCGCTGATGAAGAGCACATCAGCGTCTTCTGTTGATAGGAGGCCCGCGATACGGTCCTCTCGCCAGAGCCAGTCTTGTCCTCCCCTGACGCCGGATTGTCCGCTGTTTGCTGAGACGTCCACCAGCTCGGACCAGCCGTCGTAGTCCGTATCGACAGCCTTGTAGCCGCGAGCGGCGAGCTCGGTAATGACCGTCGACTTGCCGGTTCCCGACATGCCTGTGAGAAGCACTCGCTTCACGGCTAGGCGAGGCGGATCGCCGCGCGGAGGCCGCGGCCGAGGATTGCGGATAGCCGCTCGACCTCGGCGTTGATCTGGCTCCGCGGCGGCACGCCTGCCTCCTTGAACCAGCCGACGCGCAGCTCGTCGCCAGCCCGATCCCACGTTCCCTTCACGATGCCGCCGGCGACGACGACCGGCGAGATCCAGCCGCTTTGCATGCTCACCGCACGTCTCCGTGCCGCCGGTATGACGTGGCTGTCCTCGGTGCCGGGACCCAGCACGTATTGATCGAAGCCCGGCAGCAAACGCACGGCCGTGGTGGGCTTCGCCGACGCCAGAGCGTCGACGTCCGCGGCGAGAACGTATCGGCTTTCGCCGTCGACCTCGACCTCAGCCAGCCGATCGCCGAGCGTGCCGAACCACGTCCGAATCTGTCGCGCGCTGACCCTGCCGCGGGTGAGCCAGTTGCGGAAGTTCTCGACCGTTGCCGGCCCGTAGGCGCGGAAGTAGGCGACGATCACGATCGCCGCCGCCTCATCGGATTCAGGCAGGCCCGCCCAGCGTGAGCTCGCGTCCTCCGGACGGACGAAGGTCACGCGATTCCCTCGGCTCGGTCCGAAGCAGAGGTCGCCTTGCCACGCGTACGGTTTGAGGAGCGTGCCCCATCCCTCGCGAAGCGCTTCGCCGAGGTGACCGTAGCCGCGTCGCGCGATCACGGCGGCGATGAGCTCCTCTCGCGTGAGGGCCTTACCGTCGAGCGCCTCGCGGACGACCTCGCGAAGCGCATCGAGCTGCTTTGGGGTGACGCCGAAATACCGTTGCCAGCTGGGCCGCTCCCACGAGCGTCCTGACGCGATAAGGGAGAGAAAGGCACCGCCCTCCTCCGGAGTGAGCAGGTGAAGCGTGCCCCGCATCGCCCAGGTCCTGATGATGCGACCCTCGGACAGCGCGCGGCTGACCTCGCCGGGCCGTGATGCCTCCCGCCGAACCCGGACCGCCAGCTCAGCTGACGACGCCACCTGGGCCTGGACACCGCAGAGGCGGCGGACCACGCCGGCCACGGGCAGCTTCCCGACCGGATCAAGCAGCTGCCGCTGCATCCGCCACGCAAGCGCCTGACGCCAGGTGACCTTCAGGACCAACACGGCGAGCCTACGTGGCGAGCCGGAGGCGAGCGTGATCCGAACGTTTGGATGGCCGGCGATCGTGCCTCTCCAGAACATATTGTTGATAGGACATATGTTGTATGAGTAATATGTCGCCTATGGCCGATGTCTTCGAGATCCTGGCCGACCCGACCCGCCGCCGCCTCGTCGAGGCACTCCGTGCGGGCGAGCGCTCCGTGAACGAGCTGGTCGAGGTCGTGGACATCGGCCAGCCCGGCGTCTCGCGGCAACTGGGGATCCTCGAGGAGGCCCGTTTCGTGCGCGTCCGCCCCGATGGGCGGCGAAGGCTGTACGCCCTGCGCCCCGAGCGGTTCCGCGAGCTTGACGATTGGACGCGCCGCTACCGCGACCTGTGGGAGGCCCGCCTCGACAGGCTTGCCGGGGAGCTCGACCGACGAAGGACGGCGCGGGCGAAGGACAAGGGGCGACGCGGATGAGCACGGCGCCACAGCGAACACGCAAATAGCCGCGGAGGAAAATCAGATGAGCTCAGTCACACCGAGCCTGGCATTCAAGGACCACGCGGAAGACGCGATGAAGCTTTACGTTTCCGTGATCAAGAACTCGAAGATCGGGAACATCATGCGCAGCGATGGAATCGGGATGCCAAAGGGCAGCGTGCTCCACGCGTCCTTCGAGCTCGATGGCCGAGAATTCACGGCGATGGACGGCGGACCGAGCTTCTCATTTGCGGAAGGGATCTCTCTCGTCGCGACGTGCGAAACGCAGGAAGAGCTCGACAATGTCTGGAAGCGGCTCTCGTCGGACGGCGGAGAAGAAGGGCGCTGCGGCTGGCTCAAGGATCGATTCGGCGTGTCGTGGCAGGTCATTCCGCGCGCGCTCGGGGAGATGATGAGCCACCCCGAATCCGGAAACCCGGGGAAACTCATGGAGGCACTCCTCAAGATGGACAAGCTCGACATCGCCACCTTGAAGCAGGCCTACAAACAAAAGTGAGCGTGCCGCCGACATTGGGCCGCCGACGGACGGTGACCCTCGAGCGCACGTTCGAGGCTTCGATCGAAGAGGTCTGGGACCTATGGACGACCAAGGACGGGATCGAGTCGTGGTGGGGTCCGGACGGGTTCGCGGTTGAGGTTCGGAGGCTCGATCTTCGGCCGGGTGGCGAGCTCGTGTATGCGACGACCGCGGTCGGCCGGGACCAGATCGCGTTCATGAAGAACGCCGGGATGCCGCTGACGATCGAGACGCGCGTCACGTATACGGAGGTCGATCCGCCGCGGCGGCTCGCGTACTCGACTCTCGCTGACTTCATCCCCGGTGTCGAGCCCTATCGTGCCGCGACTGTCGTCGACCTCCACCCGACCGCGGACGGCGTGAGGCTGGTCCTGATCCAGGAAGCCATGCATGACGAGCACTGGACGCAGATGGCGGTCAAAGGCTGGGAGAGCGAGCTCGACAGGCTCGCCCGGGTACTCAAGGCGTCGGACCGCGCCGGGCTCGATGAGGCCTAACCTAGCGGCAGGCCACCCCGGCGACTCGTGATACGGCATCGCCGGCAGGAGTAACGCCGCGTACCGAGACCACCTCCGCAGTCCAGCCATCGGCCGAGCACTCCTGCGACGTGGCCAGGGTCAGCCTGCCCGTCGACGACGTGAACACCGTCGCGTCGAGCGTGGCGCGCTGCTCGGTGAGGACGCGGCTGCCGACCGAGAAGCGGAGCAGCACGCCGTCACCCTCGCGCCCACCCTCGAGCGTCCAGGTGAACGTAACCCGGTAACTACCTGTTTCCAGTCGCTCGGCTGTACCGACCGCGCTGCTGATTCGCACCGGTGAAGGGGCCGCTGTCGGCGCTCGCGCCGGTGCGCTAGTCCTCGCCGGTGTGTCTTCCTCTACCGAACCGATCGGCTCGCTTCGCACCAGCAGGGCGAGGGACGAACCAAATGTCGCCGTCGCGAGGAGCAGCGCGCCGGCGAAGAGCAAGAGCGGACGCGCGGAAGAACTCCGCCGCGCGGCCGCGCCGGCGACGATTGGCTCGTTCACGGTCGAAAGGCTCCCCGACCGCTCCCCCGCGTCGTTCATAGGTACATCCCCTCCGAGTGGATGGTAGGTGCGCTCGGTTCCTCGGTGTAAGGTCGACCGGCCGGGGAAGCCCTGGAGGGCCGTCGCTCACCGCGCCGGCCGGGCCCGAGGTCAACCGTCGGGTTTGTGGAGAGTTGGGGAAGTGCTGGAGACCATTTCTCTCGCGGTACCCGTTCTCATCTTGATCGCGATCTGGATAACCAACGTCAGCCTCAAGGCCAGTGGAAGACCCGCATTGCCGGGCTTGCTCTACGCCGTGCCCATAGCCGGCATCGTGCTGGCGGCCGCGAGCAACACGGCGGTCATCGTCGACGCTGGTCACGTGGGCGTGGTCACGCGATTCGGCGCCGTCACTGGCACCATCTTCGAGCAGGGCCTGAACTACAAGATCCCGTTCGCCGAGGCCGTGTGGATCGCCGACGTGCGGACGCAAAAGGAGCAGGTCGACGCTGCCGCCGCGTCGCGTGACCTGCAAGAGGTCAAGTCCACCATCGCGCTGAACTATCACCTTGACGCTAAGCAAGCAGCCGCCGTTTACCGGCAGCTCGGCCCCCAGTACAAGACGCGCATCGTGGATCCAGCTATCCAGGAAGCCTTCAAGTTCACCACGGCACAGTTCACCGCCGAGGAGCTCATCACGCAGCGTGAGATCGTGAAGCAGCGCGCCCGTGAGTTCCTTCGCGAGCGTCTCGGCACGTTCAATGTGCTCGTCGACGAGCTGAACATCGTGAGCTTCGAGTTCGCGAAGTCATTCAATGACGCGATCGAGGCGAAGCAGGTGGCTGCCCAGCGTGTGCAGCAGTCCCTGAACGAGCAGCAGCGCGCGAAGGTCGAGGCGGACACAAAGGTGATCACCGCGCAAGGCGACGCCTCCGCGGTCCTTACCCGCGCGAAGGCCGCGTCAGAGGCTCAGTCGCTGCAGCGACAGACGCTCAGCGACATCTACGTCCAGTTCCTGGCCGTCGACAAGTGGGATGGCAAGATGCCGGCGGTGACTGGCGGGGGTGCAACGCCTTTCATCAATCTTCCGGCGCGGTAGCCCACGAAACTGCCATCGGCGCGGGTCACTTCTCCTGCGCCGATGGCGCGCTTGCTCGCCGGCAGTTTGACGTCGCTCTGTCCGGTAGCGGCAACGCTACGAGAGGAACGTAGATAAGAGGGGCCGATGTCGATTTCGCCGCCCTCTCGTTCGACGTGTAAGTAGAGCCGGAAAGCCGGCCAAGAATGAATCAGAAGGAGACACGAAGATGCGATTCCTGCTCTACCAGGCCGACGGTATTCAGCCCCCTCCGCCAACCCCGCAGATGCTGGATGAGGTGGGGAAGCTCACTGAAGAGACCAGGCGATCTGGCGTCCTGCTGGCGACCGGTGGGCTCGCACCGGTGAGCGCGAAAGTCCGTAACTCGGGCGGAAAGCTGGCCGTGACCGACGGACCGTTCACAGAGACGAAGGAGCTGACCGGTGGGTTCGCGCTGATCGAGGTGAAGTCGCGGGAAGAGGCCATCGAGTGGGCCAAGCGCTTCCGGAAGATCGTCGGCGACGGCGAGTCCGTGATCCAAGAGGTATTCGGCGGGTAACGGTCGCCGTGAAAGCCTCCGATTCGAACCGAGCGATCGATGCGGTCTGGCGGATCGAGGCCCCGAGGCTCATCGCCGGCCTCACGCGGATCGTGCGCGACGTCGGACTCGCGGAGGATGTCGCACAGGACGCTCTCGTCGCAGCGCTCGAACAGTGGCCTGAGTCAGGCGTCCCGGACAACCCGGGCGCCTGGCTCATGGCGACCGCGAAGCATCACGCGATCGATCGTTTGCGCCGGAACGAGCGGCTCGACCGCAAGCACGAAGAGCTGGGCCGCGAGCTCGAATTGCAGCAGGAGATGGCCGTGGCAGATCTCGAAACCGTGACCAACGACGACGTCGGTGACGACCTCCTGCGCCTGATGTTCATTTCCTGCCATCCGCTCCTCGCGCCCGAAGCCCGCGTTGCGCTGACGCTCCGGTTGCTCGCGAGTCTCACGACGGAGGAGATCGCACGGGCCTTCCTCGTCCCGGTCTCGACCATCGCACAGCGCATCGTCCGCGCCAAGCGAACCCTGACCGAGGCGCGCGTTCCCTTCGAGGTCCCAACGGGCCCGGAGCTCGACGCACGTCTTGCCTCGGTGCTGCAGGTCATCTATCTCGTCTTCAACGAGGGCTACTCGGCGACCGCAGGCGATGACCTGATGCGAGTGGGCCTGTGCGAGGACGCAATCCGTCTCGGGCGGATCCTGGCTGGGCTCGCGCCGAAGGAGCCTGAGGTGCACGGGCTCGTCGCGCTCATGGAGATCCAAGCGTCGCGGTCGCGCGCGCGAGTCGGACCGTCCGGAGAGATCGTCCTCTTGCTCGATCAGGATCGCGCCCGCTGGGACCCTCTCCTCATCAGTCGCGGCCTCGCCGCGCTGGAGCGCGCCGAGCAGCTCGGCGGTGCTCTCGGCCCGTATGGCCTGCAGGCCGCGATCGCCGCCTGCCACGCGCGGGCGCGGAACGCGGCGGACACAGACTGGGCGCGCATCGCCGCGCTTTACGATGCGCTCGCCCAGCTCGTGCCGTCGCCCGTCGTCGAGCTCAATCGCGCCGTCGCCGTCGGGATGGCGTTCGGGCCTGCGGCGGGTCTCGCGCTCGTCGACGCGCTGACCTCGGAGCCTTCACTGAAGTCGTATCACCTCTTACCGAGCGCGCGGGGCGACCTCCTCGCAAAGCTCGGCCGCGCCGACGAAGCGCGCGCCGAGTTCGAGCGCGCGGCCGCGCTCACGCAGAACGCACGGGAGCGCGAGCTGCTCTTGGAGCGGGCGGCCGCCTGCGCCGCAAACTAGCGAGTGATGCGGCTTACGAGATCCATTGCGGGATTGCTCCTTGCCGCCTGTGCGGTGTCGAGCACGATGACCGCTGAACCCACGGCGACGGCGGATGCGTCCGCCGGGACCGCACCCCCGACGGCTTTGCCCAGTCCTCGGGCCACGCCGTCGCCCACGCCACGCGAAGAGCCACCCGCTGTGGCGACGGAGCCTGTCGGCATCGCCGCACAGATCGTGGTGGCCGAACATGCGGTGCGCGACCCCGGGGTGACCGGCGCGGAGCTCGCGTGGATGGGTCACCTGCAACAGCGCGCGTATCGCGCGATCGCCGCGCGCCCTGATTGGCGTGATGCGGTACTGAGCGCGCTGCCCGCGGACATCCGCAGCGTAGCCACCGCGAACGTCGACGCCACCGCGGATCTTCGCGCGACGGTCGTGCCTGGACCGGATCTGCCGACCGCGTGGAAGATCGTCGAGCCCGCGCCGCTCGATGATCTGGCTCGCTACTACCGCGAAGCCGAGGCCGAATTCGGTGTGCCCTGGTCGTATCTCGCCGCGATCCATCTCGTAGAGACCCGCATGGGCCGGATCCGCGGCACCTCGGTCGCAGGAGCGCAGGGTCCGATGCAATTCATGCCGGGGACGTGGGCCGCATACGGCGAGGGGGACGTGAACGCCGATCGCGATGCGATTCGCGCGGCCGCCCGCTATCTGCGCGCCAACGGCGCGCCCGCCAACATGGCCAACGCGCTGTTCCGCTACAACAACTCGCAGCGCTACGTCCGCGCCGTGACCGCGTATGCCGAGGTGATGCGCGCCGAGCCCGACGCCTACCGCGGCTATTACCACTGGCAGGTCTACTACCTGACGACCCGCGGCGACATCCTGCTGCCGGTGGGCTACGGCCGCTGATTTCGGCCGTCCCCGGCGTTCGGTGGAGCGGCTGGCGATACCAGGCCGCATCGTCATCCTCAACGGCGCGCCACGATCGGGTAAGTCCAGCATCGTCGCCGTGATCCAGGAGACCTTCCCGGGCCCGTGGATGAATCTGGGTGTGGATGTGTTCGTGAGGCATGTCACGCCGGAGCGGTACCGCCCCGGAATGGGCTTGCGGCCCGGCGAAGAGGGCCACGAGATCGCGCCGCTGGTCCCGGTGTTGTACGCAGCGCTCTATGAAGCGATTGCCGCGCATAGCCGCTCAGGTCTGAACGTCGTCGTCGACGTCGGCCATCACGACGAGAAGATCCTTGCCGACTGCGCGCGGCGCCTCTCGGGTCTGCCCGTTCTCTTCGTCGGAGTCCGTTGTCCCATCGATGTCGTCATGGAACGACGCAACACCGGTCAACCCGGAAGAGACGGCGAGTACGCCACCGGTACGCCGGCCGAACCCATACCGCCGCCGGTCCGCCGATGGCAGGAGCAGGTCCATCTTCCCGGGGTCTACGACCTCGAAGTCGACACGTCGCTGCTCAGCCCGGAGCAGTGCGCCGAATCGATTCGCCGGCGCCTCGAAGAGGGGCCTCCGCCGACCGCGTTCCGAAGACTCGCCGAAGGGCTGCCCTAGAGTCGCCCGAGCGTCCCCTGCCACTCCCAGCGGTCGTTCGCGCCACGTCGGAGCAGGAGCTTGAGGTCGCGCGTGCCACCCGAGTCGCGCCACGTCGATGCGATCGTCAGCGCGCCTGACGTCCGGTCACCTGTAAAGGGCCGGGCCTGCACGGTCACGTTCAGGAGGGCGCTGGTGAATGCGGTCCGCAGGTCGTCTACGTACTTCTCTCGGCTGACGAACGAGGCGCCTCCGGATTCGACGCCGATCGTCACACAATCGGCTAGGGCTTCGGACAAGGTGCTTGCATCTCTGTTCGAAAAAGCTGACGCCAACAGATCGGCAAGCAGCTCGGGCGAGCGTGGCGGGAGCGGTGGTCGCGTCGGCGCCGCGCGTGCCGCGGCGAGCTCAGCGTCCGTCAGGAACCGGAACGACTCGACGAGGGTCACCATTGACTGCTGCGTCGCGCTGTCGGTCGTCGCTTGGGCCTGCGGTATGACGACGTACATCCGCGTGCCGTTCGCGACGAAATACGTCGCGAGCGGCGATATCGCGAGCGACTTCTTCGCCGCGGGCCGGCCGGCGAAAGTCACGTCCTCGATCCGCTCGCCCGCGGTCGAGCCCACGGTCTTGCCCTGCTCGGCCCACTGCCGCGGCGTGAGCTTCTGCGGGTTGTCCTCCACGGCGACGCGCACGGTCGCGTAAGCGACGCCGGTGTCGGTCCCGGTCTCGTCGCGGGCGCTCACCGGGACGAAGACATCGTTCGCGAAGAAGTTCCCTTGCTGCGTGAACGAGCCTGACGTGCAGACAGAGCGGCGCCACGGAGACATCGGCTCGATCGAGTACCCAAGATCCGCGCTGACGTAGCGCACGCTCGCCGGCGACGGTGATGGCGACGGCGTCGGCTGTAGGGTCGGCGATGGCGTTGCCGATGGCCTTGCGGTTGCCGAGCTCGTCGGCGACGGCGACGGTAGGGCGACCTGACGCGAAAAGGCGACCACGTAAACGATGACCGCGATCCCAACGACGAGTCCGATGAGCGTGAGCACGGGCGCGACGTTGCTTCTCACGTCCGTTCTATAGTGCCTGTGCTCCGAGAGAAGGAGGGTTTCTTCCATGGATCGTGATCTGACCATCTCACGCCGGCGTTTTTTACAGTCCCTGGCCGCGGTGGGCGTCGTCGTCGCGTGCGGTCCGACCGCTGCGCCGACCCCGAGCGCGAGCGCTTCCGCGGCGGCCGCGAGTGCGACCCCGAAGCCGGTGAGCATCGAGTGGTGGCGACGTAACTACACACCTGGCAGCCAGACCGCCGAGACGCTCACTTCCGACGGGGCGGTGAAGGGTTGGAAGGCGCGTACACCCAACGTCACGATCTCCATCCAGGGCGGTCCGTTCGGGCCCGAGACCGACCAGAAGTTCGACATCGCGATCCTCCAGCAGAAGGCGGGACCCGACGTGTTCCACACCACGGGCGGGGACGTGCTGAAGTACGCCGCGGCGGGCCAGCTCTCCGAGCCCCCACTCACAGACGCCGAAAGGAGCGACTTCAACCCCAGCGCGCTGCAGGCGACGACATACAAGGGAAAGGTCGTCGCATACCCGCTCTGGATCGTGCCGTGGTTCGAGTACATCAACCTCGATCTCTTCAAGGAAGCCGGCGTCACGCCGCCGAAGGACGGGAACTGGACGTACGACGAGTTCCTCGCCGCGGCGAAGAAGCTCACCTTCAAACGCGCGAACGGGAAACAGGCGTACGGGTTCGCACACGCGAACGATGAGTTCGCGTTCATGCTGGTCGACGGCGGTCGGCCGTACAGCAAGGACGTCAAGACCTGGACCTTCAACAGCGCGGACGCGGTGAGCGGCCTCGAGAAGTGGGTCGCGCTCGCGCAGGCCAAGGTCATGCCGCCCGATTTCCTGACGCTCAACCCCAACGACTCACAGGCTCGCTTCCTCAGCGGAGACATCGCGATCCTGCAGCGGCCCAGCGCGATGATCAACGTCCTCAACGCCGACAAGAACTGGGAGTTCGGGAAGAACTGGGACATCGCGAACTTCCCGAAGGGCAAGGGCGATCAGACGGCGTGGGGTGGCGTCGGCTTCATCGCCGTCCGCGAGCAGCAGGACGGCGACAAGAAGGCCGCAGCGCACCAATTCGCCAAGTACCTCACCGGACCCGACATCGGCCCGGACCTCACAAAGCAGACGCCGCCGGTCGAGTACTGGCTCGCGCCGGCCGGCCGCACGTCCGCCGCCGGCATCTACGGCGAGTACCACCCGGCGAAGGCGAAGGTCGCGAAGATGGGCGCCTTCACCTACGTGCTGCCGAACGTGAGCACGTGGTCGGAGATCGATCAGAAATACATGAGACCGGCGCGCGACGCGGCACTCGAGGGGAAGAAAACGCCGAAGCAGGCGTTGGACGAGGTGACACCGGCCGCGCAGCGGCTGCTGGACGAAGCGAACAAATAACTTGAGCGCCGCGCTGCGGCGGCACGGCTGGTCGTACCTCTTCGTCCTGCCGACGTTCTCGCTGTTCGTTGTCTTCACGCTCCTGCCGGTCGCGCAGGGGCTCGTCCTCGCGCTCCAGGACGCGCGGGTCACCGGCGGCAGCTTCATTGGGCTCGCCAACTTTGTCACGCTCGCCGAAGACCCTGTCGTCCGGCAGGCCGTCGGGAACACCGTGCTGTACGCGACCGTCGTCGTCGCGGCGCAGGTCACGCTCGCGCTCGTCATCGCGAGTCTCATCCAGCCGCTCGGCGTGAAGAGCAGAGTCTTCTACCGGGCGCTCTTCTACTTGCCGCTGGTGAACTCGGCGATCCTCGTCGCGATGGTCTGGCGCTGGATCTTCAACCCCAATCCATTCGGTCTCGCGAACGCCGCGCTCGGGACGATCGGCCTCGGGCCGTTTCTCTGGATCGGCAGCTCCGATCAGGCGCTGCTCGCGGTGATCCTGAGCGCGGTTCTCACGATCCCCGGCGGCGGCGTCGTCCTCTACTCCGCCGCGATGGGCTCGCTGCCGCGCGAGCTGTACGAGGCAGCGGATCTCGAGGGCGCGAGCCCCTTCGCGAAGTGGCGGCACATCACCGTGCCACTGCTCCGTCCGACGACCCTGTACCTCGTCGTCGTGTACACGATCCTGGCGTTTCAAGTCTTCGAGCGCGTCTACATCATGACCAATGGCGGCGGCCCGAATAACGCGACGATCACGATCGTGCAGCTGATCTACAGCACCGCGTTCCAGTTCGGCCGCTACGGCCTCGCGAGCGCGATGGCGGTCGTGCTCTTTCTCATGGCCATGGCCGTTGCGGTCGCGCAGTTCCGCTCGCTTCGGTCCGATGTCGAGTACTAACACGGCCCGCTCTGTCCATGTGCTGTTGATCCTCGCGGGCGCGCTCTCGCTGTTCCCGCTCTACTGGCTGTTCCTGACCTCGCTCTCGCCGACTCAATACGTTGTCCGAGTGCCGCCGGAGGTCGTGCCGCGCGAGCTCACCATCGGCAACTACCAGCGGCTCTTCGAGACGACGCCGATCGTTCGCTGGCTCGTGAACACCGTCGTCATCGCGGGCGTCATCACCGTCTTCCACCTGCTCTTTGACAGCATGGCCGGCTACGCGTTCGCGAAGCGCCGCTTCCCGGGGAAAGACGTGATGTTCTGGCTCGTGGTCAGTACGCTCACCGTGCCGGCGCAGGTCACGCTCATCCCGGTCTTCTTCATCCTGCGGACGCTCGGACTGCTCGACACGTATCCGGGCGTGATCCTTCCTGGGCTCGCGGATGTCTTCGGCGTCTTCCTCATGAAGCAGTTCATCCAGACGCTGCCGACGGAGTACGAGCATGCCGCGCGGGTGGACGGCGCTTCGGAGTGGCAGGTGTACCGGCACATCATCGTGCCGCTCTCGCGGCCGGCGCTCGCGGTGCTCGCGATCTTCACGTTCCAGCGCTACTGGAACGCGTTCATCTTTCCGCTCGTGATCCTGCGCGATCCGGCGAAGTACCCGGTACAGGTGGGTCTCGCGACCCTTCAGGGCGAGTTCAACACCGACTACGGAATGCTCATGACTGGTGCGGCGATCGCTGCGCTACCGCTGATCGCGGTGTTCTTCGCCTTCCAGCGCTATTTCATCGAAGGGATCCGCATCGGCGGGGTCAAGGGCTAGCGCTCGCGCTTAAACCGCCGCCGGCACAGGCGCAGCTCGCCCCTCGAGCAACTCAGGCTGCTGATCGGCCGGCTGTCGCAATCCGCCTCGAAGGACGACGGCCACTGCGATCGCTATCTGCACCGCGACGAGACCCCAGAACATGCGCTCGATGTCAACCGGCGCGAGCATGGCCACCGGGAACAGCAACACCCAGTCGTACCAGGCGTGGAAGAGCACCGCGACGAGCACGCTGCCTTTCGTCTGTAGGAAGATCCACGTGACGATCACCGAGAGCGAGACGACACCGAGGAAGAACGGCGCCGGAGGTCGGAGGCCCGGATCGGACAGGACCCCCGGAAGATGCCACAGGGCCCAGACCACCCCGAGGATCAGGCTGGCCGTTAGGGCCGAGCGGCCGGCCAGTAGCCGCGGCAGCGCGAAGCCGCGCCAGCCGATTTCCTCCGCGAGCGGAGCGGCGAGCGGGATGAAGATGAAGATCGCGAGGTACACCACGAGCATCTGAGGGGCCGGTGCCTTGGTCCAGTCGAGCGGCGAGCCTCCGAGCACGGTCACATTCAGGGCCATNNGGCGGCCACGATCACGATCGGGAGACCGAGCACTACCGCGTACCAGCGCGCGCCGACCCGCCAGCGGATGAGCCGGCTCCCCAGGTCGCGGAACCCGGCGCGACCGTCGGTGAGCGCGATCATCAGCAGCGCCGCGACGAGTGGGCCGGCGACGAACATGCCACCGTTCGAGAGAAGCCCGGTCGGCTCGCCACGAAGCAGCGCGCCGAGGCCCCACGTGATGAGGTAGGCAAGCGCGAAGAAGCTGAGCACCGCGTGTCGACTGAGTAGTGACTTGAGCGATGTCACGTTCGTTACTTCTTGCGGGTTTGGAACAGCGAATATCCGATCCAGCCCACGGCCAAACCGAGCGGGACCTGGAATGGCGAGCTCAGCGCGAGGATCCCGACGAGGCCACCGATGATCATCAGGACGGCGCCGCTCCGCGAGAGGATGCGAGCGCGGAGAGTCGCGAACCCAAAAAGGATCCATCCAAAAGCAAAGAGGCCGAACGTCGCGATGGCACCGGCGAGAAGCGATCCGCTCGGGGCGGACTTTAGGATCTGGGGAGCCTGGGCCGCAATCTGCGGGACGACGAAGCTCTCGAACCACCAGTCGCCCGCGACCAGGAGGGTTCCGAGGAACGCGACGAGATAGCCCAGCAGGCCGAGCTTTCCAGCAGCCCTCGCCTGCGTCGCGTACAGACCGGTCAGCGCAAGGAGCAGCGCGTACATCGCGACCAAAGCTAAGGCGTTCTTGAGCGTGTGTATGGCGGTGGTGACCGAGTCGGGTCCCATCGTGAGACCGATCGCCAGGTTCGCGATCTGGCTAAGGACGATCAGGCCCGCGGCCGTCATGCTCGCGACCGCCGCCAGAGTGGACAGGTCCGCGAACGAGATCCGAACGTCGCCCTGACGAGCTTTCAGAGCACGCGCCGGCGCCGTGGTGATCGCTGCCGTCATCTCTTGCCTTTCACTTGCGCTGGGCGGGCAGGCCACGTCCCCCCAAAGAACGAGAACGACCAAGAGATGGTCGACCAGGTTGTCGGCTGAGTCATGACGGATTCGTCACCCCTGGTGCTCATGAGCCCGTCGACATGCATAAGAGATAGCACCGGCCAAGTCTGACGCGCTGGTGGGTTGCGTCGCCGAGACTTGACGAGTGCGTATCGCGCTGGCGGCGGCTTGTCTGGTGCTCGCGCTTGTCGCTGTGATCGGGTGGAACCTTTGGCCCGAGCGTGCGACGTCGGACCCAGCCACATCCGGAGCCGCCCCCTCCAGTACAACCGCGGTGCTTGCCCCAGTTTTCTCAACCGTAACGATCACCGCCGCCGTTCCGCGCGATTCCATCGTTGCTCTTACCGGGGGGCGGGAGCCGTATGTCATCGTCGTTGACCAGCGCGCGGCGTGGAAAGGCGCGGTCCGACTAGCGGTGCCGATCGTCGGCGGGTCTTCGGTCGCAGTCGCGCCCGACGTCGATCGCATCGTCGTCCTCGATCCTGCCCCGTCGACGCGCGTGCGCCAGTTCGCCGCCAGCACCGGCCGCCTTGTCAGCTCCGTTGATTCGGGTCCTCGAAGTGGCACGCAGGCGGCGCTTCTTGCGGTGTCCTCCGATGCGGCCCGCGCCGTGACAGCCCGCCTCGCCGAGAACGAATGGTCGTTCGAAGTGGTCGATCTCGGTTCGGGCTCCGCCCTTGCTCGCGCTGAACTCCACGAGTGCGAGTGGCCGGCGGCCAGTCTCACGACAGATGCTGCGACCGCGGTCGCAGGATGTCTCGGCAGAGCGAGCCTGAGCAAGATCGATGTCGCGAACGGCCGCGTGACGCAGCTGGCTCTTGACGAGGGGCTCGCCGGACTGGCTCAGGCAGCTGACGATGTCTTCGCGATAGGCGGCTCAGGACGGATCTGGCGTGTCCGGGACGTCCCCATCGTTGTCGGTCGCGTTCCATTGGACGGCGGGAGCCTGACGCTCGGCGCGATCTCGGTCGCGGGTGATCGCATCGCCATCGGATTCCGTTCACCGAGTTCCGCCCACAACGTCGTGGCGGGCGCGCGGGTATTCGATGCACGGCTGGGGACAGTTTTACCGGGCTGGCAGAGCGTCTTCTACAACACCGGCGGCGGGCTGGTGGCGACACCCTCAACGGGCGGGATCCTGTTGGACTCCAACCCAGAGTTCAGTCGGCGCGATCAGCTCGTCGGCGTGCGCGAGGACGGTGTCCTGCTGGGAGACTTCATCTTCGTGGGCGGTTTCGATGGACAGCGAGTGCGCTCGGTCATCGGGCTCGTCGATGCAGCCGGAACGCTGACGAGCGAAGCAGCGATTCGTGTCGCGGACCGTGCGCTCGAGGGAGGCCAGCACGACCGTGTTGAGGCCGTCGCGGCGTCTACAGCGGACGTCGTACGCGCGTTTCCGAACTTGGATCGAACGATCCAGACAGGAACAAAGTCGTCGGTGCTCTGGGTCGTAGCCGAGGAGGGACTCATCGCCTACCAGGGGGTGAAATACGCCTGGGTGATCCTGGTGATTGATCCGGTGCACGACCGGGTCGTGGGTGCTGTTGGTGGCCCAAGTGGGCCGCGCCCATCTTCCTTCGACGCTCTTCCGAGATAGCTACTCGCCGATTTGCCGTCACCGCTCAATCGGGAGACCGGCGGCCGCCCATGCGGCGAAGCCACCGATCACGTCCGTCGTGTTGACGAAGCCGAGCTCGTGCAGCCGCACCGCTGCCAGGCTGGACGAATAGCCCTCCCGGCAGATGAGGATGAGTCGGTCCTCTTTCCCCGCCAGCACCGGGTTCTGATATCCGGAGTCGGGGTCGACCCGCCATTCCAGGACGCTGAGTGGGGCGTGCACCGCCCCCGGGATCGTTCCCTCGCGCGAACGGATGTCGCCGTCCCGCGTGTCGACGAGCGTGGCGCCATCGCGCATCGCGAGGGCGGCCTGTGCGGGTGTGAGGCGGCGAAGCCGCGCTCGCGCGGCGGCGAGCATGTCGTCGATGGTGCGGCGCTTCACAAGATCCGCTGAGCGATGTTAAGTCCCGCGACGACGTCATTCCGGCGGGAATATCCTCGACGCGCACCTGACCGGGAGGCACCGAGATGATCGAGTCACCGGCGAAGAAGAGCGCGGTCGCGGCTCCGAAAGGACCACGCGAAGTCACCGCTGAGCTCAGGGCTGAACGCGAAAAGTTCTACGCGGAGCTGCCGAGTTATCAGCTCGGCGCGCTTTGGAACGTCCTCGACGACGCGCTCACGCCGGAGCCGCGGACGCGCAGCGTCCCGTACCTCTGGAAGTGGTCGGAAGTGCGTCCGCGCGTCATGCGAGCCGGCGAGCTGGTCACGGCGAAGGAGGCCGAGCGCCGCGTGCTCTACTTCCTCAACCCCGGCCTCCCGGCGGAGAAGATCAGCGCCGTCGGAACGCTCTACGCGGGCATCCAGCTCATCCTTCCGGGCGAGATCGCGCGGACGCATCACCACACCCCGGCCGCGACGCGCTTCATCATCGAGGGCGAGCGCGCCTACACGACCGTGAGCGGCGAGCGCACGCTCATGAAGAAAGGCGACTACGTGACCACGCCGAACTGGACGTGGCACGACCATGGAAACGAGTCAGACAAGCCGATGCTCTGGCTCGACGGCCTCGACGTACCCCTGGTGACGGAGCTCGACGCGGTCTTCTTCGAGCTCTTCGTGGAACGCACCGGCAACGAGGTGCAGCCGGTGACGAAGCCGATGGAGGACGCAAGCCATC
>WNGI01003460.1_pt1 | contig 17012 bp, 11 predicted proteins | sample 5400621 | NCBI WGS metagenome assembly WNGI01 (sample SAMN13153374, study PRJNA577476) | soil metagenome | isolation source: 20 cm soil or saprolite under Garry oak tree replicate 1 | place: USA:California | collected 2016-06-15 | reverse complement strand
AAGCGCGCGGCGGGCGCGCAGTTCGTTCAGACCCAGCCGGTGTTCGACGGGCCGGCGTTCGCGGCCGCGGTCGATCGCATGCCGGACGCGCTAGCGGATCTGCCGATCGTCATGGGCCTCGCCCCGGTGCGGTCGTCTGATCACGCCCATCGCCTGGCTGCGATCCCAGGCATCGTGATTCCCGATCGGCTCATCGCACTTCTGGACCACGCCACATCGGAGGCGGACGCCGCCGAACGTTACTGGGCGTATCTGGACAATGAGCTCGATTGGCTCGCCAGGAACTTGCGTCTGCGCGGCTGCCATTTGATGCCGATCGGCCACTCGAAGCGCAGCATGCGCCAGCAGTCGACCTTCGATCGTCTCTACGCTTGCGCTACCAAGGTCACGAGCACGAGCCCGTCCGCCTCCGCGGGCAACTGACGACCGGCATCAAAGGGGATGCCCACCGCCAGTGCCGCGCCGGATCAGTCGGTGAGGCTCTCCACGACGTAAGCGTCGACCTCCTCGAGCTTTCCTTTCACGGTGAGCCGTCCGGCGGAGCGCACGACCACCGCATCACGCACCAATGCGTAGGTCGTCCCGGAGATCAGGACCTCGCCAGGCTGTGCCGACGTCTGGAGCCGAGCGCCGAGATTCACCGCGTCACCGTGTGCCACGAAGTTGCGGAACTCCTGGCTTCCGACGTTGCCGACGAGTGCCGCGCCGGTGTTGACACCGACACGGAAACGCGGCAGCTCGGGGTCGGTGTCGGCGATCCGTCCGATCTCGCGCTGCATCGCCAGCGCCGCGCGCACGGCATGGAGCGCATGCCGTTGCTGTGCCACCGGCGCGTTGAAGACCGCGACGACCGCGTCGCCGGCGAACTGGATGATCGTGCCGCCTTCGCGAAAGATGAGCGGCACGATGACGCCGAAATAGCGATTCAGGACCCTGACAGTCTCCTGCGGCCGGTGACGCTCCGTGAACGGCGTGAAGCCAGAGAGGTCGGCGAAGAGCGCCGTGACCTCGGTCAGCGCGCCGCCGAGTGCCGTCTGCTCCGGGTCGGCGATGAGCGCCCGTACGACCTGCGGCGACAGGTACTGACCCAGGAGGCGACGCACCAGTGCGGATGCGCGGTCCCGCTGCACGACGAACGAAAGGAGGATGCCGAACGCGACCACGCCGACGCCCGCCACGTTGAGGGCGGTGAGCACATGGATCGCGAGGGGGGGCAGGTGATTCGTCTCGTCCAGTCTCGGCTGGAGCAGCGCGCTGCCGACGAGCAGGATCAGGAACCCACCGAGCCAGTTGACGGCGAAGCGCGGTCCCACGAGCGCGACCGCCGCGAGCGGTGCGGAGAGACTCCACATGAAGACCGCGCCCGAGGGCGCGAAGCCTCCGAGCACCGCCGAGAGAACGAATGGGAGGACGAGCCAAAGCGTGAGCTGCAACCCGATGATGAAGAGGTACCGCCGGGTGATCGCGAAGATGAGCAGGCCGACGAGCGTGAGAGCGGCATAGCTGAACGGCACGGCGGCTGCCCCGAGCTCGCCGTACGCCGCGAGAAAACCGGTCCAAAGGAACGCGAGGGGCGTGACGGCGAGTGCGGCTCCCGAGATCAGCGCCTTGCGCATGTGAACATCGTCTGCGTCCGCCGGATCCGCGCCGATCCTTCCGACGTAGCCCGCGAAAGCACCCACCATCGCCTTCCTCCCGACAGCTAGCACACCTTGGGCCCGCTCGGTAGAGCATGAACCTGGGCTGTTAACGCGCTCTGTTACGAGCGGCTTGTTCGAGATCGCGTCACTCAAGTCCTATCCGGCCCGTAGGAGATACGGCCCCCCATGGCGGATGGCCAACGCGACCCGCTCACATATCGTTCAAGCATGCGGCTGAGTCTCCTCGTCCTCGCGCTCGTCACCGCGGCATGTGCGGTGCCGCCACCGGAAGCGGCGAACGCACCGACGGCGATACCTTCGCTGGAGGTCGCGGCGACGCCGTCGCCGGCGTCTTCCGCGTTACCCGAATCGACCGCACCACCGCTCCCCGACGCCTCGTCAGGCCAGGTTGCCCATCTCGAGGGTCCGAACATTGCCGTCGCCACGACGGCGTTTCCGGTCGTCGCCTCGTTCGCCCTCCACGCCGCGCCGATCGATGCCAATGCCGAGGGCGCGGTCCGCCTGGGCCTCGAGTGGTATCTCGACTCACTCGATCGCTTCCGGGAATCCGGTGCGACCGACCGGTCGCAGCTCAGCCTCGGCGGGAAGTTCGGGGACGCTGTCTTCGCCGGAATGAAGGGATCGGGGACGCCAGGCGTCAAGCGGAAGTTCGCGATCGGCTCGTTCAAGATCGACCGCTTGCTCGTGAAGCCGTGGGGAACGCGCGCGGTCGTCGAGGTCACCGCGACCATCCTCGACAAGGCGGTCGACGGCAGCGTGCCGGATCAGAGCGAGACCGGCCGGTTGCGGATGATCGGTGACAAGCCCACCGTGGTCGACGGCTGGGACGGTGCGAACGGGCGGTGGTTCAACGGTCCGCAGACAACGTCGCAAAGCGATGCGCGGGGGAACGTCGCGTTCTGGCTCGCCGATCTTTTGCGAGTCGAGAGCTGGATTCCGGGCTCGCCCCGCGAAACGGCCGTCGGCCCAGGTGGCGAGACGGCTTATGGCAGAGCGAGGATCCAGTACCTAAGCGCGCTCGACAGGACGCTACGTTCCCGGACGTTCGAGAACGTGATCGCGACGATCGAGCGGTACGAGACGTTCAGCGAGATCCACGACGGACTGGCGACCGTTCGGCTCGCCGGTACGGTCGTGACGACGGACGCCGAGGGACGCGACCAGAGGCAGGCTTTCGAGCGGCGTGCGGTGATCCTCTTTGGTCAGAATCACCCCGAGGTCGTTGACGAGCAGCTCACATCGGGAGTCTGGTTGTCCGGCGGCGATCTAGCGCTGGGAGTGCGGGACCACAACTTTGCCTGATGAGCTCACCGCCGGCGGTCGCCGGCTCAAGTAGAGGCGGAAGTAGCTATCCCGCGCGGGGAAGTGGTGGGTCCACGACCTCGGGTGCTTCAGCCGCGAGCAGGCGGCGGAGCACCTTGCCGATCGGACGGAGCACGACGAATGCCTTCACGACCTCGCCCTTCGACGGATGCGGCACGCCGACGGCGGCCGCTTCGAGCACCGCGGGATGCGCGTAGAGGACCTCGTCGACTTCGCGCGGATACACCTTGAACCCGGAGACGATGATCATCTCCTTCATCCGGTCGACGACGAAGAAGTAGCCGTCCTCGTCCATGCGCACGATGTCGCCGGTGTGAAGCCAGCCGTCGCGCAGGACGAGCGCGGTCTCGTCGGGTCGCTTCCAGTAGCCGTCCATGAGGTTCGGGCCGCGGATGCAGAGCTCGCCGCTCTCGCCCTGGGCGACCTCGCGCGTGCCGGTCTCGAGGTCGACGATCTTGCAGTCGACATCGGGCACCGGGATGCCCACCGATCCGGGCTTGCGCGTTCCCTCGCGCGGGTTTGAATGCGTGACCGGCGCGGCCTCGGTAAGGCCGTAGCCTTCCATGACCTTGCCGCCGCCGGTCAGCTCTTCGAACCGGCGCATGACCTCGACCGGGAGGGGCGCAGACCCTGAGAGGAACGCCTCGATCGACGTCAGGTCGTACCGCGTGAGGTCTTTCGACTCGTTCAAGAGGATGTAGATGCGCGGCGCACCGGGGAAGAAGCGCGGGCGGTGCTTTTCGATCGCCAGGAAGATGTGCCGAAGCTCCGGCCGCGGGATGAGGACCATCGTCATCCCGCGGAGGACGGCGAGATTCATGACGACGGTCAGGCCGTACACGTGGAAGAACGGCATGACCGCGAGGATCCGGTCGCCCGCGAGCGCGAGGGTGTGCCACGCACTGGACTGGTGGACGTTGGCGACGAGCGCGCGGTGCGAGAGCATCGCACCCTTTGGTACGCCGGTCGTCCCTCCGGTGTATTGAAGGACGGCGAGATCCGAGGGCGAGACGTCGACCGCCTCCGGCGGTGAGCCGGGGGCCACCAGATCGCGCAGCCACATGGCGCGGGGATCGCGGCGGATGTCCACGCGGTGTCCTTCCTTCCGCTCGCGGGCGAGCGTGAAGAGGACGCGAAGGGCCAGAGGGAAGTGCTGCTTCACGTTGGTGACGACGATCTTCTCGACATCCGTCCCGACGACGGCTTCGGCCACCTGCGGGTAGAGGCGCGAGAGGACGACGACCACGCGAGCTCCTGAGTCGGCGAGCTGGCCGTGGAGCTCGCGAACGGTGTAAAGGGGATTCGTCGGGACGACGACCGCGCCCGCCTTCAGCGTGCCGAAGAAGCTGTAGACGAACTGCGGGCAGTTCGGGAGGACCAGGGCCACGCGGTCGCCTTTTCGGACACCGAGGCGCTGGAGGCCGGCGGCGAAGCGGCTGGCGAGATCGTCGAGCTGCCGGTACGTGAGGGCGGCGTCGATGCAGCGGCGGCCGACGGCTCCCCCGAAGACGGTGGCGATTGCCTGGGGACGGTCGCGGGCGGCGCTCTCGAGAAGCGCGTGAAGTGGCAATTTGGGGTACGTCAAATGGCGGGGTACGCCGTGGTCGTACGACGCTTCCCATTGGCCCGCCGGCTGCATCATGCTCATAACGTCGAAACTCGCTTGTCCGCTAGCCTTGCAAGCGCAATGCCGCGTGCCTTGATACTCGGCGGTGCGCGCACGCCGTTCGTGAAGGCAGGGACCGCCTTCGCCGAACTCGACGTCCTGGACCTCGCGCGCGCCGCCACCGCGGAGGCCCTCGCCCGCACGGAGCTCGATCCAGGCCAAGTCGACGAGGTCATCTTCGGGAACGTTGCGCGGCCGGTGGCCTACCACAACCTTGCTCGCGAAGTGGTGCTCTCGCTCTCGATGCCCGCGCGCATCCCCGCCTTCACCGTCGGGCTCGCCTGCGCGTCGGCCTGCGTCGCCATCACCAGCGCCGCCGACCACATCGCGGGCGGCACTGCCGATGTCGTCGTGGCCGGGGGAAGCGAGTCGCTCAGCAACGTCCCGCTCACGTTGACACCACGCCTCGCGCGCGCTCTGATCGCCGCCTCGCAGGCAAAGAGCCTGCCCGACAAGGCCCGCAGCCTTGCGGATGTCCGCGCCTCCGACATCGCGCCGGTGGCGCCGGGGATCCGGGAGACCTCGACCGGTCTCACCATGGGCGAATCGGCCGAGCGCATGGCAGCGATCAACGCCATCCGGCGGGAGGACCAAGACGCGTGGGCCCTCCGCAGCCACGAGCGCGCCGCGGCGGGCTGGGACGATGGCCGACTCGCTCGGGAGGTCGGCCCCGTCTACCTCAACGGGCACGCGGTCACGACCGACAACCACATTCGGCGCGACTCCACGCTCTCCAAGCTCGGGACCCTGCGACCCGTGTTCGACCGGGAGCATGGGACGATCACGGCCGGCAACGCGAGTCCGCTCACCGACGGCGCCGCTGCCGTCGTCCTCGCGAGCGAAGCGCGCGCGCGGGCCATGGGGATCGAGCCGCTCGCCGCGGTCCGGAGCTATGCCTATGCGGCCGTCGATCCGGCGGACCAGCTGCTCATCGCGCCGGCATATGCGATCCCGATCGCCCTCCAGCGCGCGGGCCTCAGCCTCGACGACATCGATCTCTTCGAGATCCACGAGGCGTTCGCGGCGCAGGTGCTGTCGACGCTCGTCGTCCTGGAGAAAAATGGGGTCGGGCGCATCCCGTTGGAAAAAATCAATGTGATGGGCGGATCGATCGCCCTTGGCCATCCATTCGGCGCGACGGGGGCCCGGATCGTGCTGACGCTCGCGAACGAGATGCGGCGCCGCGGCGCGCGGTACGGCCTCGCGACCGCGTGCGCGGCGGGCGGGAACGGAGCCGCGATCCTCCTGGAGCGCGCGGCGTGATCGCCTCGCACCCGGCGGAGAACGTCGCCCCGGCACCGGCGGAGCCACGGCGCTCCGTCGCCTTTGTGCCCGCAGACTCCTCCGGAGTCGCGCGAATCGTCATCGATCGCCCTGACGACTCGGTGAATGCGATCGACGTGAAGCTTCTCGAGGATCTCGGCGCCGCGATCGCGGCCGCTCGCGAAGCGCATCCTCGCGGTCTGGTCGTCGCGAGCGGGAAGGACGGCCAATTCATGGCCGGCGCCGATCTCTCCCTGCTCCGCGGAGCGTCGCAGGCCGAAGCGGAGCAAGCGATCCGCGCGATGCAGCGTGTGCTGAACGAGCTCGCGGCTCTTCCGTTTACCACCGTGGCGGCGATAAACGGTCCCGCAGTGGGCGGCGGGCTCGAGCTGGCGCTCGCGTGCGACTCGCGGATCGCGGCCGACGCACCGACCGTCCGAGTCGGCCTGACCGAAACCCGCTTGGGGCTGATCCCTGCGGCGGGTGGGACGCAGCGGCTGCCCCGTCTCATCGGCCTTCCCCGCGCGCTCGACCTGATCCTCGCGGCGCGCCTGCTCTCCCCGAAGCGCGCGCTGCGGGCCGGCGTCGTAGATGAGGTGGTGCATCCGGCGGTCCTTGCTCAGGCGGCCGCCGATCACGCCCTGCGCGACCGGAAGCGCAAGCCGAAGGGCGGCGCGAGCGCCGTCGAGCGGGCTGCCACGTGGCTGGCGCCCGTCCGCGCGCTCACGCTCCGGCAGGCGCGCTCGCGCACGCTCGCGGAGACGAAGGGGCGTTATCCGGCTCCGCTCGCGGCGATCGATGCGATCGCCGTGGGCCTCGCGAAGGGGATCACCGCTGGTCTCGACGCGGATGCGCGTGCGTTCGGCGAGCTGGCGGTCAGCGACACCACGCACAATCTCACCGCGTTGGCGATGCTCACGCTCCGGCAGCGCAAGGCCGTCTTCGAGGGGCTCATCAGGCCGCGGCCCGTCGCGAACGTCGGCGTGGTCGGGCTGGGATTCATGGGTTCGGGCATCGCGCAAGCGGCCGCCTCCTCCGGCCTACGCGTTCGCGCACGCGACCGCGATGCGGCGGCCGTCGCGAAGGGCATCTCTACGATCCGCGACCTCACCACGGACGCTGCGAAGAAAGGCGTGTTCGAGCGCCGCGAGGCCACCCGCATCATCGGGCGGATCACGGGAGGGCCGGATCTCGCAGGGTTCCGGAACACCGACCTGGTGATCGAAGCGGTCTTCGAGGAGATCGCGACGAAGCGCCGCGTTATCGAGGAGTTGGAGCAGGTGCTGCGGACCGACACCGTCATCGCCTCGAACACGTCGGCTCTGCCCATCGCCGAGATCGCGCAAGGGGCGCGCGCTCCGGAGCGCATCGTGGGAATGCACTTCTTCTCGCCGGTCCACAAGATGCCGCTCGTCGAGATCGTTCGGCCGGAAGCCGCGTCGCCCGAAGCCGTCGCCACCGCGGTCGCCGCCGCGGCGGCGCTGGGAAAGACTCCGATCGTGGTGCGCGACGGTGCCGGCTTCTTCACCACCCGCGTGCTCTCCACCATGATCGGTGAGGCCTTCGCGATGCTCGCCGAAGGCGATTCCATGGAAGAGATCGACCGCGCGATGACAGCGTTTGGCTGGCCCGTCGGACCGTTGCAGCTGGTCGACGAGGTGGGCCTCGAGGTCGCCGCGCACGCCGGCGAGACCGTCGCGAAGGCGCGCGGCATCGCTGCGCCGACGATCGTGAATGCGCTCGTGGCGGAAGGCTTCAAGGGAAAGCACAAGGGCGGCGGCTTCTATCGCTACGAGGGGCGCCGGCGGAGGCCGAATCCCCGAGTGCGCGAGATCCTGGGCGCGCCGACGCATCCGGCCGGTGGAGACATGGCAGAGCGTCTCACCCTCACGTTCGTCAACGAGGCCGCGCGGTGTCTGGATGAGGGAGTGCTTCGTTCCGCGGCGGAGGGCGACCTGGGTGCGGTCCTCGGGCTCGGATTCCCGCCGTTCCTGGGCGGCCCGTTCCGCTACGCGGACGCGCAGCGGCAGCACATCGTCACGTCGCTCGAACGGCTCGCCGCCGCGCGGGGCGATCGCTTCGCGCCAACGGAGTCGCTGCGATCGCGGCGGCCGTTTTTCAGCCTGTGACCGCGACGAACTTTTTCAGCGGCAACCCTGATCTCGTCGAGGTCTTCGACAAGGTCATTCCGTGGTCGCGCGTCGTCCGGGCCGTCGAAGGCGAGGGCGCCGACGTCGCTGCGACGGTGTCCACCTGGCGGGAGATCCTCGACCTCGCGGGCAAGTACATCGCGACCGAGATCGCGCCGCGAGCGGCGAAGGTCGATGAGATCGGCGTGATCCGCGAGAACGGCCAGGTCCGGATGAACGAGCCGATGCTCGAGAACCTGCGCGGTCTCGCGGAGCTTGGGCTCGCCTCGCCCTCGGTCCCGCCGGACTTCGGCGGTGCGGGCCTGCCGTTCACGGTGACGATGATGATCGGGGAGATGCTGGCCCGAGCCGATCTGTCGACGCAGGTGCAGCACGGCATCGGCTGGAACTCTCCGGCCGCGCTCATCTACCGATTCGGGACGGACCAGCAGAAGGCGCAGTACCTCCCGCGACTCGCCAAGGGCGAGATGATGGGCGCGGTCGCGATGACCGAGCCGCAGGCTGGCTCGGACGTCGGCCGCCTTACGACGACCGCGACGGAGCGGAGCGACGGCTGCTGGATGCTTCAGGGCCGCAAGCAGTTCATATCGGCGGGTCAGGGCGAGATGGTGATAGTGCTCGCGCGATGCGTCGCCGGATCGAGCGGGCTCGATGGCCTTGGGATGTTCATCGCCGATCGCGAGGGTGGGAACTACGTCGTCGAGCGCGCGGAGCACAAGTTCACGATCCGCGGATCGCCGACGTGCGCCCTCGTCTTCGAGGGCACGCGCTCCGCGGCTCTCGGGAAGCCCGGGGAAGGATGGAAGCAGATCCTCACGTTCATGAACGAGTCGCGCCTCGGTGTCGGGATCCAGGGCATCGGTGTCGCTACGGCGGCGCTCGAGAAAGCGTCGGAGTACGCGGCGCGACGCGTCCAGATGGGCAAGCCCATCCGCGAGCATCCGATGGTCGCGGAGATGCTGCTCGACATGGAGACGACCGTAGCCGGGGCTCGCGCGCTCGCCTATGAGGCGGCCGTCCTCCAGGATCTCGTGATGTTCGGCGGCGACCAGCGCGCCGCGCGGGAGGCTCGCGAGCTCACGCCGCTTGTGAAGTGGTACGGGACCGAGGGCGCCGTGCGGGTGTGCCGCCTCGCGCTTCAGATTCACGGAGGGGTCGGCGTGGTCGATGAGTACGACGTCGGCCGCTTCATGCGCGACAGCCTCATCACCCCGATCTATGAGGGCACGTCCCAGATCCAATCGCTCATGGCCGTGAAGGACCTCATGAAGTGGACGATGCAGCGACCGGCCTCGCTCGTGAGAGGCGGCCCGAGCCGCCTGCTCGCCGGCGCGCGCTTCAACGGGCGGGTCGGCTCCGACTTCGCGGCCGCGCGGGGCCACGTCGTCGGGTCCCTGCGAGGACTGGTGGGACGCCTCGTACGGCGCAAGGGTCCGGGGCTCCTTCGCGGCGCGAGCCTCGAGGACGAGGACCTCGGACCGATCCTTCTGCATGCCGAGCGGCTCACCGAGTCGCTCGCGCACACGCACGCGGCGCGGGTGCTCGCTGAGCGCGCGAAGCGCGTACCCGAGCGACGGCGCATCGCCGAGCGCGCCGCGCGGACCGCCCGTCTCGTCGCCGAGCGCAACCGTCGAGCGATCGCCCTCGATGACGGCAGCGTCTTTGAGCGGATCGCCGCCTGGCGATCGGAGCGCAACTGACCGCGAGTTAGATCAGGCGGCTCGCGATACGGTCGCGGTCAGGGATGCGAGGAAACGCGCGATGTGCTCGTTCGCCCAGCCCGCCGCTTCGAGCGGCAGCGAGTGCCCGACGCCACGCGCGATCTGGACTTCCGCGAGCGGCAGTTCCTTGCAGCGCCTGGCGTCGGTGGCGGAGATAACGCGGTCCTCGTCGCCCCAAAGCACGAGCGTCGGAACCTTGCTCAGCTCTGTGAGGCGCCCGTCGATGCGGATGCCGAGCTGCTCGCCGCCTGGCAGGAACGCCCGCGCCTTGCGCCAGCGCCGCGGCTGATTCGCCCAGATGATGGCGCGGGCCGAGAGCGCGCGCGGTCGTGCACTGATCCCGTGTCGGACGAGACGTGCCACGAACCGTACGTCGCTCCGCCGGCCGCTGCCGACGAGAAATTGACGGATCGTCGAAGCCCGCAGGACGCTCGGCCGGAGGAGCAGCCGCCCCAGGAGCGGAACGCAATAGAGCTTGTAGATCCAGTGCAGCGAAACCCCGAGTGCCGCCGGTGCGATGAGGACGAGGCCGATAACCAGCTCGGGCCGGCGGAGCGCCAAGTGAAGCGCGACCCCGCCGCCGAGCGAATGCCCGAGCACGAGCGCGCGGGGGATCGCGAGCGTCTCGATGACCTTCGCGACGTAGTCCGCGAGCTGCACCACGTTCGCGTCGGCCGCCCTGAGCGACGGCTGCAACGCGAAGCCTGGGAGATCGATGACGTGAACGGACCAACCAAGGCGGCGGAGCGTCCGGATCTGCGGGGCGAGAGCTCGCCAGTCGGCTGAGAGTCCCGGCAGCACAACGGCGTGCGGCGGAGCGCCGCTGCCCCAGGTCGTCACACGAAGCCGGTACCGCTCACACGAGGTGACCTGCACCCGCATGACCGTCCTAAATGCAACGGGCATGCCGTATGCCTGGGTGTTTCATGTTATTAACGGGAGCGCCTTTCCGTGGCCTCCGAGCGCCCGCAATACCGCGGTGCTGCTCCTCCATGGGCTGACGGGGACGCCCGCGGACGTGACCTCGGTCGGCGACGCCCTGGTCGCCGACGGCTACAGCGTGAGCGCCCCGCTCCTTCCTGGCCGGGGGACGTGTCAGGACGACATGGATCGCTTCGGCTGGGAAGACTGGATGTCCGCGGCACTCGCGGTGTACGACGAGCTCACCGCGCGGCACCGTGAGGTCGTCGTCGGAGGAGTCTCGGCGGGCGCGACCATGGCGCTCGACGTGGCCCTCCGCCGCCGGCCTAAAGCGCTGCTCTTGTACGCTCCCGCGCTCGCTGTCGCAAATCGCCTCGCGTACCTTGCGCCGTACGTCTGGCGGGTGATCCGCCGCTGGCCCTCCCCGGCGAGCGACATGGTGGAAAGCAGTGCCGCGGCGACCTGCTACGACCCGGTGCCCGTTCGCGCAGTGGCCGAGCTCATCACCGGCATCCGTCGGGTCCGCGGCAGGCTCGGTGAGATAACCTGCCCTGCCCTTGTTGCGCACGCGGTCGCGGACCGCCTCGTTCCGGTCGACCATGCGCAGGAGCTGGCGGGTCGGCTGAGTGGCCCTGTAACGACTTTGTTCCTCGAGGGGAGCGGACATGCGATCACCTGCGACGCGCGCCGGCAAGACGTCGCGGATGCCAGCCTCGCGTTCCTCCGGCTACTGGCTGGGGATCGTCCAGTCCTTCGGCACGATGTGGATCCACGTCTGACCGGGCTCAAGCCGGACGATCTCACCGGCCGAGTTGCGTAGATCGAAGACGTCGAAGACATCCGGACGGGTCCAGGTGACCTCCTCCCGCCGGCCATCGCGGAAGACGATGCCCTTGCCGGTGCCGTTGAGCTCCATGAAGAGCTTTGGATTGCCCGCCGGGTCGAGTCCGTACTGGTCGGTGAAGTGGACCTCGGTCTGGATGATCACGATGTTTGTCGCGGCCACGATCTGTCGGTTGGCGCCGTCCATCTCGCGCACGCCGTCCTGGTAGCGCGCGTAGCTTCGCGACGTCGGGTCGTACTGGTAGCGAACCTCGAAGCCCGCGCGATAGGGGACGGTGATGCGGCTCGCCGGCTCACTCGTGCTGAAGCCTCCGGCGAGCGCATCGGTGGTCGTGGGCGGGAGAAAGTCCCAGGCCGGCACGTTCACCGAGTCGTTGCCGCCGGGTGCGGCCGCGAGCGCGTCGCGCAGCGCCGCGTAGCTCGTGAAGTAGTTATACGGCGCGTCGCGGAAGCCGACGCGATAACCCCAGCCGTATCCCGGAGAGAGATCGACGTAGCGGTGTGCGACCGCGTCGTCGTAGTGCAGGCGCATGAGCTCTTCCGGCCCGCCACCTGAATAGACGAACGCAGCCCTGAGGCTGGGGACGATCGGCGTGTCGGTGATCCGCGCGCTCCGGACCGACCCGATCACGTCGGGCTGTTGCGACTGGAACACGGCTGCGAGACGCGTCGTGAGGCCCTCCACCAGCCACTCGTAGACCTGATCGGCTTTGCTGATGCCGTAGTGGGGTCGAGCGTGCGGGTTGTTGTCGATCTTCACGTACAGGGGACGCCTCGTCGCCGGACCTCTGTTCAACGGAAGACCCGTGAGCGGCCAGCGCGGGCAGAGCGTCTCTTCAGCCGTCGAGGTGAGCTTGAAGCTCCCGCCGAGGTTCGCCAGCAGGTTGCTCCGGACCTGCACGCCGTCAGCGGGCGAGAGCGCGTCCAGGTCGGCCTTGCCGTCCCCATTCCAGTCGCCGACGAGGAGCGCCGTCGCTCCGGCGCACGTGGAGGCGGATGGAAGTGTCGCCAGGCCGGCGAAACCGTTCGCCGGTCGGAACGAGCTCGCCGGGTCGAAGACGTGGACGCGAGCGCTTCCATCGTCCGCGCCATAGAGCGAGAGGATCTCATCCCTTCCGTCGCCGTTGACGTCCGCGGCGGCGATCGACGCGCTGGCGAGGTCGTATTCGCCCTCGTTCGTCTCGTACACGCTCCTGTCCATGACGAATCCGCTTGGGCGGTAGTCGAAGATCTGTAGACGGACCTTCGCGTTGGGGTACTGATAGAACGCGGCCACCTGGTCCGGATATCCGGTTCGCGTGAAATGTCCGACGACGAAACGCGCGCGCGCGGCGTCGTACTGGCCGACTCCGGAGTCGAAGACGCCGTCGCTCCCCCCGTACGAGAAGGACGAACCCGTCGACGCAAAGTAGTGGAGACGCATGTCGAAGCTGTCGTACTGGTATGTGATGAGGACGCCATCGTGAGGAGCGCCCGCCAGGCTCGCGCCCATGATGTTGGTCGCGCGCGCCCATGCGTAGTCAGGGCTCGCCCACCACGCTTCCGGTGGCATGAAGCTCGTCCCCGTGGAGCGGAAGACCAGCAGGCGCACACCGTTGTCGCCGTCGTTGTACAGCGCTACGAGGTCGTCCTTCCCGTCGAGGGTCACGTCCGCCACGGCGAACTTTGCGCGCGCGAGCGCGAAGAAGTTCGGGGCCGTCGTCAGCCATGTCGAGTCCGAGAACGTCTCGCCGCCTGCGTTCTGATCGCGCACGGTGATCTTGAGACTCAGATCGCGGGAGGGGTCCTGCAGCAGCGCGATCTGCGACCTGCCAGAGCCTCGGAAGTCCCCGCTCGCCGCCACGCTCGTCCCGACGACACCTACCGAGCGCATCTTCCCGGGGACGGCGGGGGCGTTCCTGCCCGGCGGAAGGGATGGCTGCGCCTTGTTAACTTCGCCGCCGGGCTGTTCCGAGCCTGCGGGTCTAGCGGTCGGACCCGTGCACGCGAGGACGACGATCGAGAAGAGGAGCGCAGCGACCACCCACCGACGACACGTTATGACCCCCACAATGCGGCATTTCGCATGCGACGTGCCAGCGGCCGCTCAGCCGATCGCTCACGCGGCTATGCTCTCGACCCGCCGGGCCTGGGTCCATGGCTCGGCGTGTAAAAGGGGGGGAACCTGTGAGCAGGACGAAGTCTTTAGGCCTACTGGTCGCTCTCTGCGTCATCGCGTCAACCGCCACGGTCGGGGCGATCCCGAGCGCGGCGTCGAACGTTAACGAATACATCGTGCTCGTGGATCAGAGCCGGTCCGACGCGGCTGTCGACGCGATCGAGGCGGCCGGAGGAGCGATCCTCGACATGAACAAGGTCGGGGTCGCCACGGTAGAGTCGGCCAACCCCAATTTCGCGACGGCGGTGCGAGGATCGAGCGCCATCGTCGGCGCCGCGCTCAATGCCGGCTTCGCCCAGGGCGGGACGAAGACCGCTGAAGTACCTGATAACACGCACCTACAGACGACCGAGGCCGCTGCCTGCGCGACGCTGTTCAGCGTTTCGCCGACGACCGGCCCGGACCCGCTCGGTCCCTGCCAGTGGGATATGCGAGCGATCAACGCCACAACGTCCGGTTCGTACGCGGTTAATAGGGGCTTAGGGGCAAGAGTCGGCGTGATGGACACCGGCGTCGACCTGCATAACGGCGACCTTATGCCGAACGTCGACCTGGCCGCGTCGTGCGTCTTCATCTACTCGACGACGCCCACCTCTCTACCGCAGGAGCAGGTCACGCGTGGAAGCTGCTCCAACAAAGCCGCGCTCCAGGATTACGCGGGGCACGGTACGCACACGGCTGGGACGGTCGCCGCGCCGATCAACGGCACTGGCGTTGCCGGCGTCGCCCCCAGGGCGACCATCGTCTCCCTTAAGGCGGGCACCGCGAACGGCTACTTCTTTACCGACTCCGTCGTCGACGCGCTCATCTACGCCGGCGATCAGAAGCTGGATGTCGTGAGCATGAGCTTCTTCGCCGATCCGTGGCTCTTCAACTGCCGCAACGATAAGGAACAGAAGGCCATCATCCAGGCGATCTCGCGTGCCGCCAGCTACGCGCAGCAGCAGGGCGTGGTGCTCGTCGCGGCGGCGGGCAACGAGGGGATCGATCTCAATCACCCGGTCAAGGATGAGATCAGCCCCGACTTTCCACCTGGCGCGGCAGTCACGCGGCCCGTGAACAACAGCTGCGTCACCCTGCCCACCGAGATTTCCGGGGTCGTCGTCGTCACGGCGACCGGAGCGCAGAACCTGCTCACGTGGTACTCGACGACAGGGATGCTCACCGACGTCACCGCGCCCGGCGGCTCCCGATACCAGACGCCCACGTTCAACTCGTCTCGTGGACGCGTTCTCTCGACGTATTCGTCGACCGCGCTGGATCTCGCCGACGAAGCGGCGATCAATCGGCTCGTCGTCGATCCGGCAGGCAACTACTACGCGTGGCTGAACGGAACATCGATGGCGGCGCCCCATGCGGCTGGCGTGGCCGCGCTCATCCGTGCGGCGCACCCCGGTATGTCAGGCGGCGCGGTGGCGTCCGCGCTGCGCCGGACCGCGACGAAGATGCCGTGCCCGACCACTCACGATCCGGGCGTCGAATTCTTCGGCGTCCCACTGCAGATCTGCACGGGGGGCACGGGCAGCAACAGCTTCTACGGCGCAGGACTGGTGAACGCGCTCGCAGCCGCACGCGACTAGCGACTGCCGCGGCTCGTTATCGTGACGGGGAGCCCCGATGGGCTCCCCGTCGAACTTCCTGGAGGCTATGAGGATGACAAGTTCCACGGCGCACGCGGGGCTCGATCGCCTACACCAAGCGATGGCGGCTCGCGTCGCGAAACGTGAACTGCCCGGCATGGTCACCCTTGTCGCTCACGGGGAGGACGTGCAAGTCGATGCCATCGGTGTGACGGCGTTCGGTGGCAAGGAGCCGATGCGGCGCGACACGATCTTTCGCATCACCTCGATGACGAAACCGATCCTCGCCACGGCGACGATGATGCTCGTGGAAGAAGGCATCGTCGCGTTGGATGAGCCGGTCGATCGGCTGCTTCCGGAGCTGGCTCACCGCAGAGTCCTAAAGCGCATCGATGGGCCACTCGACGACACGGTCCCCGCACGTCGTCCGATCACAGTCGAGGATCTGCTGACGTTCCGCATGGGTCACGGTCTGATCTTCGAGCCAACGTTCGATCCGCCGTATCCGATCATCACGGCGGCACGAGATCTCGAGCTCGTCATGGGGCCGCCGGATCCGCGTACACCGCATAACCCGGACGAGTGGCTGAGGCGCTTCGGGACGCTGCCGCTCATGTACCAGCCCGGTGAGCGGTGGCAATACAACACCGGATCGCTCGTGCTGGGCGTCCTGATCGCGCGCGCGTCGCGACAACCGCTGGGGGAGTTGTTCAGGGTCCGCATCTTCGAGCCGCTCGGTATGAAGGACACGGGCTTCTCGATAAGCTCGGAGCAGAGCCGCCGGCTGCCGAGTTACTACCAGACGAATTTCCAGACTGGGAAGCTGGAGCTGCAGACGGTCTCCGGACCGAGCGAGTGGACCAAAGCGCCGGCGTTTCCGTCAGGCGCGGCAGGTCTCGTTTCGACCATCGACGACTATCTTGCATTCGCTCGTCTGCTCCTGAGCGAGGGCCTTCACAAGGACAAGCGGCTTTTGTCACAGAGATCGGTGCGCCTCATGACGACCAACCACCTGACGCCCGAGCAAATGGCAGGAGGCGGCCCGGTGCTCGGTGGCCAGGGCTGGGGTTTCTGCATGGCTGTCGCGACCGCGCCCGACGAGGTGTCAACCGAAGCAAGCCGGTACGGTTGGAACGGCGGCTACGGCACCTATTGGTTCAACCATCCTGCGCGGAACCTGGTCGCGATCGCGATGTCTCAGACGACCGACGCGCTGTTCAACGGCACGATGACCGAGTTCGGAAAGCTGGCTATGACCGCTGAGGCGTCATAGCCTCTTCGCCTCCGGCCAACCACGGCTGCTTCTGACAAGCGATTCGCAGACTCGTCCATGCGAGACCGTCCGCATAAAATGAAGTCTCCGCCGAGGTAGCTCAGTTGGTAGAGCAATGGTCTGAAGAATCGCGAGGACCGCGATTTACGAAATTGCTCGGGAGCTCGCGGCTGATACCCGAAATTCGATCCAAAACGCCATGGTGTAGGCGACCAATAGTCTTGAATGTGCGGCGGGCAGGCCGCACCTCTGGCTCCTCGCGATAGATGTGTCTCCGGAGTCACATCATCCGGATTCAGTTCCATGACGAAAGGGTTTCTGATACGTCGGGAGTTAGGAAGCTGCTCACCTCGAACGATTACGCGAAGAAGTAGGGTTTCGAGCAATGTGGTTCGGCGGCAATACGGGATTCGGCCCCCAGGTGACCCTTTGGAACGGCCCGGAAAATGGAAC
>WNGI01015682.1_pt1 | contig 17016 bp, 15 predicted proteins | sample 5400621 | NCBI WGS metagenome assembly WNGI01 (sample SAMN13153374, study PRJNA577476) | soil metagenome | isolation source: 20 cm soil or saprolite under Garry oak tree replicate 1 | place: USA:California | collected 2016-06-15 | reverse complement strand
CTCGTACCGATGATCAGGTCCCGAACGCCGGGTGCAAAGCGCTCGATCTGGGCCAGGATCGCCTGCGTCATGTTCACAAGCGACCCGTTCGGAACGTGGCAATACGCCCAGACCGTGTGCTTGCCCGCCGGTGCCCGGGAAGGGTCGAACAGCGACGGCTGGACGAGCAGCACGAAGGGGCGTTCCGAAACGCGGCCATGGCGTACCGCGTCTTCCGAGGCGGCCATCTCCTCGAGCGTGCCACCCAGGTGGACCGTCGCGGCGCGCAGGATCTTCGGGTCTCGCCAGGGGATCGGGCCGTCGAGGGCGAGGTCGAGCTTGAAGACTCCGGGCCCATAGCGGAACCGACGCAGCTGGCGGACGTACCAGCGACCGAGCAGCCCGCGGCGGAGGCGCTCTTCGCCGACGACCGCCAGGACACCCTTCGGCGACAGGTCCAGCAACGACGCCCGGCGCGGAGGTAGCTCGTCGAGGGAGGCGACATGCCGGTCCGTGACCACCTCCCCACCGAGCTCCGCGAGATACGAATTCAGCGCGTCGGCGAGGCGCTGGGAGCCCCCCTCGGTGATGGGCCAGCCGACCGCGTGGGCGCTGCTGAGGAGAACGAGCCCGAAGGCCCCACTGAGAGGCTCGGTCAGGCGCAGCATCGAGTGCGCCGCGCAGCCCCCGAGCAGCGCGCGCGCCTGCGGCGTCTCGAATCGCCTCGCGAGGCGCGTCACGGACTGGATCGCATGGCGCCCGAAGCTCGCCGCTCGGACGGCCGTCAACGGGTTGAGCGGAATGTGGAATGGGGCCGCGAGGTCCATGACCAGATCCCAGCGTCTCGCGACCGGACCCAGCAGGCCTCGATAGGCCTCCGCGTCCGGGCCGAGGGAGGCTGCCGTCTCGTCGAGGGAGCGGAAGGCGAAGGCGGTCTCTGAATCGTCGAACGGATGGGCCAGCTGCACCTCTGGCTCGATCCACCGCAGTCCGTGCCGGTCGAGTGGCAGCTCACGGAAGAAGGGCGACGATCGGGCCAGCGGGTGAACGGCGCTGCACACGTCGTGGACGAAGCCCGGCAGCGTCAGTTCGGCCGAGCGGCTCCCGCCACCGACCATGTCCGCTCCCTCGAGAACCTGCACGGCGCGTCCGGCTCGGGCTAGGGTGATCGCCGCAGCCAACCCGTTCGGACCCGCGCCCACAACGACCGCGTCGAAGGCCGAAGGCTGGCCGACCATGGGTCAGTCAGCGCCTCGACGGGTGGAAGCCGGCAGGTCCGGATCGAGCTCGGCCTCCCGGGCTTCCCCTCGTGGCGCCAGCGTGACCGTGGGCAGGTAGTCCCCGACCGGTTCGCGGTACCACCAATGCCCGGTCGCGCGTCGCTCCTGCCACGTGGTGTAGCGGTAGCGGTAGTAGAGGGCGCGGATGTAGCGCGGCGGCTCGCCGGTAGCGAAGGGATCGCGCCGGATCAGAGCCCGGATTGCCGGGTCACCCTCCAGCAGCTTCTGAAGCAATGGCATGAACCACTCCCGGGCGTACGCAGGGGACAGTGCGGCGAACCACATCAGCCAGTCCAGCCTGAGATGGTAGGGCGCGATCTGGGGCGGCCGCCGGGCAGGATCCCCCGGCTTGCCGATGAATTCGTACTCACGCCAGTCGCCGGGACGGGGCAGCTCTTCGGCCGTGCCCTCCACGATCACCTCGTAGCGCACCCTGGTGACGCTGCCAAACGCCCCGTACGTGTTCACGAGGTGGAGCTGGTTGAAGCTCTGGTTCATGACCTGGCCCGGGCTGATCATGTTCGCGACTGGCCACCAGCTGAGGACCACGACGAGCGCTGTCAGGAGGAGCACGACGCCCACGAACCAGGGCGCCGGATCGGTCAGAAGGGGCAGGCTGAACCCAACGAACACGCGATAGAAGTCGTCCGGGATGCCGGCCAGCGCCGCAACGATCGTGATCCAGTTCAGCCAGGCGTAGTTGCCGCTCACGACGAGGTAGCCCTGGGTGCCGATCATCACCAGGGCGGACAGTCCCGCGATCGGCTGGGGCAGGAAGAGTCCGAACGGCGCAACGAGCTGCGCGAAAAAGTTGCCCAACACCTCGACCCGATGGAGCGGTCGCGGCAGATGGTGGAAGTACCAGCTCAACGGGTTGGGCATGGGCTGCGTCTCGTGGTGGTAGTCGAGGCAGGTCAGATCGCGCCAGCACGGATCGCCTCGCAGCTTGATCAGCCCGGCCCCGAATTCGACGCGGAAGGCAAGCCACCGAAAGAGAATCAGGATCAGGAACGGCGGCGGCGTCCGGTCGTCGCCCAGGAAGATGGCCAGGAATCCGGCCTCGAGCAGGAGCGATTCCCAACCGAACGAGTACCAGCGCTGCCCGACGTTGACGACGCTCAGATAGAGCACCCACAGGACGACCCAGGTGAGCATCGTGACGGGCGTAGGAGCCAGCTGCGGCAGGCCGAGCACTACCGCGGCGGCGAGGATGCCGCCGAGCCATCCGAAGGCGACGGCCAGCCTGTCCGAGTAGTGCAGGCGGAACAGGGTCGGCGCATCGCGGAATCGCGTCGAGCGCAGGAATTCGGGCACCGGCAGCAGCCCGTTCTCACCGAGCAACGGCCGGAACTGATGGATGACGGTCGCGAACGCGAACAGGTAGATGGCCCCGAGCAGGCGCTCGAGGATCTCCCTCGCCAGCCAGTAATCAGGAGCCGAGAACCAGGGCATGGCCGTTCGGGAAAGCATCCCACGATGCTCACCCGAGCGCGGGGCGAGACGATGGACCGATCAGGCCTGGGGTGGCAGGTGTCTCAGGCGTCCGAAGGAGAGATCGTCCTCTGTCACGAGGCGAATCGAGTCGGTGAGGTCGCGATTGACGACGAGGGTCCCGACCCACTGGCGCTTGCGCTGGCCGCCCGACCAGTACTCGATCCAGGCTTCGGTCAGCGGGATCATCGGCGGTCGCTCGCGCAGGCTCGCTATGGGATCGACGCCAGGCGCCGCGTGAACGTAGCCGCCGATCAGATAGTGGCGAGCCTGGACGGCGACGGGGTGCTTGCGCGTTCTTCGTCGCTGGTTCTCGTCGCCCCGTGGATGTCCGGCGTGGACGGCGATCAGCTGGTCGCGGAGGACGAGGATCTCCGTCGCGATCTCCGTCGTGCCGCCGGTCAGGCTCTCGATCTCGACGTTCGCGAGGTGGAGCTCGTCGTAGGCGTTGAGGAGGTCGGTGAGACGGTCGGCGTTCAAGCGGACCCAGCCGAAGACTCGCGAGTCCTCGGCGTATGCCTCGAAGGGCACCATCGGAGCGTCGGACACCGAGTCGGGCTCGAAGACGTCCTCGGGCGCCCGGTCGAGGATCAGGCTCAGGCGGCTGGACAGACCTGGGGCCGACATGCGCGGCAGGCTAGGGCGCACTCTGTCCGGTCGAAACTACCTGATCGTACCGAAAGGCGGTGCTCCCGGTCACCATCCCGAAGGCGCCTCGTCCAACAGGGCATTTTCCCTATGGACTGAGGGCCCCCTGCCGGCGTACCGTCACGAATCCGAGGGTTGGGTCCGAGCCGGGCGAGGGATTCGGGAGGCACGACATGGGGCGCTTCGTGCGCTGGAGTGGCCCGTCAAGCGTGGCGCGCAGCCTGGCGGCCGGAACCGCCGCGGCCGCACTGATCCTGACGCTCCTGCCCGCCGACGTGCTTGGCAGCCAGGCGGGAGGAGGCCAGGCGGCCCTCTCCGGCTCGGACGCGAGCACCAGGCCGACCAAGGTGATCGTGCTGTTCAGGGATCGCCCCGGCGCGGCAGCCAGGGCCGCGGTCGAGAAGGCCGGCGGTAAGGTGAAGCGCACCTTCCACCTGATCAAGGGCATCTCCGCATCCGTCCCGGCCAATGCGATCGCCGGACTGCGGCACAACCCGCTGGTTGCGGAGGTTGACACCGACCTGACGCTCACGGCGAGCGACCTCGAGTACGACAACGCCTGGGGCGTCAACCGGATCGGTGGCCAGGCCACCTTCCAGGCGGGCATCACCGGCGCCGGCGTCAAGGTCGCCATCATCGATACGGGCATTGACTACATCCACGACCAGCCGCCCTCCGCCGAGCCGCCGGTCGTCGACCCGGAGCTGCTCGGCCACTACAAGGGCGGCTACGACTTCGTGAATAACGACACGGATCCGATGGACGACAACGGCCATGGGACGCACGTGTCGGGCATCCTGGCCGCCGAGCACAACGGCTACCTCGTGGCAGGTGTGGCCCCCGACGCCTGGGTGTACGGGCTGAAGATCCTGGACGCCAGCGGGAACGGCGACGAAAGCAACCTGATCGCGGCGCTCCAGTGGTCGGTCGACAACGGCATGCAGGTCGTCAACATGAGCCTGGGCACGCACGACCAGAACGCGGCGCTTCAGCAGGCGGTCCACAACGCATATCTCACCGGCCTGCTCATGGTCGCCGCTTCCGGCAATGTGAATCCCCTCAGCTGGATCGAGCTGTTCTATGGCTGTCCGGTGGCATATCCGGCCGCGTACCCGGAGGTCCTTGCCACCACCTACACGGGCAGCAACGACCAGCTGACCGGATACTCGTGCACCGGACCGGAGGTGGATTTCGGTGCGCCCGGCGACAACATCGTCTCTACGGTGCCCGTTGGCACCTGCATGTTCTGCTCGCCAAATGGCTACAACTGGTTGAGCGGCACCTCGATGGCGTCGCCGCACCTGGCCGGCGCCGTGGCGCTGCTGGTCGGCTACGGAATGACCGACACGAATGGCAACGGCACGACGTTCGACGAGATCCGCGCTCATCTCTGCGCGACGGCCGACACGGCGAGCTACCCGGCGAGGACCGATTCGCGCTATCCGAACTGGTACGGCTGCGGGCTCGTCAACGTGCAGACCGCGCTCATCACGAACCCGCCGGGCGGCGTGGTCAATCATCCGCCGCTGGCCACAGCCGACACTGCCAGCGTGGCCGAGGATGGATTCGTCGACGTGGCCGTCCTGGCTAACGACTCCGATCCCGACGCGGGCCAGACCCTTAGCGTCTCCGCCGTTGGCAGCCCGTCGCACGGCACCGCCAGCCTCCAGCCCAACGGCTCGGTCCGCTACACGCCGGCCGCCAACTACAACGGCGCCGACTCCTTCACGTACACCGTATCCGACGGCAACGGCGGCACGGCCCAGGGCACGGTTTCCATCACCGTCACTCCGGTGAACGACGCCCCGGTCGCGAACCCGGACTCGGCGAGCGTGGCCGAAGGCAGCTCGGTGGACGTCCCGGTCCTGGCGAACGATACCGACGTCGACGGCGATTCGCTGTCGCTCGCGGGGGTCGGCGCGGCCGCGCACGGGACCGCCTCGGCCAACCTCGACGGGACCGTCCATTACGTCCCGTCGGGAAGCTACACCGGCCCCGACTCGTTCACCTACACCGTGTCCGACGGGACCACGACGGCCCAGGGGAGCGTATCGATCAGCGTGACGGCGATCAACCATCCGCCAGTTGCGAACGCGGACTCCGCTACCGTGGCGGAGGACGGGTCAGTCGACGTGGACGTGCTGGCCAATGACACGGACGTCGACGGCAACACGCTCTCGCTAACCGGCGTCGGCGCGGCTTCCCACGGCGCGACCTCGGTCGTGGCCGGCAAGGCGCGCTACGTGCCGGCCGCCAACTACAACGGCTCCGATTCGTTCACGTATACCGTATCCGACGGCAATGGCGGCACGGCGCAGGGCACGGTTTCCATCACCGTCACTCCGGTGAACGACGCCCCGGTCGCGAACGCGGACTCCGCGACCGTGGCGGAGGACGGGTCAGTCGACGTGGACGTGCTGGCCAATGACACGGACGTCGACGGCAATTCGCTCTCGCTAACCGGCGTCGGCGCGGCTACCCACGGCGCGACCTCGGTCGTGGCCGGCAAGGCGCGCTACGTGCCGGCCGCCAACTACAACGGCTCCGATTCGTTCAGTTACACGGTGTCCGACGGGACCGCCACGTCCACCGGCGCCGTATCGATCACCGTGACGTCCGTCAACGACGTGCCGACCGCGGCGGCGAAGAGCGCCATCACGACGACGGGGACGCCCGTCACGATCACGCTCGACGGCACCGACGTCGAGACCTGTGAGTTGACGTTCAGCATCACGGATTCGCCGCTCAATGGATCACTTGGTTCGATCGCGGGCCAGGCCTGCTCGCCGGGCTCCCCCAATGCGGACCACGCCACCGTCACCTACACGTCAAACGGCGGCTTCGTCGGCAACGACCAGTTCACCTATCGGGTGGCCGACGGGTCGGGTGGCTCGACCACCGCGACCGTGTCGATCGCCGTCAACGCCGTGACGACGCCAACCGTTCATATCGGCGATCTCGATGGATCTTCGCTGACTCAGACGAAGGCCTGGAACGCCACGGTCACGATCGTGGTCGAAGACGGCAACCGGGTGGTCGTCGGAGGCGCGACTGTGACCGGAACGTGGAGCGCCGGTGCGACGGGCACGTCCACCTGCACGACGAGCTCGAGCGGCGTGTGCACCGTATCCAGGACCGGACTCAAGAAATCCCTCGCCAGCGTTGTCTTCACGGTCACCAACGTGTCGAAGGCGGGGTATACCTACCAGGCGTCGGCGAACCGCGACCCCGACGGCAGCAGCAACGGGACGACGATCACCGTCCGGAGGGTCTGACTTCCGACGTCTGCCTCGGTCAGGAGGCAGTTTGCGCGCGCGTGGAGCGCGGATTCACGCTTGATCGAGCGCCTGCCGCAGATCGGCGATCAGGTCGTCCGCCGCTTCGATGCCGCATGACAGGCGCACCAGGGCGTCGGGCACCTGAAGCGGAGAGCCTGCCACCGACGCATGGGTCATCACGGCCGGAACCTCGATGAGCGACTCGACGCCGCCCAGGGACTCGGCCAGCGCGAACACGCGAGTTGCCTCGCACAGGGCAATGGCCCTCTCTGCGGCATCCCGCCCGTGATGCCCGCCCGCCGCCGGTATGAAGGAGACCATTCCGCCGGCAACGCGCATCTGGTTCCGTGCCAGTTCGGCTTCAGCTCGACGTCGTCACGCTCCGCCAGCATGCTCGCGACGGCCATCGCGTTCTGTGCGTGCCGCTCGGCCCGGAGCGCGAGCGTCCGGAGGCCGCGCAGGACGAGGAAGCAGTCGAACGGGCCGGGTACGGCGCCCATCGCGTTCTGCAGGAAACGGAGTCGTTCGGCGAGCTCGGCACGGCCCGTGGCCACCACTCCATTGACCGTGTCGGAATGGCCGGCCAGGTATTTGGTCGCGGAATGGAAGGCGATGTCGGCGCCGAGCTCGATCGGCCGCTGGATGGCCGGCGAGGCGAAGGTGTTGTCGACGACAACGATCGGATGCTCACCTCGGGCGCCCGACGACTCCCGAGCGGCCTCCGCAACGCGGGCGATGTCGACGAGTTTCAGCCAGGGGTTGGTGGGCGTTTCGAACCAGACGAGTCGCGTGCGCTCCGAAAGGGCCTCGGTCAGCGCGTCGCGAGAGGTCATGTCCACGAAGCGGATGCGCACGCCGCGCGGCCGGAGGACCTTGTCGAAGTAGCGGAATGTCCCGCCGTAGACGTCGTCTCCGACCAGAATCTCTTCATCCGGGGCGGCCAGCTCGGCGATCGTGACCGTCGCCGCCGACCCGGAGGCGAAGGCGATGCCGTGCTCGGCGCCCTCCAGCGTCGCGACCGCCCGCTCTAGTCGGGCGCGCGTCGGGTTCTGGGTGCGCGCATATTCGAAGCCGCCGCGCGGGTCACCCACCCCGTCCTGCGCGTACGTCGACGTCTGGTAGATCGGCGGCGCCACCGCGCCGGTCAGCTCGTCGGGCTCCTGGCCGGCGTGGACGGCGAGGGTATCGAGCTGCCAGCCCTCATCGACCTCGTAGCGCTTGGCGAAGCTCCTGCCGGGGCCTTCAGGTTGCGCCTGGCTCATGGCCACGTCCGCGCGTCGGTCGTGAGCACTCCACCGTTACGGAGTCGAAGCATGGCCGCTACGCCCCGCCCGATCGCGGATGGTGGGCGAGATACTCGAGCAGGTCGAGCTTGGTGATCACCCCGGCGGGTCGTTCCCCCCTGACGGCGATCACAGCAGAAGCGGGACCGGACAGCAGGGCGAAGGCCTCGTCGAGCGTGGCCGACGCGTCGACCAGCGGCAGTGGGCCGTCCATGACCTCGCCGACGGTGCGGCCGACGACCGAGGGATCGCGGAAGGCTCGATCGAGCAATCCCTTCTCCGAGATTGACCCGACCAGGCCCGCCACGGCAACGCCTCCCGGGTCCTCCGACACTGGCATCTGGCTGATTCCGTATTCCTGGAGCGTGTTGATGGCCTCGCCAACACGTTCGGTCGTTCGGGCGACCACGAGGTCCGGCAGCTCGTCGCCGTGGTGGCGGTCGGCCAGCAACTCGGCTATCCGGACGACGGCCCCCGTGGTTGGCAGGAGCCCGTTGACGCGCATCCACTCGTCGTTGTAGAGCTTGCTCAGGTAGTTGCGGCCGCCGTCCGGCAGGAGCACGACGAGCGTTGCGGCTCGCCCGGTCCGCGCCGCGGTCAGCTCTCGGCCAACCTCGAGCGCGGCCACCAGCGCCGTCCCGCACGATTCCCCGGCAAGGATGCCTTCTTCGCGGGTCAGTCGACGAGCCATCGCGAACGCTTCGCGATCGCCGACCCGGATCCAGCGATCGACGGACGTGGGATCGAATGTCCCGGGCAACGCCCTCGGTCAGGTAGGGATGGGCCAGGTCCCCCGACAGGACGCTGCCCTCGGGATCTGCCCCGACCACGACCAGCTCGGGGTTCTCGCGACGCAGGAATCGGACCGCCCCCGAGATCGTTCCGCCGGTACCCACGCTGCACACGAAGTGGGTGACCCGCCCGTCCGTCTGCTCCCAGATCTCGGGGCCTGTCGTGTTCTCGTGGGCGCGCGGATTCTCCGGGTTCCAGTACTGGTCCGGCTTGTATGCGCCGGGGATGTCGCGCGCCAATCGCGTGGCCACGCTGTAATAGCTCTCGGGCGACTCGGGCGGCACGTTCGTCGGGCACAGCACCACCTCCGCGCCGTAGGCCCGCAGGAGTGCCTGCTTCTCGGCCGACTGCTTGTCGGCCATGACGAAGATGCAGCGATAGCCCTTCAGCGCGGCGGCAATCGCCAGGCCGTGGCCAGTGTTGCCGCTCGTCGGCTCGATGATGGTGCCGCCCGGCTGGAGGAGGCCATTGCGTTCCGCCGCCTCGATCATGGGCAGCCCGATGCGGTCCTTCACAGAGCCCCCGGGATTGAGCATCTCGAGCTTCGCCAGGAGCAGCGGCTGCTCATCGGTCGCGCCGAGGTCGCGAGTGATCCGGCTCAGGCGAACCAGGGGCGTCCGGCCAACCAGCTCGAGAATGGACTCGGCGAACTGCATCCCGGCGAGGATAGCGCCCGGGCCCGCACGCGGAGACCGCCCCGTCAGTGCTCCCCATCCGGGACAATGTGTCCGACAACCACCACCTGAGGGACGGATGGCAGGGAAAACGCGCGGACGTGGCGGCCTCCGCGACAGACTTCTCGTCAAGCCCGGGTCAACCGTGAACCTCGCCGACGTGGATCCGAACGAGACATTTGGCCATGTGAAGGTCACCGCCGAAGTCAAGGTCGCCGCGGATCTCGAGCGCCTTACGAGCCTTCAGGAACGGCTGTGGGCGGAGCATCGGCATCGTGTGCTGATCGTCCTGCAAGGCATCGACGCGTCCGGCAAGGACGGCACGATCACGCATGTCATGAGGGCTTTCAACCCGCTGGGTTGCCGCGTCGTTGGGTTCGGTGTCCCGAACCCGGTCGAGCTCGCGCACGACTACCTCTGGCGGGTCCACCAGGTCGTGCCGGGCAATGGCGAGATCTCCGTCTTCAATCGATCCCACTACGAGGCGGTGCTGGTCGAGCGAGTCCACTCCCTGGTGCCCCAGGAAGTCTGGTCACGTCGCTATGACCAGATCAACGCGTTCGAGCAGATGCTCGTCGAGGAAGGCACCACGATCCTCAAGTTCTTCCTGCACATCGATCGCGACGAGCAGAAGCGGCGACTCCAGGCACGGGTGTCCAACCCCACCAAGCGCTGGAAGTTCAAGATGGGCGACCTCGCGGAGCGCAAGCTATGGGCGGACTACATGGCGGCCTTCAACGAGGCCCTCATGCGATGCTCGACCGAGCAGGCGCCCTGGTTCGTCATCCCGGCCAATCACAACTGGTTCCGGAACCTGGCCGTCGGCGATATCGCGGCCGCGTCGCTGGACGCGTTGGATCCGAAATATCCGCCCGGCGAGCAAATCCCCAAGGATCTCAAGATCGAGTAGCGCTCCCGTTTGGATTGCACGGAGGTGGGCACCGCCGCCCTCAAGCCAGTTAGATCCTGCCGACGCCCTGCCCCTCATCGCGGTCGAGCCGGCCTGGCCGTAACAGCAGCCAGGTAAGTCGCCGCAGGCGGCGGGAATGCCTGGCCGGATCGACGGTCGGCGGGTAGATCTCCTCCACCGCCGGGCCGAGAACATCGGCCAGCCGAGCCGTCAGCCGGCGGGCGAGTTGCAGCTCCTCGTGTGAGCCTTCAGGCGGGAGGACAGCGTCCCAGGATGCTCCCAGCAGATCCGCCGCGGTCGCCGGCGGCAGGATGCGAGTCACCATGCGCTTGCCGAGGTAGAGCTCCTCGCTGCCGGCCATCGCCAGCGGCACGATCGTCGCGCCTGTCCGGATGGCGATCAGCGCGGCCCCATGGCGGAAGGGGCCGAGACGGCCGGGAGCACCGCTGACCGTGCCTTCGGGCATCTGCACGAAGACGGCCCGATTGGCAAGCACGGCGCGCGCCGAGGCGACATGCGGCTCGATGCCAAGGCCACCGCGCCAGACCGGCAGCAAACCGCCAAGCCGGCGGATGAGCACCTCGCGGGTTCGCGAGGTGAACGTCGAGGGGCCGCTGCCCAGGAACCAGCAGCGCGGCTCGAGCGGCAATGCATGCATCACCAGGAACGGATCCATCCAGCCCCGGTGCGCTGCGGCGATCACGATATAGCCACCGTCCGGAAGGAGCTCCCGGCCCGAGGTCTCGACCCGGAAGCGGAAGACCCCGAACAGGACGATGCGAGCGAGCAGCCGAGTTGCCCGATAAAGCCAGGACGCCTTCGCCTCCGGCGGACGGCCCAGCCAGGCGAGGCCCTCGCGTGCACCACCTCGGGCCGCGGCCATGGCCTCGGGGTTGATACGTCCCGGCGGGAGCCTGCGTCTGCCTTGCGGGGAGGAGGCTCCTTCGGTGGTCACCCGTTTTCGGGGGCCGGCGTCGCCCGTGCGTCGGGTGGCGGAGTTTGCTCCGGTTCGGGCGTCGCTCGGGGCGGTCGCGAGTGCCGAACCAAAAGGATGGCCAGCGCGAGGAGCACCGATAGCCCCGCGGCGACCTGCGCGGTCGGGATGCCGAAGAACAGCCAGTTATTGCTCTTCAGGCTCTCCAGCACGAACCGGACGGTCCCGTACCAAACGAAGAACACGAGCAGCAGATCGCCCGGGCGGAGTCGGTCGCGGAAGCGCCGGCCCAGATACAGCAGGACCAGCATTCCCAGGAAGCCGGACAGCGACTCGTACAGGAACAACGGCTGGAAGTGCTGCCCGTCGGTCGCCGTCGAGGCCAGGTCGGCGGGGCACGGATAGCCCTGCGTGCGATTGCCGCACTGAATGGCGATTCCCCATGGAAGATTTGTCGGCGAGCCGTACAGCTCCTGGTTGAAGAAATTGCCCCAGCGCCCGATCGCCTGCATCAGGAACAGGCTCGGCGCAACGATGTCCGCCCAGACACCCAACGAATGCCGCTTCCAGCGGACATAGGCAACGCCGGCAAGCGTTCCGGTCAGCAGGCCCCCATAGACGCCGAGGCCCGAGTAGGGCGGCAGGACGATGGAAAGCAGATCGCTCTTGTAGAGCTGCCACTGGTCGATGACGTGGTAGAGCCGCCCACCGATAAGCGCAGCGATGGCGACAACCAGCATGCCGTTGAAGACCAGCTCCGGATCCTGCCCACGGAAGCGCGCCTCGCGACGGAGGAGCCAGTACGCGGCCCCAAGGCCGACGGCATATGCGATTCCGTACCAATGCACGGCAAGCGGGCCGATCTGGATGGCGATGGGACTCGGAGTGAGGTCGAGCATCGCCCGGGAGTGTAGCCCGAGGGCCGCCCGGGAGGCTCCTGCGCGACAGGACCGGCAGCCGCGCAACGCAGGCCCTCTCCAGGTCGAGCGGGCTGCCCGACCTATACTGACCGCCGCATGGAGCTCGCGATCGTGGCGGCCGCCGACCATCCACCTCACCGGCGGCCGCCCCGCCGATGAACACCGAATTCAACTGGTGGCTGCTCATCGTCGGGGTCGTGGTGGGGGCAGGCCTTGTGTGGCTCGTCCTGGCCGACGTTCGCCGGCGCGAGGACGAGGTCGGCAAGGCCGAGCGCGGTTTCGAGGCGACCTGGATCGCCGACACGATGCGCTCGTCGGGGATGCGGATGGAGCCGGAGATCGCCGAACGGGTCCTCGAGCTCCACCAGCTCTACCTGTCCAGCCTGCCGCCCGATGAAGCCCCGACCGAGGGCCCCGACGAAGCCGCCGTCGACTCGCTCGAATCCGAAGGGCCTCCGTCGCGGCAGGAGACGCACGCCGCCACGGCCCGGACCATCGACACCTACTAGCCCAGGAACCCGCCGGGGGCCGAGCAGTCAGCCGGCGGGAGACGCAGTGCGCACGGTCTGGGGAACCGTACCGACGTGGAGGGCGACGGCCCCCAGCGACAAGCGCCGGTACGACACCCCCACGAGCCCTGACCGACGCATCGATTCGGCGAGTCTGTCGGCGTCCGGGAAGCCCTCGAGCGACTCCGGCAGGTAGCGATACGCCGCGCCTTGCCTGAATAGCGTGCCCAGTGCCGGGGCCAGCCGTCGGAAGGTCGCGTGGTAGATGCGGCCCCAGAGCATTGGCCTGGGCATCGACAGCTCTAGGCAGACCACTCGGCCGCCGGGCCGGACGACCCGAGCCAATTCGCGGAAGCCCGCTTCGAAATCGGACAGATTGCGCAGCCCGAAAGCGATCGTAGCTGCGTCGAACTTGCCGGTGCCGACCGGAAGCGCGAGCGCATTGCCAAGTTCGAACCCGAGCTGCACCAGGTCGCCGTACGCGCTTCGGGCGCGCTCGATCATACGTGGCGAGATATCGACCGCGACGACCCGCCCAAAGGGCCCGACTCGCTCCGCGAGCTCCGCCGCCAGCTTGCCCGTCCCGCAGGCGACGTCGATGGCCGATTCGCCGGAGGCAAGTCCCGTGGCCCGCACCGCTGACCGCCGCCAACGCCCATCGAGGCCGAGGGTCATCAGCGTGTTGACGCGGTCGTAAACAGGAGCGATTTCGTCGAATATCGCGGCGACTTCGTCCTCGGGAACCGAGTTTCCCTGCCGTGCGCCGGGGTCCATTTCGTCGTCCGACCCGGGCGTAGCGTCGTGCCGCGTCTCGGGAGAATCGTCGATCTCGGGGGGGTGCGTGATTGTCATAGGCCGGGTTCCGTGTCAGAGCGGTGCAGTTAGGACAGTTTGCCCCTCCTGAGAGCTCGGCGTGACGTCAACCAGCGAGATCCCGAACTGGGTTGCGCGATCGACCTGCGCGAGCGTAACGACATTTCTGTCGAACCAGTAGGCCAGCCCCGCGGCGAAAGCCATCTCGCCGACGCGAGTTCGCTTGCCGTCCAGCTCCAGCCAGCAGCGGTACTGCTTGCCAGCTGGCGGGGGCGGCAGTCCACTGGTGAACACGAGCAGGTCGCGCGTTGCGGGCGAGAAGAGGACCTTGCCGCTGGTTGTTCCGTCGCTGCCTTTGAGGATCGCCTCGCGGGCGTCGGGGGCCCGCTGGATCTCGGCGGCCCAATCGACGATGTCGACGAGGTCCGCGGTCTCCCGGTTTTGTTGATCGTTCCGAGCGTTGTTCATGACCACGCCAGTGCCCAGCACCGACAGAATCACAGCTGCCGCCAGGCTCGCCGCCCACACTGCCGGGTGGCCGAGGCGGCCAGTGCGAAATCGTCCGACGCGACCCGGCACCGAACCGTCCCGGGGCGCTCCCCTGTCCGTGCTCGCGACTCCGGATCGATCGCGCCCAACCGTACGAATGAACGCGAGGGTGCGCTCACGCATCTCCGGCTGAGGTTCGCTGGAGATCACCCGGCGCAGAACCACCGACGTCCGGAGCAGCCGCTCGAACTCGTCCGTACAGCTCGCGCAGCCGGCCAGCGAGGCCTTCCGGCTCGACCGCCGCGAGCTCGAGCAGCTCTAGCGCCTCGGCGTGGGTCATGAATTCGACCCCCGTCCCTTGCTCATCGCTCGGTGGCCGGTACAGGCTCGGTGACTGGCACTGGAATTGTGGCCATCTGCGCCTCCGGGCCGACGTCACCGCCCAGCGCCTCGCGCAGACTCAGGAGCGCCCTGCGGGTCCGCGTCTTGACAGTTCCGAGTGGCCAGCCCAGCCGCGTGGCGATCTCCGATTGGGTCAACTCGTCGCGGTACGCGAGGAGGATCACTGTCCGCTCCACCTCTGGCATCTCGTCGAGTGCCGCGCGCAGGGTGGCCCGAAGCTCCGCCGCTTCGAATGCCGCCTCTGGCCCGGGTGCGGGTCGCGCACCGCCGAGCACGTTTCCGACCGCTGCGATTCGCTCGAGCGCCTGGCCGTCCGGCTCGTCCTGTCCGCGCCCGCCGGAAACCGGTACCACGGTCGGTCGTCGGCCGATCGCCCGGAGCCGGTCGACCGTTCGATTTCGAGCAATCGTGTGGAGCCAAGCGGCAAGGGAGCCGCTCAAGGGGTCATACAGCTCCGCTCGGTTCCACAACGCAAGGAATGTCTCCTGGACCACTTCTTCTGCTATCTGCCGATCACCGGTCAGCCTGCTGGCCACCGCGAAAATTGCCCCGACGTGGCGGTCATAGAGGGTTCCGAGCGCGTCCTCCGAACCAGCCGCAACCTCGCGGACGAGGGCAGCATCGTCAGGGGTGCTGGTTCCCACCTCTGTCATGGGTACGCTTTCGGCAGCGTTGCGGTTTCGCCCATTACCAGGTACCCGCCGTTCTGAGTCGGGGCCGGTCGGTCAGTGCTCCGGCCAGAGCGTGGGCCTCCAGACACTCGACGCCCATGGGACCCACCTTCGCATCGTGCTCCGTCCCGGCCGGCAGGTCGAGCCTGTCACCGACCGACATCGGCACCGAGTCCCCACGGGCCGTGAGGCCGAACACGATAGCGCCCTGGCTGACTACGAGCACCTTGTCATAGGTGTGGCTGTGAGCCTTGTAGCGAGCAGCCGGACCGTTGGACCAGGGCGACGCGTGGATACCCTCGTCAGCGAGGTGGCCGAGGAGCCCCGATCGGTCCATGGGTCAGCCGGCTTCCGAGCCGGGTCCATCGGTGGTGCTGGGCGGCGGCGCCTCGCGCGTCGGACTCGTCAGGTCCGCAGCCACCGCGCGCCAGGCGGCATCGGCCTTCCCGGGATCGTCACCAATCGACGCTGCGGTCATGAGGAAGGCCAGCGAGAAGATCGCGCCGGCGATGATCGACAGGTGGATCGGCCAGCGCAGCCACAGCGCGAAGAGGCCGAGGACGACGAGGCCCGTCAGGATGGCCACGGCGAGCGATCTCAGGGGACCGAGCGATCTCATCGGCTCGACCTCGACGCCACGCTAGGAGACCGCCACGCCGATGAGGTGACCGACCAGGAACGTAACCGCGGCAGCGGCGGCCCCGATCGCCACCTGCCGAGCGCCTGAAAAGACCAAGCCCCGGCCGGTCAGCAGGCTGACGCCGCCACCAACCGTGAACAGGGCCACAGCGCTGAGGGCGATGCTCGCAGTGAACGCCGCCGAGCCCGACGTGACGACGTACGGCACGACCGGCAAAGCTGCACCGAGGGCGAACGCGCTGAACGACCCACTGGCCGCTCCCCAGGGCGAGCCAAGCTGCTCCGGATCGAGCCCGAGCTCCTCGCGGATGAGCGTCTCCAGGGCCGCTTCCGGATTTCGAAATATCCGCTCGGCGATGCGGGCGGCTTCGTCCGGCGCGAAACCCTTGGAGCGATAGACGGCCGCCAATTCGGCCTGCTCTTCCTGGGGCATGGCCTCCAGCTCGGCTCGCTCGAGGGCGATTTGCCGTTCATAGAGCTCCCGCTGGGCCTTCATCGAAACGTATTCGCCGGCGGCCATGCTGAATGCACCGGCCAGGAGTCCCGCGATACCCGCGAGAAGGATGAAGCTGTTCTGCTGGGACGCCCCGGCGATGCCCATCACCAGCGAGAGGTTGCTGACGAGCCCGTCGCTGACTCCGAAGATGACTGCGCGAAGGGTGCCCGACTGACCGGCTCGGTGCCACTTCTCGTCGCGCAGGATTTCGCCGACCGCCCGGAGGCCGGGGCCCTCGTGCTCGTCGACAGGCTTCCGCCTGGCCGCCCCTTCGCGGTCGGCAGTGGCCTCCTCGCGGCCCGCAAGGACCTCGGCGGTCGCGTCGCCTGAGCGCTGGAGTTCGAGGCGCCGCCAGATCGCCGCATGCTCGCGCTCGTCGGCTGCGATCGACTGCACTTCGGGGGAGCTCTGTGCGTCGTAGGCGTCTTCCTCGTCGCCCTCGAGGGCGCGCACCAGGTCCGAAACGGCGTTGGTCCCGAATAGCCTGGCGAGGGTGATGATCAGCCGTACCCGCGGGCGCGGGCCGTCGGGCGGTGGCACGTCGACGCCCTGTTCGCGGAGCTTGCTCGCCCAGATGTCGGCGTGGCGCCGCTCGTTTCCGGCAATCGTCCGGAACGCGGCGGCGCGGCGACGGTCCTTCTCGATCGATGCCAGCGCGTCGTACAAGGCGATCGCATCGCGTTCGAGCTTCAGGTTCTCGAAGCTCTGCCGGGTCTCACTGGGCGCGCTCGTGGGCTGACTCCCTGGTCGTGCTGGGCTGTCCATGCTACCAACGGTCCGCGACCCGGGCTCTCGCCTACACTCGGGT
>WNGI01002910.1_pt1 | contig 17025 bp, 13 predicted proteins | sample 5400621 | NCBI WGS metagenome assembly WNGI01 (sample SAMN13153374, study PRJNA577476) | soil metagenome | isolation source: 20 cm soil or saprolite under Garry oak tree replicate 1 | place: USA:California | collected 2016-06-15 | reverse complement strand
TCCACGCGCCGGATCAGCTCCTGTGCCACCGCCAGGTAGCTCTTCGCGCCCACCGACTGCACATCGTACAACAGGATCGGCTTCCCAAAGCTCGGCGCCTCGGCGAGGCGCACATTGCGCGGGATCGTAATGGCGAACACCTGCGACCCGAAGTACTCCTTGGCCTCGTCGGCCACCTGCTTCGAGAGATTCAACCGCGCGTCGTACATCGTCAGCAGCACGCCATCGATCGCCAGCGCCGGGTTGAAGTTCCGCTGTACCAGCTTGACGGTGTTGAGGAGCTGCGAGAGACCCTCGAGCGCGTAGTACTCGCACTGGATGGGAATCAGCACGCTGTCGGCGGCCGTGAGCATGTTGAGCGTCAACAGACCGAGCGAGGGCGGACAATCGATTACGACGTATTGATACTGGTCGCGGAAATCTCCGAGCGCGCGCCGCATCATCGTCTCGCGCCCCTGCTTGTTGACGAGCTCGAGCTCGGCGCCGACCAAGTCCTGCGTGGCTGCCACGACGTCGAGATAAGGGAAGTGCACGTGGGTGAATCGCGCGTCGGCGAGGGAACGGCCATCGAGCAAGGCATCGTACAACGAGTGGCGGATGCGGTCGCGCTCGATGCCAACGCCGCTCGTCGAGTTGGCCTGGGGATCGGCATCGACGAGGAGGGTCTTGCGCTCGGCGGTGGCGAGCGACGCGGCGATGTTCACCGCCGTCGTCGTCTTGCCGACGCCGCCCTTCTGGTTGGCGATTGCGATGACGCGCGACATTATCTAAGCTATTGTATACAAATATGTTATGTTGTTGCTCGCTGTGAGGTGCTCAATATAGGGTCTTGGTACCCCCAACGTAAAGAGTGAGTTTCACGTGAAACCGCTGCCCAGTTTCACGTGAAACACCCTCTTGGAGGCCAGGTTATGCGACCCGTCGGCGCCAGCGGGCAGTTTCGACTACCAGGTTGTGCAGATCGCTGGGCGACACGCCGGGAATACGCGCCGCTTGAGCGAGCGAGGTCGGTCGGATGCGATCGAGCTTTTGCCGCGCTTCGGTCGCGAGGGTCCTGAACTCGAGGTAGGGAAGGTCTGCGGGAAGCGCGAACGACGCGAGCTCGGCCAAACGCGCCGCTGCCTCCCGCTCCCGCGCCAGGTATCCGTCGTACTTGAGCTCGATGCCGGCACTCACCACCGCGGCCTCCTCCGCCGTCACCGTCACCCCTGCGGCCTCGAGCAGCGCGCGCAGCGATACGCCCGGCCGCCGGGCCACGCTCGCGACGCGCTCCGGCTCCCCCAGGCTCGTGCCCGTCGTCGCGAGCACCGCCGCGGCGGCGCTCGGCGTGATCGTCGCCGCGCGCGCCACGCGCAGCACCTCCTCCTCGTCCTCGAAGCGGCGCGCCGCCACGCGTCGCTCCGCGGCCGTGAGCAACCCGAGGCGCTCGGCGAGCGGAGCGAGCCGCCGTAGCGCATTGTCCTGCCGCAGCAGCAACCGGAACTCGGAGCGCGACGTGAACAGCCGATACGGCTCGTCCACTCCCCGCGTGACGAGGTCATCCACCAGGACGCCGATGTAGGCATCGTCGCGCCCCAGGATCACGGGCTCCGCGCCGCGGATCCGGCGCACGGCGTTGATCCCGGCCACGACACCTTGGCCCGCCGCTTCCTCGTATCCGGTCGTTCCATTGATTTGCCCGGCGAAGAACAGGTGCTCGACCGCTTTCGTTTCCAGCCACGGCGTGAGCTGAGTGGGCGGATAATAATCGTACTCGATGGCATAGCCCGGCCGGGTCATCTCCGCCCGCTCGAGGCCCGGCACCGCGCGGAGGAACTCGAGCTGTACGGGGACGGGCAGGGAAGTGGACAGCCCGTTCACGTACAGCTCGTGCGTGTCGAGTCCCTCCGGCTCGAGGAACACCTGGTGCCGCTTGGCATCGGGGAACTTGACGATCTTGTCTTCGACCGAGGGACAGTAGCGCGGGCCGCGTCCACTGATCGCCCCGCCGTACAGCGCCGACTCTCCGAGGTGCGCACGGATGATCTGCTTCACTGCTTCCCCAGCCCACGTGATCCAGCATGGCAACTGGCGCGGTAGCTCGGCGTGCTTCCCCAGCCCACGTGATCCAGCATGGCAACTGGCGCGGTAGCTCGGCGTGCTCGTAGAAGGAGAAGCGGTAAGCGGTGCCGTCTCCGTCCTGGCGCTCGACTCTAGACCAGTCGACGCTGCGACCATCCACCCGCGGCGGCGTGCCGGTCTTGAAGCGTGACACTGTAAGTCCAAGTGTTTCAATATGTTGCGCGATATCTACGGCCGGCTGATCGCCCGCACGGCCGGCCGGGATCTGGGTATCGGTGCCGAGGTGGATGCGTCCGCGCAGGAACGTGCCGGCGGTGAGCACCACGGCCCGCGCGCGGAAGCTGCGCCCGTCGGCGGTGGCGACGCCGGCGACGCGCCGGCCGTCGAGGATGAGACGCGTCACCATCCCCTGCGTCAGCTCGATGCCTGAGAAACCCTCCAGCAGTTCCCGGACCGCTCGACGATACAACGTGCGGTCACATTGGGCGCGTGGCGCCCACACGGCGGGACCCTTGGAGCGATTGAGCATGCGAAACTGGATCGTCGCACGATCGGTCGCTCGCCCCATGATGCCACCGAGCGCGTCGATCTCGCGCACCACGGTGCCCTTCGCGATCCCACCGATAGCGGGATTGCAGGACATCTGACCGATCGTGTCGAGGCTGGAAGTAAGGAGGAGGACCCTCGCACCCAGTCGAGCGGCCATGGCGGATGCTTCGGTACCGGCGTGGCCGGCGCCCACGACGATCACGTCATAGTCGATTGTCATTAAGACTAAAGTACGCGAACAGGCGATGCCAAGGCTAGACGCACAGACGCGACAAGCTAGACGCACAGACGCGGCAGACGCACAGGGGAGAACAGGCAGGGCAGTAACAGATTGCGCAAACCAGGTACGAGTGGCGTTAAAGGGATAACGCAGTTTCGACCGTTTCGACCCACGTTAGGACATGCCATTGCATCAGAAGCTCAAGGCTTGGCAGCACGCCCAGCGGCTGGCCGTCGAGTGTGTCAAAGCCGCGCGCCGCTTCCCCGACTATGAGCAGGAGGCGCTCGGGGACCAGCTGCGTCGCGCATGCTACTCCGTTCCCTTGAACATCGCCGAAGGCAGCACCCGACGTGGGACGCGAGAGTATCGACGCTACCTGGACACAGCGTGGTCATCACTCGCGGAAGTCCAGACCGCGCTCGAGATCGCCCGGGATGTGGGATACTTGGAGCCCGCGGACTTCGGGCGACTGGAGGCGCTCGCCGTGGAGACCAGCAAGACGCTCTATGGTTTGCTGAGAAAGATCAGCGATTCGTCGGCGAGACCCTCTACTCCCCGTTGACTGTTTTCCCCTGCGCGTCTGCTGCGTCTGTGCGTCTAGCCTTTCGTGCGTCTGCGCGCCTAGCCTTTGCCCCTCCTAAGCCGTTCTCACCCAGCGGGCCAGCTCTTTCAGATTCGGCCGCTTCCCCGTCATCAGGATACCGACCCTGTATATCCTGGCCGCCACCCACGTGACGCCGCCGATCCCCACCCCGAGCAGCACGAGCGACCCGACGAGCTCGTTGGGTCCTACCCTGCCTGCCGCCCAGCGCACGGGCATCGCGATCGGTGACGTGAACGGGACCAAAGACAACGCGACCGCGTACGTGGAGCCCGGGTCGTTCGCGAGCGCGAACACCGACAGGTACGCGATCATGAGGAGGAACACCACCGGCTGCTGCGCCTGGCGCGCCTCCTGCTCGTTGGACGACATCGCGCCCACCGCCGCGAACATGGCGGAGTAGAGGAAGAAGCCGCCCAGGAAGTACGCGAGGAACACCACCACCGTCGCCGCCGGCACGGGCGGGAGCTGGAACGCCGCGTCCTGCGAGACGTCCGAGGGCGATGTGGTGCCGAGCAGCGCCGCCCGCTGCGAGAGCACGAGCCGCCCACCTAATCCCCAGATCGCGAACTGGAAAATCGACACGGCCCCGACTCCGACCACCTTGCCGAGCATCAGCTGGAACGGACGCAGCGACGACACCAGGACTTCGACGACCCGCGTCGTCTTCTCTTCCAGCACCGAGCTCATCACGTTGACGCCGTAGACCGCGATCACGATGAACAACACGATCGACATGACGTACGCGAGCCAGAACGATTGTGCCGAGCTCTCACCCGTCGTCGCCGATCCCGAAATCTTCTTGGTCTCGAGGTCGATCCGGATCTGCGCCCGACCGACCGTCACGGGATCCACGCCGGCGCGCTCGAGCCGAGCATTCACCGCGAGTCGACCGAGCACGCCCCGCAGCTCGTCGATGTCGCGGAACGACGACACGTTCGCCGCGCGATACTCGGCCGCGCCCGTTTCCAGCGTCCGGTCGGTGAGGACCAGGAGCCCATCCAGCCGGTTGCGGCCGACCTCACGCGTCAGCGAATCGAGCAGCCCGGCCCGCGGCACGGGTCGGGCGACGACCATGAACGTCTTGCCCCGGGCCAGCGAATCGGCCACACGGACGCCGAACCCCGACGCCGTCCCATCCACCACGACAATGGACTTGGTGCCGCCGGTCGAGGCAAAGCGCAGCGGGATGATGATGATCGCGGCGAAGAACACGGGACCAAGGATCGCGGACGTCCAGAACCACTTGCTCCGCACCCGCTCGACGAACTCGCGCCGGATCACCGCCCAGATCTTATGCACGCGCCGCCTCCGGCCCCACCAGGTCGATGAAGATCTTATTCAACGACGCCTCTTGCAGCTCGAACTTGGACAACCGCGCGCCCGACGTCACGAGGCGCTGGAGGATCTGCTGGGGGTCGGCGCCCGACGCGAGCTCGAGCTCGGCATACTGACCGTAGTCGTCCACCTTGCTCACGAGGGTGCTGTCGGCGAAGACCTGCGCCGCTCCGCCGAGACTCCCGTCGAACCCGATGACGAGATGATGTCCGCCGTGTGTGCGCTTGATGTCCGAGAGCGCGCCGTCCACGAGCTTCCGCCCTCGCGCGATGATGCACAGCTGCTCGCACAGCTTCTCGGCCTGCTCCATGATATGGGTCGAGAACAGGATGGTCTTCCCGCGATGGCGCATGTCGAGCACCGTGTCCTTCATCACCTGAGCGTTCACAGGATCGAGTCCCGAGAACGGTTCGTCGAGAATCAGGAGGTCCGGGTCGTGGAGCATCGTCGAAATGAACTGCACTTTCTGCTGCATCCCCTTCGACAGCTCGTCGACCCGTCGCAGGCGCCATTGGGCGAGGCCGAGTCGCTCGAGCCATTCCCCCGCCCGCTGGCGCGCCCGCCGCCGATCGATGCCTTTCATCTCGCCGAGAAATACGAGCACGTCGAGCACCCGCATCTTGCGGTACAGGCCGCGCTCCTCCGGGAGGTAGCCGATCCTCCCCGAGTGGGCTCGCCCCCCACCGGGCTCGCCGAATATCCGCACGGCGCCGCCGTCCGGCTCCAGGATGTCCATGATCATACGGATGGTCGTCGTCTTCCCGGCGCCGTTGGGCCCGAGCAGGCCGTAGATCACACCGCGGGGAACGGACAGCGACAGCTCATCCACGGCGGTGTGACCGGCGAAGCGTTTGCTGACCCGATCGAGGATCAGGATCGGGGTAGGGAAGGGGGACGTCATGTGCGCGAGGCTAATCTAGCCCCGTTACGACTTGATGGCGTCGGTCAGCGCGTTCCAGGGAAGCAGGGCGCACTTGATGCGGACGGGAAACTTCGACACGCCGGCCAGGGCGCGCAGCTCACCCAACGTTTTGTCCCGCGCGGCGGCCTCGTCCCCCTGCATCATGGCGCTCATCCGGTCGGCCAGAGCGAGCGCCTGGGGAATCGACTTGTCCTTGAGCAACTGCGTCATCATCGAGGCGGCCGCCTGGCTGATGGAGCAGCCCCGACCGATGAAGCGCGCTTCCTTGATCAGGTCGCCGTCGACCCGCAGCTGCAGGTCGATCTCGTCGCCGCACAGCGGGTTGTTGAGGGACACCGTATGGGTCGCCTGCTCCAGCGTCCCCTTGTTGCGGGGCCGCCGGTAGTGATCGAGGATCAGCTCCTGGTAGAGGGCGCTGAGATGCGGATCAGGCGGGGACGTATCCAAACAGGGCTCCCGCCTTGACGAGCGCGCCGGCGAGGGCGTCCACCTCGTCCAACCCGTTGTACAGATAAAAGGACGCGCGGGCGGTTGCAGCCACGTTCAGCCGCCGCATCAGGGGCTGCGTGCAGTGATGCCCCGCGCGGATACAGATCCCGTCCTGGTCGAGAATGGTCGCGATGTCGTGCGGGTGAATATCCCCGTACGTGAACGACACGACCCCCGCGCGGTCGCCTCTGCCGCGCGGACCGTACACCGTCACGCCCTCGATCTGAGTGAGCTTCTCGATCGCGGCCGCCGCGAGGGCCTGCTCGTGGTCGGCGATTCGCTCGCGCCCGATGCGCTCGAGGTAGGTGATCGCCGTCGCGAGTCCGACCGCTCCTTCCACGTTCGGCGTCCCGGCCTCGAACTTGTGCGGAATCTTGTTGTACGTGGAATGGTCGTCCCACACGCGCGAGATCATCTCGCCCCCGCCGTGGTAGGGCGGCATGGCGTCGAGCAGCTCCGGCTTCGCCACCAGCGCCCCCGAGCCCATCGGCCCGAGCATCTTGTGACCCGACAGGGCGTAGAAGTCGCAGTCGAGCGCCTGCACGTCGACCTTCAGGTGCGGGGTGGACTGGGCCCCGTCCACCACGACGACGGCGCCGACGGCATGTGCGAGCGTGGCGAGCTGCGCCGCCGGATTCACGGTGCCGAGCGCGTTGGACACGTAGGGGAACGCGACGATCTTGGGTCGCCGCTCCAGCGCCCGGCCGAAATCGGCGAGATCGATCCGCCCGTCCTCGGTGATCTCGACCATCCGGAGCGTGGCCCCGTTCTCCTGACACAGGATTTGCCACGGCACGAGGTTCGAGTGGTGGTCCATCGCCGTGACTACCACACTGTCGCCGGCTTTCACGTTCGCACGGCCATAAGTGCCCGCCACCAGGTTGATCGCCTCGGTGGTGCCTCGAGTGAACACCACTCCCTCCGGCGCCCAGGCGTTCACGAACGCGGCGAGCGTCGCCCGCGCCGCCTCGTACGCCTCGGTGGCGCGAATGGCGAGGTCGTATGCCCCGCGGTGCACGTTGGCGTTGGTGGTGCGGTAATAATCGGTAATGGCGTCGAGCACCGCCTGCGGCTTCTGGGTCGTCGCGGCGTTGTCGAGGTAGACCAGCGGGTGGCCGTTTTCCCGCTGCGCGAGCAGGGGGAAGTCGGCGCGGAGGCGGGCGACGTCGAGCATCAGCTGAGCCGGGCGCGCACCAGGCGGTCGAGCCGGTCGCGCACCTCGGCGTGCCGCATCCGGTCGAGGATCTCCGCGCCGAAGCCGTAAGTGAGAATGCTCCGGGCGGCGTCGGGAGAGAGCCCGCGGCTGCGGAGATAGTAGAGCTGCATCTGGTCGATCGGACCCACCGTCGAGCCGTGCGTGCACTTCACGTCGTCGGCGTAGATCTCGAGCTGCGGCTGGCTGTCGGCGCGGGCTTCGGTGGAGAGCAGCAGGTTGTTGTTGGTCTGCTTCGAGTCGGTGCGCTGCGCGCCGGGCCGCACGATGATGCGGCCGTTGAAGACGCCGTGCGCCCGCTCCGCCAGCACGCCGTTGAAGAACTCGTGGCTCGCGCAGTGCGGCTGGGCGTGGTCGATCACCGTGTGATGATCCGCGTGCTGCGCACCCCCCAGCAGGTACAGCCCGTTGAGGATCAACTCCGCACCGGGGCCGTCGAGCACCGCGTTGATGTCAAGCCGGGCGAGCGCCGCCCCCAGCGTCACGACGTGCAGTCCGAGGTAGCTGTCGCGTTCCTGTCGCGAATGTGTCGTTGCCACCTGGAAGCTGTGCGGCCCCTCCCGCTGTACGCGGTACAGCTCCGCCCACGCGCCCTCCCCCACGACGACCTCAGTGACGGCGTTGGTCCAATACACGCCCTGCGACACGCCCGCGTACGTCTCGACGAGGGTGGCCCGCGCGCCCCGCTCGACCACGATGAGGCTGCGCGGATGGGAGACGACCGGGCCGTCGGAGCCCACCCGGCCGGTCGAGAGGAAGACCACTTCGAGCGGCCGCTCCAGTGTCACGTCGGCGGGAACGTGCACGAATGCCCCGTCCGCGAGGAACGCGGTGTTGAGCGCCGCGAAGGCGCTGTCACGCCAGCGCGCGTGACGCGCGAGGTGCACGCGGGCCAGCTCCCCGCCCGCATCGGTCCGGAGCGCGACGGCGAGACTCCCCGCCCGCACGCCGCCGGCCAGGTCCTCCGGCGTCGAGAGGGTCGGGGCGTGACGCCCGTCCACGAAGACAATGCGCGGACCCGCACCGACGCACAGGCGCTCGATCTCTGAGGGAGCGGGGAGCCCTGAAGGAGTCCCTGACGGTCCCGGGGAGCGGGGAGCATGCGGCAGCATGAAGCGCTGGTCCGCGATCGGCGCGACGCTCGTGAAGCGCCACTCCTCCTGCTTCATCGTGGGAAACCCGAGTTCGGCGAAACGGGCGATCGCCCCCTCGCGGATCTCCCTCAGCCACTCGGGCGCGCCCGAGGCGCCGTTTCGGGCGAACGCTTCGAAGTCCGCGACGTACCGTTCGGTCCTGTCGGCGACGTCGGTCATGCCACCACAGCCTCTTCGCGCAGCCAGTCGTACCCCTTCTCTTCGAGCTCGAGCGCGAGCTCCTTGCCCCCCGACTTGACGATCCGCCCGCCGGCCAGGACGTGCACGACGTCCGGCTCGATATGCGTGAGGATCCGGTAGTAGTGCGTCACCAGCACCGTCGCGTTGTCGGGCCGCCGCAGCTTGTCCACGGTCTGGGCCACGGTCTTGAGTGCGTCGATGTCGAGTCCGGAATCGGTCTCGTCCAGAATCGCGAGCTTGGGATCCAGCACCGCGAGCTGCAGGATCTCGTTGCGCTTCTTCTCCCCGCCCGAGAAGCCCTCGTTCACCGGTCGGGTCAGATAGCTCGAGTCCCAGCCGATCACTTTGAGCTTCTCTTCGAGGGCGTCCATGAATTCGACCGGCCCGAGCTCCTCCTCACCCCGGTGCTTGCGGATGGCGTTCACCGCGGCGCGCAGGAAATAGGCGTTGGTGATGCCGCGGATGGCTACCGGGTACTGGAACGCGAGGAACACGCCCGCGCGGGCCCGCGCTTCCGGTGCCATCGCGAGCAAGTCGTTGCCCTCGTACAGCACCTGGCCCGCGGTGACCGCGTACGCCGGGTGACCCGCGAGGACCTGGGCCAGGGTGCTCTTTCCCGAGCCGTTCGGCCCCATGATCGCGTGCACCTCGCCGGTGTTCACCGTGAGGTCGACGCCCTTGAGGATTTCGCGTCCCTCGACTGCGGCGTGGAGGTTCTTGACCTGCAGCAGCGGATGCTTGCTCAACCCACGCTCCCTTCGAGACTGATGCCGAGCAACCGCTGCGCCTCGACGGCGAACTCCATCGGCAGCTCCTTGAAGACTTCCTTGCAGAAGCCGTTCACGATCATCGATACGGCGTCCTCGGCCGACAGGCCGCGCTGCTTCGCGTAAAAGATCTGGTCCTCGCCGATCTTGGAGGTCGAAGCCTCGTGCTCCATGGTGGCGGTGCTGTTGCGCACGTCGATGTACGGGAACGTGTGCGCCCCGCACTGGTCGCCGATGAGCATCGAGTCGCACTGCGAGTAGTTGCGGGCCTGCTCGGCGCCCTTCAGGATCTTCACGAGGCCGCGGTAGGTGTTCTGCCCACGGCCCGCCGAGATGCCCTTCGACACGATCGTCGAGCGCGTATTCTTGCCCATGTGGATCATCTTGGTGCCCGTGTCCGCCTGCTGGCGGTGGTTGGTCACGGCCACCGAATAGAACTCGCCGATCGAGTCGTCGCCCTGCAGGATACAGCCGGGGTACTTCCACGTGATCGCCGAGCCGGTCTCGACCTGCGTCCACGAAATCTTGGAGCTCCGGCCGCGACAGGCGCCGCGCTTGGTCACGAAATTGTAGATCCCGCCCCGTCCCGCTTCGTCCCCCGGGTACCAGTTCTGAATGGTCGAGTACTTGATGGTCGCACGGTCGAGCGCGACGAGCTCCACGACCGCCGCGTGCAGCTGGTTTTCGTCGCGCACCGGGGCCGAGCAGCCCTCGAGATAGCTCACGTAGCTTCCCTCGTCCGCGACGATCAGCGTCCGCTCGAACTGGCCCGTCGACTCCGCGTTGATCCGGAAGTAGGTGGACAGCTCCATGGGACAGCGCACGCCTTTCGGCACGTACACGAACGAGCCATCCGTGAACACGGCCGAGTTGAGGGCGGCGAAGAAGTTGTCGTTGTACGGAACCACCGAACCGAGGTACTGCTGCACGAGGGCGGGGTACTCCCGAATCGCCTCTGAGATCGCGCAGAAGATCACCCCGTGCTTCTTGAGCTCCTCACGGAACGTCGTCGCCACGGAGACCGAATCGAACACGGCGTCGACCGCCACGCCCGCGAGTCGCTTACGCTCCTCGATCGGGATCCCGAGCTTCTCGAACGTCTCGAGCAGCTTGGGATCGACCTGCTCCAGGCTGTCCAGCTTGGGACGCTGCTTGGGAGCCGCGTAGTAACTGATGGCTTGATAGTCGATCGGGCCGTACTGCACGTTCGCCCAATGTGGCTCGGGCATCTTCAGCCAGTTGCGGTAGGCCTTGAGCCGCCAGTCGAGCATCCAAGCCGGCTCGCCCTTTTTCTGGGAGATGAGCCGGATGACGTCCTCGCTCAGGCCGGGGGGGACGGTCTCCGACTCGATATCCGTGACGAAGCCGTACTTGTACGGCTGGAGGACCTGGGCTTCGATGCCGCTGCTCATTGAGACTCCCGAAGTCCTTCGTGCATCGCAAGTTGCGAAGACATGACCATGGTGAAGGCGAATCCTACAGGAATTACTCGGGATTGTCAACCAAGCTCGGGAGCCTGCTAGTAGATATCCCGGTTCAGCTCCCTGACCAGCCTCTCGTAATCCTCCGGCGTGTTCAGATCGTCGATCACGGCCGGATCGTCGACCACCACGGTGACGAGGTCCCGCTCATGCGCGACGAGCACCGCGCCCGCGCCGTGCTTGGTCGCAGCCGCGCTGGTTGCGAGCTCGGGGAATAGCGCCTGATCCCAGATCACCGGCTGCCCGCGTTGCTCGGCGAAGCTCGGCACGACCGCGGGGGCGCCGGTCCTACGGTGCGTTTCGAGCAAGCGCTCGATGGTAGCGACACGTACGTGCGGCAGATCCACCGGCCACGCCACTACGGCGGAAGGACGGATCGGCTCGAGGGCCGCGAGCGCAGCGCGGAGCGACCCAATCGCCTCGCCGGCGAGATCGGCGTTTTCCACTATGACGCACTCGTGGGTGGCGAGCGAGGGTCGGACGCGCGCAGCGTCGGGGCCGAGCACCACGACACGGGACTTTACGTCGAGCGCCTCGAGGGCCTCGAGGATGCGGACGGCGAAGGGCCGACCTCGGAAGTCCAACAGTGCCTTGGGCCTACCCATTCGCTCTGAGGCCCCAGCAGCCAGTACCACCCCGGCAAGACCCATGCAATTAGGATATCGCGAGTTGCACCCCGCCGCGAAACCCCCAAATTGGCGGCCCATGGCCGTACGACGTATCCGCCAGCTGGGCGACCCGATGTTGCGACTCCGCTGCGAGCGGGTCCAGAACCCGAAGTCCGCCGCGACGCGCCTCGTGGCGGACGACCTGCGGGATTCGCTCGCCGTCGCCCGGAAGAAGTACAAGATGGGCCGGGCGCTCGCGGCGCCCCAGATCGGCGCGCCGGTGCGGATCGTTTTCGTCCAGATGGACAAGCAGCGCTGGACGATGATCAACCCCGAGATCACGGATGTCGGGCCGGACGACTTTCTGGTGTGGGACGACTGCTTCTCGTTTCCCAACCTGCTGGTGCGCGTGAATCGGGCCTACCAGATCACCGTGAGCTACACCGACCCGAAGGGCAAGCAGCACACGATGGAGCTGGAAGGGCCGATGGCGGAGCTGCTGCAGCATGAGATCGACCACCTGGATGGCATCCTCGCGCTCGATCGCGCGAGCGGGGTCGATCCGTTTGCGTTCCGGTCGGAGTGGGAGAAGGTGCACGAGGCCGGCGAGCGCCACGGACCGCCCAAGCCGCGCGAGGTGTGAACCGGCCGTTCCCTCGTTAAATTGACCGCTGACAGGGGTGCCCGCGATCCGAGTGCGGGCTGAGATCACACCCTTTGAACCTGATCCGGTTCGCACCGGCGAAGGGAGTTCCGAATGACCTGCCTCACGCAAATGCACTTCGCCCGTCAGGGCACCATCACCCCCCAGATGCAGCGCGTCGCGGAGCGGGAAGGGCTTTCAGTCGAGCTCGTGCGCGACGAGGTCGCCCGCGGGCGGCTCATCATCCCGGCGAACGTGAACCACCTCGCGCAGCGCCTCGATCCGATGGCGATCGGCAAGGTGGCCCACGTAAAGATCAACGCCAACATCGGCAACTCGGCCGTCGAGTCGAACATCGACCAGGAGCTCGAGAAGCTGCACCACGCCGTCCACTACGGCGCGGACACGGTGATGGATCTCTCCACCGGAGGCGACATCGACGCCATCCGCCAGGCGATCGTCGACGCCTCGCCGGTGCCCATCGGCACGGTGCCGATCTATCAGGCGGTGACCGAGGTCAAGCGGGTCGAGGATCTCACGGAGGACGACCTGCTCGACATGATCGAGCACCAGGCGCAGCAGGGAGTGGACTACGTGACGGTGCACTGCGGCATCCTGCGCGAGTACGTGGGGCTCGCGCTCGGCCGGGTGACGGGGATCGTGTCGCGGGGCGGGTCGCTGCACGCCTACTGGATGATGCACCACAACAAGCAGAACCCGCTCTACGTTCACTTCGACCGCATCCTCGAGATTGCGCGCAAGTACGACGTGACGCTCTCGTTGGGCGACGCACTGCGGCCGGGCTCGGTCGCGGACGCGAACGACCGCGCCCAGTTCGCCGAGCTCGAGACCCTGGGTGAGCTGACGACGCGCGCCTGGGCGAAGGACGTGCAGGTGATGATCGAGGGACCGGGCCACATCCCGATGCACCTGATCGAGGAGAACGTCCGCAAGGAAAAGGACATCTGCCACGAGGCGCCGTTCTACACGCTCGGGCCCCTGGTTACCGACATCGCGCCGGGCTACGACCACATCACGTCCGCGATCGGTGCGGCGATGATCGGCTGGTATGGCGCCGATATGCTGTGCTACGTGACCCGCAAGGAGCACCTCGGCCTGCCGAACGCCGAGGAGGTGCGTGAGGGCGTGATCGCCTACAAGATCGCCGCGCACGCGGCCGACATCGCGCGCGGCCGGGCCGGCGCCCGCGACCGTGACGACGCGCTATCGCGCGCGCGCTACGCGTTCGACTGGAACGAGCAGTTCCGACTGTCGCTCGATCCCGATCGCGCGCGCGAGCTGCATGACGAATCGCTGCCCGCCGAGTACTTCAAGAGCGCCGAGTTCTGCGCCATGTGCGGGCCGAAGTTCTGCTCGATGCACATTACGCGCGAGATCGAGCGGAAGCTCGGGACGAGGGACGCGGTGCCGGCGGATTAGCGAAGGCGCTACAAATCGCTCAGGGGCCGCGCTTGACGAAGAACTCGTAGGGGACCGTCCCGACCTCGTCGCCGAAGGTGCCGCCGCCACGCACGCGTAGCAGATAGGCTCCGCCCGGCGGTACCACGAAGGGCCCCGGTGACCAGTACTGTGGTACGCTGCCGACGAGGCTCGCCCCCTGCCCGGCCAACGTCGCTCCCGTCACCGGGTCTGCGATCTCGAGGGTGATAAAACTCCCAGCGGGCACCGGATTCGCCGTCAGTCGCCACCAGGCGCTGAACGTGTCGCCGGGCGTGCCCGACGAGGTGAACTCGTCGATGTCGCCGGCCGGGAAGATCGCTTCGCCTCGCACCGTGTCGCCCAGCGTGAACGACGACGGCACGTTCTCCGGAGCGCGATTGACCGCCACAACGCGGAATCGATACGGACCGACGAACCGAAACGCGTTGCCGCAGGTGGCGTCGTAGCACGAGCCAAAGAACTCTCCTCGAGGCTCTGCCACCACAATACGGATGTGGCCCGAGGCGGGCGCCTTGAACGGGCCCGTCGCCTTCTCAAAGGACTGTCCCACGACCCGTGCCAAGGTGTCGCCCGCCGCGGGATCCAGCGCGGTGAGCCACGGATAACCGGGCGACCCGGGTGTCTGGAAGACGATGTTGAGATCCTCTCCGGCCAGCGCGGTGAGCGTGTACTCGTCCCAGTCTCCAGGCCCGTCGATGGCCTCGCCGGTGACGGAGTCTCCCGGTGCGAGCCCGCTGGGTACGCGCTCGGGCGAGGTCCCGAACCGCTCCACGGTAAAGCGATACGGCCCGCGGTCGGTGGGACCCGGTTTCGGAGCGCTCGCCTCCCCGACCGTCAGCGCGTACCAGCCCGTCTCCGCTAGGTCCACGCGCATGGACTGGTGGTCGTGCAAGCTCGCCGCTGCGCCAGGACTCCCGACGGTGCCCCGCCAGCCTGGCTGCCCCGGTGGTGCCGGGCTCGACAGGCTCGCCGCCAGGGCGCCGCCAAGAGCCTGGAAGGCGATGTTCACGTGCTGCCCTCGCGTCGCATAGAAGCGGAAGACGTCGACGTCACCCAAAGGATCAATCGACTCTCCGGCAACCGTGTCACCGATGGCGAACGTGTCCCGGACCGATTCGGGGCCAAACTTGAAAGCGTAGAGCCAGAGCCGGTACGTGCCCGTGAGAAGCGACGATCCGTCGACGCGCACGGTATAGGTGCCGGGGGCGAGCGCCAGACGCCCCGTCTGATCGGCGCCAGCGACGCCGAACCCGGGTCCGAACGAATACGTCGACGCCAGCGTGCGCCCCGTGGCGTCGAGCAGTTGCGCAGTGAGGACGCCCTCGGGACCGTCTGGGCCGCGTTGCGCGACCAGATTCACGCCAGTGGAGTCCGGCACGGTGAATCGCCATTCGTCCACATCGCCCGGCACGTCGATCGATTCTCGTGACACACTGTCCCCGAGCGCGATGGTATCGGGAGCCGTCTCAGGCCGGCGATTCACCTTGTACAGCAGCACTCGATAGGGCCCTCGATCGCGGTCGGTACGGTCCACGGTGCCCGACACGCGAAGGCGGTGCGCCCCGGTCGTCGGCAGCGCGAAACGGCCGGTTACCTGACGCAGGAGGCTCGTGTCGGTCCCGCTGCTAGTGACGCCACCAAGTCGCGTACCCCCGCTGGCCACGACATCGAGCTGCAAGTAAGTGTCCGGCGACCCGCTCCGGGCCTGGAGGAACGCATTGAACTCTTCGCCCGCCGTGCCGGAGAACGTGAATTCATCCACGTCGCCCGGGATGTCGATCGCCTCACCCCCGATCGTGTCCCCCGGGGTGATCGCCGCCGGGACCCGTTCCGGACGACGATCCACCGGGTAAAGGAACAGGCGATACGCCCCCGTGTCTGCCCGGAAGTGGGAATCCACCCCACTGACGCGCACGACGTACGAACCGGTCTCCGAGATCTGGAATCGGCCCGTTGCGTGGGCGAACAAGCCGCTATCGGACTCGACGCTCGTGCCCGTTGCCAATGCGGGACCCGGCGGGCGAGCGATCTCGATTTGAAAGGCTCGCGATGACTGCAAGAAGGCGTTGAACTCGGCGCCAGCCGCCGCTTCAAACGTGAACTCATCCACGTCACCCGCACGGTCGATCTTCTCGCCGCGGATCTCCGAGCCAGCGGGAATCGCTGCTGAGCGGTGCTCGGGCGCCCGATCGATCAGGTAGGACCAGAACCGGTAAGGGCCACGGTAGCGCGGGTACACGTTGCTCGTGACCGACCAGGCGGAAAACAGGTAGTCCTGCGATGCGGGGAGACGCAAGCGGCCCGTGGTCAACGTCGGCGTCCCGGCATCGCCGAACACGTAGCCGAGCAACGTGGGCGTCACCGTGTCCACGACCGTCAGACTCACCGAGCCGGACCCCCGCGGACCCAACGTTTCCATGACGAGCACGACCTCCTGCCCGGCACCTCCGTGAGCGAAGAAGTAGTCCCCGTCGACGATCGGATCGATGGTTTCGCCCGCCACGGTGTCGCCGATCGCGAACCGGGCCGGCACGTTTTCCGGAGCGGTGTTGATCGCATAGACCATGAACCGGAAGCGCGCGCTGGCCCCGGTCAGCCGCAGCCGGTAGACCCCTCCCGCAGGCGTGAGGAAGTTGCCGGTCGGGTTTTCCTCGAGCCCCGCTCCACCTTGACTCGCGCTGACGCTCGCGACCAGCGCGTGGCGCGCGGAATCGACCACGACGAGGAAGACGCTTCCTTGGAGGGCTTCGAGAAACACGGCGTACACGCCGTTCGGTTGCGCTGAGAACGAGTACTGGCGAGCCGAGTCGGCGGTCACGTCCTGCTCGATGACCTGGCCGACCGGGACGCGCTCCCCCTCTCCTCGGGGCTCGAATGGCGATTCGCTGCAGGCTACGACGGCCACGAGCGCGGGGGCGGCGCTGACCATGAGCGCAAGAAGTGGATGCGGAGCGCGAGCCACGGCCCAACGTCATCGAGCAAGAGTCGTGCGCGAGCGCAACACCCCATCAGGACACTTAGCTGGGCCTCAATGGTGTGGCGTCGATACGACAGGACGCGGCGATCCTCGAGACGCGCCCCCGGCACGATGCCGTGTCACCACGCGATCCCGTAATCCTCGCCGTGGTTCGAGGAGCCGCCCCAAAAGGAGCCGTGCTTCCAGTCGAAGTAGATGGCGTTGATGGGACCCGAGGTGCGCTCCTGGAAGTCGAGCCGATAGCCCATCTCGCGCAGGTCGCGGCGCACCCAGGGCGGCGTGTCCGACCGCAGGGTGAGGCGGCCGGGCTGGGACTCGTGCTCGCCGAACGAGTTCCGCATCTGGTAGCTCGTGATGTTCG
>WNGI01003373.1_pt1 | contig 17028 bp, 13 predicted proteins | sample 5400621 | NCBI WGS metagenome assembly WNGI01 (sample SAMN13153374, study PRJNA577476) | soil metagenome | isolation source: 20 cm soil or saprolite under Garry oak tree replicate 1 | place: USA:California | collected 2016-06-15 | reverse complement strand
GTTACACTCGGCGGCCCGTTGAGAATCAGCGGCGCGATTTCGCGGGTGAATCGGTCCACCGGCGCCTGGTTGGCTGAGCGGACCCCGATGCGCAGCTGCACCTCGGGGATTTCACTCGCGTCGATGTCCGCGAGCGCGAGCGGGCCATGCGTCGCCGTGGCGCCCACGAACTCCGTGTGAATGGCCTCGAACTTGAGCTTGAGATCCTCGAGTCGCTGGCGCAGCACGCGATCCGCGGCCTGCGCCTTCTTGAGCGCGTCGGGCCAGGCGTAGACGAGCGTCCCCACGGCCTTGTAGCCGTAGAAATACGCAATGGAGACTTTGAGCTTGTCAGTCGCCGGCTTTCCCCTGACCCCCGACACCTGGACCCTGTCCTTGCCATTCTGCTTCAGTTGAATCGTCGTAAAGTCCGCGATGCCGTCGGGCGTGATGTAGGATCGCGGATCGCCCATCTCGTACACGAGCTGCTCGGTGACGCCGGCGACGTCGATGCGACCACCAGTGCGCGGATGCTTCACCAGCTCGAAGGTGCCGCCAGCCTGTGCTTCGACGATGGGATAGCCGACGTTGGCGAGGTCGGGAATGTGCTCCCAATCGTTCAGGCAGTTGCCGCCGCTGGCCTGGGCGCCGCACTCGATGATGTGGCCCGCCACGGTCCCGGCCGCGATGAGATCCCACGCATCGCGCGACCAGCCGAAGGCGTGCATCAATGGCCCGAGGGTCAATCCCGTATCGGTGACGCGCCCCGTGATCACGACCTGGGCGCCGCGGCGCAGCGCGTCAACCACGGGAGCCGCGCCGAGGTAGGCGTTCGCGGAGAGGACGCGGTCGCGGACGTCGCGCAGCGGCCGGCCGGTATCGAGGTTCTTGAGCTCGTGCCCGCGGGCCACCAGGCCATCGAGCCGGCCGAGCAAATCGTCCCCCGTCACGACGCCAATCTTGAGTTTCCCGGAGAGACCGAGCTTCTTCGCCACCGCTGCGACCGCCGCGGCGCAGGCGCGCGGATTCACGCCCCCGGCATTCGCCGTGACCTTGATCCCGCGCTCGATCACGGTCGGCAGGATCCGCTCCATCTGCGTGATGAAATCCGTGGCGTAGCCCAGCGACGCGTCACGCGACTTCTGTTTCTGGAGGATGGACATCGTCACTTCGGCGAGGTAGTCCATCATGAGGTAATCGATCGGACCACCATTCACCTGACGGTATGGCGCTTCCAACCAGTCTCCCCAGAACCCCTGCCCGGCCGCGACGCGCACCGTCGCCGGTCGAGAGGTCACCGGGTGGGGACCCCGTCCGCGCCGCTCCCGACCGCCATGCGCCGGGCCGCCACCGTTCCGACCAGCGTCGTCACGCGTGTTTCGATCAACGGCGCGAATCCCTCCGGTTTCTCGATCGCCGGCGGATTCGGCAGCCGCACGACGGCGCGTCCCCCGGCCACAACGGACAGCTCGCCGGGTTCGCCGACCGGCTCATCGAGTCCGAGGAAACGAATTCGCGCGCGCCCCTTCCACGAGTGGCCCGGCAACCTGGCGAAGGCGGGATAGAGCTCGACGACGACGGGTCTGCCCTTCAGGGAATCGGGCAGCGTGACGCCCAGCCGTCCGAACGCGTAGTTCATCGGCTGGTTGCCGCCGCGTAGCTGCTGTCCAGTGGAGTCGTAGGCGGTGAGCGAGAAGTCGGTCATCTCGTCCCACAAATCGGGTGAGACGTCGACATCGACTTCCATCCGTTTCGCCCAGCGCGGCGGCCGCACCAGCAGCGTCTCAGCCGGCTGCCCGCGGCCCGCGATGGCATACTCGCGCTCAGCGCCCACGAGTCGGTGCACGACCTGGCCCGTGACGGTGTTCGCGGATCCGGTGGAGACGCTGGATGCCTCGAGGGACTGTTGCGCAGCGGTAAGCGCCACGGGGCCGAGGTCGGCGCGCACCGTGGCGGTTACCGGCCTGACGGGCGGTGCCACGACGTCGAGCTCGTAGACGCCCGGTACCAGCTCCTCGCCCCGAACCACAATGGTTGCCGTCCCGGGTTGCCGCTCGCCGATATCGATGTCATCCGGCGCCGAGCGAGCTGGCTCGCCATCCGGCTCGTACAGCCGGACCGTGGCCTCCTGCGCCTGCGAATCGGGCAACGTGACGGTGGCCCGGAGCGTGGCGCCCGGCTGCGAGACCCGCAGGAAGTAGCGTTGCACGCCTGCTGCAGCAATCGTGCGCCGCTCATCGAACAGCACCTTCGCCGCGAGATCGACGGGGACAATGACCGTGTTCACGAGCGTGAACAGCGGTCCTGCGAGCGGATCGTGCGGATTGAGTGCCGTGACGGTGCCGACGTACACCCCGGGTGACGTGAGCGCGCTGCGCCGGTAGGTGACGGGGATCTGGGTCGCGCGCGGCGCGGCGTCCACGGTGTCGTCGGTCGAGAGCCAGGGAACGTCACTGCGCAGCGTGAATTGAGCGGCGCGCAAGCCGGCGAGGTGACGCACGGTGAACGTTTCGACCGTGTCCTGCTCACTCGCGAATCCATTGCGACGGAACGCGGCGGATACACCGTTCGCCGCGCGCACACCGTATCTCGAGCCCTGGTGTCCCGCTTCGAGCCACTGATAGGCGATATCGAGCTCGGGCGACCCGGCCCCTTCGTCGATGACGCGGGCCGCGCCCAGCGGATGCGCCGATACGCGCAGCGCCTGCATGATTTCTGCGGCGCTCGCCTTGCGATTCTCCTGCCCGAGCGCAGAGATGAGACAGGCCGCGAGTCCCGCCGCATGCGGCGCGGCCATGCTGGTCCCCCCCTTGATCTCATTCCCCACGTCCCAGCGCGGCACCGTCGAGTACGCAACTCCCGGCGCCACGATGTCCGGCTTCGCCAGCTCGCCGCCGCGCGAGCTGAACCACCCCAGCACGTCGCGCGGTGACGGCATGCCCTGCTGCGCCGCCTGAGCAAAGACGCCGCGGAGCCGGGGAAGCCGACGGTCGAAAGCCCAGGCCCGTCATTGCCGGCACTGATCGTAAACACCACATCCGGATGGGTCAGCAGAAACTGGTCGACTACCGAGTCGATGACCGCGTGCCCTTCGTGCTCATTGCCGACGCCGAAGCTGAGGTTGAGCACCAGGGGCAGGTTGCGCTGCGCCGCGTAGCGCGCGGCGTAGTCCATCGCGCGCATCATGCTGCCATGGACGGTGACGCCGCCGCGCGCGTTGTTTGCGATCTTGAGGCCCATGACCTGCGCGCCAGGCGCCACGCCGTTGAACCCCGTCACGTTGTAGAGGCTGAAGCCAGCCGCGATGCCGGCGACGTGCGTGCCATGGCCTGACGTGTCGAAGAACAAATCGAGGATGGGGACGCTGTCCGATTCGCTGAAGTTCGCGACGAGGGTGAGCGGTTTCTTGCCGAGCGCAATCATCTCGCGCCCCTGGCGAAAATCGTGCAGCGGCATCTCGTCTTCGAACGAGCCGTCGAGATTCGAGTCGATGAATGCGACCCAACCGTCGGTCGCTTTCACCACCACGACCGGGAATTCATCGGTGTTGCGGCCGTTCCCGTTGACGTCGGCGGCCGGCGGGAGGCCCAATGGCAGCTCCCTGAACACGCCGCGGTACCACGTCGCCGCAGTCGTCAGCCGGCCGATACGGCCGGCGCCCTTCATCTCGGCATCCGTCGGAGCTGGAAACGCCGTGAGGGACACGCGCCCTTCGCCCGAGAAATCGCGCAGCTCGATGACTTTCGGCGCGCCCGTGCTCGTGGCGATGAGCCCTGGCACGTTAGGATCGATGCCGCTATCCAGAATCGCGATCACGACGCCGCGACCATCGTAGGTCGGGTGCAGTCCGCGGAAGACATCGATGCCGGTGCTCTTCAGCGGCATCAGCCCGAGCATGAAGGCGATGGGCGGCTCGACCTCGGGTTCGGGCGCTCCTCCGACCCGGCTGCCGTCCGCCGGCGTGGCGGAGACCGTCGCAGGCGGCTGCGTCACCGGGGTGGGCGCTTGGGGCGCGAGCGCCTTGGTGCCGCACGCGGCGACGAGGGCGAGAGATACGGCGGCGAATTGCCTCTTGATCACGTCAGACTCGGCAGTGCAAAGACCCCGATGTGCGGGCCGGTGAATTCCGTGGCCACCTCGAGGAGAAACGCGAGCGTGTCGCGCGTCTCTTCGGGAGTAAGGATCGCATCGACAAAACCGCGGGCGCCGGCGACCTTCGCGTCGAGCTGATGCTCGTAGTCGGCGCGCATGGCGTCGACCGCGGCCGCGTTCTCGGGCTTGGCGGCATCGGCGCCGTACACGGCCTGGATGGCTGATTCGCCTTCCATCACGCCCATCCGCCCGGTTGGCCAGGACACGATGAAATCGGGATCGAAGCCCTGCCCCGCCATCGCATAATAGCCGGCCCCGGAAGCATGGTTCACCGTGAGGACCAGTTTCGGCACGGTGGCGGTCGCCATCGCCTCGACGAAGCGGGCGCCGGCGCGGATGATCCCCGAATGCTCCGCTTCCGTCCCCACCATGAATCCCGACACATCCTGAATGAACAGCAGCGGGACGCGCTCGCGATCGGCGTTCTCGATGAAGTACGCCACCTTCTCGGCGCTATCGGTATAAATGATCCCTCCGATCCGGGGAGTCTCGCCTTTCTGTTTTGACTTGATCACGCCGCGCGAATTGGCGATCAGGGCGACCTGCCGGCCTTCGATCGCCCCATGCCCGCAGATCATCTCCGGCGCGATCTCGGGTTGGAACTCGTCGAGGCGGCCGCTGTCGAGCAGCGCGTCGAGCAGGGCGCGCACGTCATAGCTCATCCGGTGATCGACGGGAATCAGGTCATACAGCGCTTTGGTATCCCGCTTGGGTGCGGTGTACGTCCGCCGAGCCGCCGCCTGGTGCGGCAAGCGTCCCAAGTACTCCCGGATGCGCAGGATGCAGTCCTTGTCGTCTTTCGCGCGATAATGCGCGACCGCGCTGATGCCCGTATGCGTGGTCGCGCCGCCGAGCGATTCGGCGTCCACCACCTGGCCGGTAGCGCCTTTGACGAGGTTCGGTCCGCCCAATCCCATGAATGAAGTGCCCTCGACCATGAAGATCACGTCGGACAGCGCCGGCAGATACGCGCCGCCCGCGATGCACGGTCCCATGACGGCAGCGATCTGCGGGACCTTGAGATAGCGCCGCATGATCGAGTTGTAGTAGAAGATCCGCGCCGCTCCATATTGACCCGGGAACACGCCCCCCTGATACGGGAGGTTCACGCCCGCGGAATCGACCAGATAGATGATCGGGATGCGCTGGCGCATCGCGACTTCCTGGGCGCGCAGGATCTTCTTGATGGTTTCCGGCCACCACGAACCGGCCTTCACCGTCGCGTCATTCGCGACGACGACGACAGGACGCCCACCCACCCGCCCCAGCCCCGTGACGACACCCGCGGCGGGCGCTTGGCCGTCGTACTGGTCCCAGGCCACCAGCAGGCCGACTTCGACCCACGGGCCATCGCGATCGAGCAGCGCGGCAATGCGCTCGCGTGCGGTCAGCTTGCCCTGATCGTGCTGGCGTTTGATGCGCTCGGCGCCCCCGCCCTGTTCCAGGCGGGTACGGAGTGTTCGATACTCATCATTGAGGGACTTGAGGCGACTCACGCGGCGACGTGCTCCGCCGCCCACTCCTCGATGTACTTGATGAGATCCGTTGTCGGCGTACCCGGTCCAAACAGCTTGCCCGTTCCCTGGGTCTCGAGTGCGCTCATGTCTTCGGGAGGAATGATGCCGCCGCCGGTGAGCAACACATCCTGACGGCCGGCCGCGTCGAGCAGCTTGCGCACCCGGGGGAACAACGTCATGTGGGCGCCCGAGAGGATGGAAAGGCCGACGACGTCGACGTCTTCCTGGATCGCCGCCTGGGCGATCATCTCGGGCGTCTGGTGCAGGCCGGTGTAAATCACTTCCATTCCCGCGTCCCGTAACGCGGCGGCGACGACTTTCGCGCCGCGGTCGTGCCCATCCAGCCCCGGCTTCGCGACGAGGATGCGGATCGGCCGGCGGCGAGCCTGCTTCGCCATCAAGAGCGGAAGCGCAACAGCGCCGCGAGGCCGTCCACGACACGCCGGGCTTTTTCGTCGTAGAGCACATCGACCTGTGCGCGCTGGCGTAGCGCCTCTTCTATCGCCTCATCGATTCGCGTGTCGCCGTCATGCCCATCCGCCAACAGGGTGCGCACCTGGCCGCGGCCGAGCGCTTTGAGCGTCGGCTCGACGCCGTTCACGGCCCATCCTCGCGGGGCGCCGTCCGTGACGGCATCCGCGTGGGCGCGCTCCCAGGCACGCTCACGCTCTTCGCGCAGCGTCAATGTTGCCTCGCGCACTTCGGCCGCTGACGCCTTTTTGGGATTGAGCTTGATGACGCCCAGTACCAGGTCGTGCACATAGGTGTGAAGGTGCGGGATCACGGCGCCGGCGTCCACGCCCACGCTGCCGAGCACGATGCCCGAGAGTGGCTTTTCGCGGTTGATCTGGAACACGCGGTCGGCGATGTGCGCGTAGAGACGGTGCTTCTCGGTGCGGATGCGCATGTGATAGTTGTGCTCGCCGGCGCCGCCGTGGAACTTGCCGGCGCGCGAGGCGTCGACTCCCGCGAGCCCCGGAAGCTCGACGCTGTCATACGCTGTGACCTCGAAGAAGCGAGCCGCAGTGCGGTCGTACAGGACGGTCAGAATCGTTCCGAACTCTTCCTCCAGCACCAGGAGCTCGCGGATCAATGGCTCGCGCTCGATCGCGAGGCGCGAGCGGTGCACGTGGGGCAGCGGAAGCACTTCGAACAGTCCGAGATCGCGCGACGCGAACAGCGCGATGGCGCGCGCCCGTGGCAGGTGATTGGGCTCCTCCAGATACGTGAGCACCCGATGGAGATCGGCGGCAATGATCTCCCGCTCCTGATGGCTCAGCGGCTGGCGGGACAGCGCGGCCGCCGTCTCGCGCACCCGGTTCTTCATCTTGATGAGGTACTTGCCGCGCGACCGATCGCGCGGCTCGAGCTTCAGGTAGCAGGTGACGACCCAGTGCTTGCCTGGTTCGATGGCGGCGAGGCGCTCGACGGCGGCACGGGCGTTCTGGTCCGTGATTGCGGCAGGCAGGGCGCTCATGGTCTAGAAGAAAACGGGTTCGCGGTATGCTCCCCACACGCGTTCGAGCGCGTGGCGAATTTCGTACAGGGTGGCGTAGGCGCGGGCACAGTCGAGCATCGGCCCGATCACGTTGTGATCCGCTTCCGCGGCGTGGCGCAGCGCCTCCAGGCGCTGCTCGACGAGCTCGTTGTCGCGCTCCGTTCTGAGCTGGGCCAGCCGCCGGCGCTGCTGCTCCTCGGCATCGTTGGACACTCTCAGGATCTCGACGGGGTGGTCGTCGTCGGACAGAAATTCATTGACGCCCACGATAACCTGTTCACCCATCTCCACCTGACGTTGGAACGCAGCCGCGGACTGGGCAATCTGCCGCTGGAACCAGCCGCTCTCGATCCCTCGCACGACTCCGCCGATCGAATTGATCTCGGCGAACAGCGCCTCCGCTTCACGCTCGAGCTGATCGGTCAGGGCTTCGATGTAATAGGAGCCGCCGAGCGGATCGATCACCTCCGCGACGCCGGTCTCATGCGCCAGAATCTGCTGGGTGCGCAGCGCGACCTGCACCGATTGCTCGGTCGGGAGCGCGAGCGTTTCGTCGAGCGAGTTGGTGTGCAACGACTGCGAGCCGCCGAGCACCGCCGCGAGCGCCTGGTAGGCGACCCGCACGATGTTGTTGAGCGGCTGCTGCGCCGTCAGCGTGACGCCGGCGGTCTGGCTGTGGAAACGCATCATCCAGGACCGCGCCTGTTTCGCCTTATAGCGCTCGCGCATGTGCCGCGCCCAGATGCGGCGGGCGGCGCGGAGCTTGGCGATCTCTTCGAAGAAGTCGTTGTGAATGTCCCAGAAGAAGGAAAGGCGTGCGGCAAAAGTATCGATGTCGAGGCCGCGGGCCATACCACGTTCGACATACGTGAAGCCGTTGGCGAGCGTAAAGGCGAGCTCCTGGGCCGCGGTCGCCCCAGCCTCGCGGATGTGGTAGCCCGATATCGAGATCGTATTCCACAGCGGCGTGTGCTTCGAGCCCCACTCGAACATGTCGACGATGACCTTGAGTGCGGGCTCGACGGGATAGACCCACGCATGCTGCGCCATGTACTCCTTGAGGATGTCGTTCTGTACCGTGCCGCGCAGCTTGGCGATGGGCACGCCTTGCTTCTCCGCTGCCGCGACGTAAAAGCAGAAGAGAATGGCCGCGGGGCCATTGATAGTCATCGACGTCGAGACCTGATCGAGCGGGATGCCGGCGAAGAGCGTTTCCATGTCGGCGAGCGACGAGATCGCCACCCCGCATTTCCCGACCTCGCCCTCAGCGCGCGGATGGTCGGAGTCGTAACCCATCAGCGTCGGAAAGTCGAAGGCGACAGACAATCCCGTCTGGCCGTGGTCGAGCAGGAACTTGTACCGCCGGTTCGTGTCCCCGGCGCTGCCGAAGCCGGCGAATTGCCGCATCGTCCAGAGCCTGCCGCGGTACATGGTCGGATGAATGCCGCGGGTGAACGGATACTCCCCGGCGCGTCCGAGCTGCCGCTCTGGATCGAAGCCGGTGAGATCGGCCGGCGCGTAGAGCGGCTTCTTTTCGATGGTCATTTCCCGTTCCTCACCTGATCGAGGACCTCTGCGGCGACGTCGTATGGGCTGCGAATGCCAGCCGACACGTCGTCGAGTCGCCTGGCAACCAGCTCTTCAGCCTTGGTCTCATCCCATACCCACTGGCGTATCGCCCGATTCACGACTGCACGGGTGCGCGCGGCGAGGCGCCGTTTGCGGCGCTCGGCCCACTTTCCGGTGCGCTCCAGAAAATCGTGGTGGCGATCGAGCGCGGTCACGAGATCGGCGATTCCCTCGCCTTTCGAAGCAACCGTCGTGAGAACCGGGGACTCCCAATCCGACGGCCCCACGGCCTGGCGGCCGGACGGCCGGTTGGAAGGTGCAGGCCGTCCATGATGCGCGGGCACATGCGCGAATGCGTTGCCCTTTCGGATGCCCAGCATGACTTCGATCTCCTGGCGAAGCTTGTCCGCCCCGGGGCGATCGCTCTTGTTGATCACGTACAACTCGGCGATCTCCATGACGCCGGCCTTGAGCGTTTGGATGCCATCCCCGGATTCAGGAACGAGCACCAGGACGGTCGTTTCTGCCGTCGCCGCAACGTCGAGCTCGGTCTGACCCACACCCACCGTTTCGATCAGGATGCGGTCGAACCCGAACGCGTCGAGGATATCGGCGACCTCTTCGGTGGTGGTAGCGAGGCCACCCTGCGCCCCGCGGGTCGCCATGGATCGAATGAAGACGCCCGGATCGAGGCTGACCGATTCCATCCGGATGCGATCGCCGAGCAGTGCGCCTCCGGTAAAGGGGCTCGTCGGGTCCACGGCGATCACAGCGACCTTCAGGCCATGCTCGCGATACGCCCGCACCAGCTGCTCGGTGAGCGTGCTCTTGCCGGCGCCCGGGGGGCCCGTGATGCCGATGCGCTGCGTGCCCCGCTTGCCAAGCCGCTTGTGGACCGCTGACAAGACACGCTCGAAGCCCTCGCGTTGATTCTCGACGAGGCTGATCGCGCGCGCGAGCGCCGCCGTGTCGCTTCGGGCCAGTCCGTCGAGCAATGCGTCGAGCCGCATGTCTAAGGATAACGGCGGCATCGCGCTCACAGGAGGGTTCCGCGCAGGATGATGCTCGCAAAAGTGAAGTAGATCACGAGTCCGGTCACGTCCACGAGCGTAGCGACAAACGGTGCCGACGCGCTCGCGGGGTCGAATCCCAACCGTCGCAGGATAAACGGCAGGAACGAGCCTGTCATCGTCCCAAAGGTCACCACGCCGATGAGGCTGCAGAATACCGTGAGCGCGACGAGCAGATAGTGCTTGCCGTATATGCCGGTGATCGCGTGCCAGAGCGTAATTCGCAGGAAGCCGATCACCCCCAGCACGGTCCCGAGGACCACCCCGGCGGCCAGCTCGCGGCGGATGACGCGCCACCAATCGCGCAGCGTGACTTCCCCCAAGGCCATCGCGCGGATGACGAGCGTCGACGCCTGGGATCCGGAGTTGCCACCGCTGGAAATGATGAGGGGAACGAACAGGGCGAGGATGACGGCTTTGGCAATTTCCTCTTGGAAGAACGCCATCGCCGTCGCCGTCAGCATCTCGCCGAGGAACAACGCCGCGAGCCAGCCGGCGCGTTTCCGCACCATGCGACTGAACGCGATCTTGAGGTAGGGCGCGTCCAGCGCCTCCATGCCGCCGAATTTCAGGATGTCTTCCGTCGTCTCGGCCTCGACGACATCGACGACGTCGTCGAAGGTGATGCGGCCGAGCAGTTTTCCCGTTGGATCGATTACCGGGACGGCGGCGACGTTGTAGCGCGCCATCAGCCGGGCGACCTCTTCCTGATCCTGTTGCGGCTGGACCTGCACGATCGGCTGCTCCATGACGTCATGAACGAGCTTGGTGGGAGACGACACGATCAGGCGCGCCACCGGGACGATGCCAAGCAGCGTGCCGGCACTGTCGACGGCGTATATCTGATAGAGTTGGCTCTCGTCCTCCGCGCACTGGTTGCGAATCGCCTCGACTGCCTCGGCCACGGTCGCGTCGTCGCGCACGCTCACGACGTCGGTCGACATCAGTCCGCCGGCCGAGTCCTCCGGATACTTGAGCAGCTCCTCGACCTGTCTGCGATCGGTGATGTCCGCCAGTACCGCCTCGCGCTCGTCGACGGACAGTTCGGCCATGAGATCCGCCGCGTCGTCCGTCGGCATCTCTTCGACGACCTCGGCGGCATACTCCGGGCCCAGCGCGAGCAGCATTTCCTCGGGGTGTTCGACCGCTTCCATTTCGGCGAGGGCACTGCCGGCCAGCTCCCTCGGCAGCTCGGCGATGACCCGGACGCGAGTAGACTCAGCGAGCGCCGACAGCACGTCCGCCAGGTCCGATGGATGGACGTTCTGCGCGCGGTGCAAGAACTCGCGGAGGTCGTCCTGCTCGGCGAGCTCCTTCAGCTCATCGAGTCGTAGGTCAGGACCTCCCGTCGGATCGCTCATGTCGTGCCCGCGCCTCCCGCGCCTCCGGCGCTGCCTCCCGCCCCGGGTGTACTCGCTGCTGCGGTACCCAATGCAATTGTGCGGACCGGGCCCGGCCGTACGGCGACGCGCTCCACGCGCGTTGCACTCGCCGCGAGGACATCGAACTCGAGACCTTGATACGAGAAGCGCTCGCCCACGCGCGGGATGCGGCCAAGGGCCTGGAGGAGAAGGCCCCCAACCGTCTGCGCGCTTCCCGCGCCGCTCAAGCTCACTCCAAGAGACTCCGCCAGCGCGGTTGCCGCTGTGCTCCCTTCGACCTCCACGACGGGTGTCGCGGTCGGCAACGGCGCTCCGGCGCCAAAGGTTGGGATTTCGAACAGCTCGCCGACCAGGTCCTTCAAGAGATCCTCGAATGTGATGAGGCCCGCCGTTCCACCGAATTCGTCGAGCACGACGGCAAGGTGCAATCCGCCCCGCTGCATCTCGAGCATCAAATCGGCAGCGCGCTTGCTCCCCGGAACGGTCAGCGGCGGCCCCACCAATACGGGGTCTTCAGGCTGGCGACCCAGCAAATCGAGGGTGTGCGCCACTCCTACGACCTCATCGAGCGAGCCACGGTATACGGGATACCGGCTGAATCCGGATTGCTGTAAAACGTGGGCAGCTTCGGCAGCCAGCATTCCTTCCGGAAACGCCACGATCTCGGTGCGCGGCGCCATCAGCTCCCGCACGGGACGGTCGGCGAAGGCCAGCACACCGGAGACCACCGCCATCTCGTCAGTACCGGCCAATGCGTCGGTGTCCGCACTCGTGAGCAACGCGGCCAGGGTCGTGCGAGTCGAGACTTCGCGCCGCGGAATGAAAGGCCACAGTACCGTGCTCACACGTTCCATCCACGGCACCGCCCTCCTCACCAGAGACTCCGCCCAGCGCCGGCCCAACACGCGCGGCACGAGGTAGGCGGCACTGATGAACAGCGGTACACCCACCGCCAGGGTGAAGATGCCCAGGAACGTGGGGGTCGTCGCGACGAGCAACGCGGGGATCGCCCCGGCGGCGAGCAACACCCCCAGGGTCGTCAGGGTGTTGGCGGTGGCGAGCGTGCGTCCCGGATTCTGCAACAGGCTGGCCGTCGCGGCGGAGCCGCGCAGCTTGTAGGCCACCCAGCGGGTGAGCTCGTGCTGGCTCACCGTAGCGGCGGCCACGCCGACCGCGGCGGAAATGCCGGCGACCAGCAGGCCGAGCAGCAGGACGATCAGCGCGACGCTCATTGTTTCTCGAACGACACCTGGGTCACGCGTGTTTGGTCCACGCGCTCGACGACGACGCGATGGCCGTCGATCGTCAATTCATCACCGGCGCGGGGCACGCGCCCCAGCACCGAATAAACGAGCCCGCCGACGGTGGAGACCTCCGCGTGCGCAAATGTGGCGCCGAGTGCGGTCGACAGCTCGTCGAGACTCACCCGGCCGTCGACCCAGACACGCGCGCCGTCGCGCCGAATCGCCGGTGCAGTCTCGGTATCGTGCTCGTCGCGGATCTCGCCGACGATTTCCTCGAGGATGTCCTCGCGGGTGATCAGACCGGACGTGCCGCCGAACTCGTCGACGACGATCGCGATGTGAGCGGGCGTGGTCTGAAAGTCGCGCAGCTGATTATCGAGCGTCTTGGTTTCGGGGACGAACGCCGCCGGGCGTACCAACGTCTGCCAGCGCGTTCCCCGCTCGGCGAGACCCATCGCGATCGGCACGAGGTCCTTGCCGAACACGACGCCCGCGACGTTGTCGGGTGACCCATCCAGCACCGGCAGGCGGGTGTGCTGGCTCTGGCGGATCGCCTCGAGGACCTCGTCGTTCGACGCGCTGATGTCCACGCTCGCCATGTCGAGGCGAGACGTCATGACCTCATCGACGGTCGTGTCGGCGAGCGTGAACACCCCGAGCAGCATGTCGCGTTGCGCGACGCCGAGGGAGGGCTGCAGCGGGCGCGGCGTTTCGACCAGGGTGTGCAGGCCGCGATCCGCCCACGCCAGCAGCCAGAGCAGCGGGCCGAACGGCGCGAGCGTGCGGCGCGCGAGCGGCAGCGCGGCGTCGGACAGCTCGGGCGCCAGGCGGGCGACGCTGCGCGGCAGGGCGTCCCCCGTGATGAACAGCAGCAGCGTGCTGATGCTGAGCGCGATCAGCGCGGCGGCCCACGGCCGCGTCCACCAGGCGACGGCGTTCGCCGTGGCCACGGCGCCGAGCACGAGGAGCGCCAGCCGGCCGACGTGCAGGGCGCGGTGCAGCGGCACGCGGCGTTCGGCGGCCATCGGTGGCGCATCGCCGAGCGTATGCAACGCTTCGCCGACCGCCGCCTCCTCGGCGAGTGCCAGGAGTGCGGCCCAGATTGCGGCCGTCAGGGCCACGACCAGCCCGGTGACTCTCAGTGCGGCTTCGGTGAGCATCAGCGGCTGCGGCGCAGGCGGCGCACGTACCGCTCCTGGCGGCGCCACATCAGGGAACGCGTGCGCCCGGGGCCTTCGGGATGATCGTAGCCGAGCACGTGCAGCGTGCCATGGACGGCGAGCCGGACGAGCTCTTCGCCGAGCGTGACGCCGTTCTCTGCCGCATGGGCCGCGGCCTCGGGGCAGATGTAGACGTCACCACACACGCGGCCGTCCGGTTGGGGCAACGGGTAGGCGATCACGTCGGTGAGACCACGCCGTCCGGTGGCGCGGCGATTCAGGTGACGCATGCGCGGGGCCGACAGCAACGTGATGTCCACGTGCGAATTTGCCGGCGCGTGCTCCCATGCCAACACTCGTTGCGCGACACGCCCGAGGCTAGCGCGCCGTCGCGGGTTGCCAGGTCGCGCCAATGCCGCCACTGGACTCCGGGTAATCGATGCGGTTGTGGTACATCCCGCTGAGCACACGCAGGAACGCCTGTTTCACTTGCTCGATCTGTTGCAGCGTGAGCGGGGCCTCATCGAGCTGGCCGGCGTTCACCTTGGTCCGCACGATGTGGTCGATCGCTTCTTCGATTTTCTGCGGCGTCAGATCCTCGAGCACCCGCAGCGCGGCCTCGACCGAATCGGCGATCATCGCGATCGCCGTCTCCATGGAGCGCGGCCGGGGACCAGGATACATGAAGTCCTCGGGATTCCGCGGCTGGCCGCCGTCGGTCTTCTTCGCTTTGTCGAGGAAGTAGGTGATCTCGGTCGTGCCGTGATGCTCGGGAATGAAGGCCGCGACCGAATCGGGGAGCTGGGCCTCCGCCGCGAGCGCGAGGCCGTCGGTCACATGCGCTTTGATGATCAGCGCCGACTGCAGGGGCTTGAGGCGGTCGTGCGGATTGTTGCCGCGAATCTGATTCTCCACGAAGTACATCGGGTTTTTCACCTTGCCGACGTCGTGATAGTAGCAGCCGACGCGCCCCAGCAGCCCGTTCGCGCCGATGCGATTGCACGCCGCCTCCACCAGGTTGGCCATCGCGACGCTGTGCGCGTACGTGCCCGGCGCTTCGAGCGACAAGCGGCGGAGCAGCGGCCGGCTCGGGTCGGAGAGCTCCAGCAGCGTCAGGTCGGTGGTGATGTGCGTGACCGACTCGGCGACAGGAAGCAGGAAGAATGTCAGGCCGGCAGAGACGAGGCCGTTCACGGCGCCCAGCAGGCCGCGCAGCGCGATCTCCTCAATAAGCCAGCCGCTCGCGAGTCCCAACGAGAGGGCGCCCAGGAGGTACCCGCCCGCGACGATCAGCACCGGCGCGTAGAAATTGCTGCGGCTGCGCAGTGTCCGGACGGAGAGCGCGGCCGTCTCGCCGCCGATGAGACAGAGGAACAGGGCCGGGACGTCGTGGAAGACGGGCTGCAGGCCTACCACCACCGCGAGAATCATCGCCGCGATCATGGAGACCCGACCGTTGAACAGCACGGTCATCATCATCGCGACAAATGGCATGAAGACGATTTCCGGGTGCGTGGGATACGAGCGCGCCACGATGCCGGCCTGAAGCAGCAGCACCGAAAACAGCCCGGCGATCAGCGCCACCTGGCGCAGGTCGCGGTACGTCTCGCGGCGGTAGAACAGCAACAGCACCCAGAAAATCGAGAGGATCAGTATGTCGCGCAGCAGTGGACCCACGACGCCACGGATCGAATACGTCGTCGCGGCGCCGCGGCGCAGCAGCTCCTGGTGGAGCGCGACCAGCCGCTCGTGCGTGTCGTTCGTCACGACTTCATTGGGCGCCACGATGCGGTCACCGGCGCGGACGATGTACTTGCTCGGATCGACGCTGCCGCGCAGCTCGTTGCGGCGGCGCTCCGTCTCGGCCTGGTTGAGGGTCAGCGTGGGCCGAAAGAACTGGCGGGCGAGCTTGAGATACAGTACGTCGGCGACGCTCGAGCTGGGATCCGGGTTCAACTGCTTCGCACGACTGAGGTACTGACCCCACGTGAGCACCTGATCCCGCTGCACTGAGGACTCGGTCGCGCCGCGGCGCACGATCAGCTCGCGCGATTGCTCGACCTGCAGCACCCCCGGTCCCGTTACCCCCTGGGCGAGCGTCCGATCGAACAGCTTCTCCAGCGCCTGCTGCAGCGGGCGCCGTTTGCCGTTCTTCGCGAGATAGGATGCCTCCTGCGGGGTGAGCGGCACGCCGAAATCAGCCGCCGCGTGGATGATCGCCTGCGTATTGTGATCCGCCGCGGCATCCACCGCGCTGAAGAACGCCGCCATGGTGGTGGCGCTGCTGTCATACACGCGTTGCCGGAATTCGTAGATCGGTTTGGCGGACGCGGCAAGCTCTTCCGATTCGCGCTGCAACTCGTCTTCCGACTTGTTCACGACGAAGTTGAAGGGCGCGATGATTTCCTTGTCGGCGCGCGCGCCGGGCTCGAGCAGCGGCGCGACGTCGGCAGCGCTGGACGGGAACGCAGCGTGCGCCACGAGCGCCATGAACGGCACCCATATCCAGCGCGCGGCGTGATACCGCACCCGATCGCGGGCGGGGATGTTCATCTAACCCTGCGCATCCTCGGCGTAGGCGCGGATGATGTCGCGCACCAGCCGGTGGCGCACGACATCCGTGTCCCCGAGATAGACGAACCCGATGCCTTCGATCCCCGGCAGAATGCGCTCGACTTGCAGCAGCCCCGAGTCCTCGCGGATCGGCAGGTCGATCTGGGTCTTGTCGCCCGTGATCACGGCGCGGGAGTTCACGCCCAGGCGGGTCAGAAACATCTTCATCTGCATCCCGGTCGCGTTTTGCGCTTCGTCGAGAATCACGAACGCGTCGTTCAGCGTGCGCCCGCGCATATAGGCCAGCGGCGCGATCTCGATGGTGCGGGTCTCGAGCGCCTTTTGCACCCGCTCGCGCGGCATCATGTCTTCGAGCGCGTCGTAGAGCGGCCGCAGGTACGGGTCGACTTTTTCCTGCAGGTCGCCCGGCAGAAAGCCGAGGTTTTCGCCGGCTTCCACGGCAGGCCGGGCCAGGATGATGCGCCGCACCCGTTTGCGCGCGAGCGCATCGATGGCCGCCGCGACCGCGAGATACGTCTTCCCCGTTCCCGCCGGTCCGATGCCGATGACGATGTCGTGCTCGGCGATCGAACGGAGGTACTCGCGCTGCCCCGCGGTCTTCGGCTGGATCACGCGCCGCAGGCCGGGGAGGATGATCTTGACAGGGTCCGCAGGCGGCCGGATGCCCTCGCCCCCCGCTTCTTCGGTGACCAGGCGCTCGACGTCGTGCACGTCGAGGTTCTCCCCCATCCGCGCCAGATCGATCAGGGCCTGCGCTACGGAACCGGCACGCTCGATCGCAGCGGCGGGGCCGGCCAGCGACAAGCTGTCACCGCGCAACGAGACCCGCACGCCCAGCCGGCGCGCCAGCTCCAGCAGGTTTGCATCGTTCACGCCGGCCAAC
>WNGI01014128.1_pt1 | contig 17040 bp, 16 predicted proteins | sample 5400621 | NCBI WGS metagenome assembly WNGI01 (sample SAMN13153374, study PRJNA577476) | soil metagenome | isolation source: 20 cm soil or saprolite under Garry oak tree replicate 1 | place: USA:California | collected 2016-06-15 | reverse complement strand
AGAGAGAACGAGATTCCGCCGCTGGCGAGCGCGATCGGGGAATTTCGAGGGCTCGTAGTTCTCGGGGGCTTTCGGCATCGCCGCGAAAGTCGCCGCCTCAGCGAGCGTTAGCTTCGACGCGCTCGTGCCGAAATAATGCCGCGCCGCTTCCTCGATGCCGTACCATCCATGAGCAAAGCCGATCTGATTGAGATAGGCCTCGAGGATCTGCTCCTTGGTGTAGTGCTTTTCCATCTCGCGCGCCGCAACCTGTTCGCGGAGCTTGCGCGACAGACTCATGTCACGACGATCAACGACGTCGGGATGCATGTTGCCGACGAGCTGCTGCGTGATTGTGCTCGCGCCGCCCCGTTGCTCGCCGAGTATTTTGCCTTTGATCGCGCCGGCAATGCCTATCACGTCGACGCCATCGTGCTGATAGAACCGTTGATCTTCAACAGCAATGAACGCCTGCGGAACGTATCTTGGCAGAGACCGAATGGAGACGCTCGTGCGAAGCTCCCGGCCGACATCGCCAATCAGAGAGCCGTCGCGCGCGAGAATCTGGGATGATTGCGGAGGCTGGATAAAGCGCCACGGCTCCGTTGCGCGCGACTGAGATGCGCCGCTGCCCGGCATCAGGACAACGCCAACGAGAGCTAGAGTCAGCGCCCGTTGCCCGCACAGGGTGCCCATGACAACTTCAGTGTAATGCATCAATCGGTGAACCTTGCAATCGTACAATTCAAGCCGCGAAAGGGCGACTACGCGGGGAACCTCGCACACCTCGGCGAGATTTTCACGCAGCTCGATTCTCTTAACCCTCGCCCGCAGGTGGCGTTCCTTCCCGAGACTGCCGTAAGCGGCTATTTCCTCGAAGGCGGAGTCCGCGACCATGCGGTTACCGCGGGCACGCTCGTCAGAGATCTGGACGAGCAATACCGCGCCGCGGTTCCATCCCTCGCGCCGATGGATGTCGGACTCGGATTTTACGAAGTCTGGAACAACTCCATCTATAATAGTGCGCTCTACGTAACGCTGGGAGGCAAAGAGCCAATCGTTCGCCACGTGCATCGAAAAGTTTTTCTTCCGACGTACGGGCTGTTCGATGAAGAGCGCTTCGTCGATCGCGGCTTCGAGATTCGCGCGTTCGATACGTCGTGGGGTCGCGCGGCGATGCTGGTTTGCGAAGACGCCTGGCACAGTCTCTCGGGAACTATCGCTGCGCTGGACGGGGCGCAGGTTGTGTTCATTCCTTCCGCTTCACCCGCGCGTGGAGTTGTTCCGCGGGCGGATGATCGGCCCGGACCAGGAACGATCGAGCGCTGGGAACGTCTCGCGCGCGACATCGCATCGGAGCATGGAGTTTTTGTCGCGCTCGTGCAGCTCGTCGGTTCTGAAGGCGGAAGACTTTTCTCCGGCGGCTCGATGGTCGCGGGCCCCCGGGGGGATGTGAAGCTTCGCGCGCCCCTCTGGGACGAAGCGATCATCGCTGCGACTCTCGATACCTCCGAGCTCACGCGAGCGCGCGTCGACTTGCCGCTGCTTACCGATTTGCAGACGATGCTGCCGCATCTGGTGCGAACTATCGGCAAGGTTCAGATGAACGAGCCAATGTCACTCGATTATGATCCGCCGTCGCCAAACGGAAGCGATCCGCTCGAAGGAACGGGGTCTCCAACTGCGAGAAAAGAAGAATTGTCCGATGGGCCGGGTAAATCGAATGGAAAACCGCCGGAGCCGGCGACAACGTCGCGAATCGAGAACCGCAGCGGTGTTGAAGTCATAGCTGCGCCGCGGAGCATTCTTGGCCCTCCTGGACTCGAGATCGATGCGGCGCTGACGGCGGACTGGCTCATTACTTTCCTCCGCGAAGAGTTCCGCATTCGCGGCTTCACGAAAGGCGTGATCGGAATTTCAGGCGGCGTTGATTCCGCCGTCACCGCATTTCTCGCGACGCGCGCGCTCGGCGCGGCAAACGTGATTGGGGTGCGACTTCCCTACCGCACATCGAGTCGCGATTCACTCGAGCATGCTCAGATAGTGATCGACGCGCTCAGAATCGAAGGTCGAACCGTGGACATTTCTGCCGCAGTCGACGGCTATCTCACCAACGAACCCGACGCAGATCCGGGGCGAAAAGGAAATGTCATGGCGCGTTTGCGCATGATCGGGCTATTCGACCTCGCTGCCAAATATCGTGGGTTGCCCATAGGGACTGGGAACAAGACTGAACGGCTGCTTGGATATTTTACGTGGCACGCTGACGATTCGCCGCCGATCAATCCGCTCGGCGATCTTTTCAAGACGCAGGTGTGGGCGCTGGCGAAATTCCTCGGGGTGCCCGATGTGATCGTATCGAAGCCCGCGTCGGCGGATTTGATCGAGGGTCAGACTGACGAAGGTGATTTCGGAATCAGCTATGCGCGCGCCGACGAAATCTTGAACTGGCTCGTCAACGGCTACAGTCCCGCCGACGTCGTCGCGCAAGGCTTCGATGCGAGCGAGGTCGAGCTGGTGCGTTCGCGATTGGCCGGAACCCACTGGAAGCGAAAGCTTCCGACTGTGGCGATGCTGAGCCAAAGCGCAATCGGCGAATCGTACTTACGACCCGTCGATTACTGAGACCTACCAGCTACCCGCTACCAGCTACCCGCTACCAGCTACTCCCTTCCGGGCTGCTTCGCCTAGGAGTAGGCGAGGCCGACAGTAATCTTACCGACGATGTAAAAAACCACGACCCACACCACGATGATGGATATCGTGTACGGCATTCTCTTGTCTTCCGGCGGTTTCATGAGAATGTGTAGCCCCACGTAAATGAGGTACAGGCATGCTGTAAGCCGAAAGCTTGATTGCCTGCGGCATGCTCTGCGTCGCGCCGAAAGTAGGTGCCAATGCGTTGATCACCCAAGCAAGAACGAACACCCAAACCATCGCAAGAACGAAAGAAGCAATCGCGGACGAGATTGCCCATAGGATCGACGCTCGGATACCACCGCCGAAACCCAGAACAGAAATACCGATGAACTGGGCAATCGATCCGATGAGTACCAGCGGTATGACGTAGCCAGTCCAAAGCGCCGGTACGTCGAGCACCTCGGAATCGATCGCGACCCACTCCTCTTTCGGCCTCTCGAGGATCGCCTTTACGCGTTTCACGAGATTCATCGTGACTTAGCTGGCGGCGGGAAGCGCGGAGCTGGTGGCTCCCTACATATAGGCTACTCTGGATGTGATCATGCCGATCACCCAGAACAAAATGATGGATGCGACGATGACGGCTATCGCGTACGGAGCGGTTTTGTCGGCCGGCGACTTCATCAGAATCGGCAGTCCAACGAAGAAGAGGTAGAGGCTGTAAATCGCGCCGACGAGCGCAAGAATCGCTAGCGCCGGAATGATGTAAAAGATTCCCGCCACCCACGCGGCTGTCATGCTGTAGGCCGACAGCTTGATCGCTTGCGGCATGCTCTGGGTTGCGCCGAACGTCGGCGCGAGCGCGTTGATCACCCACGCGAGAACGAACACTCCGACGATCGCCAGAACGAAAGAGATAATCGCCGTCGAGATTCCCCATCCGATCGACATTCGGAAAAGACCGCCAAAACCCAGAACGGAAAAACCAATGAAGCGGGCAATCGGTCCGATCAGTGCCAGCGGTATGACGTAGCCCGTCAAGAGCGCGGGTACATTCACCGCTTCCGAGTCGATCGCTGCCCATTCCTGCTTCGGCGTCATGAGGATCGCCTTTGCGCGTTCAACGAGATTCATTGTGGCCCCGGGCGAAGATGGGTTGTCGTTCGCCGAAGAAGCTAACCCTTTCGGGCTATTTAGCTACACAGGACCCTCCAACTGCCTCCACCGTTGGCGGCATGCGGAATTCACAGCTAGACACTATCTGGTACTTCCGGTTGTACGCCTGCTCGGCCTTCGCGACTCCGTCGAGCTTCCGATAAAGTGCGGCGGAGTCCGTCGTTTTCGCGCAGTAAGGCAGATAATACCGTGGGCCTCCGCATGCGCGCGATCCAACCGGCGCCGCGCGGCATTCAGACGTCGCGCAGCCGGACACTTTTGCGATCGCCTTCGCCTCATCTTCCAATTTGAGTATCGCCGACCAGTCGCCCTGCTGAGTCGACACGCTCGATCCGGCATGCAGTCCCGTATCGGTTGGATATGGGGTGACTGGTGCCTTGCTGCACGCTACCGCGACGACTACTACGAAGACTGTTCCCAGAATGGTTTTGAGCATCGTTCCCCCGCTACTATTATTAGCGTCGATTCACGCACCCCGACTCAATAAGATGGCCACAAGGACGCTCCCCGACCGAAAAACTTCAGCTCGATCCAGCAGTCCTCTCGGGCCGGAAGAGCTCGTTGGCGCATATCGCATAATGCTTCTGTCCCGCAAGCTCGATGACAAAGAAGTCCAGCTCAAGCGACAGAACAAGATCTTCTTTCAGATTTCCGGCGCGGGTCACGAGGCAGTACTCACCGCCGCGGGAATGGTTTTGAAGCCCGCTTACGACTGGTTCTATCCGTACTATCGCGATCGCGCGCTCCTTCTCAAGCTCGGCGTCACGCCTGCGGAAATGTTGTACGAGGCTGTCGGTGCAGCCAGGGATCCCGCATCAGGCGGACGACAGATGCCGAGTCACTGGGGCCACAAGGACTACAACATTGTGTCCGCTTCGTCGCCAACCGGAACTCAGTTCCTGCAGTCGGCCGGTTCTGCCGAAGCGACTCTGAGAGCGAAGCTGATCGGAATAACGGAAGGTTTTCAAAACGACGAAGTCGTTCTCGTAACAACAGGCGAAGGCCAGACGAGCGAAGGAGAGTTCTGGGAATCGCTCAACACTGCGTCGAATCTGCGTCTGCCGCTCGTCTATCTCGTCGAAGACAACGGATACGCGATCTCGGTTCCAGTTGAAGTGAACACCGCGGGCGGAAGCATCTCGAAGTTAGTGCGATCATTCCCGGACCTTCTAGTCGAGGAGGTCGACGGCTGCGATTTGATCGCGAGCTATGACGTGATAGCGCGCGCCGTTGCGTACGCGCGCGAGCGAAAAGGACCGGCTCTTGTTCACGCGAAAGTGATTCGTCCCTACTCGCACTCGCTCTCAGATGACGAGACGCTGTATCGACCGCCTGCGGAGCGGCAATCCGATGCGCAGCGCGATCCAGTAATTGTTTTCCCGAAATGGCTCGTTGCACAGGGGCACTCCACTGAGGACGAGGTCAAGCAGATACAAGACGAAGTCGACGCGATAGTCCTCGCCGCTACGGACGACGCGCTCGCGCAACCGCAGCCTGGACCAGACACCGTTTACTACGGGCTCTATTCCCCCGACATCGATCCTGCGAGCGAACAGTTCGATACAGAGGACGATCCGAAATTCTCGGGCGACCCGACGACGATGGTCGATCTTCTGAATGCGTGTATGAAGGACGAGATGCGGCGCGACGAGAAGATTCTCGTTTTCGGGCAGGACGTCGCCGATGTGTCGCGCGAAAAATACCTGGGACAAGTGAAGGGCAAAGGCGGCGTCTTCAAGGTTACGTGGGGCCTGCAGAAAGAATTCGGTAGCGCTCGCGTCTACAACTCACCGCTCGCCGAAGCAAACATCATCGGGCGCGCGATTGGTCTTGCGGTGCGCGGATTCAAGCCGGTGGTCGAGATTCAATTCTTCGATTACATCTGGCCCGCCTACATGCAGCTGCGGAATGAGCTCGCGACGATGCGTTGGCGGTCGAACAATAATTTTTCGGCGCCGGTGGTCGTGAGAACGACGTACGGCGGTTATATCCGTGGCGCGATTTATCACTCGCAAACTGGTGCGACGTTGTTCACCCACTGTCCGGGGCTTCGTGTGGTTTGCCCCGCGACCGCGCTCGATGCGAACGGATTGCTGCGCACCGCCATTCGTTGCGAGGATCCGGTGATTTTCCTCGAGCACAAGCATCTCTACCGTCAGACGTACAACAAGAGCCCGAATCCTGGCCCGAATTTCATGATTCCGTTTGGGAAGGCGAAGATCGTCCGTGAAGGGACCGATGTGACCCTCGTGACCTACGGTGCGACTGTGCAGCGAGCTCTTACTGCGGCGAATGCGGTCAAGGAAGAAGGAATCTCGGTCGAGGTGATCGATCTTCGAACGTTGAGTCCGTGGGACAGACAGACCGTCTTCGATTCGGTGAAAAAGACCTCGCGCGTGATCGTCGGCTACGAGGATTCGCTCTCCTGGGGCTATGGTGCCGAGATCGCGGCGTCGATCGCCGACGAGTGCTTTGCGTGGCTGGACGCGCCCGTGGCACGTGTCGCATCCAGTGACACGTTCGTTGGTTACGCCCCGCAGCTCGAAGACGCGATCCTTCCGCAGGTGGACGATTTCAAGAGCGCTTACCGCGAGATCGCGAAGTTCTAGCGCGACGATCTTCCTAGCTATTCCTCGGGGGAAACCCCATGTTGGGTCGCTAGCAAACTCAACATTTGCCGGGAGTGTCCATGGGACGCACGCATCTCACCACGTTGACGATGCTGTTCGTCGCCACCGTCGGATCCCTTGCCGGGGCGCAAGCTGCAACCAAGAAAACCGCGTCCCCGACACCGCAAAAAACCACGACGACCGCCGGGACCACCGCGACTACCGCGACTCCCGCACCCGTCGCGACCACCACCCCAGCAGTAGCCGCCCCGACTGATTCTGCCGTTCCCGATTCCTTGAAGCCGAAGAAAAAAGGCAGATTCGGCGGTTTCATGAACAAGGCAAAAGATCTCGCGAACAGCAAAGCAGGACAGCAGGCGCAAAAGATTGCCAACAATGAAACGGTGAAAAACTACGCAACGGGTGTTGCATGCACGGTGGTTCCAGGAGCGGCGGTTGCTTCGGCGGCGACCGGTAAAGGCCCGTGCCAGAACGCCGGCCTCATGGCAATGATGTCGGGTAAGATGGGCGGCCTCGGCGCGCTCACAGGTCTCTCGAATTCAGCCGCGACCGCAGCTGCGATGCAAATGATGAAGAACGGATCGGGTTACGGACTGTCCAACCTTACAGCTGCTGCCGCTGCCGCGAAAATGATGCAGGGCAACGGGCTGAATAACGTAGCAGCCATTGCCGCGATGAAGGACGCCGGAATGTCAGGCGCCGATATCGCGGCGGCGATGAAGCTGATGCAAAGCAACAGCGGTGAGATTGCCGCCGCGATGAAGCTGTTCGAGAACGGCGTAACGCCGCCGACGCCGACGCCGATCGCGACACCCGCCGGAAAGAAATAATCTCAAAAGTTTTTTTACCGTAGCGGTCCGCTGGCGATTCGAGCGAGAAAGCGAATCGCCTCGACACCAACGAACGCAGCGCCCACGGCGAGCAGGAATAACCCGGCAACGACAGCCGTTACAACCAGACGATTCGCGCGACGGGTGCGCTGCGATCCGCCGAGGTGGCGCTCGAGTAAGTCGACATTTTTCATGTTCGCCCGCCAACCCACATCGAACATGTCGCCGAGTATCGGTACACTTCCGACAATGGTATCGATGCCGATGTTGATGACCATTCGCGCGAGTGTGGACGCTGGCGCGCCAAGTCGCGCTGATGCGAGCACGATGTACCCGGAGAGTGCAGCGCCCGCGATGTCGCCGACCACAGGGACGAGTCCGAAGATTGAATCTGCGCCGACGCGGATTTGTGTTCCGGGAATCCGAACGGCAGAATCGAGAACTCGAGCGAGCGTCCGCATGTTGCCGACACGCGCATCGAGTCCGTCCGGGCCGTTGTCCTCGATTCTACCCACGAGCCGTTACTCCGGCGGAGGAGCTCCTGGTCCCATCGGTAGCTCGATCTTTGTGTAGCCAGCAGGCACCGCGAATTGATCCGGGCTCGCGTGGGTTTTCTTAATCGCGGTGACCTCGCGAATATTTTTCATGCTCTGCGACCCCTGAGCCATTGTAATCGTCGACTGCGTTTCGGCTCTCAGCTCCATCCCCTTCGGAAGCTTGGCCTTGAGCTGTTTGATTTTCTCGAGGTACTCCTTGTTCGATCCCCCCATCATTCCGGACATTCCGTTGGACATGCCAGCGAACAGATCGGTCGACTTCTCGAGGTCTGGCGCAAGATATTCGTCCGTGATCGAGGAGGTCTCTATGGTTTGGGACTCCCCCATGGCATTCATTGTCATTTTCATGGCGGTCGTCATCCGATAATGCTGCGTCTTGTGACCGATTATCTCGGGGCCCGCGCCAAGATTCTCGACCTTCGGCTCCCCGGTGAAATCGAATTTCATCGTCGCACCCATTCCTTCCATCATCTTCTGCATGCGGTCCATCATTTCCATCGGATTGATCTGCATGTACTGCTTGGTTTTTGGATTGACGTAAATCATGGTCTTGCCGTTGTCGAGCATGATGATTGTCACGTCCTCTCCCGGTCGCCCTGGCATCGCCAAAGTGCGCGAGCTTCCGCTAACGTCCATGCGAACTTTCCCCTTTGAGACAATCGCATGGCCGGTGCTGACGCCGTTCATAGTCTGCATTCCGACAGTGCCGGAGTCAGTCATTTTGAAGTCGTACACCATGTCGTCGCCCTGCGCGCGAGCTTGAACAGTAAACGCGCAAAAGCCGAGCAGGGAAAGCGAGACGATCCGGGTGACGTTTTTCATTGTGCGGTGGAGTTGGGATGGCAAAACGCGGTAGCCAAGCGGCTACCGCGTTTAGTGATCGATCGCTTAGTGCTTGAAGATGCCCCTGAGTTTTTTTGCGGCTCCTTCCTTTGCAGCTTCCTTGGCGGCGTCCTTCACTCCTGCCTTGGCGCTATCCTTCGCCGCCTTGGCGAGCGAGTCGGCGTTGATGTCGGCTGCCTTTTGTCCACCCGAATTGTCGGAACCCGCGGCCATGTTGGCATCGATCTTCGGCATCTGAATCATCGTGTAGCCCGCGGGAATCGCGAACGTCGAGGCCGGAATGTCGCCGTTCTTGAAATTCACCATCTCGGTCGTGACGATACTCGTCTCCTGCTTACCCTTGTCGTCGGTCCTCACACTCTTCGCAACTGACTTGAGCGGTACGCCGGCAGATCCAATCTTCGCCATCGCGGCAGACATCTGGCTCTTGTAGTCCGGATTGTTGAACATGTCGAACGATGAAGCGTACGCATTACTGTTCGACACGAAGGGATTGGCGAGCCCGTTGAGCGATGGCGCGAAGTAATAATCAGTCGTGGATTCGTTGCGAGACTTCGACTCGTGTCCGAAAACCTTTACGGTCATCGTGTAGTTCTGCACCATCTGATAGTGGACGGTCTTATAACCTTGAATCGTTTCACCCGCGCCGAGGTTGTGCGCTTCGATTTTGACATCCGACATCTCCATCTTGACCATTCCGCCGACCGCGTTCACCATCTTGCTCATTCCGGCCATCATGCTGGCCATGTCCCACTCCATGTACTGCTTATTCGCGGGATCGACCATCATCATCTTTTTCCCGCCATCGAGGACGAGGAAGTAGGCGCCTTTTCCTCCGAACATGTTGGACTGCGCGCCGTTTTGGGCGGCTGCCTCGAGGATCTCGAGCTTGCCATTGTTGCCGGCGAAAGTTCCGCGGCCGCGCATCATCACCGACTCCCGCCTGAAAGAGGCGCCGAAAGGGGCTTCGCAGCCAGCAAAAGTGGAAGCGCCGCGACCGCGGCGATGCGCGAGGGACGCGAAAGAAAACTAGTCATCAAATACTCCTTCTTCCGGTACGTGACCGTTTGTTCTCCGGCACTTGAGCCGAAGAGCTTTGACGTGGTGGAATCATTCTGTTGCGGGCAGGAAACATAAGGCCGGAAACTGCACTAGGCCAGATTTTTTCCCCTCGGAAAGACCAGCGAGCCCACCACCGATGCAGCGAGAATAAGGGCGATCGCCAGGAGCGATACGAAGATCGAAATGTCGTATACGCTCGCGAGCAGCATTTTGACGCCCACAAAGGTCAAAACTATAGAGAGACCGACCTTGAGCAGATAGAACCGGTGAATCACGCCGGCGAGCATGAAGTAGAGTGACCGTAATCCCAATATCGCGCACACGTTCGACGTGTAGACGATCAGGGCTTTCTGTGTCACGGCGAAGATGGCGGGAATCGAATCGACCGCAAAAATCAGATCGGTCGTCTCGACCAGGACCAATACTATAAAGAGGGGAGTCGCGAGCAGGCGCGGCTTCTCACCGCGCCTGAGCGGCTCGCGAACAAAAAATTGTTGGCCCCGAAAATCCGGAGAGACTGGAAGAAAACGTCGCACGAGACGAAGCAGCGGATTGGACTCGGGCTCGATGTCTGTCTCGTCCTGCATTGCCATCCTGATCCCCGTAAAAATCAGGAACGCTCCGAAAACGTAGAGAATCCAGTGGAATCGCTGGATGAGAAACGCTCCGGCGGCAATCATGGACCCGCGCATCACCAGCGCGCCAATGATCCCCCAGAACAGCACGCGATGCTGGTGCTTCTCGGCGATTCTGAAATACGAGAAGATCAGGACGATGACGAAGATGTTGTCGACCGAGAGCGAGTACTCGATGAGGTAGCCGGTGAGGAACTCGAGTGCTGCCCCGTGACCGCGCCATGAATAGATGAAGGCTGCGAAACCAAGGGAGAGCGCGATCCAGATGGAGCTCCAGATCGCTGCTTCCTTTACTGAGATCTTATGTGCCTTCCTGTTGACGATGCCGAGGTCGACGGCGAGGACCGCGAGGACCCCGACGTTGAAGGCAATGAGAACAACGACTGTCGTGGATACGTTCAGCGGCGCTCCAGCGCGTCTCGAACGTCGAGGAGAATTTCGAAGTAGAGCTGTTCGCGGCGATACGCGAAATCGAGCGACGCCATCTGCGATTTGTCGTCAGAAGCTTTTGCGCGCTCGAACGCCTCCGTGTACATGTCGTCGAGGTTCGCCAGTATGCGGTCGCGGGAGCGTGACATGATGTTCTCGAGAGAAGGTGAGGAGGGAAGAATGTTTCCGTAACGGTCGATGCCGGCGATTCGTTCCAGCATCGCTTCGGGGTCGCGGTCGTTAAAGAGGAATTTCCTCGCCGCGCCAAACGCGAGCCGGCGCGGATTCAGCGGATTCGTCATTTCGTAGAAGATAATGACGGGATAGAGAGATTGACGGATTGACGGATTGACGATTGAGACAGGATCCGTCCATCTGTCTATCCGTTATCCGTCAATCCGATAAAAGACCGCCTCCTCCACTACGCGACCATGTTTTAGGTGCTCGACAACTATTCGTTCTAAAAGGGCCGGAGTAACTCCGCCGTACCACACGCCTTCAGGATACACGACAACGATCGGGCCTCCGCTACAAACGCCGAGGCACGGAGTCTCGCCACGCTTTACGCGCGTGGGTCCGAATAACAAATCCTCGCGTTCCAGAAGTGAAGCAAGCTGCGAATACAGAGCCCGTCCGCGCCGGTCGGGGGAGCAGAAGCCACCGGTGCAAACAATAACGTGACGCGAGTAAGGCTCCATCCATGGAGCCGAGTAGTCGATCGGCTCGCTCGCCACTTATTCGTCGGGCACGGAGTCGGGGGTCTTGTTGTCACCGGGAGGCGCGACATACAAGTAATCCGTGACCATATCGCCATCCACTAGATGCTCGGCCACGATTCTCTCGGCACCAATCCGATCGACCGCTGCGTACCATACATCATCGGGATAGACGACGACCATCGGACCATGGCCGCATTGATTCATGCAACCAGCGTGATTCACTCTGACGATGTCGCGAATGCCAGCTTCGGCAACGGCTTTCTTGAGGGCGGCGTGAACTTCAACGGATCCAGAGAGAGGACACGTTTTGCCGCTCGTGCATACGAAGACATGATGACGGTACTGTCCCATTCAGATAACTTACAGCTACACGCCGCCCGCGACCCGCTGACAACTGGCTGGTAGCGCGTAGCGGGTAGCCGGTGGCCGATTAACCAGAGATCCTAATCATGACAAACGTATCTACAGAAAACATCGACCAAATCATCGCGCAGAAGGGATACGCGCATCCTGAATTACTCGTCAGCACGGATTGGCTTGCCGATCGTCTCAGTGATCCCAACATCAGGATCATCGAGAGCGACGAGGACGTGTTGCTTTACGACACGGGACACATTCCCGGCGCACAGAAAGTCGACTGGCATGAGGATCTGAATGATCCTGTCGTTCGCGATTACGTGTCTGCCGAACAGTTCGAGAGACTTCTTCGCTCGAAGGGAATCGACGAGAGCAAGACAGTCATTTTCTACGGCGACAAGAACAACTGGTGGGCGGCGTACGCGTACTGGGTGTTCCAGCTTTTTGGATTCAGTAACGCGAAGCTGCTGGACGGCGGGCGGATCAAGTGGCAGCAGGAAGGGCGGCCGATGGACACGGCGGTGCCGAAGTTCGACGAGACGAAATACAAGGCGCCTCAGAGATCGGATCAAAAGATTCGCGCGTTCTTCCACGAAGTGCGCGATCACGCTGAGAGTGGAAAGCCACTCGTGGATGTTCGCTCTCCGGATGAATACACCGGCGCAAAGACGCACATGCCCGATTATCCGCAGGAGGGAACGCTGCGCGGGGGGCACATCACCGGCGCGAAGAGCGTTCCGTGGGCGCGGGCGGCGAATGCCGATGGAACTTTCAAATCTGCCGTTGAGCTGCGCGCGATTTACGAGACGGAGCAAGGACTCAAGCCGACGGACGATGTCATTGCGTATTGCCGAATCGGCGAGCGCTCGTCACACACCTGGTTTGTTCTTACCAACCTCCTCGGCTACGAAAGAGTTCGCAATTACGATGGCAGCTGGACCGAATGGGGAAATGCGGTTCGCGCACCCATCGAGAAGGGCGGGCCGAAGTGACTGAGCTCGCAAGGCTCGAAGTAAAATGGGTTGGCGAGCACAAATTCGACGCGGGGCGCACGGGAAGACCGACGCTGCGCGTCGACGGTGACGGACAAACCGCACCTAGTCCTGTCGACACCATGGTATCTGCGCTTGCCACGTGCTCTGCCGTCGACGTCGTGGACATTCTTGCGAAACGGCGAACGCCCGTTGAATCACTCGATATCGAAGTTGTTTTCGAGAGAGTCGACACCATTCCGCGCAGACTGAGTCACGTGACGCTGAATTATCGGATTGGTGGAGCGGGAATCGAGCGCGTTCACGCCGAGCGCGCGATCGAGCTTGCGGTCACCAAGTACTGTTCAGTGGGCGGGTCGTTGTTGGAGGACATCTCGGTCGAGTGGGCGGTCGAGATCGAGGAAGCACTGCGGACTCCGGACTAACTGCGGATTACGGACTGACTGCGGACTGCGGACCAACAAACAATGAACTTTGTTCGTCTCGCGTTCGCGGTGGTCGCGTTTGCGGTTTCACTTCTCGCGGTGATCGCCGCACCGACCTATTCCGCCTGGGAATTATCGATCGCCGCTACTGAGCTTGGCTGGATAATCGCGGCCGCCTCGTTGATTGTGTTTTTTCCAGGATGGCGGCAAACGCGCGCGGGAAAAATCGCCGGAGCGTTGGCAGCATGCGCGATCGTCCTCGCGCTTTCGCCGCTCGCATATGCGTCCGGGGTCGCCCGCACGCTACCGACGAGCTTGCGGTCGGCGTTTGGCGATGCTCAACCAAAGAGTACCGCTAAAGCGCCCCCGCGACATGCACCAATTGAGTTACGCGACCTATTCGCCGGGGTCCGGAGGAACGCGACAAGAATCGATTCGATGACGTACGCCGTGCGCGGTGGAAAACGCCTCGACCTCGATTTGTATCGGCCGCTTGACTCGAGTCAGAAATCGTTGCCGATCGTCGTCATGATTCATGGAGGGTCATGGCGCGGTGGGACGAGACACGATCTCGATGCGTTGAACTCCTATCTCGCGGCGCGCGGTTACGCAGTCGCCGCAATCAGCTACCGCCTCGCGCCGCAATTCCCTCATCCTGCGGCGAGCGATGACGTCGCTGAAGCAATTCACTATCTGAAATCGAACGGCTCGCGGCTCGATCTCGATTCAACGCGACTAGTTCTCATCGGACGCTCCGCCGGCGCGCAATTGGCTCTTCTCGCGGCGTACACGCTCAACGATCAATCGATTCGCGGAGCTGTCGGATTTTATACACCGTCGGATCAGGTGTTCGGTTACGAGCATCCCTCAAATCCACGAGTGATTAACAGCACGGAAATCCTCGAGCAGTTTCTCGCCGGAAACCCGCGCACCGCACCTGACGCATATCGCACGGCATCGCCGGTCAATTTTGTCGGAAGCTCCACGCCGCCGACGCTACTGATTCACGGCGCCAAGGACGAGCTGGTCTCGGTGCACCAGAGTGAGCGACTCGATTCGCGTCTCGCAGCCGCGCACCGCCCACATTTTTTTCTGCGAATGCCGTGGGCGACGCACGGCTGCGATTATTTCTTTCGCGGGCCGTGCGCACAGATGAGCACTTATGCGATTGAAAGATTCCTCGCGGCAATACTACAACTGCGGACTGCGGACTAACTGCGGAGTTCGGACTAACTGCGGATTTCGGACTAACATCGCGCGGAACTTGTCCGAACTAGTCCGCAGTCCGCAGTTAGTCCGAAGTCCGTAGTTAGTCCGCAGTCCGCAGTGCAGTTACCAGATCTTGACTCGCTCCTCAGGGGGGAGGTACATCTTCTCCCCGGGCTTGATGTCGAACGCTCTTTGGAACGCGTCGTTGTTCACGAGCGGAACGAACGCGCGGTACATCCCCGGCGAATGGGGATTCGTGAGCAGCTGCTGACGAAGTGACTCGTCGCGGAACTTCGTGCGCCAGATTTGCGCGAAGCCCATGAAGAATCTCTGGTCACCAGTGAAGCCACCGATCACCGGCGCTTCTTTCCCGCCGAGTGAGATTCGATACGCGCGGTACGCCTGAGCGAGCCCGCTCAAGTCGCCGATGTTCTCGCCCATCGTCAGGCCCGGGTTGATGTGCAGATCATCGATTGGATTGATCGCTGCGTATTGCGCACCGAGCTTCGTTGTGCGCGCCTCGAATGCTTTCGCGTCCTCCGCCGTCCACCAGTCGCGAAGATTTCCTGATCCGTCAGATTTTCTGCCCTGATCATCAAAGCCGTGACCGATCTCGTGACCGATGACTGCTCCGATCGCTCCATAGTTCACGGCATCGTCGGCGTCCACATTGAAGAACGGCGGTTGAAGAATTGCCGCCGGGAAGACGATCTCGTTGTTCGACGCGTTGTAATACGCGTTCACGGTTTGCGGAGTCATTCCCCATCGCGTGCGGTCGACAGGCTTGCCGAGTCGCCCGACTTGATCGGCGTATTGAAATTGAGCGTACCGCATCGCGTTCCCGAATAGATCGCCGCGCTTGATCTCGAGCGCCGAAAAATCGCGCGGCTTGTCGGGATACCCTATCTTTACAGTGAAGTGTGCGAGCTTCTCCTGCGCCTGTGTTTTTGTTGCGGGACTCATCCACTCGAGACTATCGATGCCGACTTTGTAGGCAGCGAGGATGTTTTTGACGAGCGCATCCATTCGCGCCTTCGCCTCGGGTTTGAAATAACGCGCGACATAAAGTTTTCCGGCCGGCTCGCCGAGTATTCCTTCCACGCCGTCGACTGCGCGCTTCCATCGCACGGACATTTCCTGTTGACCCGACAGCGTCCGTCCGCGGAATTCGAAACGCGCTCGCTCGTACGCGGCGGGAAGATTCTCCGCGTATGCGTCGAGCAGCTTGAACGTTAGATAGTCGCGCCACGTCCCCGCCGGTGTCGACTTGACTATGGAATCGAGTGCTTTCACGTAATCAGGCTGGCGAACGACCACTTCAGTGGCGCTCGACAATTCAGCTGCCTTGAGATACGCCGGCCAACTGTACGCCGGTGTCAGTGCAGCGAGCTCAACCATCGTCATCTTGTTGTACGTCGCGTTTCGATCGCGACTTCGCGCGCGATCCCAATGATGGGCTGCGATTGCGGTCTCGAGCTCGAGAATGCGACCAGCCGCACCGCCGGGGTCAGGCTGCCCAACGAGAGAAAGCATCTTCGTCACGTAGCTCGTGTACGCCGCGCGCGTCGCTTTCGTCTTCTCGTCCTGACGCAGATAGTAGTCGCGATCCGGCATTCCCAGTCCCGACTGATTCACGAGAACTATGTTCACGTCGGAGCGTTTGGGATCCTGTCCGACGCCGACGCCAAGCGGAGTCTGCACACCGACCTTCGCAAAATGCGCGAACGTTGAAGGAAGATCCGCCTGCGTTTTGAGCGCGGCGATCATTGCGAGCTCGGTTCTGAGAGGAGTAATGCCGAGACGCTCGACGCCGGCCGTGTCCATGAAGCTCGCATAGAGGTCGCCGACTTTGCGCGCATCGCTTCCCGCGGGTGCATTCGCTCGCGACGCTTCCTCGAGAATCGTGTGAAGTGCATCCCGACTACGCTCGCGGAGCTCTGAGAATGCGCCCCAGTTCGATGCGTCGGCGGGAATCTCAGTTCGCTTGAGCCATCCTCCGTTCACGAACCGGAAGAAATCATCCTGAGGGCGCACGGAGCGATCGAAGTTCGTTGTGTCGATGCCGAGCGCGTGGCCGTTCTGTGCAAATGCCGGTATCGGAGTCTGAAATGCCAGCGAACACAGAGCTGCGACAACGAAAGTGCGTTTCATCGGTGAGTCCTCTCGAGATTTGATCAGCGTCGCCTTTTTGGAGTCGCGGTCGGATTGTAGTCCGCCCATTTATCTTCGCTTTCCTTCAATTCGGCGCGCAACTTGGAATAGCTGTTGAATCGCTCACGAGAAACTTCGCCCGCGTCCGCGGCGGCCGCTACCGCGCACCCGGGCTCGCCCAAATGGGTGCAGTCGTTGAACCGACATTTTCCCAAATACGGCCTGAATTCCGGAAAGCACTCGTCGAGACTTGTGGACGGCATTCCCCACATTCCCACCTCTCGAAGTCCCGGAGTGTCAACGACATAACCAGCGTCCGGGAGCGGATGCAAAATCGCGCCGACAGTCGTGTGCCGCCCTTTGTTCACGGATTCGCTGATCTCACCAACACGAAGATTCAGCCCGG